>Ga0208004_1000209_pt1 | contig 22587 bp, 31 predicted proteins | sample DEB08_DNA_6_FD_184522 | JGI IMG/M metagenome (GOLD analysis project Ga0208004, IMG submission 184522) | Aqueous microbial communities from the Delaware River and Bay under freshwater to marine salinity gradient to study organic matter... | ecosystem: Environmental > Aquatic > Marine > Coastal ...
TCCCAACGCTGCAAGCCAGAAGCCATCGGACCTTCAGGCACAGCAGCGGGCGTCGGCATAGCCGCTTCGAAAGCGGCGGCACGTTCAGCCTGAGACGCAAACCCACGGCGCAGGAACGGAGCCTGACCAGTCAGAACCATCTCTTCCTGAACACCGACAGGCGCAGGGGTTGGCGCACCACGCTGAAGACGTTGCATCCCCGGAGGAACTTGCTGCGTCGGAATACCGGGGAAAAGTTCAAACTGTCCTTCGGTCGAGACAGGAATAAGCGGCTCCGCTGTGCCGCCCATTGGTAAAACTTCAGGTGCGCGGCCACCGGGAGAGACATAACCGGCTGGAGCAGGAAGCGCGAGTGTACCAGCCGCCGTAGGTGGCGCAAGTGCAAGCGGAGTCTCCGGAGCAGGAAGCCCAAGCATTGCGGGCGGTGCTTCACCAACAGGCGGTGGGGCAAAAATAACTTCAGGCGGCTGCTGGGTAAATCCAGTAGATGGACGATAGCCAAGCTGAAGCGCAGGGGGAGGAAGCGCCAATGGCTGTTCGGCAGGAGCCGCAGGTTCTGCTGCGGGTTCTTCACGCTGGGTCAGATCGACCGGACGTGTCTCAATATACTTGGCTGCGCCACCGAAACCTGCGCCAAGGAACGCGCCTGCACCGAAAGCAAGAAGCGCATCTTCACCGTACTTTTCAACAATATAGGGAGCCAGTGCTTTGATATCGCTAGCATTAAGCTGGCGGCGGAACTCAGGATCAAACACTGCAGACTGAGCAAGCTGAGAGACAGCTTCAGCCACGCCTTCAGTAAGACCTTCCTTTGTCGCTTCTCCAGCTATAGCGCCTGCGCGGGCTGTACGACTCAATGCCGTAGTCGCAGCCTGTTCACCTGCCTGCTGCGCTGCGTTACGGAAGAACTGTGAGAACCCTCTACCAGCCATGGCTGGCATGATGCTTTGAAGAACCGTAGTACCCGTGGCGCTCTTAAGCATATCTGCCTGAACGGCAGGATCATTGACATTATAACCGTTCTTTACGGCTGAGTCGTAGAATCCTTTAAGCTCCTGTGGAAAAATCGTAGCGGCTGCAGCGAGGCCAGCACCAACTGGACCACCTACAGCAAAGCCACCGATACCTGCAAGAATAGAAGGAACCGCAGAAGGGACACCTTGGATAATAGCGTCGCGCAGATTACCCCAGATGGAGTTGGACTGTGCAATCAATGCACTCCGTTCTTGCTCTGCTTTAGATTGCCCAAATGTCCGCTCAGCGGCACCAGCAACAGCGGGGCCAAACTCAGTAGCGCCAGCGATCTCAAGCCCACGACCTACACCACCAATGGTGGATTCCGCAGCACCGCGAAGACCCAACCCTAGGTTTTCTAGCGTCCCACGCGGCTGCCGCAGGTTCGATACCCGCTGCGCAATGGCTTCTCTTGATGTCGGCTGCCAGTCAGTGGCAACGTCCATAGGTGCAGGACGAGCAGGCTGATTAAACAGGGACCCACTCTGCGCCAACTCCATAGGGCTGGTCGCATCTACCAGTGCGCTATTAACCCAGTACTTCTGAGTCGAAGGGCTATAGGCAATCGTGTTCTGTGGAGCGGGCGGCTGGCGGATATTGGCAATCGCTTCCTGCCCCATCTCATACATAGAAGACAGCGCCTGCTCACGCAAACCAGCGATGTCGGCAGTCGTCGGAGCCAACCCACCAAGACCCATAGCCTGCGTTGCGCTTCGCGGTTCCCGTGCAATGTTCATCCCGACTTCAAGATTGCTGTAGGGGTAGGAGGTCAGGCCAGCCATGGTGTTCCTTACTGATTGTAGTAGGTAACGCGCGGAATGATTTTGGGTTGTGCTTTCGTAGTCGGGTCGTAGAATACCGGCTGTCCAGTCGCCGGATCAAGTTCCTGCTCCGATGTCACAACAGCGACCGGGCGATCCCCACGACTAATGAGTAGTCTGCCGTCTTCCAGTTTAGTTACCGTCGCATCTTGGTTAATCCGTTTTAGGCCTGATTTAATTTCTTCAAGCATTAGGTCTTTAGCTAATATCCCACGTGTTTCCATAGCCTTTACGTACGAGTCTATATTAGCTTTAAAGAGCGCATCTTCGCGCGCTTGCTGCCGTTCAATCGCCTTCGATACCTGCACTTTATAGTCTTGATCGAACGCCGTGCGGAATTGTGCAGTAAGGTCTTCTCTTGATATCCCCTCGCGGGTCATCTTGCCACCGTCATATACATTATACTTGCCGTCAGAACGTGGCTGAAGTTGCATACGTCCGCCCGTGCGCTGATACATCATATCAGCAATAGCCTTAGGCCGACCGGCGTTGAACTCAGTGAGCGCCTGCATACCAGTCAGCATATAGCTAACAGGCTGTAGCGCCGTGATTTTCTGTGCAGCAGCGTTCATCCCAGCGCGATCACGATCAAGTTGCGCTCTTTCATACTCGGCGTTTGCAGCGGCAAGTTGGGTCCTTAGCGTCATTATCTCAGCATTTAGCCGCAACGGTTCCATCAGTTCTTTATCACTAACTCCTTTCGGGGCCGTACCCGGAGGCGCTGCCAAAGTTGCTTCAGTGAGCGTGGTGCGAGGCTCTTGTAAGCCAGCGCCCTGAGCCCCGTATTGTTTAGCCTGACTTTGATGCAACTGTTCAGCGTAAGCGTCTGCTGCCTGCGGAGTAGTAAACTTGCCTAGATGCTGGCCAGTACGACGGTATTGCTCAATAGCCGCCTGATTAGATAGGATACCTGAACCATCAGCAGCAACAGTAGGAATGAGAACTTCCATACCGTCTTCATTAAACGACATGGACCGAACAGTACTGATAGACCCATCGGGATTCCTAACAATAGGCCGCGTATTGAGATTAATATTACCCGGTTGGACAAGGCCGGGAGCAGCAGGCGCAGCCGGTGGCGCACCAGCAATAGCGCCGGGAGGTAAAAGTCCAGCAGTGCTAGGAGCGGCAATCTCCCCTTCCATAGTGCCGCCGGTTGTAGCAGCGGCACCCTTATACCTTTGGTAAAACGCCGATGGATTCTGGTACGCTTCATTGAGCGATTGCGGACTTGCAAGAACAGCCGCTCTACCCTCTGGTGATTCAAACCAGTTGGCGACCTGTGCCCCCAGATCACGAGCCTGTTGTCTACGCTGCGCTTCACCTACTGGTGTAAAAAGATAATCTAAGCCTGATTGTAACCCAGACACTATTGTTCCGGAAACTGTCCCGTACATACCGTTACGAATACGATCCGCAATTTCCAGTGGGGCCTGACTAATAGCGAAGGCATTGATATCTCTACCAATTCCCGGTAAATTTGCCTGCATCCGCCCTATCCAATCAGGCATAGCAGGTTGCGCAGCAGCCATCGGCATACCGCCTACCGAAACAGGAAGTCCAACCATTGATGGTATAGGACTAGGAGCAGCGACACCACCAAAGCGGCTCATATAGCTGGACAACGTGGTGCCAAGCTGATCGGCAGGATCGTACTTACCGCCTGACTCAAGAAACTGTTTAAGCCCAGCCTTGCCACCAAGATGCGCAGCAGCAACCATACCCTGTGGCGTAACAACAGCGCCACCAACAGTCTGCCCAACGTATCTACCGAGCCCTTGGCTCTCAATATAATTGTTAATATCGCTGAAGTGCCATGCCTCCACTTGCTGCTGAAGCCGTGGGTCTTTCGCAAACGACTGTACCGTAGTACCCTGTGGCGCAATGCCAGCGGCAATCGCGTCGTTCAGCCTATCCTGACCAAACTGGAGCCGACCGCCATATCCATATTTATTTATAACGTCAGTGCGTCCGCCACTTTCAGCTTGAGCCAATCCAGGAGGAGCAGCAGAAGCCGCTGTGAGCGGAACATTCACTGACGGTCTAAGACCAGTGCCGGAGAAAGTTTCCGGCATCGGAGCGCCGCCGGGACCAAAAGGTTTAGCCGCTTGCTTCTTGCGCTCACGGTCTTCCGCCTCATAGGCTAGCTTTAATTGGAAGTCCCCGGCCTGTCGAGCACGCTCAAGCCCCGCCATCACATATGGCTGCTGCATCTCAGCGTATCGCATAGCCTGTTCGGCTTGCTGCTGGCGCAACTGATTGGCCGCGATGTTCGTAGCTTCGGTCTGCCCCTCAAGAAAAGCCGTAGCCGTTCTGGGACCAGTCGGAGAAGTCGCCAGTACATCGCGAATATATTCAACACCAACGGCCATGGTGGACTCCAGAAATGTTAGGCCACACCGAGGCTTCTAAGCGTCGGCTCTTGATTACTTCCATAAATCGATCCGAATAACCCAGCGTTGCCGGTGCTGGGCGCGCGACCGAAGAGTCCGCCGACAGCCTTAGCCGTCTGTTCATCTGCGGCCTGCTGGCGTTTACGCTGCATGTCTTCGAACTGCATACCCACAGTGGCGGGCGTGACTCCCGGCGCTTCTGTCGGCATAGCCGCCATCGCTTGACGTGTCTGCTCAAACCCACGAGCCATCTCGCCACGAACAGCAGCGGTGCCAGCCCGCACGCCTTCGATAGCAGCCTGCCGAGTAAGAGCGCCGCTTCGCGCTTCAGCACCAGTACCTCCGTACTGCGCACCATATCGGCGCTGTGCCTCACGAAGTCCGCGTTGCACACCCATTTGTGCTTCGGCAAATGCCTGCTCCGGATTTGGCGTCGCCATATTACGCAGCGTAACTGCGTCTTCGACGCGCTTCTTGAACAAGTCTTGGTTAGTCTGCGCCAACTGCGCAGTCTCCATGAGCGCAGCACGCTCAGTTGCCGACAATTCTGACTCCGGCTTGTTATAAAGCGTCATGGCTAGGTTCGCCAGACCGGGAACCGTGATGCCACCGGCAAGATTGGAGAGCAAGCTCGTCGCCGTCGTAGCGGCGGAAGGCGCAACAGCGCCTGCGATACCAGCGGTCGCAGCACCGGGAGTCGTAATCCCGCCAAGAACTGCACCGGGAAGTTGCGTGGGCAAACCTGCAGCAGCACCGGGTGCGATACCAAGAGCCTGACCAAGGCCAGAGACTGCGCCAAGTCCACCGCCGATACCACCCATAAGCGCACCGGTTAGCGCCCCTCGTCCTGTAACTGCTCCAGTTAGCCCACCCAACCCAGCGCCAAGCGCCGCACCTGTTATCCCTGTCAACGCACCGCCGAAAGCCCCAAGAGCCGGAACGGCAGCAAGTGCAATGGGCGCAATGAACGGCGCAGCAACCGCAGCGATAAAGGGCACCGCGATCATAGCCACGGTTTTCATAACGGATCGGACGCCTCTGCTCACTGTAGTCTCCTCAAAGCATCATTCGCACAAAGGTGCAGGATTTGTCGAAACCGAACTTGGTCTTGTAGACTTCCGCTATCCTTGGATTGGCGTAGGCGTCAACGAACTCAATGTTGTTTGCTCGAAGCCAATCCAGAATATACTCCCAGAACAGCGACTTGAACACCATTAAATTGCGACCGGCCATGGCCAGAAGCTCAGCCCCTCGTTTACCATATGTGTCTGTAAACTGGATTGCAAGGACTGTCGCTACACGTCCAGCCTCATAGAACGCAAAAATCACGATGGTGCCATCAAGCGCCAGATCATAGATGACTTCCGGCGTCAGGTCCGTACGAGAAACATCATTGGAATCACAGGCTTGCTGGAACAATGGCTTCATCTGCGGCCATAGCTTTTCCACCTGCTCGTCCGATAGCATCTCGATCTTGTAGTGGTCAGGTCTCATTTATCGCTCTGGATCATCTTCTCGAAGAAGTCGGTACCCTTGCGCCGAACAACGTCAGCCGGAATAACAAACTCACCTTCGTGCGCCATAATCGGGATACCGCCGTCCTTGCGTCGCGCCCTCTCAGGCAATGCCCCACCCGCAGCCATTGAAGGAAGACCGCCGGTCTGCGCCGGGGATGCGCCCATCTGCTGGGGAGGAACCGGTTGCGCCGCGCCCTGTGCCTGAATCGACTGCCCAATAATCACAAGCGTCAGGAGGATGCCCGGATCAAACTGTGGGTTGATGTCCTGTTCTGTAGCCAGACCTTCACGGATCGCTAACGCACGAAGTTGTGGGTACATCGCCGGGTTTTGCAGCGCCACAGTCGCCATCTGGACGAGCGTGTTTAGCTCCTCCATCGTCAACTCCCCCGACTGCATACCCTGCTGAACCGCCATCTGAATCTGCTGAACCTGCTGGGGGTTCTGCTGGACGAAACGCTGCGCTTCTATCTGAATTTGCTGAGGCGTCATCGCCTGCTGAGATGCACCGGGCTGCGCCAAACCAGCGCCCTGTGCCGGAGACATCATGGGCATAGGCTGACCGCCGGGTCCGATCTGACCCCCCATCTGATACGATGGCATACCACCAAATGACATAGCTCCTGAAGTACCGGCAATGCCACGTGTTGTATCCTGCGCAGGCGGGGTGATGTTTCCCATATCCAGCAGGCTGGCAATAGCTGGGGGGAGGTCCATAGACGGTGCAGTCGGAGCAGGCATAGGCTGTCCGCTGGGGGTATATGTCTGAGCCATCGCACTATCTCCTGAGAACTGCTGAGATATTTTCTACGGCAAGGCGTAGATTTTGTAAATCAATTAGTAGCTTGACGAGATCGTCACGGACAGCGCAGCCAGCAAGATACCCGGCTATGTCCACGTTGGCTTGATCATAATAGACGATGTTCCTACCGAAGTTAATTCCACTTATAGTCACATACCCAACCTTGAACGCGCCCACTCCGGGACATCCGACAGAGTTGGATGACGTAAAATTCATCTCCGGAACTTCGGTGAGTGTGACTGCCGATTGCAAAACTGCACGGCTTGCATTGTCCGCTTCTCCGCGTGTACCGGTCAGAAGTTCTACGTTCTGTTTAAGCGCACCGATGGTGCGGACCTTCCAGTCCTCTACGCCTTCTGTCGGTATCGCCGGAATGGGATAAAATCTTGTCATATCAGATCGTCTTGAACTGAGTTATGATAGCCTCAATACTTGCGCGAATATTTGCCACATCAACACGTAACGCTTCAAGATCAGCGATTGTTCCAAGAGAGTTTAGAGTAGCCGGTACCGCACCCCAAGTATCATTATGTACCCAGTTCAGGGTATTCCCAAACTCATCAAGGGCATTGATAAGAGTAATTCCGGATACAGTCGGAACAGGTATATTAGTCAGTGTCGGCAGCGGCGGCTGCGGAAGCGTGTAGCTTCGCTTCAATAGCGCCTGTCTGCTAGGATCGGTTTTATTGATAATAGCCGTAAGCAGTTCGATATTTGTCTTCAATATAGCAAGCGTTCGCACTTCCCAGTCAGGTATGCCTTCAGTCGGAACAGCAGGGATCGGTACAAATCTGGACATTACCCACGTAGCCTCGTAACGATCTCATTGACTGTCGCACGTAATGCACGAACATCAGCGCCAATAGCGTCCATCGTAGTTTTAGATACGGTATTATTAGCTAGTATGCTGTTAAACTGATCAGGGACACCGCCCCACCAGAGACAAGGTTGTGCTGCACTAGTACCTAACTCTCGAATATTAAGCACTTGCCATTGGAGAAGAGTCTGAGGAGTGTATTGCCTTAGAAGTGTCGGGCGTAGTGTAGCCGAAAAGTCATAGGTCGACTCCAAGACAGCGACACTAGCCTGATCAGATTCACGCCGTTGGTTTGCTAATAGCTCTACATTCTGCCGCATGGCGTCCAGAATACGGACTTCCCAGTCTGGCACACCAAAACGTGGAGCCTGCGGCATCGCAGCGAACCTAGCCATTACACACTCCGCAACGATGTGGGCGTATCACCCAGATGGATAGCTCGAACCCGGATATAACTGAGGACTTCAACCTCAAACGTATCGCTTTTGTATCCGGAAGGAAGCCGGAATATTCCGTTGTCAGAACACGTGCGAGTAAACAACAACTGTTTGTTCACATACATCCGGAAGATAATCGGTTCGTCTGCATCCCAGTCCTGATCTGCAGACTCCCAATTTACATCGGTCGTACCCCAAACATAGGGTGTCTCTGTCGTTGCATAATCGGCAACGATACGCGCCGCCCCGAGGTTTATATACTCCGGTGTCACTAAAACTTTAGACTTCCACTGCATCTGGACATGGGGTTGATCCGGATCATCCCAGTGGTAAACATCTCCGGTCGTGCCAGATGCAAGGTATAGAACATTGGTAAGCGAATCATACCATGTGGCGGAAAAGATAAAGTTTGTATCAACAAACGAAGGCGAGTCCGGCTTCGACCCAGCTTCGAAAATGATAGCGCCCGCAGAATGCGATGCGAAGTACGTATCCTTATAGGTCACGCCTACCAGTGTCGATGGATCAAGCGACTCATTCCATGTATCGCTACTGTGGACGACGCGTGTCAAAAGCTGCGCGCCGGATGAGGACGACCAGATAGCAAGCCCATCGTGCGTAGCGTAAACGACACCGAAGCTAGCGACGACGATAGACTTCGGGTTAAGACAAGGATACTGCGCAGGCAGTTTCGCCTGAGAAATAACTGCTGGATCGCTGCCATCCAGAACATACGGATAGGACTCTGTCAGAACCAGAAGTTGGCTACCAACTGCAGCCAATCCGACAATGGTGCTTTCGAAAGATCGTTTATACCCTTCTGGCCACGCATGAAACGCGTTAGGCTCCGAGAAATATAGCGTATTCCCAACGAACCCGGCGAGGAAGGTATTCTGCACGACCGTCAGACCTTTTAGCCCTTCGGGGGGTGGAGCGTATTCTGTCGTGCCGAGAGTGCTGGTCAGACTACGATAGTTGAAATCATCGGTGAAAGTGTAGACTCCACCGTCGCCCCAATAGCGAGCAGTATCATCAAGCGACTCCGCAACATCATAATAGAGATTGCCTGTAGCAGTCGTTGTGCTGACTGTAGCGCCCGATTGGGAGTATGTAAACGTATACTGGTCTGGCGTATCCAGAACGATACCGCCTGTTATATTAAAAGATGAAACACTGCATCCGGAAATCTTGAACCTGTCTCCGGACAAGAAATTATGGGGATACTGTAGCGATACAGTCGAGACACTTGCGCCTCGTGCTACGGTTGCGATTGTATTAGGGAACCATAAGGTCTTAAGTCTGTAGTACTCGGCGTCGGTCGTACCGGCCAGAGTGCGATAAAGCCGGATACCCCGGACAAAGTTATCCCCGGCAGGTGGAGATGTTGGAAGACCGGAGACCGTAACGATCTGCCCTTCTTTTATGAATAACGTGTTGGATGGTTCAGATCCAATCGACTCCTCGAACCACGGGGTATACCACGTATAGAGGTAGTTACGCGACTGTATCTGCCCGCCGAGATCAATGGTGCCAGCCGCTGTTGAGCCGGATGCTACAGCGGAACCCGTGTTATAATATGTAAACGAAGTTGGGCTGAGGACCGTGACAGTCGTAACACTATTAAAGGTAGAGTCCGTAAAATTTGTTATCGAGACAAGCGCACCATCTTTAATATTATGCGCTACAGATGTGGTGATTGTAGCATTGTTTGAGTTATCACGCTCACGCGTAATACCAGATGTTATGGCCGTGAACGTCGTAGCTGTTGCTGTCGGTGTCGCCGTAGGGAGCGGAAGTCCGAGTTCGTAAAACCCATTCGCAGACGGGTATGGCGCAGATCCACTCGTAGCCAGCGAATACGTGCTGACTTTCGGCTTCCCATCGCCCGTATAATAAAATCGCTGTTCGCCTAACTCGTCATTCGCAGGCGTGATGATATCTACATCCGTAGTCCATGATAGCCACACGAGTTCGCCGGTATCCGGATTGCGCAACCCATACAGTGTGCGCACAGTCTCGTTACGTCCAGTCGAACCGACGACATGTGGCGTCGTGAACGGGATAAGATCGCCGGAGTATAGTTTACAATTCGTTGCAACCTGCGCTGCCGTTGGCGGCAGCAACTCAGGCGACATCTTTGGCGATTTGCCAAGAAACCCGGTGATCTTAATAGCTGGCATCGATTAGCACGCCTTCGGCATTTTACCGACCATACCGCCCTTCTTATAGGCAGGCATAGCCGCACCCTTTGCTTTGGCTTTGATACCCGCCATCATCTTGGCTTTCGGCATCATGGCTTTGGATTTAGCAGCAGCTTTCTTCATTGTCCCTCACAGTAGGCTTTGCGACGCGCATTATGCGCTTTCACTTCCCCAATGGTCTGCGGGGTATCCCGCTTGGACCATGAGATCGGACGCCAGACCATACAGCTAGTCTCTGCGGTGCCCGTCGTCGTTGTACAACCCACCAGCAGCTGAATCAGCACGAGACTTAGCATCAGCATCCAGCGCATTTTTTAGTCTCCGAAGCGCCTCTGCGTGTTGTGCATCCCTGATAGCCTGAGCCGCCTCGGCTCTACCCTTTTCTTCAGACGCGCGGACCATAGCCCATACGACGAAGTAGACAAAGGCAATGGCCACGGCAAATGCGCCGATGACCAGCATGAAGCCGACCATTACCGGGTACCGCCAGTAACATTGAAGTCCTTGGCGAAGAGTAATCCGACACCAATCAGGGCTCGCTGAAGCTCAGCCCAATCAACCGTTTTGGTTTGCCAAATCTGAAAGAGGACCGTAACCAATGTCAGGATTCCGGGGACCGTAGTCATCCAATTCGTAAAGATGCTCATTCAAGTGCCCTCCATATGTAGAAACCTATACCTGCAATAACCTTGATTGTCATCACCGTAATGGCGGTAGCCAAGGTTATCCGCAGTATGTCTCCGGGGTCCATCATTTCGGATCGGGATACTTGCGGGCAGGAAGCTGCCAGTGCGGCCCATCCTTGAAGGACTTCCAGTCACCGCCCCATTCGACAGCGACGCCGACATCTTTCGCAGCCTGCTTCACAGTTTCCGCGAGAGGATAATATAGAGGCCAATCCCACCGAATAACTCCACCAACAACGGGAGCAATGTCAACAGCAAATCCATGGATATGCCTCGACTTCATGGTTTTGGATGCGCCCTTTTTCACAAGTTCACGCTGGCGGGCGATTGACCGACGACCCTCAAGAACTTTGAACTCTACCTTGGAAAGCTCAGCAGCACGCCGGATGACCTTGGCGAGATCAGGATGAACCCCTCGCAACAGCAGGTCTGAGGTAGGACCGAGTTTGAACCCCATTATCTACGCCCCTCTTTTTCCAGTCGCGTCTCGATCCGACTTACAATCTGTAGGATACTACTAAGTCTTTCGTCCGCTCTGGCTTGGCTCATCTCTAATTGCCGTATGCGTGAGTCGACCTGCGCCTGCGTCGTCTCCAGTTCCTTGATGCCTTTGTGGGTCAGGTCACTGCGCTCAGACATAGAACCCCACGCGACAGCGACAGCAATGCCCATCGCTGCAAGGTTAATCAGATTCCCCAAAGAGAAATCCCAGCGTATGGGTGACTCTGCCATGATTAACTCCAGTCGCCAACTGACACAGCATTGCTGTTACCGAGTTGTTTGATACGGAAATAACTGTCAGTTCCAACTACAGCAGCAGCAGCCGCAGTAGTCAGCGACACAGACGGTATGATCGTCCCGGCAACTGTCACTCTAAGGATACCGCGAATTATAGTGTACCCCGTAGTCGATGTAGACGCTGTACACAGAGTTGTATTTGCTGCCGTATTAAAAGTAGTTTGCGTATTCGACGCAGTCGCCAAAGCGGCGTCCGTAGCCATCGAAGTCCATGCCTGTGTATACGTAGCAGTTCCATCGAACGCAAAACCGAAAGAACCGGAGGTCGCGCTCATAGAAGTAAGGCTGAACATACACTCAAAGAAATATGTTCCAGTCGGTAACGTGATTGCGCCACCGGCAGGACCGCCGCCGCCGTCGAAGATAGGTTGCGCAGCCGTCTGGAACGTGAGCGTGTTGGCGGAAGTGAGGATAATAAAGTGTTCGGCTGGTGAAACACCCCGATTATTCGCAGCAGCAGTTTTATAAAATACCGTGCCATCGTACTCCAAGGCACCAGCGAGCGGCGTCGTCAGGTTCGTTCCCGACGTAAACCGAAGTGGCGCGAGAGACGTTGTGCCAGCAGCCAAAACTGCAGCCCCATTGAACGTCGCTGTACCGGTAAAAGTGGAGGTGCTTGTGACAGCGAACGTGCCGCCGACAGACACGTTGCCCGTCGTAGTGACAGAAGCAAGTGTGGCCGTACCAGTGCCGGTGATCGTCGGACTCGTAATCGTCGGGCTCGTCAAAGTTTTGTTGGTAAGCGTATCGGTCGTCGCCTTACCGACCAGAGTGTCGGTAGAAGTCGGAAGAGTAATCGTACCCGTGTTCGTAATCGAAGAGATTACGGGCGAAGTCAGAGTTTTATTGGTAAGTGTCTGGGTCGAGTCCGTATCGACCATCGTCTTACGCGTGGAACCCGTACCGACCGTGAGAAGTTCGTTGTCGCTATCCCAAACAACCGATCCATCAGCAGTCTGCGGCGGAACCGTCACCGCCGGAAGCAGGACCGTGCCATTTGTAGCGTTAAGTGTCTTGCCACTACCGATATTCAAACCGACAGCCGTGCCCGTTCCAGCGGCGGCGAAGTAATCTGCTTCGAGCGTATCGATCTGGTCTGCAATCGCATCCGTCACAGCCTGCGCAGTGACACGAAGTTCGACAAGAGCGCCTGCGGCAAACGCAATAGCAGAAGTTCCCTCCTGTGCCCGCGTAATAGACAGGGTATCTGTAGCACGCGAAGTAACTTTGACAACTTCGTAGACACCACTGGTCGCAGTGATCGTCGCATAAAAGTACTCGCCAGCGCCTAGTGATGGGAACGCCGCACCGTTACCAGCGGTCAACGAAGCCGTCACATCCGAGGCAGAGATTGCCGAGGCCAGATAACCAATCGCGTTATTTTTCAGCTTAACAGTCATAGCCAGCCCCTACGCAAAAGTCGGAAAGCGCACCAACATCGGGGCGCGCATGTTAGAAAGATTAGCCCGTGCCCTACGCTCAGCCACCAAAAATGCAAACTGCCTTGCGTGGTACGACGCCAAGTCACGATCAGACCACGCGACATTCGGGAGAACAAGAAGCTGCTGTAGCGCACTATGCACAATCACATCTTCAAGCTCATCGAGAATATGTTCTTCCATTCCATCTGCGTTACGCTTTGGTTTAAGCGCATAGAACATACGGATATTGTAGGTCTTATCTGTGTCTGGTAGCGGCAACACAACGTATTTATCAGGCGTTAACTGACAGATCGAGCGAGGCTCTGAACCATCAGCAGTCGCTGTAGCCGAGATAGAAACGGCACTGGTAGGGTTAAACTCTTCAGTATTAAACTGGTGAGAATTAAATGGCTTCTTGGACGTGCCTGACCATACAGATTCAGAAGTCGCACCGCTAAACAAATCGGCCCATGCCGGATAGAGAAACAACGCCTGTTCAAGGGTCAACTTTTCAAGCGGAAAATCGTTAAGCATAGCGTCGAACAGAACATGCACATCCGTGTTTTGTGGTTTATTATAGCCATGCTCAAAGGCACCGGGTGATAATGCAAATTCTGACTGCGCATATCGCCAGTATAGCGTCCGCTCACATACCCGAATAGCCGCCTTACGAATCTCGCGCAAAAGCATAGGCTGAGGGCAACCGGGCGCACTGGCTGCAACGTCAGGGATGAGCGTCGTAAATGCGCGGTCAACCATTAGATCACCTCTCCGACGATCTGCGTTGCGCGAGACGCCTTAAGTCCAGCAGCCTTGGTATCCGTTACAGTACGACTCTGGAGTGAAGTTGAAAGCTGAGATGTAAACAAATCAAGGAACAACTTCGCCCGGTTTGTATTAATATGCTCGTCGTCAATCGACTCAGCCAAGAAGACCGTACCGTCTACGATTACAGGTAGATAGGACTCGCTGGGCGAAGTGATAGTATCAGTCAGCCCATATTCTGACGGAACTCTGGCATACTCTCCGATAAGTATCGTGCCAGCAGTTGGGCGTGGGTACAGGAAGAAACGCTCAGCGTTCTTCACATGCCGCATGAAGTTAGTCGGCGTTCCGGAAGCCTCCGACATCCACGTAGGGTGGATACGGGACATAGTCTCCCGATCGACTTCGGTAATCGCAGACCCGTCCTTAACCTGAAAGATATCAATCAGCCGGAGAGCATCTGAGGGAAGCGCCTGAACTGCGGTATCAGCCTGCGTCTCGATCTCACCAATCTCTCCAAAAAGATCCGGACGCAGCACCGACATACGCTTAAGTGTCTGATTTACATAACCTAATAGCTCCGTATCGCTATAACGATACGGAGTGTCAACGTCCTGAATGATCCTGCGGACATCGGTTATGATCTCAGATGGAGTCACTAGCCTAGTCTCCGGGTCGCTTCTTCGTTCAGATCTTCGTTAGTATATTCGGGTTCCGCAGGAATGTCACCCTTACGTTTTCTACCCCTACGAACAGGTGGCTCTTCCTCAGCGGCCTCAATCTCCAGCCCCGCCATGGAGGCAGCAACCTCTTCAGAAGACGGCAGCGGCTCAGTGAATGGAGTCGAACGCACAGGAAAGCGATCAGGAAACGCCTCTTCTTCAGAGACTTCTTCGCATATCGGATTCGCCGCAAGGTATCTATCCCATTCGTAGATAGTACCGTCGCCTTTATGCCGCAGCCATCTCGTCATTTCTTCAACCCCTTCAGCGTCTGGGCAAGGCGGGCGCGTTGGCCTGTCTTACCGGGTTTCTTGGCCGCAGCAGCGAGGGCTTTGGCAGGGATCGTCTCACCCTTCTTGACCCCCATCTCCTTCCGAAGAGCGCCGGGTTTCTTGATAGCTTTCTGAATCCACTTCTCAGCCATCACTTACGCCCCTTCTTCTTAACCATGCCGCCCTTCTTGTACTCTTCCATATCGTCGTCTTCGCAACTGCCCTTGCCACGCATCTTCTTACCGCTGCCGTTCTTCTTCATTACGACAACCATGAGTGCAGCCTTCGGCGCTTTTTTCATCGGAGCTTTAGCCATCACGTACCCTTTCGCTTACCGGATGGTGAGACAGGCCAAGACTTTCTGGCCGGTCCTGTCTTCTTCGCCGCCATGGACTTCTTCTCAGAAGCCGTCATCTTGGCTGCAGCAGCGGCAGGACGACAAGCCGGATACCCACGTTTGTCAGCAGAACCCGAACGGCCACAAGGTTTGCCGGTCTTTACATCGACCCACTTTTCCCCGAACCATTTACCGAGTCCGCCCTTAGCCACGCTTCACCCGATTGTCAGAGCCAGACCACGTACCGCCACGGCTCTTGTATTCCTTCGCTGCCCACGCATTTGCGTATACACTCGGGTAGACTTTGAACTTCTTCTTGGCCTCGGCTTTTACACGAGACCAAAGTGACGGATTATTTGGTGTTGCCGCCATCTCAGCAGTTCCATGCGCGCAAGGATTTATTGATATAGGCGTCTGCTTCTGGATCATTTTGACTACTCAATAGGTAGACACGAGCAAACTCCAGAAGTTCTGGGTCATCTCTGAACTTTCCCAATCCTTGGTTGCAATTCATACATAGGATACCACGAATGGTATTTGTAGCATGGCAGTGATCGACAGCTAGTGAGGGACCTTCCTCACCACAAATGACACATACACGTTGCGTAGTTATGAGATCGCGTAGCGCTTCATCTGAAATCATGTGTCGATACTTACCACGGCGAGTATCAGAACGATAGCTATTTCGGCAAGCCCTACACCAGCTATCAAGACCGTCTTTAGTCTTATTATGAAGCGGAAATACATCCGCCGTGCGGGGCTTAGCTTCATTACAGCGAGTGCATGTCTTTAACAGTCCCATGCGCGCCTCGCTTTATTCAGACGACTATTTGGGTCGCGCGCCGCTTTAGGAAACATTTTTGCCTGTCCTGCCGAACGAGCGCAAAACGATTTACGCCGCTTCGCATCTTCCTCCGTCTTAGGGTTTGGCGCAGGTGGTTTAAGTCCCGGCTTGCCGGGGTTGGCGGCATTATAGGAGGCACGCCCCTTGGCGTTGAGTCCACCCTTTGGGTTCTTACCTTCCTTACGTTGCCATGCTGGGGTCTTCGCCATTACGCGATCCTCTCAGTCACAAGAATAGCTGATGGGATATCAGGAGCAATGGCTCCTGCAGCAGTGTAGTCAAGGGTAACGGCTACGTTCTCCGGTAGCCACATAACTTCAACGTATTGCGTCGCAGTGACTGGTACATATACGACAACCTGAAAGAAAGCCTTACCGCCGTCTGAAAGTTTCGGGATTGTCAGCACCGTGGCAGAACGCGCAATACTACTTCCGTTCAGGGCAAACCAGACCGTCACATCGTGATCGCTACTATCCGAATTACTAAACTGCAAACTCGGTGCAATCATGTACGTGCCAGTGGTATCAAATGTAACACGCGAGTTACTTGCAACAGAAACCCCCGCGCCGGTAATCTCGTTCGTCCGGAATAAGACAGCAGTCGCAGCCGATACACTTCCTGTCTGGTCCTGAACATCCGAGAACATACCGTACTTGCGCTCTGAAATTGAGCTAAATGGGACTGTTACACCCGTGATCGAACCACCCGTGATCGCGACATTATTCGCCGCTTGAGTCGACATCGTGCCGAGGCCGAGGTTTGTACGGGCTGTCGCAGCGTCAGACGCACCCGTGCCCCCATCAGCAACGGCCAGATCGGTGATACCCGAAACAGAACCACTTGTGATTGCAACATTGTTTATCTGAACAGTGCCAGCCGTTGCGGATATCTGACCGCCCTGTAGTCTGATATTGCCAACAGACAGCGAATCGACGCCGAGTCGGAGCGCAGTCGCCACTCCGTTACCGCTATATACAGGTTTCTCAGTCGCATCCGGTCCCCCATCAATATGGAGAAGCTGCGAATAGGTGACGTTGATCTTACTGGCGGTAAGGTTAATCGGCATGGGAGCATCCTAGAAAGGAGATAGGGGCCGTAGCCCCTATCTTACGACGCCATAACAACCCAGTTGGTACCGTCGCTAACCAACATAGCCCAAGCGCCAGCGCTCGCAGCGAGGATCGCCGTACCTGCCGTATTGGAGTTGATAGGCTTTACATTACTCGACCCCGACACAACGGTCTGCGCCGCAATCGTCTTCACCCACAGCACACGCCCGGACCAAAGCGACGCTGAAGGAAGCGTAACCGTGATAGAACCGGAACCGTTAAAGATTAGCGACGAGTCGGAATCTACAACCGTATACGCAGCCGTCTTAATCGTCGGAGCAGCAATCGCAAGGTTATCAACCTTCGCAACTACGGCCCTGAGATTAGACTGCGTAATCCCCTGATGAACAGCCATCGTGACCTCCTATGAGAAAGTAGGGGCCGAAGCCCCTACTATTAACCGCAGTTGGCCACAATAGCCCACGCCTTTACCACAGCATTGGCCGGAACCGCCGTGTTAAGAAGCAGGTCAATGGTGTCGGCAGTCTTGATAACCGTGGGGTTAGCGAGATTGTCCGAGTCCATCGCGACAGCGTTCGAGGCAAAGTCGTCGCAGTAGACGTTCGCCGCAGCCGGAGTGTCATCCGTGTAACCGAAGTCAAACGTGGCGGTCGTGTTGGTCGTTTCCGCCGTCACGACATTGAGTCCGGCAGCAAGCACAACCGAGTACGCCGGGAGGTTGATAACCTGAAGCGTATCGGTCGCCGCAAGCGCAGTAGCGCCAGCCGCAGAACGAGCAGCAACGATCTTGGCAAAATCAAGCGTGACCTCGATCTTGCTGATCGGCTGATTCGCAGCCGGGAAAGCCGCCGTGCCTTTATAGAACCCAAGGGAGTCAGTATAAGCAGCCATTGTGGTTTCTCCTCTTAGGCGAACTTAACGTAGGCGGTCGTCAGAGCTTCCGGTTTCACAACCTTATAGCCATAGACCTGCAGGCCACGGATGATGTCACCGAACGTCGTTTCCGCACGGATCGTTTCCATCTCCGTCATCTGCGACGCAAAGGTAAGGCCCATCTTGGTGCCAGCGATGATGTTCGTCGCCGTGTCAGCAAGAGTGTACTTGAGATTGTGCGACACGTAGACCGTGAAGCGATCAATCATACCAAGGCGACCGTTGCGAACCGGGGAGAGCGAGTCGCCCGTGAGCGAAGCGTCCTTCAGTTCCGACTTCTTGATCAGACCAGCCATACGCGCCGGGATGACGAGGAAGCGGTTCTGCTCAGGACAGTTGGCCTCATCAAGGACCGTGCCCATGTCAACGATCAGATCGATGACCGAAGTCGTGCCACCAGCACCGTCCTTCGTAACCGTCAGCGGCGAACTGGTCGTGCCGAGGTTGAACGCGCCGGACTGCTCACCAGCCGCCGTACCCTTGTTGGTAGAGGCGATACCGGTCAGCATATCCGTGAGGACGCGCTGGTCGATCTTGATCTTCATCTGCTCGGACGCGTCTTTCGACCATATATCCATGAGCTTGATGTCCGACTGGACCTTGTCAACATCGTCTTCGACGCAGGCAAAGTACTCGCCCTTGTCGATGAGAAGCTGCAGTTTCGGCTTGTCAGGGTTCTCAACAACGAGCGTCTGCCCCTTGACGTAATCGCGGATCGTGATGTTGGGCTGCGTACGGATGTTAACCGTATCGCCCTGACCCTTGATCTCACCCTCATAGTCCGTGTTGGCGATAGCCGCCAGCACAGTCGCGTCGTAGAAATTTTCGATCAGTTTGCCCGACCAGATTTCGGGGATAAAATTACCCGAATAGTCCGGACGGCCTGCAGAGACAGGAAATGCCATAGCTTAGCTCCACTTAACCATTGGCGACAATGCGATTCTCCCGCTGCGCGGAAAAGATATCGCGTTCGATCCGGTCGCGCTCAGCTTCTTTCCCCCGATAAACGCCCTTGCGTACGTCATCAAAGAACTTTTGAATGTCCTTTGGTGAGTAAGTTTTGGACTGGTCCTTGGACGGAGCGCCGCCTCCACGGCTGCGACCCGGCGCGACCTGCCTATCGAGTTCAGACGCTGCTGCGTCCCGAGGTGATTGAGCAACAGAGTGACCTGCGTTGCCCTGCCAAGTAGTGAAGAAACTTGCTACGCGACGGGTATCAAGATTGCGCTGGGCGTCTTCAAGATAGGTTTGCCGGGACATGCCCGTCAGCGGGTCCACTTCCATGAGCCAGTTCAGGAAGTTCTGATCTGCGTTGATATCCCTCCAGTTAGGGACAATAGCAGTCAGTTCTGACCAGAACATTTGTTCCGAAGATACAGCCTGTTTGTGAGCGACCTGTTCCATACGAGGAATAACGCTGGTCTGCATCTGACGAATCATCTGCTCCAGTTCGGCAATGCGATTATCGCGAGCCGACAGTGACTCCTCCGTCACGCGTCGCATGACTTCAATGGAATCACCGTATTCTTCGATATCTTTATCAGTCACAAGTTTAGTCGCCGTCTGCTGCGGCTTTCCAGCCGGTACAGACAGTGACGCCAGAAGCTGTTCTAGCTGAACAATACGCTGATTTATCTGCTGATTCTCAGCCCGAAGCCGGGTTGTATCAGCATTGTACATACCTTGAAGGGTCTTGTACCGCTTCTCGAAGGTCTCTTCTCCCTTGGGGTCCACATGCCTTTGCTCGTTAGACGTGGACTCAGGGGCAGTATTCCCGACACTGTCGGCCTGCTCAGAACCAGACGCACCAACACCTTCCTGTTCCGTAGCGGCAGCGCCTTCTACGGTTTCGGACTGGGTATCGGCCTGCGCATAGTGCTTTGCAATAGCCTCAGACTGGCGACGAACCTGCTCGGGTAAGGTCATTAGAACGCTCCTCTCGGTGTGCGTGGTAAGTGGCTAGCTATCTCTTCCGAGATTCTGCTGCCAAATCAGGGGCATCTTGTAACAGTTTATTCATCTCTGTCAACACTTGGCAGCGCCCTTGGGCCAAAGATGTTGACGATCCAACATACGGAAGCTGCTCTAGCTCCCGCCGGTACCAGTCGTTCATCCACTGGACGACGGCTGGATGCTGACGGGCGATAGTGCCCCACTGCTGGACGATCTCGGGAGGCGGACGTACCATTTAGCCTCCCTGCGGGCGCGCTGTTGCGGCCTGCATACCACCGGCAGGGTTCCCTGCCTGATCAAGTGTCGCGCCCTGCGGCTGCTGTGCCTGTGCTGCAGCCTGAACGCGTCCGACGTAACCCAGTTTCTCGCGAGACGGGACGATCTCATCAACCGGCATCTGAAGTCCTTTGGCGATTTCGCGCAGGATCGCTGCGCGGCCGTCCGGACCGATGATGCCCATATCCATTTCATTCGCAGTAGCGTTGAGAAACTCAACACGACGCATGTTGACCGTCTCTTTAACCGCCAGATTGACCGCTCCGCGCGGAATAACCTGCGCGTCGCCCTTGATCGACTCGTCGGGGTCGTATCTCATATTGTATACGAACTGACGTTCGACAATGGGCATGGTTATGTCGTTATCGATGTGCATAACCACCTGACGGATGCCCTTACCAGCGGAACCCATGAGCATGGACAGGCCAGATGCGGTCCTTCCAGCGCCTTTAACGTCTACATCCCCGTAAATATACGATGGAATGCCCGAATGATCGTCGGCAAGGCGACTAAAACGCTCATAGACAGCCATAAGAGTGTTAGCATTATCGTTTGGCTGGTTGAAACGTACCGCAGGAGCCGACGAACCCAGTGGATCATTGAGAACTTGCCAGATTTTCCAAGGATGAAGCTGTGTAATGTCTTCGTTCGGCGGGATTCGCTCCAGATTCACCTCGACTTGGGGTCCTGAAGCGATACTCATGTTGTTCACGAGGGCTCGCGCCGCCGCATTACAGATATTCTGCAGGTCTTCGATGATCTCAGGGATGCCGCGACCCCAGAAAGACCCCGGAGTTTTGATAAATGAGGTCTTTGCATAGGGTTTTTCACCCAACGGGTCGTAGTTCAGCACCGCTTTGATGACATAATTGCCCACTAGCCAGACATTCGCGTCATATTCGCGAGCTTCGTCCGGCACTTCCTCGGCCGTCATCCCCCACTCACGGAGCATTTTACCGCTGATCTTGCCCCAAAACTCCAGTGCGTCGAACATATCGGTCGGGCGCATCTCAGTATAGAACTTGCGTTCCTCTTCCTCACGCTCTGTCTCTACAGTTTCCGCCACCCATGTCTGGCCGGGACCTTCATCCAGCACCTTGCGGACAGCCTGATCGTCGTAACCCGGCACGCCAATGAGATCAGCCAGCGACATACGGCTGAGTTTATGATGCTCGAACAGGTACCCGTCGCTGATCCGGGTAATCCCCGGCTCCGGGTAGATGTTAAACGGACTTACCCGTTCAAACTCCGGAGCAAGTCTTTCACCTGCTTCGACGATAGTACGCCCATCCGGGCTCTTTGCCCACGATAGATGGCGCTGACGACGTACGATTGGACCTTTAACGAAAGCGCAAGGGAAAGTAACCAGATCAGTAATAAACTCATTGAATGCCTCCGGCCAGCCACCTTGGACAAACTGATCTTCGATCTTGACTTTCATTTTGTCAACACGCATCTGGGCAGCCTGAAGCGTGCGGAATCGCAGTTCCTGCGAGACGACTTCCTTGAGTTCCAGCATCTCGCTTTTGGTCGGAGCCATGCCGGTGTTCTGGATGATCTGGACGACCTGTTCCGCGAAGGCTTCCTGAAGTTCGGCACTATCGTCAGGAGACAAGTCGGGAATCGGAGTGGGGGCCATATCCCACGGTGGCGATCCGGTATCCAGCAGGATATCCCGAAGCCAGCTTTCAGCCGCACGGCACTTGACTTCCGTCAGCATCATGAAGACTTCGGAACCACCTTGCTGGCGAATTGCCGTAAGTTTATCCGCCTCATACTCGCCATTGCGCTGGCGCATGGCTTTAAGCATGATGTCATTTATCGGTTCGCGCGCGATGCGCGCAGCATCCCAGCACTCCTTGAGATAGGCTGAGATACCCAGCATAACAGAACTTTGCTGGCGAGCCTGAAGCTCCCGGTCCATACGTTCCTGTTCAGCCCGGTCAAGCTGCTCATTACTAACGACCCGAAGAAGCGTCAAGCCCGCCATCTCTTGCTATTCCTGTTTACGCAGCCACCGGCTCAATCGGCGTCACAGCATTGGCCGCAGCCTCCGCAGCGCGCGCCTTTTCCCACGCCACCGTGGACGACAGCAGGCTTGTCAGCGTCGCGCGGGCGTAGTTGGTCGCAGCCTCTTCAGGCGTTGCCGGGCGTGTAACCCACTGCTGTACGGCCATTGTCGGCCTGTCCGCTTCCGTCTCGTCTTCGCCCGGCGACCACGACGGGTCAGGGACCGTAGACTGCACGTTCTCCGTCACCGTGCCGTAGCTGCTGCCGGGAGACAGAAGCCACGCCATAATGCGCGGCGCGTCTGTGTCAGCGATATTGAGAGCAACGTTGAGGTCCAGCGTCGGGCCGTCAATGCCGAGGGTAAGTGTAGCCATTATGCGCCTCCAAGTTCTTCGTCAGCAGCCGGAGCCGCAGGTTTGCCAGCTTCCTCAATCTTCCGCTTGAAATGCAGACCGGCTTCCGCCGCCTGCAAGCCAGCCGCCTTCACGGCAACGTCAA
>Ga0208004_1000210_pt1 | contig 22569 bp, 26 predicted proteins | sample DEB08_DNA_6_FD_184522 | JGI IMG/M metagenome (GOLD analysis project Ga0208004, IMG submission 184522) | Aqueous microbial communities from the Delaware River and Bay under freshwater to marine salinity gradient to study organic matter... | ecosystem: Environmental > Aquatic > Marine > Coastal ...
CGGGGAGGGAGTTTAATATTAGCTCGACGTCTTCAAAAGTTGTTCCTTGGTGCATGACCTCTTTTATCTGCTTGAGTCCGCAATCATAAAACGAGGTCATGAAGTCGATCTCCTTTCGAATGAACACGCAGGGCAGTCTTGGAATTGTTAACGCCAAGTGAAGCGGCCCAGAATCAATCCCAATGAATCCTGACGCCTGGTTTAGTATGTGCCACATAGGAACGACTCCCAGGGGCCAACCTTTGGTAGATTTGCTGTCGTTGAGTCCGATCCACCAATAATCAGGGGATGAATCGAACCTGTAATTGAAATCGTAATTCAACACAATGAGACGAAACCCCATAGCCTCGACCACCTCTTGTATTTTGTGAGCCATCCAAAGCGGGCACGATTTCCGCCAGGGCGAGCTTGATGCCTGGCCATGAAATACAATGTAAGGCCTTGAATCTCCTTGAATAACTTTCATCATTGTTGCCCAGGCGTCGCTTGTGTATTTGGTTGCCCACTTTAAAGGCAGAGGCTTCACTGGTTCGTCTGTAACAATTCCCAGCTCATGTTCCATGCATATCCTAGTTTTTGTCTTCGGCCCCCCTTTGCAAGGCCTATCCGAATCCTCTGGGTGGAATCTTATCTCGTAATAATTACGGTGATTGGCCCGAACCTCCATGGCCTTCACGTTTGGCAGATCCTCAAATAGATCGACGTAGCGACAGTCATACGGAATGTTTAAAAGCACTTCCTTTTTTAAGTGTGACAGTGCTACACGGAACATTAGAGCGTCCCCTAGTCCGTGGTTGAACGATAGCCTAACCGCTCCGTCCTTTAATGTTCGCCTGCGCCGCTTTGGCGTCGTTATGATTTCTCTTTTTTCTCTCACCATTTTCCCTCTATACATTTAGCAGCTGACAGTGTTACCTTGAATTTCATTGGGCACGTACATCGACGGCAAGACCAGTTGTCCCAATGCTCACACCCCTTGCATATGGCAAGGCGGTGCTCCTCTACTTCTTTTGACGCAATCGAAGGGTCCTTTATGAATCTAAAGCCAGTGGAGACAAGCTCCGAGACGAGCCTTGAAGTCTTAGCCCTTTGATTGCGCGACTTTGATCCTCTTTTCAAATAACTACGGTTTCGTTTCCTGATGATGGGTGGAGGGCTTGGCACATTTCAAGGTCTAGCTGTCCGAATGTGCTTCGCCTGTCCCTTGGCGGAAACACCGAAAAGAGCCCGTCTTTTAGCATCTGCGGGAAAAGAACCTGAGCACAAAACACTTCGTCAAAGCCGTAACCTGATGGGGATCGGCCAAAGATTGGACAGCTCTTTTCTATGCCAGGGTGCCAGACTTCGTTTTGAACTAGCCCCATGCTTGCCGCCCAATAAAAAACTTTCATCTGTTCCGTGATAATGTCGTCTGAAACGACCCCGCCAATGCAGCCAAACTGAGAAGCCGTGATTGGGTGGTAGAACACAGAGCGATTATCAAAGCTGTTTAGCTCGTTTGCCCCGTTGTGTGCAGCTCTCCACCATTTGGCTTTTGATCTAAGCCACTGGTCTATACCCGGCCTCTCAGTGTCCAGGGCGTCCGCGTCGACGATGAAAACGGGCATGTCTGAGTCGAGCCCCTTGAACCGCCACATTGCCCCAGGATTGTGCCGCACTGATGGGCTGCTCATCACATGGTAGGTGTGATTACCGTTTAACATTCCAGACTTTTCTAATTGGTGAAAAAGCCAGGGGCATGTGTAAACCTCAAGGTTTACGTAAGGGTCGTTGAACTGACAAATCGGACGAAGGTAAGTATCCCACCAGCTTCTTGATTTTTTAGACCATCCATTTTGTATTAAAAAAGCGTCAGTTTCATTTTTGCTGTGAAGAGGTAATGATGTGATCCCTAAAAGGTTCATTTCTGGGTCTGTTATATCGTGGTTTTCGATAAACAGTGAGGTTGAGTATTTCACCTTACCTGAAGATCGTCCCTTGATAGTATGCTGGACGTCAAAATCATCCATAACTATATTCGGAGAGAATTCTCTCATTTTCCTGGACAAGTCGCCCATGTCTGCCGGTCTGAAGTAATCGAAGTATGTTGGTTTTCTCATAGTGTTTTCGCTTTTTGGTTTTAAGTTAAAATGGATATGGCCTCGCCTAATAGCCTTCTGGTTTCAAATAACTGATATTCCGACACTGTTCCGTCAGGATCATCTCCTAGTAGGTCGATCAACTCTTGGATATTCGACGCTTGGTTGTAAATGGCCGACCGGTGAAGCGCGGATTTGTCCTTTGACGACGACCTGTCGTTGACTTTTGGTAATTTTCTAGCCATGGGTGAAAGGGTTCCTTTTTTGTTTGGGGTGCTTGTTTTTGGATACAACATTAAGACATTCAACGGCCCAGGCGGACACCGCAATAAGGTTGACGGCTACGGTTACAAGCAAGCAAAACACTGCAAATTTCATTAGAGCTCCTCTACGGTGAACTTGTCCCAGTCACACGCTTCTGATTCGTCTTCCGTCTCGTGGTTTTCGATCTCCCACCTGACCTTGTAAACGATAGGATCGCCATCGTCGTCGGTTTTTGATCTGCTATAAGCGTAAGCCATGTAATAGCACTCGGGGGGGGTTCCATCTTGATTTATGAATGCGTCTTGAGCCAGGTCCATGAAGTGGCCCCCGTCTACGATTGTCCCAAGCCGGGAATAGTGACTGCTGCATATCGGATCAGAGCCTATCCTGTTTTTCGAGTCGTGCGGGTTGTTGTCGTCGAATATGATTTTCATTTAATGCCTTTCGTTGAGAAGACATTACCGCTTTACCACAAGCACGTCAACAGGTAATCGACAAAGGAGGGATTTATTTTACGTCAACGCGAATATAGGTCTCGCCGATAGACTCAACGCCCATGGACGCACGTGAGGAAGACTCGGCGTCCCCTGCGCTGCCGCCAGGGAGCCCGCTTCCGACTGACGACGTGACCAGATCGCCAGTCGGCGGGCTTTTAGGGGCAAGGACCCCTGACTGACCTATAGCGCATCCTTCTGCGGGATCAGACACTATATCCAGCTCCGTGAAGTCTGTCAGGACGTCGCCTGGTTCAGGGTCTCTCAGCAGCACAGACCGAACAAGTGTCGCTGGCTTGTAAACGTAAGGCACACCGAGCCCTAAGCTATCTACGTAGCTCCTGAGCGTCTCCGGGACGGCTTCCAACACTTTCGGGTGGGGTCTCATCCTCCAATGGACTTCGCTCCAATAGCAAAGCATTTTATCACCTGACCCGTCGTTGAAAATGGTCATGTAAGCCTCAGCGTTATCGGCAAACGGGATGTTGTCTTGATAGTAAGCAGTATCCGAGGTCCTTAGCGTTGTGGGCTTAATATAGCTTGCTCCTCTGGCTATCTTCCACCCGTTGATTGTCTCGATCGTGACAGGGTAGGTGTCCCAGTATGTAAGCCGCTTTGATTCGAGATAGACAGGGACTCCGAAGCGTGCGGACTTGAGCAAATTGATTGCCTGTCCCATCTCCCGCCATGTGCCCGCATAACATTTAGTCTGGGGGAAAACGCCGTAGCCTTTGGTCTCTAGGTTATCTCGAATCGGCAACCTGTCCTGGCCTACCCCGTTAGCGTTAACGATCTCCATGAGCCGTTCCATGGTAAGGTCTCGGGAGCTCTGCCCGTCACAGTAGGAATGATAGAGAGCTGTCTTTGGGTGGTAAACCATTGTAGACTCGACCTTGTCCTCGTCCAGAAACCCGCTAACGCTCGCCCGGATTATGAACTCAGCGTAGGCAGGCAGATCGTGAAAGCTTCGCCTGTCGCGCTCTGGCTGTATCAATGCGTCGCTGTCGTTGTAAACCTCGGGCATGAGTCGTTGCAGGAAGAATCGACAAACAAGCGAGCCATAGAAGGCTGTAGCGTCGTAGTCTGTCGAGGCATTGGGGGCGACATCGCCGATCCTATCTTGGTCAGGGGTCTGGCCGTCAACATACCAATTAAGAGCACCTACAACGGTATTCTCGTCGCTCCTCTCTCCCGTGTCTGTCGTTAGGTAGCTTGCGCGACTAGATGACGTATCAAGAACAGCGGTTGGGGCCGATGATGTCTTTCTGAGGCGTCCCTGAAGCTCTATCTCGATAAGGTTTGTAGAAGCCCCCACCCTAACCTCTTTTATCAAATAGGGAGCCTTGTAGACCTGGCAGGATCGATAGTGGGCTGATATCCCGTTGCAATCGCCCTCCCCAACAATGTCAACATCTCCGTCACCAAAGATTGAATCACGGCAATCACCTGAGCTTGCACCGTCCGCAGTATTAATGGGAGTGTAGACGTGCCGAGATGATCCGTAGTAAGGGACGTTGTCGCCTTCGTAGCGTTGCCCCGGGGCTATTTCCGTTCTAATTACGGTGTCAGAAGCTGCGGCGTTTCCCCGTCCGTATCGGTTGAGCTCTTTGCCTGCTGACGATCCGGTGTCCCCTTTCATGGACTCAGACAAAAGAGTGCATCGATCAAGCATTGTTCCGTATACGTCCCCCGCGTTGCTTGGCTTCCAGTCGCTGCCCGTCGTGTCTTTAAAAACCATTTGCCCCCCGATCGAAAGAATCCATTCGTTTGACTCTCCTTGGTCTGCGATATCTTCAGGGGTGACGATAAAGAAGTCTTCTTTAACGACGAGATCTGTAGCGTTTGAAAACCCAATAACGCGGCTTTCGTTCCCCTTGAATTTCTGGCCAAGGGAATAATTGTTGCCATCGTAAGTAACGTAACCCGATGGGGTCCCGGCTGATTCGACCTTGTAATGAACGTCTGGCCTAGCCGAGGTTATAGCCGCCTCAGAAGGGGCGATGTCAAAAAAGATATCGGCGTCTGAATCCCCATTTCCTCGTCTCTCAAAAATGAGAACGGAATTGCCATCCCCGTTAACATGGTAACCCTTGAGGTTTTTGTAGGTCACCACCCTTATCCACTTGAGTATAAAATCCCTCATGGATTGATAGTGTGGGTATTTACCTATCTTTGTTTCAACGGGAACAGTCGCGTTGGTGGGATTGTAAACGCAACCATTAACGAAGTAGGCATCAGAGATCTCTTTGGCCGTGTCGACAATCTTGCCACGGTATATCGTGGGGCTGTTCGATCGGGCCGTAGACATCCGAATAAACAGATCGACGTCAAAAGGCTCGGGTTTATGGATGAGCAGCTCGGCCAGTTCAACGTAAATATCCTCCCCAGCCGTCAGTGTGTCCAGAAGCTTAGCTTTTATGGCTCCCGTCTTTGACACTGGCCACCAGACCATATTCGATTCGGCGTCTTGATTAACCGATAGCGTAGCGATTACAACCCCGTCCTCCTCCAGCTGGACACGCCTTTCAGACGCCCCGAGATTTTCCCCTACCACTATAGCGCCTGCGAACGTGAAATCAGATCTAGGTGAATGCGCCACGCTCCCGCCATCGTCACCGTATGTCCCCGCAGCGGCCAAGTCATCCCATTCAAAAATGGGATACTGAGCCTCGATCACTCCAAGCGATCCGACCTCGACGCCGTAAGCAGGGGCTAAAAACCACTGGCTGCCAAAAATCGACTCATAGTCAACAGTCAAATCGACCGGCTGCCAACTTGAATCATCTGCTCGCTGATCTGCTGTTCCCCTGTATTCAGAGCAAAAACGAGACCGCATTTGATTGATTTGTTGACCCTTCTCTCTGTTCATGGCCTCGGTTGGCCCGTCAATCCTTCCTCCTGCGGTTTTGTGGAAAAGTGTCTTGTATCCAATCAACGAATTCCACGAGTCAACGCTTCTTGCTGCAAACATGGCAGGCGCGTCTGTAAAGTCGTCAAGATCGCTTGGAAGGACAACACCTCGCTGAGTCTTGCCGAGAGTCCAGTAATCAAGATCCGTAACAGGTAGAGCTCCGATAAGCGGGGGCTCCCGTAAGGGGACATCGTTGAGCCTCGAGTCCTCTGAAACTAGGCCGGGATCGATTCCAAAGAAGTAAGTATTCACCGGGCTGTTGACGTTCAAGCCTTCCGGGAATCCAGGGTCAGCAGCGGGCCAGTTTGTCTCCGTCTCTGGAAGCAGTCCGTAATAGGTCAGCCATTCATCCTCAGCGGGGTAATTTGTGAACCCTGAATCAGGATTTCTGAAGTTTCGGACGAACGAGTAAAAGGCGAAAATGCATCTCCAATGAACATCGCCCAGGCCTGACAAGATTCGAGCATTTATCGCTCGAGCCATTTCCCGTTGCTGCCCGCTTTCGAACCTGTCACCCTTGTCTACTGAATGGACAGCAGGAAAGTATCCTGGATATTCGCTTGGCACAGATTAGGCCCAATATGAAGCCTGAAGGACAGTCGATGGAACCGAGTTTCCACGCTGGACCGGCCTTTTGGACGATGTCAAAAACGTACCTGCAGTGGTGTGACTGGTAGCCCTACCCTTGCCTGGCCGAACGTGGTATTTCCGCATCTGCATTTGGAGCTCTTTAATCTGGTTTGATTTCCGGCCCTCTCCTGAAGGGACTCCTTGATTCGATGCGATTGACATTAGCTCTTAGCCTTTAAAGGACGGGTTGATCGGTTTGGAACAGTGAATAGACAGGCCTGTCGCGCTCGCGTCAAAGACTATTTTTTGATCGTTCCCTGAGTCCTTGTAAGCGCCCATGTTGGCAAACTCATATTGCTTGTTAGCGGGAATGACGTAATCTTTGGTTGTAACAGACTTTCCGATTGCGCCCAAGCCTGAGTCAGTTGGGGTGGGAACAGTGATTTTGAGGGTCAGGTCTCCCCCAGTTGTATTCTTGACCTTGATAGCTCCTACGTCAGCGTGAGCCGCTTCGATTCCCGTCCCTGCCGTGATATCCTGGTAAGTCAAGTCAGCGAGCGTGATATTTAAACCTGCATAGCTGCTCGCGGTTGGGTCGTGTAGTGCTGTTAGTGTATCTGCCATTTTAGGTAACTTTCTCGTAAAGGTTCTGGTCGAAGTAGTCTATCCCCCACCACTCGCGGGTAACAATAAAAGTGTTGTCGGCTGTTTGCTGCTTTTGGTATGGCTGCTTGTGCCACCAATTCACCGTGGCCGGAATAATACCAGCCGGTATTACTTCCCCCGCCTGTATTGCCTCACCTGCCATCCTGAAGGGTGAAAGCATCCTATTGACATTTGTATCAAGAACAGGGTAGTGCGAGTCATTGAAATCCGCAGACACGGTAATCGTGTTAGTGATTACAAATCGAGGCTCGAAAAACACCTCGACCCCCCGAATGTAGGTTATGGCGTATTTAATCGCAAGGTTGTCTAACTCGGCTGCGCTATGTTCCGAAGTGTTCAGGACAGCCGCAGTGCTCCCGTCTATTTCAAACAGATTTGATGCCTTAACAGTGTCCGTGTCAAACCGGCTAGAAGAAAGCTGCGCTGTGTAGTGCTTGTCGATTTCAATCTCGATAAATCTTGCCCACCCAGGAAATGCGAAATCCAAAGCTTGCCCCATCAATGACGCGACAAGGGGGACTTCGTGCTGTGACCCAAGCCTCCCCCAGATCGAAAAAAGGTCGATCCCATACTCTACAACGAGCCGATGGTAAGGCCCTGGGACCTTTTGGTGAACGACGTTGATATGCTTTGGAAAAGAGGTATCCCTTGCATTGTAATGATCCAGGGTGTCTCCCGGTGTGCCCTCGTAGACTACATGCCTCCTGGTGCCACGGTGGATATTAAAGTTGACCGTTTCCTCGACGAAAACAAGATTGCCAACTTGATATTGAGGCCTTGATACATAGCTGCCCATAACGTTAATTCCTGTTGACAGCTTCGGTTGTCTCTCTGGTGTTCTCGGCTATCCGTCGAAGCAAATGGACTTGCTTCTGCTGGGAAGTTTGGGCTATCGAAGCCCCTGGGGTCACACCGAGTCCTGCCCGAGCGAACCCGTCTACCGCTTTCCTGTTCCCTCCTAGCTTGTCGGATAAATCATCAAACCGTTGAGCCTGTGCTAGTCTTTTTGCCAGATCGAGAGAAGACGTAGCCCCTTTGTCTGTGCGCGTCTTGTTTGAGACGTCCTGCTGCTCTATTAGGTCAGCGATCGCATTTGCTCCCAAGTTATCGACCGACCTGACTAATCCTCTGGCTAGCTTCCCGGTGTCTACACTCCCGCCTGGAAGCGTAAGGCCTAGACCTAGTTTTCCTGCCTCAAGTCCGACCCTCAGCGCACCCTTGGCTCCCACCGCCGCAAGACTTGCCCCTTCGATTATCGGCGTCAGCATCTTGGCTGCCACCTCGAGGGCTGGTGTGAATGATCCTTTTATGGTGCCAACCAATCGGTCAAAAGACTGATCAAGCTTGGACAAGGACTCGTTCATGGGATCAAGAGCGCCTTCAGAGATCACCCGTCCGTCTTGTTTTGCCTGCTCCGCGAACAGCGAAAACCCGTTTGACAGGGCTAAGAACACTTCCTCCCCTTTCGAGCCCATGGCCTGCACAGCGGCCCCTGTCTCGATCGCTGTCATCCCTCCCTCTTCAATCTTTTTGCGAACCATCTCGAAGAGCTCCTCGGGCTGGGCTCTTCTCACCTCTTGCAGGTCTAGCCCCATCTTTCGAAAAACAGACGAGTCGGCCCCTTGCTCTCTGGCCAGGCTTAGTATTGCCTCGTTAATAGAGTCGATCGAAGTCTTCGATTGCTCGGCAGCAATCGCCCAGGCTTGGACCTTTTCAGAGGACACCTCGAATGCCTGCGATACCGTGTCAATAGCCTTGGCCTCGCTCAACAGCTTCTTTCCTAGTCCCACTGCCGCAATGGCTGTAGACACAGCAAGAAGCCTTCTACGCGCAAACACGAGAAGATTTGTGACCCCTACGGATTTATCGGAGGCCTTGTTGGTTTTGTCGAGCTCATCAGAAAGGGCTTTAGCGTCTCTGATAGCGTCGTCTCCCTCGCTCTGAAATTCGATCGTTACTGGAACGTCAGCCACTATTGCCCCCTTGCTTTTCTGCCCTCTCCCGCCGTCTTTTATTCATGACATCGATCACTGCGTCATCGATCATTGCGGCCTCTGGATTTCTCATCGCGTTGTAAGCAGTCAGGGCCGCCAAAGCCCCCTTTAGTGGGTGGTCTAAGATCTCGTCACTTGTGAAACCGAGTTGCGACAGGACGAATTGAATAGAAAACAAAGCAGGAATAGACCCGCCTCCTTTGTCTTCCCCGTCTTTGTCCCAGCACATTAAGCCCTCAGTATGATATCTCCAATAATTGCAAAGGTGAAACAATTCCACAGAAAACGCTTCCTTGCTCGAGCTGTATCTGTGCGCGTCGTAGCTAATCCATGCCTTAGCAATCCATGATCCTAGAGACTTCTTAGAGTCCCTCCAATCCCGAGAAAGCACCCATATGGCAGTCGCCAGTGACCCCTTTTTAAGATCCATGGGAGCCGATATAAGAGGGGAGCCCAGGCGACTAAGTAGGACAAAATGACCAACAGACGCCGCCTTCAGATTTAGAAACCCCGACGGCCCAGGCCCTGGGTCGCAAGAGATAGCGTACTGTTGGTCGACCGGGATCATTAAGTCATTGCCGACAATGCGACAGCATTTGGGGCTGTGTGATCTGACCCACTTGCTGACCTTCTGGTAAGGGTCATGGACCCACTTCTGAATTCATTTGAACCCCACGTCCAAGACCCGCCAGGCTCAACATTCCAATCCCCGTTCACCTCATCGTTCGGGCCTCCTGAAATTGTCACAACCTTCAGTGGTTGCGGCCAGTAGACGGCAGCTGCAAGGGCTTTCGTGTTTGCAGACAGAACTATGTCGACGGTAATCTGCCAGACACGCTCTGAAAACCCTCGACCCTGTGTTAGTCCGTCACCCCCGATAGCGTCTTGGATTTCCGTGATATCTGTTAGGGTGCCTCTAACTATATCGATAGCGACGCCCGCTCCTGAGCCGCCAGGAAACGCGCTGGCGCCCATTGTGCCCCCTGACCCAAAGGTCATTCCCTTACGTCCGTATGTGCTCATAATTCTCTAGTCCTTTCGTTAACATATGCCCTGACTTTAAATGAAATCAGGTAGCTTAAATTGTTGGTGCCTTCCTTGCTGTCGACTCGTAGGTCCTCGCAATGGCCAACCCACTCTGCGGGACTCCAATTACGAATTCCCTCAATTACTGTCTCAGAGGCAGCTTCAGACGTCAGATTTGACCCTAGAGCCCCTCTGTTGAGGGCAGGGATTTCAACTATCTCAACAAAGAAAGGATATGTTTCAATTGGTGGATTAAGCGAGTAATTCCCCTTCTTGACCACAATCCCAATCCCTATCTGCTTAATCCTAAGCGAAACGCTCTGCTTCCAGTCACCTCGCGCCGCAGAGGTCACGGGAACGGTCAGTTTGGATAGGAAGTTAGAATCCTTGTTGGGCGGTGACTTAATAGGCGGGAGAGACGACACCCTTTCAGTAATCGAATTCTGAAGGATTGAAAAACGAGTCTCCATATCAAAGGCTCAGTTTTTTTTCCGACTTAAACGACAGTCGCTGCCCTTGTGGCTCTGTCCCGGCTGCTTGTGGGAGTCCGTCATAGTCCCCCTTTCGAACGCTCCTTAGAACGTCTTCAGCTCGGTCGAGTAGCCTTTCTCTTGCCCCGTCTACGTCGAGCATTTGCCCTCCTAGTCTTCCCCACAGCTTGTAAGGAAGGATAGCAAGCCCGTGCCCTCTTAACACTTTAGGGATCTTGGGCGACTCGTCTAGGTTGTAACCGCCCGAGGCCATGTCGGCGCGAATCTCAAGAGCTATTTCCTCGACGACCTCCGTGACAATATCGACGACAGGGGGAGCCATCATAAATTGTTGCCCGCCAGACGTGACAAGCTGCCCCTGGTCTGTGGTTAAATAGTCGCCTGCTTGCAGTTGCGTGTTTGCAAGTGTTTGTAACTCGTCAGCAGACAAGACTCGGTAGGCGTCGTCTGATGTTAGCTCTGTCCAGTCGGTAGCCATTTATATGCTCCTCAAAAAAATAACGTAAAAAACGCCCGCAATCGTAGCCACAGACGCCACCTTGATCAGCAAGGGCGTTGCAGTGTCATACACGCCTAGTGACCTCAGTAGCGTCCCGTAAGATATGACGTGGAGCGCCCCGGAAACAATATCCCCCGCTTGCCTGAATGGGACATTAAAAAACACCCCGATCCCTACCCAGTAAGAAAAGTATTCTGATTCGATATAACTTAAAGACCAAGGGATCATCCAGAAAAGAGAATCAAGAGACCCGCAAATAAACCCAAGCCACACCCCAATTATCAGCCAGTCCTCGTGCGTTTTTGAGTCCTTTAAAATAGCCTTAATCGCTGAAGGAGCCCAGATGATTGACACCAAAACACCGATCGCAACAGACGTAAACGTGCCAGCCAATGAAACCTCTTGAAAAAGTTTATCCCAAATCATTCCCTTCACCTTTCCTTACTGCAAGCAACGCATCAGAGTGGAGCTTATGCAAGGCATTTACCTGCCCCGCCTGCTCATTTAAACGCCCTTCTAAAAGTCCCAGTGCTCTACTCGTCATGATGGCTTGGTCAGTCGCCTCTTTGTGCTTTTCCTCGCACTCGTCAAGCTTCTTTGTTAGCCGGATTTCTGTCGACTCGCTTTTTTTCCACAAAGCCTTGCCCAGCCAGGTAACCGCCGCCACGCCCGCAGTAAAAACTCCAGCTAGTATTTTGATAGCCGTGTCTTGCTCTGATATTATTGTGGGGAGCGCCAACAGGATTTCCATTTTCACCAGAAAGGCCCCCTTTGGAAAAATGAAAAACCAAAGGGGGCAGTCTGGGTGGCGATGTGGCGATATGATTTATTCCAGAGCGGTAGGCTCTGGCTCCCCTGATGGCTGCGGGGCTCGTCGAGAATCAAGCTCTCTGAAATAACGGATTAGTGCCTCGTCGCGATCGCTCAACGTCAATCCGCCTGAGCCAGTCTCGATAGGCGGACTTGTCGATCTGCCGACACTTGATTCAATCAATCGCTCAAGTCGGTCTAGCCTCTCGCTTTGATCCGCGTTAGTTGGCGGTTGCATATTTCGATAGAGATAGCCAAGACTTTCGATCGATTTGAAAAGTTGAGTTTCGGGGGAACCCTCAAAGCTGGACGTCGAGAGGCCGCTTGCCAGCCCATTAGTTAGGCTGTAAGTCAAGGTCGAATCAAGGTCACTGAGGCTGACTTTGGTGTTAACCGCTCTTGATCGTCGCTCCACTTCGACTTTTTCGCGGGAAATAACATCGCCCTCCGTGTTGAGCGTTTCCGTGGTTTGCGAGTAGGCAACTCCCGTGCCAGCAGTGCAGGCAACGCATGACAGGAGCGTGGCAATCGCAGATGTGCAAAACAACATAGATAAGATGTGTCTGTATTTGTTCATAGTGTTTTTTGTTTTAGGTTTCCTTCGAGATTCTTTCAGGCTTATCACTACGGATTGGGAGTCTCCGCAAGACCCTGGAATTCTTCGGCTGTTGGCACAGTAATTTGCCCAGCAAGAGCAACAAGTCCAGCTTGCAAAGTCGCTAGGGATTCGGCAAGAGGGGCGATGCGATCCTCTTTTGGGGCTTCTCTGTCGTCGATGCGTTGCTCAAGTTTTGACACTACCCGCCGCCCTTCGTTGAGCCCCGACGTGGATGCATCAGCTAGGGATTTGAGCTGGTCGTTGATTGTTACGATCTTGGCTCGAAGTTCTTTCGATCCCTGTAAAGTTGTTGCCATAGGAGTTTCCTTGCGGTTGGGGTTAAGCTAAATAGTAAGATTTCAAGTAGATTGTAAAGTTCAACGAACCCCCAGTTTTGTTCTGGATGGTTGTCTTATTCGAGTTGGCCGTGTCCCGGTAGAGATTGACTTTGCTCGCCGTGTCCTTGGTGATTGACCAGTTCGAAAACGGGTCGCTGACTAACACTGGGGCTCCTGCCTGCCCCTGCAAAGCTGCCAGGCAAATGTGCAACGCGGAGCCGCCTGACTGGGTGATCTCAACAAAACCTCTCGGCTGTGTCCCGAGCATGTTGTCATCAAGCACCCACTCTGCATCATTAGCAACGGACCCTGTCACGATTACTTCCTGGTAGCCTTGGCCGGCCTCTCGTTGGCTGGCGATCGGGCAATCCTTTATAACCCCGTTGCCCATGCGCTTGTGGATTACCGTTTTGGAGGCGCCTGCGGTGATCTGCTCGACGATGTCCGTAGATGCGTCACTAGGACTGTGGGCCGATTGAGGCGTCGGAATACTCAGCGGGGTTACTCCACTGCTTGAAGCGTTCAGCTTGTTTGAACTGGCATCTATCCAGCCACCGTCGGACTGGATGTTTTCCGGCAAGTAGGCAGCGATAAATCCACTTTTCTTATTGCTGGCAGAGTCAATGTACCATTGACCGGTCCCTCCAATAACAAAGTCACGGGGTAGTGCGTTGCTAAGTTTATGGTAGACGGTTAAGCGAAACCACCCGCTGCCAAGATCTTTCTTGGTGACCGAACCCAGAGCAGAGCCAGGATAGGCTGTCTGGTAGCCTGACTCAAATTCGCTAACAGTCGTCCCATCAAAGGAGATCAACTTAGTATTGTTGACCCCAAACTCAAAACTCCCTGCTGCTGCATTTTTCAGGACTATCTCAACCTTGTTCCACCCTGGTTGGACGAGATCTCCCTGCCGGATTTGGTGATTGACACCACTGGCGATAGCATTGCCCGAGCTTGTGTAATGCATCGCATAGGATCCGCTATACTTGTTGGTGCCGTCCTGAGCAACGGTCGTTGACGATCCCTCATTCCAATTATTAGCATTTGACGCTGACTCCCAAGAGGCCATATCGGAATTCGACAAGACTTCTGTGTCATTCGCCCATTGGTCAGAAACACCAAATCTGTTCCCTGTTTTTTTAAGCTCCGAGACTTCATCTGCTGATAGCTCGCGGTTGCCGATTACCACGGACTGGATCTGACCATCCATATCCGCGCCCGACTTGGAATTTAGCCCTATCTCAAGAGGCTGAGTGAGAGCCTCGGACGCAACATAAGTCCCAGACTCTACCGCCGTAGCTGCTACAGGATTTCCATTGATGTACAAGGTTACACCATCGCCCGCGCTGGACCCGCCTCGGCCATCGTAAGTGAACGCAGCATGAACCCACTGCCCATCCACCACGGAAGCAACGTCTTGAGTAACCGCGATCTGCGATGCTGCTGACTCATCAAACAGCGTGAACGTCAACTTGTCGGACCCGTTAAATTCGAACACCCACTCTTGAAGCGAGCTGCCAGTCTCACGCCCGAAGATAGCGCATGATGTGTAATCATTGGCGCGAAGGATCGCTGCACCAGACAAGGGAAAGTCTTTGGTTCCGTCACCAGCAGACAACAAGGAAGTATTAGCCGTTACTAACCGGTCGGTCCCGTTGCCCGCGAATTTGACTGCGTTTGCAGCAGCCTTGCTTAAAACGTTGTTGTCAATCTCGCTTTTTGAATAGACACCGAGAGCATCCCTGCCTGCTTGCTCAGTGCCCTTACCGTCGAGCAGGTTGACCGCTGCCGGGACTATATACCAATTCGTGGTGCCCTTGACGATTGTGTCTCCGATCGCGACTGCATCACCGTCGATTGACAATGTGCCCGCGCCTTCGTCGATCGTGCCCGCTGCAACAATCTTGTATTTGGTGCCAACTGTTCCGCTTCCGTCGCTCAATACGGGCGACGTGTTGTCGATGGCCCATGTCCCCGCTGGCGGGGTATCGTCGTAGCCTGCCGGTAAGTCACCTGCTGCAATCTTTCCGTTAACATCATAGACAGCTAGGCGTATTCCTGTCTTGTCGGCGTCTGCGATAGCTCGAAAACCCTGAAGTAGGTCCTCGACTTCAATATCGTTTTCGACTGATGCCCCAAAAAGCATCATATGATCTGTCTTTGATACCGCGGTAACGGTGTCAAGTTCAAATGGAGTAATAGGGGGGCCTGCCATAGCTCTAAATTATGTTGTCGGAGCGTTTACGTAAAACGGTCTACCTGATGTTGTTGATAAAATTTTGCCAGATCTGACTTTGAGCAAACGGATGTCCTTGCTTGTGACAAACGGCCTGCCGCCTGACGTGTGGATTTCCCGATCATCCGACGTGCTGAGAATTTGGTAGACTCTATTGCCTATCCCTAAAGCTTTGCCGATCAACCGGCCACGTCTCAATATACGGGAAAGCATGGTGAATGACTAAGGAGAAGCTCTGTCGATTGCGTAGCCTGTCCCCTCGCTGAGTGAGATGGCCGTAAACTCTAGGGGTAGCTCTTGGCCTGCTGCTAACGGGAAACCAGATACATCCCCTCCTTTTAGGTCTGTCGACGTTATGGAGCTCACCGTTGCCCCGTTACCGCCCGCCACAAAGTAAAGACAGTCAACCCCAGACAAAGACCCCGAATCTGCAACAATACGAACCCCCCGTTTGCCACCACTGCGGCTTAAAACCTCGAGTGATTTTATCAGGGTAATTGCCGACGTGTCATCGCCGTCAGGCTTTGTTTTTATAATAGGTTCGTCTGCCATTTTTTTGAGAGTTAAAACCGAAGGGAGCCAGTCTTGCCCCCTTCGGTCGATTAATCAATTCTTGATTCAGACAGATTAGCTATCAGATGTGGTGATGCGCTTTCCTGCGATCGACGCGGTTACCTGGACGTCCTCGGACCAGTCAACCGAAACGATGTCAGAATGGGCGTTTTCGTCTCGCCATTTTCGAACCTGGCTGATTCCTCCTCGACCACCCGTGAAGGTTTTGGCAAATGAGGCGTCCATCAGATTTGCGTTGCTCGATCCGAAAAAGATATAGCATTCACTCCCAACAACCTGCGCTTTAGATTCAGACTGTCCGGGCTTGTTGTTATCCTGAACCATCGTGCCGATGTAGATCTCAATAGCAGGGTTCAGGGTGATCATTCGAGCGACTCGCCCAGGGTTCAAATCCTGAAGGTCTGCCCCTGGCATACGCCCAAGAACGTTCGCGTTGTGAACAAGCCTGCTCCACGCGTTCAGGCCGAAAACGATCCGGTTTGGCATTTGACCGATATTAGTTGCAATCGCTAAGATCTGGGCGTCAATTTCAGCAATAGGATCGTTTGAATTTGATCCCCACACGCCAACCCCCGCTTCTGCCGTAACTGCCGCATTGATAGCGGTAATCACTCGTGACTCTCGAGCCAGTCGGGCTCCGATTGTCAGGTTTTCGACAGCCATTCGCTCGATCCCAAGAGGGTCGCCTTGTCCGTAAGTATCACGATCTTGGTCGTCAATAGCATGCTCGAGGCCGTGGGCTTTGCAATTGTAGGTAGGGTCTGATCCCTCGAACGTGATTCGAGTAGATCCGCCGCCTGAAGCGCGGGCCGTTTTGTATACTTGGAAAGCTGACTTCGTGTCAAAGCTCTTGTACTGACCAATCGTCGCTCCAACCTTGACCATGGGGGCCAAGGCGTCAGCTACAGGAGTCGTGTTACGCTGCGCGATCACGCGAGCGTAACCGGTCAGCATTGGGTTAAATGCTCTTGAATTTCTCATTTGCTAAAGTTCCTTTTCTTGAGGGGTTTTAATTGTTGATTACGCCTCAAGGACAGGGGCCATTAGGCGTGCCCAGAACAGTTGATCATTGCCCGCTGCCTCCAATGCGATCCCGCAAACGGCTTTACCTGACGCCGCTAACTTAAACGTCCCGTCAGTGTGAACAGCGACGCGGCTACCAGCCACGATAGCCCCTGCTGTAGCGTTTGCCTTAAGCATTGCCTTTGCTCCTGAAGCGAACGGAACAATGGAGTCATCCTCCCCAGACGCACCTCCGTTTTGGATGGCCCCAAACGCTGTCAACGCTGTGTCTGATGTTACCAGCGTTGAAACGCCAGCGTTCAAGCGGACAGCCTGCCCCGCTTTGTCTGTATGGTCGGCTCCGTTCGTGAAAGACTCCTGCGGCTGAACGATAGCCTGTGCAACTTCTTTGCTCATTATCTGATTCCTATTTTGTGTTTAGCTTGTCGGCTATCGGTTAGCGGAAAGTGGAAGGGTTTTCGGCAGCACACGCTAGATAAGCCTCATCTGGCTCAACGTTGTGCTCCTTGGCGTAGGTTGCAACCATAGCCTCAATCTTGTCTTCTTTTTTGGTAAAGCTCCCTGCACCTCTGTTCGGGGTATTGTCGGGGGTGATATCCCCAGCAAAAGAAGGGGCTGCGTTGGATGCTTCCAGCATTTGCTCTGCTAGCTCTGGAGCCTTTTCTGCGTTTGCTCGAAACGCTTCAATTGCCTTCTCGTCTTTCGGTGCAACGATTCCCGCCTCTGTGGCCGCAACAACGATCTTGTCAACGCGCTCCTCTAGGGCTGTGGCCTCGGCTTTCTCGAATGAGGCAATCTTAGCTCTCAGCTGTTTCTTTTCGTCGTCGTCCTCTTCTTCCCCTTCCGCCTTCTTGGGTGGGTCTCCAGCCTCTGCTTTGAATGAGTCAAAAGCCTTAGTGAACTCTGTTGATACGAGCGTTGGCAATTGATCAGCGATCGCGGTTGCGATGATTTTTTTGATTTCGTCGGGCTCCATGTCTTGTATTCCTTCTTCTGCTTGTACGATTTTCTCGTTATTTCCGAATGCTGGGCGATTGGTTAATCCGCCAATGTTAGCGGACGACAGCCCTGCAATTTTACCTTTTTCAACGCTGAAACAGGGGGAGAACCTCGTAAACTCTCGCCCTAGTAGTGCCTCAGATCCCTTGCTAGTCCATTTGACGTTAGCTCTGATTCCGCCCTTTTTAAGATCGGAACCAGCCCAGAAAAAACTTTGTATGTGCCCACTTGCTCCGTTGTTTTCATTGTGGTTGAAATCAATAAAAGGGTCGTGCCCCTTCTCTCTTATCGCCTCGGCTTGAGCATTAAGTTTGTCGACAAGTGCGGGGCCTATAGTCACGTCAAGATTTACACCCTTTCCGGTAACCGCGTTTTTAGGTCGTATCTTTTGGCGGCCAGGTGGGGCCCATTGTATGTCTGACGGGAGATCTTCAGCTCCCGCAGGGAACGCCTCGCCCGCGACTATAGCAACCGCTAGCCCCCCGACACCGCTAAAAGAAGCACTTCCGATGCTCCCTTGTGGGCTGCGTTCACGATGTCTTTTTGATCTGGTAGACTTCCCGGCCATGGCTTTTGAGTGACTTCCTTTTTCAGGATGTAATAAATTTCAAACTCACCGCTCGAGCTCGACGCAAAAAACTTGTTGCCGTTGATCTCTATGAAAAACAACTCAATTCCTGTCTGCTTCTCAAACGGTCTTACGAATCTCCCGTAGGATTCTTTGTGAACCGGGATGGCTAAGTGCTTATGCCTCTTGGCCTTGATTGTCCCGCCTTCAATCTTCTGTCGGATTGCCACATGGGTAATCTCAACCTTTACTTTCCCCGCTGACGCTATCGGCCCTCTAACTGACCTCGCGACGTCTGCCCAAAAATTCGAACGCTTCCCGCCTAGCCTGTTTGGCTCGGCCTTACCCTTTTTCCGGTAATGCGATTGAAGCAAAGATTTTACTCCGTTACCGGCTGCGACCATCGCTGGCTCTGGGTCCTCGAGGATCTCTAAAAGCTCAGACAATGGACCTTGATCCATTTTCACCTTGATTCTCACGAGTAGGTAACGCGTGCATCAGATGGGAGAGATTGGCAATTCTAAGATTGCCATCAGGGGTTTATAGCACTAAAAACCCTGCCTAGAATGGCTATGTGTAAAAAGAAAAACGGGAGGCCCCTTAAACAAACCCAGGATATGAGTTGTAGGGTTCCTCCCGATTTTAAGCAGTCGTTTGAGGCTGAAGCCCAGGCTGCCGGAATGTCTAACGGTGATTATTTACTGACGATTTACAACGACCTCCAATCGACATTGGGCGATCTTCGGAATCTTCGGACGCTGCAAAAAGAAGCCGAGATAATCGAAAGAATCATATCATAATCTCTTCTGCCCCCTTTGTGTTTTTGATGCGCTCGGCAGCCCCGTTTACTGCCGAGGCTCCTTCTATTGCCTCGAGATGATCAGCCAGCGCCCCCTTGTCCATAGAGTCGAAAACCCCTGGGACCTGCGAAATTAAGTCTTCCATTGCTGCCTCAAATCTATCATCCGATACTGACTCGTCGGCAGCTAGCGCAAACAGGGCTCCCAGTTTAGGCTTGAGCGGGGCTAGCCATTTCGCGTTGAGCCCTGTTATTTCTGAGATTGCATTATCAAGCAGGTCGTTGCCTTCAGGTGGTACGCCGCCACCGGTGGCTGATACATGTTGAGTCCCGGCAAATCCAGGGTTAGCCGCTCCTGGTTGATAAATAACGTCCTCGTCCTCACTTGGGATTGGAGTGTTATTCCTTTCGTAAAAGTGTTTTTTTCCCATGGGGGCGATTGATACAAATTGAGCATCCCTTTGGATTTTTTCCAATGCTGATCCGGCTTCCGGTATTTCAAGCTTCATGACCGGAAGCTCGTCGGTGTCGCCAAAGTTTAGCGCAACGATAGCGGGAATAAGGCTAGAATTAACGACATCAGCCGTCCATTCAGTGACCTCGACAAGCCTATCCATTCTGATATTTTCGTGGACCTCGCCCAGGGCTCTCGAGCCAGAATCGCCTACGTCTGTCGTGAGCGTTTGACCAAGGATAAGGATATCGGCAGACCTGTCTCGACGGTCAAGTAGGACGGTTTGCGGGTTGTCGCTCGCTGACTTTGTTGACTCTAGTAACTCTATCTCTGTGCCTTTAGGGACAACGGTGACGCCAGAAGCCCCCATTTCTTCAAGCCCTGTAACGATCGCCCATTTCTCGTCATCGTCCGCCCCTGGCTCGTGCCGTGCTACCCTGAAGGGTATCCCAAAAAGCTCTGCATACCTCACCAACCATTGGCGGCTGAAAATCCCGCAAGCCCACCACCATGCTAAAGCTCTAAACAATCCGTAGCCCATAACGCTTCCAGATCGATTCTTAAACGCCGCCACGATGAACTTATGCTTAGGAAATGGCTGCCATGCAGGATTGTCTTTCAGGTTTCGCAAGCCTAGGTGTGTGCCTTGCGGGTCCAAGCCGTAATACCTAGGGTCGACCCACCTTGTTGACTTTGGAGCCCATCGCCCGTCCTCGAATTTCCAATCGATCTCCTGAACGCTTGTGCCCTTTCCCACTGCGTCTGCGATATCGTAAAGCATCTCACGCATCCCGTTTTTGTTGGACGCTACATCCGACCGCATTTTACGAATCAGATCTTCTACTAAGTTAGCCTTATCGATCGCTGATTCCGTAGGGTCTTCCCCTTTCTCCGCATAAGGTTCAATCGTCCATGTCTGCCTGGCTGAGGCGTTTCTCAGCTCGTGAATATTCTTCATAAGCCTATCCCAGGTGTCTTCCATCTTGCAGAATACTTGGTGCGCTACTTCAGGGTCACCTGACAAAGAGGACTCGAGCATGTCCTGGACTGTCCTCGGGTTGATCTCCTCCTGAACCATTGTGCCGAACCGATCCCATTGACGGTCCGGAGCAATGGTTTTCGATGGGGTAACACTCGGCGCTTTCTGCTCGTTTTCAGATGTCGCGCTCGACGCGCTAAACATCGACCACTTTTTAGGATTGAATAAGTTCATGCTCTCAGTCTTCTTGATCTCGTTATGATGTCCCCCGCCCTTAGTGCTCCCCTGGCAGGCCCTTGCCTTACCAGTTCTCGGGCCAAAGCTAAAGCGCAAACTCCGTCATCGTGTAACCCCTGGGGTGCGCTGTAAATAACCCTGTTTTCCTTAAATTCATAGCAGAACATGTCTAGTTCATCTTTCAGTCTAGGGTCGTCAAAAGCTATTTCTCCCAGTTGAATGTCGTTTCTGAGCCCCACCATTATCATCTGCTTTGATGTCTGAGAAAACCTAAACCCGTCAAAGTTCCCCCTTGCTGCCTGCAAGTCCCCTAAGACCGGATCACCGACCCCTGTTTCGTCGACAAGCGTTGGAACCCTTCCGCAGACCTCAAGAATTCGCTTTTTAGTGGTAGGCCAGTCAAACTGAAAACGCTCTGATACTACGACTTGTCCTTGCCTGTTCATGCCTACTATCCAGGTGTAGTCATGCTTTGACGCCAGATCGACGCCAAAAACCCATGGCTGCCGGTCAGTGATTCGCATGTCAGGCTTAAAACATGCTTTGATTGCATCTAGGCCAAAAGGGTTTCCCCCGTCATCTGCGGGATACCCTTCGTACTCTTGCTCGAAGATGTCGGGCGGTAACTCTCTTTTTGCTGCCGCAATTTCTCTGGGATCTATAAACGGGTTGTGGATCGTCCCGCGCCTGAATGAGGCCCACTCCCTATCCTCGTTGTCGAGGCTTTGCCCCTTAGCGAAGAGCTGCATGAAGTAGCCGCTAGCCCCTTTGGGTGTCCCCAGGAACCACGCGCCACCTCGGTAATCGGAAAGAGTGGCCCTAATGGACTGCTCCCACTTAGGCTTGAGGTCCCGAATGATTCCGGCTTCGTCAATTACTAGTCCGTGGTATTTATAACCTCGACCGGGATCTGGTTTTTCACAGCTCCAAAAATCTATCGATATTCGACGGTCGGATGTTAAATAGATCCTGTTAGCCGATCGGTTAACCTTAAATCCTGGCTTGTTGTCGAAGTATGTACAAATTTCCTCGAACTGCGGCTCAAGGTATTTGTAGGTTGGCGCAAACCATCCAAACCTGCGCCTGTGTCCAAGAGCCAGGCTTGCAAGGACAGTGCCCATTATCGACTTTCCGAAACGTCGTCCGCAGACTAAAACGTTGTGCCGTCTCTGCCTGTCATAGACATATCGCTGTCCTGAATGCAGCGAGGGCAGGTCTACGCTAGGGGCATCTGCCACTAAGCTTCCTTGGTCTTCTCAGGAACGTTATCTCGATCAGGAAACGGTATTAAATGCTGTGGCAACCCATCCACCTGCTTTCCGCTTGCGTCGACGTGTCGAATAGTGACTTCCTGTGATCCTTCTGGCATTTTCTCGCTCCAACCGAGCTTGCACTTTAGGAGGAACATGAGCACCTTGTCGTTCTTCATCGCCCTCGAATAAACGTGCTGCAATATTTTGATATTTTGTCCGGCTGAACCCTCATTGTAGGCTTGGACAAAATTCCCTTCTTTCGGAGCCTTTTTCATCTCCCTGCGAATGGTTCGCTCTGAGACCCCAAAAAAGGTCGCCATGTGCTCGTAGGGAGCACCGCAGGACCCCATGGCTCTTACTTGCGCCATGTTCCATTTCGTCGGCTTCCTTCCTGAATTACTGTTTCCGCTCATGTATTCAACTTAGGATTCTCACCTGTCGCGTCAAAATATCTTTCGAGGATGACCGCAACGTAACCAGGGTCCAGTTCCATGCCGTAACAGATGCGCCCTGATTTTACAGATGCCATCAGCGTCGTTCCTGACCCGAGAAAAGGATCATACACTGCCTGGCCTTCGTTCGAATTGTTTTCGATCGGTCGCTTCATGCAGTCGATCGGTTTTTGAGTTGAGTGCGGAGTCTTCTTTGTTTCCTTCTCCCCACCACCAAATGCGTTGTGGTTATCAATTTGCCAAACCGTTGTTTGCTT
>Ga0208004_1000211_pt1 | contig 22559 bp, 22 predicted proteins | sample DEB08_DNA_6_FD_184522 | JGI IMG/M metagenome (GOLD analysis project Ga0208004, IMG submission 184522) | Aqueous microbial communities from the Delaware River and Bay under freshwater to marine salinity gradient to study organic matter... | ecosystem: Environmental > Aquatic > Marine > Coastal ...
GGTGTCGTAAGATAACTCGAATAGTCGTCGGTGCCTTGAGAGAAAAACGATTTCGGAAACCCTGCTTCGAAGTCCCATGAAGGTGCGAGCGGCATCATTTGGCTCGCAATTTCACTCGTGCGACAAACAAGACCGGCGGAGGCGCGCGGAGCGCATATCCATTTATGAAAGTTGCCGACCCAAACATCAAAGTCTGCGGGCAATGCGGGCGTCAACATGCCGGGCGCGTGTGCGGCATCGATCACGACACGAGCATTCGGCGAGACACGGCGAATTGTGCGCACGATTTGATCGACGGGCAATAGCAGCGCAGTCTCAGATGTGATTTGGTCGAGCACTACGAGAGTTGTTTCGTTTGTCAGTGCGGCAAAAACACTGTCGGCGATGTCGTCTGTAGTCTGTGCGCCACTTGCAAAATCAATTTCGGCGATGCGCAATGTGCTTTGGGTGCGGCGGGCGATTTCAGCTAGTCCATTTAACACGCCGCCGTAGCCGAGGCTGGTGGCGACGATTTGTGATCGCGGCTTTGTAACAAGTGCACTCGCGGCAGTGATCACGCCTTGCGATGCATTTGGCACGAACGCGAATAGTTCTGGGGTTGTACCGAGCCATTCGGCAACAAATGTACGCGCCTCGTCGTGCAACTTGGGCAGTGTTGTGCGAAAAAACAGATTCGGATTACTTTCTTCGAGCACTTGAAACTCGCGCTGAGCCTGAGCGACGATTTTTGGCACGGCGCCAAATGATCCGTGATTTAGATGAATAATTTGCGGGTCAAGACTGAACTGTTCACGATATTTATTCACCTCGCAGATGCTAATTGCTCGGGCTAATCGTTCTTTGCGACTGAAGTAGTCTTGATTGTGAAGGAGCAACATGGAAATCAATAATGCGTTTGAGGTGAAAGCGCCGATAGATGTTGCATGGGCGACGCTGACAGATTTGGCACGAATCGCGCCGTGCTTGCCTGGCGCAACATTGACGAGCATCGAAGGCGACATATATAAGGGACACGTAACCGTCAAAGTCGGGCCGATCGTGGCCAAGTTTGGTGGTCAGGCAATCTTTCAAGAGCGCAATGACGCTGCACATCGCGCGGTGTTGAAAGGCGAGGGCCGTGATTCAACCGGCAAGGGCAATGCTTCGGCGATTATCACCGCGCAACTCGAAAGTGTTGATGCCAATACGACGCGTTGCACTGTGAACACAGATCTCACGATCACTGGCAAGATTGCCCAGTTTGGTCGTGGTGCTTTGGCTGATGTCAGCGACAAGTTGCTGAAGCAGTTTGTTGTCAACCTTGAGTCGACTGTGTTGGCACAAGAAGTTGCAAATACGACTGGCGCTGGTGTCTCGGGCGCTGATGATAAGAGCGCAGCGCCTGCTAGTGCGCCGGTCGCAACAGCTGCGCCAGGCGCGCCGGTCGAAAATGCACCGCTTAATTTGTTGGGCTCAACTGGTTTGTCTCTCGCGCTGCCAATTCTTAAACGTGCTCTGCCAGTTCTCGTCGCCATCGCGGCAATCGTCTGGTTTGTCACAAAGTAAACTTCACGAGTGGCAAAAATTGCGATTGTTGGTACTGGCTACGTCGGTTTGACCACGGGAGCCTGCCTCGCAAGCCTCGGACATGAGGTTGTTTGCGCAGACATTGACGCTGAGAAAGTTGCGCAACTTTCAAAAGGAAAAGTGACCATCTTTGAAGATGGTTTACAAGAGCTCGTAACCAAAGGTTTGAAAACTGGAAACTTAAGTTTTGTTGTTGGGGCAGTTAAAGCGGTTTTTGACTCGGAGTATGTATTTTTATGTCTTCCAACCCCAGAGTCATCAGACGGAAGTGCAGACATTTCAATAATTGAAACAGTCGCAAAGGAGATCGCCGATAGTTTGTCTCGCGCCTCAATCATCGTCAACAAGTCAACTCTGCCAGTCGGCTCAGTAAGAGTCGTTGAAAATTGTATTCAGCGCAAAGACGTGTCTGTTGTGAGTAACCCGGAGTTCTTACGCGAAGGTTCTGCAGTTCAAGATTTCTTAAAGCCAGATCGTGTTGTAATCGGCAGTGACGACAAGAGTGCCGCTGAAAAAGTTGCGCAACTCTACTCACCAATTTGCAAAAACATTTTGATCACTGATCCTGCATCGGCAGAAACTATCAAATATGCGGCGAATGCATTTCTTGCAGCGCGGTTGTCGTTTGTCAACGCCTTGGCCTCAGTCTGCGAAGTAGTTGGCGCAAACATAATTGATGTGGTTAATGGTCTTGGGTCTGACTCTCGAATAGGAACTCAGTTTTTGCAGCCTGGACCGGGCTGGGGAGGCAGCTGCTTTCCGAAGGACACAAAGGCTCTATTGAAAATAGCTCAAGACAATGGTTACGACTTTGAACTTTTGGCAGGCGTAATCTCGGCAAATGAATCTCAATTCGATCGTATTGCAAATCGAATTGCGGTTGAAGCGAAGGCGGCTTCAGAAAAACCTATTGTGGCAATTTGGGGGCTGGCCTTTAAGTCAGGAACAGATGACCTTCGTGAGTCGCCATCACTAAAAATCATCAATCGGTTGATTAGTAAAAATATTTCAATCCAGGCATACGACCCAACCCAAGTCGGCGTCGAGAACAAAAATTTGCATATCAAGAATTTTGATAATGCCCTTAGTGCTTGCAAAGAAGCCCATGTTCTTGCAGTGTTAACAGAGTGGAAAGAGTTCGCTCGAATTGAGCCAAAATTGGTTGCCGAACAAATGAGCAATTTGTCTGTGTTCGACGGACGAAATATGCTCAATAAAAATTCATGGCTAGCCGCTGGCTTTAACTACAAAGGTGTCGGTCAGTAGTGTCGCGCATAGTTGTGTTGGGTGGGGCGGGCTTTCTGGGCTCACATCTTTGCGATGCTTTGGTAAAGCGCGGAGATGAAGTAGTCGTAGTTGATAATTTTTCGACCGGTTCAAAAAATAATTTACAACAGTTGAACAGTGCAAAGAATTTTTCAGTAGTTGATGCTGACATTTGTGAGCCCATTGAGATCGCAGGAAGAGTCGATTTAGTTTTGAATTTCGCGAGTCCTGCATCGCCAAAGAAATATTTACAAATACCTATTCAGACTTTGCAAGCCGGAAGTTTGGGCACTGAAAACGCTGTTCAATTGGCGCTCAAAAATAACGCACGGTTGATAATGGCATCAACTAGCGAGGTTTATGGCGACCCATTGACAACCCCGCAAAGCGAGACCTACTTTGGAAATGTAAACCCAATTGGAGTTCGCTCTTGCTATGACGAGGCGAAGCGTTTCGCTGAGGCTCTTCTAATGGCTCACAGTCGAGTATCAGGATTGAATCTAGGTATTGTGCGCATATTCAACACCTACGGTCCTCGTCTTGACCCAGACGATGGCCGCGTCGTTTCTACGTTGATTTCTCAAGCAGTGAGCAATCAAGATTTGACTGTGCATGGCGACGGGAAGCAGTCACGGTCATTTTGCTACGTCGATGATTTGATTCGAGGAGTAATCGCTTTGGCAGATTCGAATGAGATTGGCCCAATCAATCTTGGAAACGATAAAGAGATTTCAGTACTCGAATTAGCGAATCTGGTTTTGAAAATTAATCAGTCTTCGAACAAGATCACATTTACACAGGCGATGGATGACGATCCCCAGCAGAGATGCCCAGACTTAACACTTGCGAAATCCAAATTAAATTGGTCGCCAACAATCTCTGTTGAAGATGGTCTATCCCGCACTATCGATTGGTTTAAAAGCAAACGCGTCTGAGGCAAAAACTATTTCGGTAGGTGGGCGAGGGTGGCGGCGTGGAGAAGTGAGTTTGACGTGACTAGTGAGTTGGCGCGCCAGTTAGTTTCGCCGAGGCGATCGGTGCACATACCGCCAGCCTGTTGAACAATTGGCACAAGGGCAGCAATGTCATACGGCGCGAGACCAATTGAGTCGATCGCAACATCAACCGCACCCTGAGCGACAAGCATGTGTTGCCAAAAATCTCCATAGCCACGCACACGAGAAACACTTCGTTGCAGTTTTTCTAACCGACCATCAGGGTCGACATCATGCCAATACTTATTAACAGTGATGCTCAGACTTGCTCGTCGCAATTCGGCAATTTCACTGACACGAATTTTGGCTCCGTTAAAAAATGCGTCGCCCGCAACGTGAGCCCACCATCGCATGCGCATCGCCGGCGCAGAAACAACACCGAGCACCGGCACATTGTCGTAAACGAGCGCGATCAGTGACGCCCAAACTGGCACACCGCGCACAAAGTTGCTCGTGCCATCAATCGGATCAATGACCCACTGAAACCTCGCATCAGCGGGGCCAACGATGCCGTGCTCTTCACCGTAAACGCTGTGCTCCGGTCGCTCGGCCCGCAAAATATCTGTGATTGCTGTTTCGGTTGCGCGATCAATTTCTGTGACTTCACTCTTGTCGGCTTTGCGCATTACCGAAAAACCTCGCGAAGTGAAACCGGCAAGGCTCACAGCATCGGCTGCATCTGCAACTCGCAACGCGAGCAACAATTCGCGATCGAGCGCTGCATTGTCTGGCAAGTTTTGACTCATGATCAAACTCTTGCGCCGCTCAAGCGAAATCTATTTGGGTTTAACAGTCGCGAGATCGGCGAGCAGGTTCGTGAGCGAATCGGCATCAAGTCCAAGTTGCTTGAGAATCGCCGCTGGCTTGCCCTGAGGCGTGAATTTCGTCGGCAGACCCAGCACTTCAACGCGTGGATGAACCGAACCCTGCGCGTTTGTTACCAAATCGGCAAGCATCATGCCGACACCGCCATCGCGAATGCCATCTTCAATAGTTACAACGACGCAGTGTCGAGCCGCGTCAGCAATCATCAATTCGTCGGCGGGCACGCAACTGCGAACGTCGTAAAGAGTTATTTCAATGCCGCGACTAGCAAGCGCATCAACTGCACTTTCAGCGGCTGCCACCATTTTGCCGATCGCTAAAACGCAAACATTGGGCACCGAAGAGTTGCGCAATTTGCGCGCGTGCAAGCCCGAGCCGACTTCGCGCTCGCCAACTGAGCGCGCCAAACCTTTCGGATATCGAATTGCAACAGGCCCCGAGTCAGCGAGTGAAATCGCGTCTTCAAGCATCTGTGCAAGATCTTGTGCGCTCGACGGTGCGAGCAACCGCATGCCCGGCACTTTTGACAACAGTGCCATATCGAAAATGCCGTTATGGCTCGGACCATCGTCACCAGTGATGCCGGCACGATCAAGGCAAAACACAACTGGCAAGCGGTGAAGTGCAACGTCGTAAACAATTTGATCCCATGCGCGATTTAAGAAAGTCGAATACAAAGCAACAACTGGTCGCAAGCCACCCATCGCCATGCCAGCCGCCGCAGTAACTGCATGTTGTTCGGCAATGCCGACATCGATGAATCGTTCTGGAAACCGCGCCTGAAACGGCAACAATCCGGTTGGTCCGGGCATCGCTGCAGTGATCGCCATGATTCGCGAATCTTGTTCGGCGATTTTAATAATCGAATCTGCGAATGCTTGCGTGTAACCGGTCGGCACTGACTTTGGTGGACCAGTGACGGGATCAAACACTGGGGCGTCGTGGAGATTTTTTTCGTCGTCGTCTTCGGCAGGTGGGTAGCCACGACCTTTTTGGGTGATCACGTGAATGACAAGCGGACCCTCTTCGACGCGTTGCGACGCTGAGCGCAACGCATATTCGAGTGCTTCTTGATTGTGGCCATCAATTGGCCCGATATAGCGCACGCCGAGTGCTTCGAAAAATGCAGTCGGTTGCAAATATTCGCGAATGCCGGCTTTGAATGCTTCGATGCCGCGCTCGGCTTGCGGGCCGACGACGGGTAAGTCATATAAAAACTTTTCAAGTTTGCGTTGACGACGAACATAAACGGGGTTGAGTCTGATGTCGGTGAGTGCTCGCGAGAGCATCTTCGTGAGTTTGTCTTGTGGGCGCGCCAACTCACCAGTTTCGTCGAGAGCGCTCGGCGCAGTGTTCAAAGTTTGCGGGCTCGTGACATTTGAAATCGTCGGCGCATACGAGCGGCCGTTGTCGTTGAGCACGATAATTACACGACGCTTTGAGTGTCCAAGATTGTTCAACGCCTCGTATGCCATGCCACCAGTCAGTGATCCATCACCAATAACGGCGACGATATGGCGGTGATCAGGATTCGAATTTTGATCGCGCGCAACTGCTAAGCCATAGGCATAACTTAAAACGGTTGAGGCGTGACTGTTTTCAATGAAGTCGTGAATGCTTTCTTCGCGGCTTGGGTAGCCAGAGATGCCACCGGCTTGGCGCAAGTTGGCGAAACCACCGCGACGACCCGTGACAATTTTGTGCACGTACGCCTGATGGCCCGTGTCCCACAAAATCGCATCGCGTGGCGACTCGAAAACTCTGTGAAGTGCAAGCGTCAGTTCGACCGCACCAAGGTTTGAGCCAAGGTGGCCGCTGTTTTTTGCAACCGAGTCGACGATGAAGTCACGAATTTCGCCTGATAACTCTGCGAGTTGTTCGTAGCTCAACTTCGCGAGATCGCTCGGTTGGCGAATGTCTGAAAGCGCCATAGCGCCTACAACGCTAGCCCCGCGCGCTGGGATGGTTCTTAGTGAGTTTGGTTACGAGTCGCCGATGATTCCAGTAATGGAATTCGGTGCCAATGAAATATGCCACAACGTAGACGAGAATTCCGCCGACGCCGTCGATCCAAAAATGATTGCCCGTCACGACGATACAAAAAAGCGTGATTGCGGGGTAGATCAAAAGCGCAAGCCGCATCCAGATTTTTCGAGCAATCGGCCACAACGCAAAAGCGCACCAAGTTGCCCAACCAATGTGAAGCGATGGCATCGCGGCATATTGATTAGAAAACTTGCTGCCCGCACCGCGATCGAACGCCCACGGTCCGCCGTATTCCTTGATTGTGTCGACAAAGCCAAAATTTTCGGCGCCGTTAAAGTTTCGATATTCACTTTCGATGCATGCAGCGCCGTAGCCCTCGTCGGGGCATGGTGCGTCGAGCAATCTTGGCGGCATCAACGGGAAGAGTGAGAAGCCGATGATTGCGAGCGCAGTCATAACGGCGAGTGTGTTTCTCCATTGACCAAAAACACTTGGTCGAAGTTTGTACAGCGCGACGAAAACACCGAGCGTTACAAAAAAATGCGCAGTGCCATAAAACACGTTCATCGTTTTGATGAGCCAGATATGTGGCAAGACCCAATCTTGCAAAGTTTCTTCGTGATACAGGCCGATCAACCGTTCAAATCGAATAACTCGAATCGCATTTGTGAATGCGTGATTCGGCACCGAAAGACCTTGAACGAGTGTCGAGCCGAACTGATTGCGAATCAGCGTATAAACCGAATAAAAAACGCCGAAAATTAGAACTTCTTTCCACCAGATCATGCGATGTTCGAAGTCGATAGGCAATGTGGGGCGACGCCTAACTTTATTCACAATCAAAGATTACGACTTACGGCAAGGCACCCTGAGACCTGAGACGCCTAGGCTATGTGCATGTCAAAAACTCAAACTGTCGAACCACTTGTAGCACCCGATGTTTTAGAGCGGGTTTTGGCCAAAGGTCGAAGCACGGGGGCCGAGTTTTCTGAGATCTATATAGAGGACAAACGCTCGACATCGGCAGGCCTTGATGACGGCAAAGTTGAGCAAGTCACCTCGGGTCGCGATCGCGGCGCAGGCATTCGTGTTGTCTCTGGTGAGACCACTGGTTTTGCTCATACTTCAGATTTGTCAGAGCGTGGTTTGTTGGCTGCTGCTGAGGCCGCCGCACTTGCCGCAAAACAGGGTGGCGGAGGCGTGCATAAAGTGCAACTGGGTGATGTGTTGCGCCATTCGGTGAATACAGTCAAACTTTCACCCGACGCAGTTGAAAAGTCGCGCAAAGTTGAACTGCTCAAGCGCGTTGATGCAGCAGCGCGCGCGGTTAACGCTTCGATCGTGCAAGTCTCGGCTGGTTACGGCGATTCACGCAAGCGAATCATGATTGCCAACAGCAACGGTGTTCTTAGTGCCGACGAACAAGTTCGCACACTTCTGCGCGTCAGCGTTGTCGCCACCGGCGATGGCGGCATGCAAACTGGTTACGACTCGCTTGGCCACACAATTGGTTTCGAAATGTTCGACGAAAACGATGTCGAAGAGTTGGCGATTCGCGCGGCAAAGCAGGCAGTGACAAAACTTTCTGCTCGCCCAGCACCATCGGGTGCGATGCCAGTTGTTATAAAACGTGGCAGTGGGGGTGTTTTGTTTCACGAAGCGTGTGGACACGGTCTTGAAGCCGACCTCGTTGGCAAAAGTGCGAGTGTTTATCGCGGCAAGATGGGCGAACTTGTTGCATCACCGCTCGTCACACTCGTTGACGACGGCACGATGACTGCAGAGTGGGGCGCTATCGGTATCGACGACGAAGGACATCCATCGCAACGCAACACTTTGATCAAAGATGGCGTGCTCACCGACTATATGTGGGACTACCTGCGTGCGCGCAAAGAAGGTCGCGCGCAAAGTGGCAACGGTCGGCGCCAGAGTTATCAACACTTGCCGATGGTGCGAATGACAAACACTTTTGTACTTAACGGCAAAGAAGAACCTGATGACATTATTCGCGACACTAAGCATGGTGTCTACATCGCCAAACTCGGTGGTGGCCAAGTCGACACAGCAAGCGGCGACTTTGTTTTCGGTATGACCGAGGCTTACTTGATCGAGAACGGTGAAATCACCGAGCCGTTGCGCGAAGGCAACTTGATTGGCAACGGTCCAGAAGTTTTGAAAGACATCGACTTGCTTGGCAACGACTTCGCAATGGGCAACCCTGGCACTTGTGGCAAAGATGGCCAGGGCGTGCCAGTAGGTGATGGTCAACCAACACTGCGCGTGCGATCGCTAACAATTGGTGGCACCGCGGCATGAGTGTTGGTGTGCCAGAGTTGCAATCTCTCGCAGACTCGGTAGTTGAACAAGCCAAACCAGGCGAACAGATTGAGGCGTATGTTTCGCGTGGCGGCGAAACTTCGGTGCGCGTCTACGAAGGCGAACTTGAACACTTTGTTTCGGCGCAAAGTGAAGGCGTTGGCATTCGAATTATCAAAGATGGTCGCACTGGGTTTGCTTATGCAGGCACGCTTGAGCCTTCGGCGATCGCCGAAGTTCTCGCTGAGGCACGCGACAACATTCAGTTCGGCACCGTCGATCAGTGGGCAGGGCTTGCCGAACCTGATGGTGTGGCGCAAATTCCACAGAAGTTTTGGGACGAAGAACTCGCCAATTACCCAACCGACAAAAAAATTGAAATCACCAAAGAGTTAGAAAAACTCACGCTTGCTGCTGATGCACGCGTGCGCTCAGAACAATCAAATTATGAAGATGGTTGGGCAGAAACTGCTGTCTCGACAACGACAGGCATTCGTGAAAGTGGTCGTGGCAACTCGTGTTATGTCTCGGTGGCGACTTTGGCCGATGATGGCGACGAAGCGCAGACGGGTTTTGGTTTTTCGGTTGGCGACTCGCCAAAAGAATTCGACCTCAATAAAGCAGCGCGCGAAGCAGCAGATCGAGCAACTCGATTGCTCGGCGCAACTAAGCCTGCAAGCAAGAGCGTGACGATTGTTTTAGATCCATACGTAACTTCGCAATTTGTCAGCATTTTGTCGAGCGCCTTGAATGGTGAAAACTTGGCGAAAGGACGCAGTTTGTTTCGCGATCGATTGAACGAACAAGTTGCAGACCCGCGATTTACTTTGGTTGATGACCCAACTAATCCGTTGGCATATACCGCGACAGACATTGACGGTGAAGGTTTGGCAGCGCGACGAAATATCTTGATCGAAAATGGCGTACTCAAAAAATTTGTGCACTCGAGTTATAGCGCTCGCCGCATGAACACCAAGAGCACGGGCAATGCAACCCGTGGTGGTTTCATGGGCGGACCGGGTGTCGGGTGTTTGGCGATGCAAGTTCAACCAGGCAACAAAACACAAGCCGAGTTGATTTCTGCAATCGACGACGGCGTTTTGATTCAAGATGTTTCTGGCATGCACAGCGGTGTGAACACGATCTCGGGCGACTTTTCAACTGGCGCATCAGGCATCGTGATTAAAAACGGCACTCTCGGCGCGCCGATTCGTGAATTTACAATCGCGTCAACGCTGCAAAAAATGCTGCTCAATATCGTTGACCTTGGCAACGACATTGACTGGTTGCCGATGCGTGCAGTTGGTCTTTCTTTGGTCATCAGCGATGTAATGATGAGCGGTTCATAACCAGCATGTCAATATTGCACGCCATCGTGCTTGGCATTGTGCAAGGTCTGACCGAATTTCTACCGATTTCGTCGAGCGGACACTTAGAAATTGTGCCGTGGCTTTTCAATTGGAATGACTACGACTCACAAGCAACCGCCAAGGCATTTGACACGGCGTTGCATCTCGGAACTCTCGTAGCTGTCTTTATCTACTTGCGGCGCGAACTTGTTGTTTATCTTCGCTCAGGTTTGCAAGTTGCGTTTCGACGACAGAGCGCGTCGCCAGTGATTGGCAAACAAGCTTGGTTTTTGGTTGCGTCGGCAATACCTGCTGGTGTGGTTGGCGTAATTTTCGAAGATTCAATAACAGAGAAACTTGGCACGCCAAATTTGATTGCGATCAGTTTGATTGTGTTTGGTTTGTTGCTCGTGTGGGCAGACAGGCGAGCGACAGCGGCACAGAGTTCACACGATGTCACAAATCTTTCGCTGCGCGATGCACTAATTATCGGTACGGCGCAGGTTTTAGCGCTGAACCCAGGCACTTCACGCTCGGGCATCACGATCACCGCGGCGCGATTGAGCGGCTATTCGCGTGATGCAGCAGCCCGACTTTCATTTTTGATGAGCGTGCCGATTATCGGTGGTGCTGTTGTGTTTAAACTCGCGCAACTTTGGCGCGATGGCATTCCTGAGGGTCTGGCCGTGCCGATGCTGGTCGGCATCATTAGCGCTGGCATTTCTGGTTGGGTTGCAATGTGGTCAATGATTCGACTTGTGCGTACCAAGAGTTTTTCGCCGTATGTCGTTTATCGAGTCGTGTTTGGCGCAGCAATCTTGCTGCTTGTCGCCACAAATTATTAGCCAACGAGCACGAGGCTGACCACGCCAAGAGCGGCAGCGTTGGCGATCATCGCTGAGTTTTCAACTGGCACGGCTAAAACGATTGTCGCTTGTCGGCCAGATTGCTCGGCGATGTCGATAACTAAAACTTGTTCGAGCACTATTGCTGAATCGATGATTACATCAACATGGTTGCCGTTTTGCAAAATTGGCAACGGCCCGGCACTTTGCATCGCTACAGCACGGAAACCATTTGGTATTTCATAGCGACTTGCACTTTGCAGCACGGCAGGCGCAAGTTTTTCGTCGTTAAGTGACATGGCTGAAACGAAGTAGACGAGACCGCAGAACACTGAAAACGAGATAACCACAATTCGCTGTCGCGCGGCGTCGCGACAAAGTGAGTACCAAGACTCGAGAAGTTTTGCCTTCATGACTATGCGCCATGTGTGCCGGCTGCAAATTAGTGGCAGCCGCGTGCAGCGTTAATTCGTCGGTGCAGTTTTGGTTTCGGTCTTTGTGGCTGGCGCCGCAGTTGTCGTGCTTGCGCTCGAACTTGAATCTGAGCCACTCGAACCCGATGTCTCACTCGTCTTGCTAGACGTTGTGTCGCCGGTTGGGCCCGAATTCGAGCCGCCAGTTGTGCTGGTTGCTGAACTCGCCGAAGTGCCCGAAGTCGCGGTCTTACCCGAAGTGGCGCTATCGGTTTTGTAAAAACCTCCGCCCTTAAAAGTTATGCCAACAGGTGTGAACACTTTTTTGACAGGTCGCAGTTTGCCGTCTGATGGGTGCGGCGCTTGTGTCAACGCATCGTCGCTGAATGCCTGATAGATCTCAATGGTCTCACCAGAGTCAATGAACTTGTAAACATAAGTCGGCATAGGGCTTTTGATTCTAGGATGACAGTGTGGCTGTGCGCACTGCTGTTATTCCTGCGGCCGGAATGGGCACACGCTTTTTGCCCGCGACCCGCGCCACACCCAAAGAATTGCTACCTATATATGACACGCCAGCACTGCAGTTCGTGATCGACGAGGCGGCGCAGGCGGGCTGCTCTCGCGTTGTGATCGTCACCAGCCGAGCCAAGCCGTCGATCGAGAATTATGCATCTGCCGCCAGCACTGACAAAGTCGCAGTCAGCGTCGTTTATCAAGATTCGCCTTTGGGTTTAGGTCACGCGGTGAGTTGCGCGCGCCAAGCAGTGGGCGATGAGCCATTCGTGGTGATGTTGCCCGACGAAATAATGGGCGATGCTTCGTTGACGAAGCAACTTGTCGCGCTCTACGAACAGTCTGGCAAGAGCAGCATTGGATTAAAACAAGTTGCGGCTGCTGAAGTCTCGAATTATGGCAACGTCAAAGTTGCGAGCGGTGCGAGCACTGCAGAATCTTCGGTCGCAATTTTGCAAGTAGTTGAAAAACCAAAACCTGCTGACGCGGTTAGCGACATCGTGATCATCGGACGTTATGTTTTGTCGCCAAAGATTTTCGAAAAACTCGAACAGATTAAACCCAGTGCGAACGGTGAGTTGCAGTTGACCGATGCGTTGGCGATGTTGGCAAGCGAAAACGTCTTGGTGGGTGTTGTTAGCGAGATAACTCGGTACGACACTGGCACACCGATGGGGCTTTTGCGTGCAGTTATCGAGATTGCCCTCGAGCGCAAAGATATTGGGCCGCAATTGAACTCTTGGCTTAAAGAAAAGTTCAACAAATAGTTTAAAGTCAGGGACCATGACTAAAGATTTTGGGACAACAGTTGACGCCAAAGAAGTCGGTCTTGACGCGACGCGACTGAAAAGTATCGACGAACATTTCAATCGCTATGTCGACGAAGGTCGCCTGGCTGGTTACGCGGTCGCGGTTGCGCGACACGGCGAAGTTGCACACTTTGGCATGTATGGCAACAAAGACTCTGAAACTGGTACGCCGATTACTGACGACACGATCTATCGCATCTATTCAATGACAAAACCGATCACTTCGATCGCGTTGATGATGTTGGTCGAGCGTGGTTTGCTTCAACTCACCGACCCAGTAAGCAAATTCATCCCTTCATTTGCTGACACTCGAGTTTGGAATACGGGCACGGTGCTGAAGCCACTGACTAATGCATTAACAGAGCCAATTCGCATTTGGCATTTGTTGACTCACACTGCAGGCATGACATACGGCTTTATGTACGCAGACGTTGTAGACGACATGTATCGCCGCGCTGGTTTCGAAGCAGGCGTGGCATACAAAGATTCGCTCGAGGTTATTTGCGACAAATATGCCGCGTTGCCACTTTTGTTTCAGCCGGGTTCAAGTTGGAACTACAGCGTGGCAACCGACATCGTCGGCCGAGTGGTTGAAGTTGTCGGCAAAATGCCCCTCGATGAATTTTTCGAAAAGAACATTTTTCAACCACTCGAGATGCATGACACCGGTTTTTGGGTCTCGAACGACAAAAACGACCGCGTTGCATCGCTTTATAGGTACGACGAAGCAACTCACAAAAAAGCCAAACTCAGCAGCTTTGGCAACAATGCTCTCGAGAAGCCAGTGTTTTTATCTGGTGGCGGCGGTCTTGTCTCAACCGCGGGCGATTATTTCAAGTTCATTCGCATGCTCGAAGGTCGGGGCAAGTCGGGCAAGGTGCAAATTATCTCTTCGCGAACTTTCGACATGATGACGATGAACCACTTGCCGAATAACGCTGACATTTCAACTTTTGGTCGACCACTTGGCGAAGAAATTTTTTATGACGGCTTGGGTTTTGGTCTTGGGTTTTCAGTCGTCATTGATCAGGCTAAAACTCGGGTGGCTTGCCCCAACGGCACATTCGGCTGGGGTGGCATGGCAAGCACCGTGTTTTGGGTTGACCCAGTGAACGAGATCAGTGCGATGTTTTTCACGCAGTTGATTCCGTCGAGTACGTATCCGATTCGACAGTATCTGCGTTCGTTGGTTTACGCCGCCGTCACCGACTAGTTCGAACTCGCGCAAAAACTACGTGATGCGCTGAAATTGATTTGGTTCATCAAGAACGAACCCGAACTCATCTACATGTGCCTCGACCTCGCAATTTGCGGCGACGCTGAAATATCGCCAAGTTTTTGGTGAAACTTTTGTGTATTGCTGAGTTTGCTTGGTGATGCCAAGTGTTTCAATATCGATGACTGCAACGCTGATAGTCGCGCTGTGGCCGACGAGCAGTGGCAGACGCCGAATCGGAATGCAATTTGTGAACGGCGTGTTGACGAAGTCGATGTCGGTGCAACCATCTAGCTCGGTGCGGTGGGCGCCGTTCATTTCACCCCAGCGACCGTGACTGTCGGTGCCAAGCCAAAGATCTGGGTCTTCGAGATCGCGAAACAATAAACACTGTTGCACTGTCCAGCCTGCTGAAAGTCGCAATACGAATTGTGCGTTATCGCTGCCGAGGGTGCCTTCGGCTGTCCAGCCTTCGTTCTCCCAGCGCAATTCGACTGCACTATGGATTGGTGACGGCGAAGTGCTTGCCGATTGATCTGTGATCAGTGACTTTTCGACGGCGCTAATCGGTTGCCAAGAAGCCTTGTGGCCCGAAGATGAAAGCGATTGATATGTGTTCATATTTGCCGGCATCTCGGCCTTAATCGTACGCAACTTATGGGGCGGTTCAGCCTGCTGCAAGTTCTGTGGCGATACCGTCAGCGATGTGATTTCTCTCGTCGAAGCACAGAAAATCGTCATCGGTGGATGCGAACCAGTCGCGCCAGTTCTTGTCGATTGTCGGTCGATGTCGGGGCGAGTTGTGGCTCAAGACGTTGTTGCAACCGAGTTCATTCCGCCATTTGCCAACACGGCAGTCGATGGTTTTGCGGTGCGCGCACAAGATGTAACAACTGCTGGTGTTGAGCTCGACGTTCTGGGCGTGATTGGTGCAGGGCATGTAGCGAGTTACGAAATTGGTGCAGGGCAGGCAGCGCGAATTATGACTGGTGCACCTATGCCGCGAGGTGCCGATGCCGTGGTGATGATTGAAGATGCGACAGAACTCAGCACAACGCGAGTGCGCTGCAACAAACCAGCAAAAGCAGGCGATGCAATTCGCGAAATCGGTGAAGATGTGCGCGCCGGAGATGTCGTCTTTAAATCTGGCGAAGTGATTAACGCCGCGGGCATCGGCGTGTTGGCAGGCATCAATGCAAGAAAAGTTCTGTCGTATCCGAAGTTGCGAGTGGCGATGCTGTCAACCGGCGACGAACTTGTGACTGATGGCTCAGAACTAAAACCTGGCCAAATTCGCGAAAGCAATTTAACGATGCTGGCAGAGATGATTAGCGCAACGGGGTGCGAAGTGATCAATCTCGGCATCGTCGCCGACGACGAAGCAATACTTGAGAGCAAATTGCGAGAGGTTGCAACGAAATGTGATGCGATCGTAACGAGTGGCGGCGTTGGTCAGGGTGACTTTGATGTTGTAAAAATCGTTTTGTCACGCATCGCCGACATGAACTGGATGCAGATGGCAATCAAGCCGGCGAAGCCTTTTGCTTTCGGCAAATTCACAACCAGCGACGCAAGAGTTATCCCAATATTTGGTTTGCCAGGCAACCCTGTTTCGTCGATGATTAGTTTTGAAATTCTGGCTCGCCCTTCATTGCGCAAGATGATGGGGCACACACAAAATCTCACTCGGCCAACGGTGCGTGCAATTGTCGATGCACCGATGAAACGCAAGCAAGACGGCAAAATTCATTTCATGCGAGTGTTCGGCGAATTTACGAACGATGGTCGATTGCATGTTCGTGACACTGGCCCGCAGGGCAGCCATCAACTCGCCGCAACGTCACAGGCAAATGGCTTGGCAATTGTGCCTGATGGTCAGGGATTGCCAGCAGGTGCTGAAGTCGACGTGATGTTGCTGAGTTAAATGACTAGTAATAGGCTCAGTCAATGGAGTTGCTGACGTGGGATTTTTGTGGAATTAATTGACCCGTTTGGGCGAACTGTTCGCGATTTGCGAATTTCGATAACCGACCGTTGCAATTTTCGCTGCACATATTGCATGCCAGAAGAAGGCATGACCTGGCTCGATCGTGACCAAATTTTAACTTTTGAAGAAATCGAGCGTCTAGCGACAATTTGTGTGCACCGATTTGACGTCGACAGCATTCGTTTAACCGGAGGCGAGCCAACTGTGCGAGCGCACCTGCCTATGTTGGTTGAAAAACTCGCGCAACTCAAAGTGCCAAGCACTGCAAAGTCGCCTCTGGCTGGCAAGAATATTGACATCGCGCTCACAACCAACGGCGCGACGCTGCGACTTATTGCCGATGAGCTAAAGAAAGCTGGTTTGTCGCGCATCAATATCAGCCTCGACACGTTGCAAAGAGAAAGATTTTTCAAAATCACAAGGCGCAATCATTTAGACACTGTTCTAGATGGCATTGATGCAGCGATTCAGGCAGGGTTTTCGCCAGTCAAGGTCAACGCTGTAATTCAGCGCGGGGTAAACGACGACGAGATTTTGGCACTGGCGAGTTTTGGTCGCGACAAAAAAGTTGAAGTGCGATTTATTGAATTCATGCCACTCGACGCGCAAGGGCAGTGGCAAAGCAAAGACGTTGTCGGCCAAGACGAAATTGTCGCAACAATAAATAGCGTCTTTCCGCTAGAGCAAGTCGCATCGCGTGGTGCTGCACCTGCAGACCGCTGGCGATATCTCGATGGCGCAGGCACAGTTGGCGTAATTCCGTCGGTTACAAAACCATTCTGTGGCGACTGCGACCGTGTGCGCTTGACCGCTGAAGGCCAGTTTCGCACATGTCTATTTTCGACAACCGAGTTTGACTTGCGGGCGATGTTGCGTGGTGGCGCAACCGACGATGCGATCGCAGCCGAAATTGCGCGAGCAGTCGGCACAAAGTGGGCGGGTCATGCAATTGGCAATGTCACATTCGTGCGCCCGAAACGGTCGATGAGTCAGATCGGCGGCTAACCATGACCGAGATTTCTCATGTCTGAACTGAATTTTTCACATCTTGACCCATTGGGTCGAGCCCGCATGGTTGATGTAACGCCAAAAGAGCCAACACATCGTCGTGCTGTTGCGCGTTGCAAAGTTTTTATGAAGCCAGAAACCACGGCTGCCATTGCCAACCGCGAAGTGAAAAAAGGTGACGTTCTCGCGGTTGCCCGCGTGGCTGGCATTCAGGCGTCAAAGCGAACCGCCGAGATGATTCCGCTTTGTCATCCGCTTTTGGTTGGCGCCGTTTACATCAATTTCGAAATCGGCGACGACCACATCGCAGTCGAGGCCCAAGTCGACACGATCGATCGCACGGGGGTCGAAATGGAAGCCCTGCATGCCTGTTCGGTTGCCGCGCTAACGATCTACGACATGTGCAAGAGTGCCGACCGCGCCATGGTGATTGGCGAACTCACACTGTGGGAGAAATCTGGCGGGCGCCAGGGCACCTATCGGCGCGAAGAATAAGCCAAAACCCTTATTTTTAGGGCTCTGAGCGACTTGGGTAGTGATCTCGTTAACCCGTAATACACTTAGGTGACCCCATGAGCAAGTTAATTCTTCTGATCGTTGGCGCCGCCTGGCTCGCAGTTCTTTTGCCGCCGATTTTGCGCGCCCGCATTAACAATTCGCCGAACATGTCGGTGAGCGCTTTCAGGCGCAATTTGTCAAGCCTTCAGAATTCGAACCTTCGTCACCCGCAAGCACAATTGCGAGGCATGTCACGCGAACTCGCGCCAAATCAAATGCGATCGCGCCAGGCGAGTCAGTTTTCGCATTTGACCGGCCCAATTTTGCGTCCTCAAGGCACCCGCTCACACCAGCCAATGTCGGGCGAATTTTATGCCCGCGAACTGGTTCGCCAGCGCCGTCAACACATGGTCGTTGGTCTTGCTTCCGCGACTGTAATTTCACTTTTCTTGGCATTTACAACTGGGTCGATCGTCTTGGTTTATGCGTTTACGCTGAGCCTCATAGCCCTGATCGGCTACTGCTATTGGCTAGTGCAACTTCGCGTGCAGCGCGACAGCACTCGCTATATGCGCCAGTTTCGCAACCGCGCCGCCTAGATATTTCGTTCGTTTCGGGGCTGTAGCTCAGTTGGCAGAGCGGTACGTTCGCAATGTACAGGCCAGGGGTTCAATTCCCCTCAGCTCCACAATTTGCGGTTAGGCGCTGAACGCAGCCGAGTGGCACAATATCTGAGTGCCAAAAAGGCCGACTCGGGGGTTTAAAAAATGGCAATGACATGGACTGAAGCCAACTTGGCGGTAACCGCCCCGGGGCAGATTTTCGAACTTGTCGACGCCGAAGTCTTTGGCATCAAGACGCAAGTGTTCAAAAATGCCCCCGCACACTTGGGTCAAGTTTTCGCTGGCGCTCGTGGTCATGGCGAAAAGACATTCTTGGTTTACGAGGGCGAGACATACACATTCACCCAAGCAATGGATCAAATTGATGCGCTGTCGAATCTGCTCGTGAACACCTATGGCGTCAAGAAAGGCGACCGTGTTGCGGTCGCAATGCGCAATTATCCCGAATGGGTGATGTCTTTTGCGGCGATTATTTCGGTTGGCGCAATTTCGGTGTCGATGAACTCGTGGTGGGTCGAAGACGAAATGGACTTCGCGTTGCAAGACTCTGGCGCAACAGTTTTAATTTGCGATCAACAACGCTTTGATATCGCTTCAGCGAGTTGCAAGAAACTCGGTGTCAAAGTTTTGGTTGTGCGCGCTGAAAAGCCGCTACCTGCCGGTGTCGATAAATGGCAAGATGCTTTAGCGCCACACTTGGCCGCTGGTTTGAAGTGTCCGACTGTAGATATTTCGTCAGATGATGACGCAACGATTCTTTATACGTCTGGCACAACTGGTCGACCCAAAGGTGCAGTTTCAACCCATCGTGCGATTATTTCTGCATTGATGGCATTTTCTTCGCGCAATGCAGTTCTCACTATGTCGGGCACAAAGTTGAAAGAAGTTACAGGCCCAGAAGTGCCAACTTCGTTTATTTTGATCGTGCCACTGTTTCATGTCACTGGCTGCGTGCCAGTGATGATGAGTTGTTTCATCGCTGGTTTGAAACTTGCGATCATGTACAAGTGGGATGCCGAGAAGGCTCTCGAAATGATTGAGCGTGAGCAGATCACAAACTTTGTTGGTGTGCCGACACAAAGTTGGGATCTCGTCAATTCGCCAGCCTTCGATAAATACGACACTTCTAGTTTGCGCGCAGTCGGCGGCGGCGGTGCACCATCGCCAACTTCGTTGGTCGGCAAAGTCAACGACAAAGTCAAAAACGGTAGCCCGCAACTTGGTTACGGCATGACCGAGACAAATGCGTTTGGGCCTGGCATCACCGGCTCTGATTATTTGTCTCACCCAACCAGCACGGGTAGAGCAGTTTTGCCAATGCGAGTTGAGGTTCGCGACGAAAACCTAAAGCCTGTGCCTACTGGCCAAGCGGGTGAGATTTGGTTCTTTGGCCCGATGTTGATTCGTGGATATTGGAACCGCCCAGATGCAACCGCCGAGACGATTGTTGACGGCTGGCTTCGCTCGGGCGACGTGGGTCGACTTGATGCTGATGGTTTTGTTTATGTCGAAGACCGCGTCAAAGACATGATTCTTCGTGCCGGCGAAAACATTTATGGCGCCGAAGTTGAGAGTGCAATTTACGACCACCCAGCGGTACACGAGGCTGCAGTTTTCGGCGTGCCTCACGAGCGCCTCGGTGAAGAAGTTGGCGTTGCGATTTTGCCAAAGGCTGGTGCAAAACTTGATCCGCAAGATTTGTGGAAGTTTCTTGAAGGCAAAATTGCTGCGTTCAAAGTGCCTGCTCATGTGATTGTGATGCACGAGCCGTTGCCGCGTAATGCTGCGGGCAAGTTTTTGAAGCGCGAATTGCAACAACGCCTGTCAAAGGGCGAACTCACTGCCGTTTCGCGCACGAGTTAAGCACCGCGTGCCCCCAGTAAATCTCACAAACGTCGAGGGCGTAAGCCTTGATGCGTTGACGATCGGCAATGCGCTTGTTGACGTTTTGGCAACCGTTGATGAAGGTTTTTTGGTTCGCGAAAACATCGTCAAAGGTTCGATGAATCTTGTCGATATCAAACGGTCGAAGCATTTGCATTCGCTTGTTAATTCTCGTACCGAGATGAGTGGTGGCTCGGCGGCAAACACGGCTTACGGTTTGGCAAGTCTTGGTGGCAAGGCGGGTTTCATTGGCAAAATTTCAGCCGATCGATTGGGCGATTCGTTTTCGCATGACCTCGACACAGTGGGTGTCAAGTTTTTTCCGGGTGTTACTTGTGAGACTGAAGATACTGGTCGGTGTTTGATCGTTGTCACGCCAGATGGCAATCGCACGATGAACACGTTTCTTGGCGCAGCCTCGTTGCTCGACGCTGCCGACATTTCTAAAACTGCGGTGCAAAGTGCGGCCGTTGTATTTCTTGAGGGCTATTTGTTCGACAAAGATGCGGCCAAAGAAGCGTTTCGCACAGCCGCCGAATATGCGCATGCGGCTGGTCGAAAAGTTGCGCTTACGCTTTCAGATTCGTTTTGTGTTGATCGTCATCGCGCAGACTTTTTAGCACTAGTGAAAAACGACATTGACATTTTGTTTTCAAACGAAGACGAACTCAAAGCGCTCTATCAAGTTGATTCGATCAATGACGGTCTTCATCAGTTACGAGATAACTGTGAGTTTGCTGCGGTAACACGCAATGAACACGGCTCAGTCGTTATTGACGGCGATGAAGTTGTAATTATCGATGCCGAGCCTGTCGAAAGCGTGGTTGATGCGACTGGTGCCGGCGATATGTATGCGGCTGGCTTTATTTACGGGTTTGTTCGTGGCAAGCCGATCGAACAGTGCGGCAAAATTGGGTCTATTGTTGCCTCAGAAGTTATTACACACATGGGGCCGAGACCACTTGTGCCCCTAACAACTGTTGTACCCAAGAGTCTTCACTAGCTCACTCCAACGCTTAATTCAATACCGCTCGTGGTATGATTTTAGAGTGAAATCTTGGCCTAGTTGCTGTGCAACAGGGCTGAGTTAAGGTTGGTTTTAGGTAACTTGTGAAAACAATTGTGGTTTGCGAAGAAGACCCAAGTTACGCAGCCGCGTTGGCCCATTTGCTTTATGTAGGTATTACAACTTTGGCGTTGACACAAAAACAGTTCAAAGATGTGGCCGTCAAGGTCATCGGCAAAACTGACGGTTGGTCGCCATTTTGTATAACGTTTTTCGGAGAGTGCTCGTATTACGACGAGTTCAAGCCAGCTGAAGATAAAAGCAATGTTCTCTACGTTTTGTCTTATTCTTGTTGTCAACATGCAAAGTTAATTGCATCTGGTTTGCAAAAGTTTGCAACCTCGGTTCTTGCGTTGCCGTTGCTTGAGTCGGTAGCCAGCACAAGTAATTATGACTTCGCAAAAGTTAACTCGAGTCTCATCACTAACGCTTTAGTGCCTGCAGACGAAGTTGATAAATATAAGGGAGACTTTGGCTCGATGGAAGAAGAGCAGGTATTTTTGGCTGACTGTGTTTACTGTGTGTTAGAGGTTTTGCAAAAAATAGTTGTTGCAGTTTAAATTTCTTCGGCTAAATAAAAAACTAGTTTTAGGTCGCCAAGTTTCACGAGTGTCGTTGCAATCCAACTGCCGAGGGTGCCAAAGTTTTCGTCTAACAATTTGCTCGTGCCATCTTGCAAAGTCTCTTCGGCAAGTTCATAGCTGCCTTGATATGTCACTTCGATCGCATATTCAGTTTTGGCAACAGTGTGTTTGCCGGTCGGCGTCGGTTGGTTGATTTCGACCGTGATGCCCTCACGAGACAACTTTTCTTTGCCAATTTGTGGGCTCTTGATCGGTGCAATTTGTTCGACCATTGACGCTTCTGGTTGAGTCGTCAATCGCTGGACGCGAAAGACGATCTCCATTTCGATTTCAGGTGCTTCATGAAAAATCTCGTCGGTGTACCACGCGCGATATATGGCCTGACTCCAACTTGGCCAGGTCAACGTGACGTGAGCAACGACCCGAGGTGGTCGACCTTCGCCAGGCAGGCCGTAACTCGTCTCCCAGACGAGGTCACCGAGCAAAACATCTGATTGAAAGTGCTCGTCGAATGCCTGTCTCTCAAGAAATGCGTTTGAAAAGGCGTCACGCAAGGCGCCAATTGCATCGCTAAAGACATGGTCCAACATGCGGTAACCACGCTAACAATGTGCCAAACTAAATGCTCATGGGTCTTGTCAACGTTGAGCGAAAAGATGGCGTGGCGACGCTTACGCTGAATAATCCCGCTGAGCGCAACACAATGACTGCCGAAATGGTCGCCGATATTTCGGCTGCGATGGATGACATCGAAGCTGACATAAAAGTTGGCGCGCTGATCGTGACTGGCGCGGCACCGGCGTTTTG
>Ga0208004_1000213_pt1 | contig 22390 bp, 24 predicted proteins | sample DEB08_DNA_6_FD_184522 | JGI IMG/M metagenome (GOLD analysis project Ga0208004, IMG submission 184522) | Aqueous microbial communities from the Delaware River and Bay under freshwater to marine salinity gradient to study organic matter... | ecosystem: Environmental > Aquatic > Marine > Coastal ...
CGCTCAAGACCTACCGATCCAAGCGAACCCGGCAAGCCTTTCTGGGGAGATGGAGAGAATCAAAGGGAGAAGCAGAGTGGGCCAAGCTGAGAGCGGAGATGCTGCTGCTCTACAACTACCGGCAAGACCACCGCAAATAGTCAAAGCACCCTTCCAAGACCGTAGGAAGTTCTGCGTCATACCATGGCAAGCCGTGCAAGACTGGGAGCTGCCCTCAACCTCACTGCGCTACCTCGCAGCCCTGGCAGCCTACGCTAACCCAGCGGGACTAACCTGGGTATCACTCAAGCGAGTCGGCGAAGACCTCGGTGTCTCCCATGTATCAGTCCACAGACATATGACCAGGCTCAAGAACCGCGGCTATGTCGAAGAGGTCAGCAAAGGATGGAAGGGAGAAAAAGCAGCAACCAGACGCATCGTCTATGACGAAGACATCACCCCTGAAGACGCAGTTGCAATCAACTCAGGCAAGGAAGACTGCCGAGACCCAGACATGAAACGAAAGGAAGAACAGATGGCGAGGAAGAAAAAACAACCAACCACCGAGGCAACTCAAGAACCCGTGGGGAGTTTACATAATCTGGTGAACAGTACACCCCAGGAAGGTAAGGAAACAGCGAGGCTGACACTTGATGATGCGGTACGGGTAGCACTTTCAAGTACTCATAAAGTCGATGAGATGGCGCTGCGGTGGCTCGGGATGGCGCTGGAGCTGGGGGCCACCCGCGGAATGCTGGAGACCTGCAGCCGCGAGACAGACCCGGTAGCCGCTGTGAAGGTGCTGGTAACTAGGCTAGACCGTGCCTGTCGGTAGTGCAAAGGTTCGTATGCACTCCATCCAGGCTGGCTGGGGCTGGCCTGCTGCCGCCCCGCCGCCAAAAGGCACCTTATCCCCCCCCCGGTGCCTACACATAGCGTGGGGGGAACCCTCAATTTTTCCTCTGTTTTTTCACGACACGGGGACACGCGGTTTTTCCGAGAAAAAGAACCTCACCCGTATATATAGGGTAGAAACCTAAAAAGGTTTGTTAGCTCTCGTTTATCTTGGCTAGGCTGGATGCCCCCAGTGGACTGGCCCCCGATCTTTTGCTGTTGTTCCTATCCAGGCAGCTTAAGAAGGAAGACCCACCGATACGCCTCGTTTATTCCCTTGGTCGCTAACTACCGATGGGAGGGCTGGGTTATGGCCCCGTGAGCGAATACTACAATACTTGCCAAACAAAACACAAGCACCTAGACTCTAGTCCTACAGATATCTAAGGAGGGTGGAGAATGGAAGGCAATTTGGAGCAAGAACTTAGGTCTGGCGAGGCCAAGCTCTGGAGGAACCGAAAGAAAAAAGATCCGCAGAAGGATGCGAAGCTGCCAGACTTTACTGGCCGCATTAGATGGCACAACGGGACAGAGGCCTGGCTTAGTGCTTGGGAGAATACTTCTGGAGCTGGAAACAAGTGGTTGAAGTTGAATATTGGTGATTACATTACCCCACCAACCCAAAATGAGCATGATCATGCCAAGACCAATGCTTTCCAGCCCCAACCCTTGGATGTAGACAATGAGGTGCCGTTCTAGTGCCCAAGTCTCCCAGGATGGCCAGTCAGATCCCTAGCCTGAATGGCTGGGGTGGAGTTCGGGCGGTGAGGAATAAGCTCGGGCGTTCTGACACGCTGATACAGAACAGGGAAGCGGTGAGCTATACCCTGCTCTGCATGGCCAATACCAAGATCACAGACATTATGACCTGGGATGCTGCTGGCAATATCACGGTTAAGCCTGCGGATCAGATACCAGAACACGCCCTGCAGGCCATAAAGACGATTAAACAAAGGACAGATAAGGAGGGTAATTCTTATCTTGATATCGAGCTGTTCGACAAGGTGGGAGTGCTGCGGCTGTTGGCCAAGGCCTCTGGCCTACTGGATAACCCCGATAGCGATTCAGACAAGCCAAGTGTTATTGGTATCAATGTTCAAGCACCAGAGGCGGTTGAGGTGCATGAATAGGGCCGGCCAGCGGTGTCCTGATATCCATGTCGAATAACACTGGCAGTCGGGGCCGGGGTAAAACCGTTTTACCTCCCCCCTGGTGACCCGACACCCTTATGAAACATAAAGTCTCTGGAGTCCCTTACATGGTTGAATTAGATAAAAAGCCAGCATTGCCCAACTTTATCTCGGGCGTTGTCTTTGGTGCCCTGTTTGTTCTGGCGGCCCAGAGACTGTTTGCACCTGATCCTGAGTTGCCCACCATCCAGCGCACCCCTGCCAGCCAGATTGTTGAGGCCTATAAGCAGGGTGTCGAGGATGCTCTAAAGACCAACCCTGTCTCCTGGCGTTTGGAAGAGGCTTGCCTGGAAGTCTGGGCCAACAAGCAGCCGACACAATGAGCGCAGACAAAGAACAAGTGGGCGGTGACCATTACAAGACCATGGCAATGCAGCCATGGGAAGTCATGGAGTCGGTTCTGACGCATGAAGAGTTCATTGGCTTTCTAAAAGGCAACATCATCAAGTACGCCATGAGAAATGGCCGTAAAGACTCCGATGATGCTGGCAAGGCCAAGCACTACAAAAAGAAGCTAGAAGAAGTTTCCCACGGGATGCGGTTCCTTGAAGACTAAAGAGCAGTCCACCAAGACCATTGGCACAGGCCTGAATCTTGACTTTAGGACAAGTCCTGTCGTCTATAAGTTTCTGCAAAGCAATGCATTTGTCCGAGGTCTAATGGGGCCGGTAGGATCGGGTAAGTCTTATGCTTGCGCCGCAGAGATCATGCTCAGAGCTGTTAAGCAGAAACCCAGCCCCGTGGATGGCATCAAATACACCCGGTTCGCCATTGTGCGTAACAGCTACCCCATGCTGAAGACCACCACCATCAAGACCTGGCTGGATCTATTCCCCGAGGCCACCTTTGGCCCCATGCTCTGGACACCACCCATTACCCACCATATAAGGCTGCCTAGCCGTGGTGATGCAGCAGGCATTGATTGTGAGGTCATATTCCTGGCCCTAGACCAACCCAAGGATGTTAGAAAGCTACTTTCCCTGGAATTGACGGGTGCCTGGGTCAATGAGGCCCGAGAGCTGCCCAAAGCTGTCATTGATGGTCTTACCCACCGGGTTGGCCGCTACCCCACTAAGCGAGATGGCGGCGCTACCTGGCACGGGATCTGGATGGACACCAACCCCATGGACGATGACCATTGGTGGTTCCGCATGGCCGAGAAAGAGAAGATGTCTGGCGCTTACGCCTGGAAGTTTTTCAAGCAGCCAGGCGGGATGATCGAGGTGCCCCCCGATGAGCTGCCCGAGAATCCAGAAGCCAATGACCATGTCTTTTCTGCTGGCAAGTGGTGGCGGCTTAATGAGAAGGCCGAAAACATTGGCAACCTACCCGCAGGCTACTACCAGCAGATGTTGCTGGGCAAAAACCTCGACTGGATCAGATGCTATGCCGGCGGCACCTACACCTATGTGCAAGAGGGCAGGCCCGTCTGGCCAGAGTATGACGACAGCATGATGTCGGGTGATGTTGAGTTTGACCCTGCTTTGCCACTACAGGTAGGGGTTGACTTTGGATTGACTCCCGCGGCCATCATTGGCCAGCGCAAGCCCAATGGCCAGTGGCAAGTGCTGCATGAGATTGTGACCTTTGATATGGGCCTGGAGCGGTTTGGCCAACAGCTCCTAGCGGAATTAAACACCCGCTATCCAAAAGCCCAAGTACTGGTCTGGGGTGACCCAGCCGGTATGGCCAGAGATGCGATCTACGAGGTGACAGCGTTTGATCACCTCAGAACCCTGGGGCTACGGGCGCAGCCTACCCACAGCAATGACTTCAAGGTGAGGCGTGAAGCTGCGGCCATGCCCATGCAGCGACTGATTGCTGGCAAGCCTGGTCTTATTGTGAACAGAGAATGCAAGCTCCTCCGCAAGTCACTTGCCGGCGGTTATCATTTTAAGCGAGTTGCCGTAGGAGCGGGACAAGAACGCTTTAGGGATGCCCCGAATAAGAACGAGCATTCCCACTGTGGCGATGCTTTCGGATATCTCTTGCTGGGTGGTGGTGAGCATCGAAGGCTAACCAAGACCCCGATTGGAGCTGCTGGCCAGGTCATTATGCAGACCCAGGCGAAGACCGACTTTGATGTCTTTGCATAAATTAATCGACTTTGTCCCCGAGCATATTCCCCTTATTGGAGACCCTACCCCGGTCTCTATAGCGCATTGGCTAGCCGAAAACAGCCGGGCAAGCCTTACCGTTCTCCAAGAAGATAAGTGTCTAGCAGCCTTTGGCTTGTGCGCCCTGCATGAGACCGCAGCCCAGGCCTGGATGCTGGTAAGCCCTGAGTATCGGTACAGCCATGCAAAAACCATATTAAGAGCTGCCAAAGAAGAAATTGAGCGATGGCAGATATCTGAGGGTTTCAATCGAGTTCAAATAACGATAGAATTTGCCAATGCCGGTTTTGTTCGGTGGTCAAAGCTCTTGGGATTTCAGCTTGAAGGCTTAATGCGTTGCTATGGACAAGATGGGCAAGATCATTTTTTGATGGCCAGGATTCGATAGGAGATCATCTATGGCAGCGGCACTCCCATTTATTACAGCGACAGCAGCGGTGGCCAGCGTTGTCGTTGCAGACAAGGCCAGGAAAGAAGCCAAACGCGAAGCCGAGAAAGCGCAAGAGGCAGCCGCCGCAGAAGCCGAGGCTGCAAGGGTTGAGTTAGAAAAGCAGACCCGCGCACAAGAAGAGCAGGCAAGGATTGCCGCTGCTCGACTTGAAGAAGAGAAGAAACAGTATGAGGCCGAGCAGTCTAGGATTGCTCAAGAGAAAGCCACCTTTGAGGCTGAAAAAGCAGCACTAGAGAAAAAGACAGCGCAGACCGCAGCCGAACTAGAAGCACAGCGCAGAAAGATTGCAGAGCAAGAATCAGCTCGCATGACAGCGGTTCGCCGCGGTGGCCGGCGCACACTGTTATCAGAAGCTCGCCTGGTGCCAGAACTTGGCCTGGGTTCTGAAGAAGTCAAACTCGGTCAATCCCCAGTTCTATAAGGAATCGCACAATGGCTACGCAAGCAGAAAAAGTTATTCAGGCAGCCTATCAAAAGGCATTGGGCCGCACAGCAGACCCACAAGGTTTAAAGTTTTATACCGCTCAACTTGAGTCTGGCCAGAAAAATATTGGCCAAATTATGGCCGATCTTAGTTTTGCAAAAGATGCCGACTTAAGGGCACGGGTTGCTGACCCTGCCACCCGAAAAGAAACAACCGAGCAAATACTTAGCCAGCCGTTGACTGGTTATGCCCCAGGTGTTCCTGGCTCAAAAACCAAAGCCGACATTGCTCGAAGAAGGCAATACGGGATACAAACTTCTGCATATATTCCCAAACCAGGTGGGTATACGGGTGGTTCGCATAAGGTGGGTGGCGTTGAGCTTGTGCCTGGTGCGCCTGGTTATGATGAGGCAAAGGCTATGCCTATTGTCAAGAAGATGATTGCACCGTATGACAAATCAGTGCAGGCCTATCTTGAAGATATTGGCGAGCTTGATGAGGCAACTAAAGCGGGAATTGAGGCGGCGCAGGCGCAAGAAGCCAAATACACAAAATTACAAGACCTCGCAAAGTCTGGCCAAATCACTGGTTATCAAGCTGAAGCGGCAGCAATGGATATTCAGCGTGGCGTTGATCGGCCTGACTACCTGACTAAAGAAGTCCAAAAACCAGCAACAACTCCAGCCGAGCAAACGCAGGCCACATTAGATCGTTCAAGAGCTGCACTGGCAGAAGAAGAGCGCATGGCTGCAGAGCGAGCTGCTGCTAGGCAACGGGCAAGAATGCGCCGCGCTCGGCCATTGCTTTCTGAACAGCGGTTAGCGCCTGAACTTCAACTTTAATAGGGGTTGATCATGTACGACAGCAAGATGAAAAAGAAGGTATCCAAGGTCATGCGTGAGTACAAGTCTGGCAAGCTGGAATCTGGTTCTGGTGGCAAGGTTAAGAGTCGCAAGCAGGCCGTAGCCATTGCCATGTCTGAAGCGGGGTACAAGAAGAAATGAAAGAAAAAGAGGTTTGGGATAAAGACAGGCCAAAGGGTTTGGGTAAGCCCAAGCAGTTGTCGAAGATGCAGAAGGCAGCGGCAAAGGCGATGGCAAAGAAGGCAGGCCGCCCCTACCCCAACCTTGTTGACAATATGAGGGCTGCACAGAAGTGACCATTACAGTCACCAGGGAGTCGCTGACCACCGAGACCCGACACGCCTCGCCGAGCTTTGGCAAGCGTGATGGTACTCAGGTGCTGGTGGACTATTCCGAGCCATTGCCAATCATTGATATTAATCATTACCGCCTGCATGAGGGCAGGGCATTTATTGCTTATTACTTGCAGAATGGTGTATCACCACTGGCCGATAATGCCAGCATTAACATTGCCATTGCAGCCAATGCAGGCTATTACCCCCACCTAACGGTTAGCGCATTTTGTGGTGGTGATTCAACGCTGTTTATTTATGAGTCGGCAACCGCATCAGGCGGCACAGCATTTACGCCGATCAATCGCAACCGTAATAGCCTGACCACCAGCAATGTGGCCATGACGATCAACCCGACTGTGACTAGCACAGGCACCGAGTTGTTTGAAGAGTTTTTGCCTGGTGGTGTTAAGAAGAAAGCGGGTGGCGGTGGCGGTGATGCGCTTGAGTATGTGATCAAGCCATTAACGAATTATCTAATTCGCCTGACCAATATTTCTGGTTCGGCGCAAACGGCTGAAATTATGTTGGAGTGGTACGAATGAGTGAGCCAATCAAAGATCCCAAAGGTGGGCTGACTGCTGCTGGCCGTAAGTATTTCAAACGCAAGGAAGGGGCAAACCTCAAGCCTGGCGTTCAGGGAGCTGCTGACACTCCTGAGAAGATGAAAAGGAAGGGGTCTTTCCTTACGCGGTTTTACACAAATCCCAGCGGGCCTTTGACCAAAGACAATGGTGAGCCTACCCGCCTCGCACTGGCAGCAAGAGCCTGGGGGGAGTCAGCTCCCACAGATCGATCTGCTGCCGCTCGACTGGCCGCTAAAGGCCGCAACCTGTTGAAACGCTACGAGGCGAAAAAGAATGGATGAAATTTTAGACAAAGGCTATATGGGCAAACGCTTAAGCCCTGACGATATCGTGCGTAGGGCCGAGACTGCCCAGCGCCGAAAAGATCAATTTGAGGATCTGTACCGGGATGCCTATGAGTTTGCGCTTCCACAGCGCCAGCTCTACGGTTACTGGGAAGGCAATAGCCAGGGCCAGAAGAAGATGACCCGAGTCTTTGACTCCACGGCTATCACCTCAACGCAGCGTTTTGCCAACCGCTTGCAGTCTGGCATTTTCCCGCCACAGCGTAAGTGGTGCAGGCTTGAGCCTGGCACCGATATACCGCGAGACCGCATTGGCCAGACTCAGGCCATCCTCGATGCGTATAACGAAAAGATGTTCGCCGTGCTGAAGCAGTCCAACTTTGACATTGCCATTGGCGAGTTCTTGCTTGACCTGGCTGTTGGTACTGCTGGAATGCTTGTTCTGCCTGGCGATGATGTTGCTCCGATCAACTTTATCCCCGTGCCCATGTTCCTGATCTCCTATGAGGAAGGTGCTAATGGCCAGGTTGATAAGGTCTTCCGCAAGCTGCGGATGAAGGGCGAAGCAATTGTTCAGCAATGGCCAGATGCCAAGATGCCCATTGAGGTATCGCAGCGCATCGAGCAGAAGCCTACCGATGAGGTGGAGCTGCTAGAGGCCACCATTTATGATCCAGACCGTGGCGATTGGTGCTATCACATTCTTGATAAGGCAACGAAGCAAGAGTTGGTCTATCGCCGGTACAACGGCAACCCCTGGGTCATCTCACGTTATATGAAGGTGGCCGGTGAGATCTATGGCCGTGGCCCACTGCTGACAGCTCTGCCCGACATCAAGACGCTCAATAAGACTCTGGAGCTGTTGCTTAAGAATGCCAGCTTGGCTGTTGCCGGGGTCTATACCGCCGCCGATGACGGGGTGCTAAACCCACAGACCGTGAAGATCTTGCCGGGTGCGATTATTCCTGTGGCCAGGAATGGTGGCCCCCAAGGCGAGAGTCTGCGCCCATTGCCCCGCTCGGGTGACTTCAATGTCAGCCAGATTGTGATTAACGATCTGCGCCAAAACATTAAGCGTGTCTTACTTGATGAGTCTTTGCCACCTGACAACATGAGCGCCAGGTCAGCCACCGAGGTGGTGGAGCGCATGAAAGAGCTAGCCCAGAATCTGGGGTCAGCCTTTGGGCGCTTGATCAATGAGACCATGGTGCCGCTGGTGGGCAGAATTCTCCAGGTTATGGATGAGCGTGGGCTGATCGATATGCCTCTGCGGGTCAATGGCCTGGAGGTTAAGGTTGCGCCTGTTGCGCCGCTGGCCATGGCTCAAAACATGGAAGAAATTAATTCAATCATGCAGTTTATGCAGATCACTGCGGCCATGGGTAATGAGGGTCAGCTTGCTCTGAAGACGGGTGATGTCATTGACTTTATTGGTGACAAGCTCGGGGTGCCTGCATCTGTTCGGACAACTGCCGTGGAGAGGGCGTTCATTATCGAGCAGCAGCGCCAATTGATGATGCAAGACCAGGCCATGATGTCCATGGCTGGCCAGCAAGAAGCAGTCGCAGCAAACCAAGAAGCAGCAATCGCTCCGCAACAACCTATGGGGTAATCAATGCCAGGATGGGATGAAATAGAAGAAATGACCGGGGAGGGGAAACCCCATAGCAAGAATGACGATACAAACAAACTGATTCTCAGGGTATTCGCTACCGAGGATGGCCAGAGGTTGATGGCCTGGTGGCGTGAGAATCTGCTGGAGCAACCCGTTGCCGTGCCGGGAAGCAGCTCGGATTTTGCGTTCTACCGTGAAGGTCAGAACAGCGTGATCCGAGACTTAGAAGCGCGGATCAAAAGAGCGAGGAACTTATGAGCGAAGAGCAACAAGTCGAGCCTAGCGAACCCGCTGGCCTACTCGATACAGCAGCACCCGAGGAGGCTCAAGCGAGTTCTGAACCAGAGGCAATTGAACACCGATCAGCAGAGTCAATACCCGAGGATGAGCCACTGGAGCGCCCAGACTGGTGGCCTGAGAATTTCTGGCGCAAAGAGGAAAACGAACCAGATTTAGAGGCTATTGCCAAGTCTTGGACTGACATGAGGAAGATAGTCAGCCAAGGCAAGCATAAGGCACCGCCCGATGGGAACTATGACACCGCAGTCTTTGGTGCCAACTTTAACGATGATCCTTTGGCCCCAACCGTTCTAGACTGGGCTAAAGAGCATGGCATTAGCCAGATGGCCTTTGATGACTTGATTCAAAAGGTGCAGTCGGTAGCAGGCGAGCTGACACCCCAGGGGCCAAGCGTTGAAGAGGAAATGAAATACCTTGGGCCAAATGCATCAGCCAAGATCAATTCCATGGTCAATTGGGCCAGAGGCATGGTAAACAAGGGGATATTCTCCCCAGAGGATTTTGAGGAGTTTAAGGTTGCCGGTGGCACGGCCAAAGGCCTCAATATGTTGATGAAGCTGCGCTCCACCTATGAGGGCAAGATGCCGATTGAATCCCAGCCGGTTGAGGGTGGCGAGTCAGATGACGAGCTGCGAGCAATGATCAACGAGCAGTTTTACACTGACCCGGTCTATCGAGCCAAGGTTGAGAGAAAGTTTTACCAGCGTTACAAAGAATAATTTCTCCTCCCCCCTGCCTAGGGGTTTACCCGGCCTAGTGCCGGGTATTTTTTTGTCTTGCATTTTTAAATAGTCTTGTCCTATAATCGGGGCAAGGCTAATTCAGATATCCTATCTGAACCCTGACATGGTGGTAGACCACCGGCTGGCAACCTACTGCAAGCTCTAGGCCCGGGTGACCGGCTAACCGAATGCGAAAAGTTTATCTCTATCAACTTTTTGAAAGGCATTACAAATGGCTATCAATCTAAGCACAGCCTTTGTGACCCTGTTCGATGCCGAGGTTAAGCAGGCCTACCAAGCTGAAGCCATGCTCCGCGGCGCGATTCGGGTTCGTTCTGGCGTTGAAGGTTCTACCTATAAATTCCCTAAGATCGGCAAAGGTGTCGCACAAGTTCGCGTCCCCCAGACCGATGTTGCTCCGCTCAATGTTACCTATGGCCAGATCACTGTAACCCTGGCTGACTACATTGCTGCTGAGTATTCGGACATTTTCATGCAGCAGAAGGTCAACTTTGACGAGCGCCGTGAGCTTGTTCAGGTTGTTTCTAAGGCCATTGGCCGCCGTCAAGACCAGATTATCCTTGACGCTCTTTCTGCTTCCAGCACTTCATTGACCGTGTCCAATGACATTGGTGGTACTGACACCAACCTCAATGTGGCTAAGTTGCGTGAAGCCAAGCGTTTGCTTGATGCCAACAATGTCCCCATGGATGGTCGTCATATCATCATCCACGCTGATAGCCTGTCTTCGCTCTTAGGCGAGACCTCGGTAACCAGTGCAGACTTCAATACGGTTAAGGCTCTTGTGTCTGGTGAAGTGAATACCTTCCTTGGTTTCACCTTCCACACTATGGGTGACCGTGCTGAAGGTGGCTTGCCCATCGATGGTTCCAGTGACCGCACCCTCTACGCATTCCACAAGGATGCAATCGGTATGGCCGAGGGAATTGCACCTAAGACCGAGATCAACTATGTGCCCGAGAAGACTTCCTTCTTGGTTGCATCGATGTTCTCTGCTGGGTCTTCGGCCATTGATGACGAGGGTATTGTCAAAATCACTTGCCGTGAATCGTAAGGAGAACTGAAATGGCTTTTTCATCTACTGGTTGGACGGTCGTTTCGGCGGCAAAGCGGGGACAGGCTCCCTCGATCTATGCTTACAAGACGACTGACGCGATTGCTGATGTCAATACGGCAGGCTACTTCAACAACCTGTCTGACACGCTGCAAGTTGGCGATCTCATTTACTGCGTAACTTCTACCGGCAGCACCGCTGTCTGCACACTCACTCAAGTTCTTAGTAATGCGAGTGGTGTCGTGGATGTCGCAGATGGCACCACGCTTGCTGCAACTGACGGAGATTAATCGCAGTTTGTAGGACATGGCCAGCTTTCGGGGTTCTCGGAAGCTGGCCTTTATCACATTGAGGGGTTGTTATGGCAGCGGGTGATACCGGCGTTTCAATCTGTTCAGACGCACTAATTCTCTTGGGCGCAAAGCCCATTTCGTCATTTAATGACGGGACAGACGAGGCAAACGCTGCGGATCGGTTGTACCCAGATGTTAGGGATTCTTCCCTGATGATGTACCCATGGTCGTTTGCCTATAAGAAGCTCAAGCTCTCACGCTTGGTTACCGAGCCTGTCAGCGAGTGGGAATACGAATATCAATTGCCAGGTGATCGCCTGGGCAATCCAAGGGCAGTCTTTAAAAGCAATAACTCTAGAGAGCGCCCCATGAAAGAGTGGGAAATTCTCGGCGATAAGTTAATGACCAATGAGGAAGAGGTCTACATTGACTACCCTTACCAAACCCCAGAATTTGCAATGCCCCAGTATTTTGTGCAGTTGCTCAAGTACCAGATGGCCTGGCATCTTGCTTACCCAATTACAGAGCAGTCTGAGAAGACACAATACTGGCAGCAAGTTGCTTTAGGTACGCCAGGCGAGAATGGTCGCGGTGGTTACTTTAGGCAGGCCATGAGCATGGATAGCCAGGGCCAACCGAGCCAGGTGATTGAAGACTATGCATTGAGTGCTATTCGCTTCTAATGGCTCGCTTCATTGACTTCCAAACGAACTTCTCAACGGGGGAGCTTGATCCTCTGTTGCGTGGTCGTGTCGATCTCGCGCAGTACAACAATGCCCTGGCCAAGGCTACTAATGTCATTGTGCAGCCCCAGGGTGGTATTAAGCGTAGACCTGGTAGCCGGTACATTGCAGAGCTACCCAATACGGGTTCTGAATCTGCAGGCAACGGGGTGCGCCTGGTGCCGTTTGAGTTCTCTGTTGATGACAGCTATATGCTGTGTTTTGTCCACCAGCGTATGTATGTCATCAAAGATCGGACGGTCATTGCCAACATCAATGGATCGGGCAATAGCTATCTGACGATCTCATCAATTACATCGTCAATGCTCGATGGTTTGAATTTTACTCAGAGTGCTGACACATTGATTTTGGTACACCCAGATCTAGCGCCGATTACGATTGTGCGCGGTGCTACTGATGCAGACTGGACTGCTACGGCCATTACCTTTAATTCTGTGCCGCAGTATGCATTTTCGTTTAGTGTCAGCAATCCAGCAGCAGCTCTGACACCATCTGCCACTTCTGGAAATATCACACTAACGGCCAGCGCCTCAGTGTTCTCAGCGTCTGATGTTGGCCAATACATCAATGTTACGCCGCAAGGCAGGCTGCGAATTGTCACCTATACATCAGGCACAGCAGTTAATGTTGTGGCCGAATACCCACTGTTTAACACCTTTACCATTGCCCAGAATGACTGGGAGCTGGAAGCCGGCTATGAGGATGTCTGGTCAGTCAGTCGAGGCTGGCCACGCACCGTTACATTCCATGAGGGCCGGCTCTTTTTTGGTGGTTCAAAATCCAGACCGTCCACCATCTGGGCTTCTAAGATTGGCCTCTTCTTTGACTTTGCTCCAGAAGAAAATCTGGATGACGATGCGATTGAGGCAACGCTAGATACTAATCAGCTCAATACCATCACGGCCATTGTCTCGGGCCGAGACTTTCAGTGCTTCACAACTGGTGGCGAGTTTTATGTGCCGCAGACTGGCACCGAGCCTATCACGCCCACCACCTTTACCTTTAAGGCTGTTAGTCGTAATGGCATGAAACCAGACACTACCGTGCAGGCTTTAGAGTCTGGGTCGGTATTCATTCAGCGCCAGGGTAAAAGTCTGAATGAGTTCTTGTTCTCTGACACGCAGCTCACCTATGTGACCCAAAAGATTTCGCTGCTTGCCGGCCATTTGCTTAAAGGGCCGCACCGCATTAGCCTGCTGCGCTCCACGGCCAGTGACCAGGCAGATCTGCTTTACCTAGTCAATGAGGATGATGGCTCCATTGCGCTCTTCTCGATCTTGCGTAGTCAGAACATTGTGGCACCGTCTGAGCTGATAACTGATGGCGAATTCCTTGATGTTGCCACCGATGTTGTCGATGTCTACACTGTGACCAAGCGCACATTTAACAGCACCAACAAGTACTTTATTGAAGTCTTTTGTGAGCAATGCTTTACAGATTGCGCTTTCACTGGTGCATCTGCTGGCGGCGCGACAAGCCTGCCGCATGAGGGTGCCACGCTCAATGTCATCTGCGATGGGGTGCCCCAGGGTGATGAGGTTGTCAGCTCTGGTGCCGTGCTGTTTGATCGTGAATCAACCACGAGTTACGAGGTGGGCCTGCCCATGACGGTTTATGTACAGACCATGCCAGCCGAATTAAATTTGCAGAGTGGCACAAGGACTGGGTTTAAGAAGCGTATTGCCCAGGTCAATGCTGTTGTCTTTGAGACCCAGCACATAAACATTAATGACCAGATCGTGCCATTTAGAAACTTTGACAATCCTTTGCTTGACGATCCAGTGCCAACCTTTACCGGCATTAAGCGCCTGGATGGGACGCTGGGTTATAGCCGAGAGGCAGCGATTACTGTGCAACAGACCTTGCCATTGAAAATGACTTTACTCAGCCTGGAATGCAAGCTGGCTGTACACCAAGGAACTTAAATGGCTACTACTCCCAACCCTATGACTAGCAGCCTCGATATGATTACCGGGGCAGCAACGGCCACCTCTGGCCTGTTTACCTCGATTGCTTCGGCCTACTCCACTAAGGCGCAGGGCTACCTTCAGCAAGCCGGCTATGCAGCCCAAGCAACTGAGGATCTGCGCCTGGCTGGCCTGCGAGCTGACAAAGCGTTTGAGTATGCTGACATTCAGGCCAAGCGCACTGCACTGCAAAATACCTTTCAGCAGATCAACTTCAAGATTGCCGCAGTCAAGAGCATGGAGAATCTGCGCCGTACCAATGCAACAGCTCGAGCCAGGGCTGCTGCCAATGGCGTGGCTTATAACGAGGGCAGCGCCATTACAGGACGCACCCAGAATGTGGCCAATACTTTTCAAGACATTGGGATTATCGACTTGAGCGCACTGGCCGCTCGGGTGACGGGTTATGAGGATGTCGTCAATATTTTGAAAGCAGGCGCTGACACAGCGTTCTATGAGCGTGAGGCTGCAATTGCTAACACCCGTTCAGCTCTGACCGCTGGATCTTATGCGGCCAAGAAGACTGGCCTTATGTCTGGGGTGCAGCTTGCCGAGGGTGCTTTGCAGTTTGCTAAAACAGTTCCAGGGATTGGATAGTAATGGCTCAATTACCTAGCGTTACCCCATACAACATCACCGTGACTGGTGTAGGTGGAGCTGCCACGCCAAGCGTTGGCTTTGGAGCGCAGCGCCGGCCAGATGTTGCTTACCAGGCACAGGCTGAATATCAGCAGACGCTATCCAAGACATTGGACAGGATCAGCGGCGCATTGTTCGGCATGGCCGAGGTTTCTTCTACGAGGGCAGGCAAGCAGTTCGTTGCAGACAATCCATTGTCTAAAGAGCAGCTTGATGCAATGGTTTCTGGCCAGCCTGGTGTTATTGATATGGGCAGTCCATTTAATGCCTACTCATCTGCTGTGCGTAAAGCCAGGGCTATCGAGCTGTCTGCTTATGCAGAAGTCGAGGGCCAGAAGATGATCGAGACTTTAGAGGCTGGCGTTGCCATGGGCCAGGTTGAGGCGCTCGATGCCATGAACCAATTTAACAATTTTGTTGATGGCGTGTCATCCAGCCTGGCCGAACAAGAGCCTGATGCTTCGTTTAAGTTTCGCGCATCGATGGCCACGGTTGGCAGATCCTTCATTAACAATGTAGCCAGCACCCAGCTTAAGCGATTCCAAGAGCAGAACCGAGCAATAACCGATGAGTCATTCAGATTGACAATGGTTGACATTGGCCGGGAGCTGACCAAGGAAACGCCAGATCCACAGGTCTTTGATGTCATTGAGCGCATGAAACAGAAGTTTCTGGTCAACTCAACTACGCTGGTGGGCAATACAAATGCTGGTGCTTATGTCCCCCGTTTTGAAAAAGAGATCCTCGAGATCCAACAGAACATGGCCAGGAGTTACATCAGTGCTGGCACCGATCCCTATGAGCAGTACGAAAAGATTCGCCTGGGCAAGACTGGCAATAGCCTGCTAGACGCGCTCACTGGCATTGATGCACCTACTCGCAGGCCGCTGATGGATGCAGCCAGGAAAGAGTTGGTTGAGGCCGAGTCGATTCGCAAAGAACAAGAGACCATTCAACAAAGGGCAGGCCAGGATCTTGAGGTGTCTTTTGTGGATGCTATGGCCACCAGGGATATGGGGCAGATGAAGTCTGTTCTGGATCGCCTGCGTAATACTGACCCGACAAGATATGTAAAGCTCAAGAAGGATTATGAGAACTTTGATGCTGTCTTTGCTGTTCGGGATGATGGCAATGTTGTGGCTGATCTTGAGCGCAGGCTGAACAATCCCTATGGCGCAAGGGTCACCACTGAAGAGGTTTACAAGTTGCGCGCATTTTTAACTCAAGGTAGCTTTGCCAAATACATCAATGCAGCCAAGGCTATGGATGATGAGCAAGTTGATTTTATGGTGGATCAAGCGGCATCTAGACTTGGCATGATGCGTGGCTCAGTAATTAATTCCAATGCATTGCGCCAAAAGAATGAGCGAATTATTGCCGAGTTAAAAGTAAAGTTTTTTGAGGCCAGAAAAACTAACCCGGCGATCAATCCGCTGGAGTTCTTGGACAACAACTTTGAGAAAGCCAAGGCAACCACAAGCAAATCAGTAGACTCTGCCCTGGCCTCTAAAGTTCAGTCCCGCCCCTATAAGACAATTCAAGCCTTTGATGATGCAATTCGCAAGGCAAGCATTGCTCAAAATGCAAAACAGGTTAGTGAATTAACTCGGCAGAAGAATGAACTGCAAGATGCTATTGACCAGGGCATTATCGATAAGAACGGCAAACTAGTGAAGGGTGGCCAGTAATGAATGTCGATGAAATGTACGCAATGGCCTTGGCCAATCGACAGACCAATATGCCTGTTGATGTCATGCGCGATGGTTCTGAAGTTGTGAGCGCGAGGGAAGCAGACGGTTCACTTCGCATTGACATTTATGGTGTCGGCGATCAGGCAAGAGATGAGCAAGTAACTGCACCGCCGCCTGGCATGATGGCACCCATGGCTGCGCCTGCTGCTGCACCTGGCATGACCCAGTCAATGGTTGAAGAGATGTTTGCCGGTGGTTACCCAGAGGGGGCTGCACCTATGTCAGCTCGCCAGTTCTTGGAGACTGCTGCGGATGTTCCCGCTGGTCTGGTCAAGGGCGCGATACAAGGCACCATAGGCCTGCCTGGTGACATCGAGAGCTTGACATACGGGGTGCGTGAGATCCTTAACCGCGGGGCCGGTGAGAGCGCCCTGGATGCGTTTATTAATGGCCTCGAGCAAAAGACCATACTGCCCACCACCGAGAATGTGAAGCAGTGGCTGGACACCAATGTTGGGCCACTGGTGCCTGCTGGAGCTGATCAGCGCAGGGTAGAAGCTGCCAAGACTGCTGAATTTGTCGGTGAGCTTGGCGGTGCTGGCCAGACCATCATTGAGGGCACCAGGGCTGCTGCTCGCGGTGCAAGGCAGATTGGCCAGGAGATCCTGACCGAGGCACCTGTTGGGGCTGTTAAGTTAGCCCAAGAGGCTGTGCCATTTGTAATGACCAATGCCACGCCCAAACGCATGACCCAGGTTCAAAAGATCGTAGACCAGGGCATTGCTCAGAATATGTCGGCCACCAAGATTCTGCAGGCAGTAGAGTCTAGGACTGCCCAAAAGGTTACTGGCGCACAAGCTAAAGAGATTAAGCAGTACATCTTCGACAAGACACCCAAGGGTCAGATTTTCTCTGACCAGGCATTTAAGGATCTGGTGGCGCAGCCGTTCCCCATGGAACCATCGACTGCCAACTTTGCCGGTTCATTTAATGCGGCCATGGACTGGCTTAATACGCTGGATGCCAATGGCCTTAGAGTTGCAGCTCAAGATGCCAATGCTCGCCTGGCACCGATTCTTGGTACATCCAAGGATGGTAAGGTTAATCGATTGCTGACCACCAATGGCAAGCTGCTGAAGACCGAGAAGGGTCTTGAGGGTAAGACACCCATTGAGCTTCCTGATGGCCGTAACATTGAGAGCGCAGGCCTGGCTATCTCCCCGGCATTTAAGGTGGGCAAGTTCAGCACCTGTCCCAATTCTGCAAGCTGCGCCCAAGAATGTCTTGGTAAAACTTCTGGTGGTTACTTTGCTTATGGTGGTGGCGCTGACTTAGAGGCCATGAAGGGCACCAGGCTCCGCAGCTTCCGCATGACACAGGCCATGTTCAGAGAACCCGAGGCCTTTGCCATCAAGATACACAATGAGATCATTTCCCTTAAGCGAGCAGCAGAGAAGGGTGGCAACGCCCTGGCCATTCGTTTGAATGTTTTATCTGACATTGATCCCAAGGTGCATGAGGCCATCATCAAGGCTCACCCTGATGTCTTCTTCTACGACTACACCAAGATGAAGTACAAGCCCATTGCGCCCAACCATCATTACACCTACAGCTCGACTGGTACCACGCAGAAGGCTGGCCTCAATGGCATGACGGTGGATGTTGAGAATCCTCATACCAACTGGGAACAGATGAAAGCCAGGCTCGATGGTGGTGACAATGTGGCCATGGCCTTTAGCAGCAAGAAGGCGCTACCTCAAAGTGTTCTCGATGAGGCAACTGGCAAGGTTTATACCGTCATTGATGGGGATGCCTATGACTTTAGGCCAATGGACAAGCAGCTACCCGGCACCGATGGCGTGATTATTGGATTAAAGAATAAGGCCATGACTCGCAAGGAATCTACCGCAGTGCAAGATTCCAAAGGGTTCTTTGTGCCCTATGACCCCCAGTTCTTAAAAGATGGCAAGAAGCTGGCAAGGGATCAGTTTGGTGATCCGATCCCTGGCAATACACAAGTTGTCATTCCTCAACAAAAGCGCAGAATTATTGATATAGCGGTTGAAGGAAAAGCCGGGCCATTAGATACTGGTGAGCAAATTACCGAAAGGGCAAAACAATGATTACCGACATTGTCCTCGATGAAGAAGACTTCCTTCAGCAGTTCCCAGACAGCGAGCAATATTCAGGCGAGGGTTTACCCTATGCTGACTGGTGGGAAACTGGTGACGATCCTTTGGCCGTTGGCCAGCCAGTAGATATTGCTACTATGTTTGGGCAGGGGTAAGCAATGGCAATTCCACCACTAACCCAGAGGCTGGATGATTTGGCGGTGTCTGCCGCCGAGAGCGAAACAGAAACTGGGAATACCTTAACCCAGCAGCAAGCTATTACGCCGCCTGTTATGAGCCTTGAGCAGGCTATACCAGCAGAAGCGCCACAGCTTGCCGGCAAGATTGAGGGCTTGCGTGGTCTGGGTAAGATCATTAAAGAAGTTACCAAGACTGAGCCACCCGCCATCACTGATCCGCTCAAGCGTATTGAAAAGCCCACGCCTGATGCACCAGAGATTTTGCCTGGTGATGTTCCCGCGGATGTCAAGAAAGAGCTGCGTAAGTCTGCACCCGTGCGAGCCGTTGGTGACAAGATCATTGTGCAGCCAGGATCACCCGAGCTGTTTAAACAGGTCACCGATCTTATGGAGACCGTACCCATTGAGGGCAGGCCACCACAGGTCAGGCCTAATATGGATATCTTCCAATCTGAGGATGATGTCAAGAAATTTGCTGTTGCAGCCACTGAGCATTGGAAGGATTGGGTGGATGTTCAGCGCAGAGCTGGCCGCACCCTGGAAGATATCATTGATGAGGCCGAGCGTTTCTTAGTGGTAGAGGGTGCAGGCAAGGCACTCAGGATGCTAATCAACCGCAAGCCTGGTGACCGGCCATTCTCCGACTTTGAGAGTGCAGCGGTCAAGATTGCCATGATTGACATGGCCAATGTGGTGACCAAAGAGATTGACCTGGCGCTTGAAACCAATGACCCAGCGCAACTCCTCAAGGCCACTCGGCTGATGACCATGTACGGTTACAGCAATGCAGCCGAGCTGGGTAATGCTGCTGACTATGGCCGCGGCCTGGCAGTGCGCCGCATGATCCCTGGGCCTGATGAGGCTAGGGTCAGAAGGATGCAGCAGATTGTCGAACAGGTTCGCCCAGGTGCTACGCCAGTACCAGGCCAGCCTGGCGTTATGCCGCAGACTGCAACCGAGGTCACGTCTGCCATGCAAGATATTGCAGACATGGGTGGCGCTGACAATGTAAGAAGGGCGCTCCAGGCTTTTCGGGCGCTACCTGATGTTGACTCCAAGACTAACTTTGCAAGCCGTTTGGCTCGCGCTTCCCTTGATGCTGTTGCTGAGATCTACACAAGCGCATTGGTATCGAACCCAGTCACGCATTCATTCAATATCTTGGGTACACCGATTCATGTTAGCGCCATGCTGAGTGAGCGTTATGTTGCTGCTGTGGGCCGCGGTGATAAAGAGATGCAGGCAGCAATTTTTGCTGGTGTTCGTTCAATGCCCAAGTATTTCAACCAGGCACTGGCTGCTGGCACAAGGGCATGGAAGACCGAGATGCCCTCGGACATGACCACCAAGTTTGACCAGGATCGAATTGCTGTAACGCCGCAAAACTTTGGCGTTGCTCCTGACACCATGCTAGGCAAGACTATTGATTATTGGGGCCAGGGCATGAGGCTGCTTGGCTTCCGAGTCCTGACCACTACAGACGAAACTTTTAAAGCATTGCTGCGCGGCATGGAGATGGAGATTCAATCCTCCTATGAAGCAGGCAAAGCATTTAACTATAAGCTCGACAATGGCGGCACAGTCGAGGAAGCAACTAATATGGCTCGGGATGCATACCAAAGGGCCATGGCCTCTGATGCTACCTATGACCAGGCTGCTGAGTTTGCCAAGATTGCCACCTTCCAAGATGACTTGCCGGGTGAGATTCTTGCCCAGGCACAACAGGTGATGACGCACCCCATGATGAAGATTATGGGTTTCCCATTCTTCAAGACTCCCATGCAGATTGCATTGCGGGTGCAAGAGCGCAGCCCATTGGCTGTGATCATGCCAAGGTTCTGGAAGGCTATCGTTTCGCCTGAGACTGAAGAAGCGCGTAGCTTGGCCCTGGCTAAGTTTGGTATGGGTTCGATGATCGGCACCAGCATCATGGCCTCTGACTACATTAGTGGTGATGAGATCAAGATAACTGGCTATGGCCCCAGCAGGCCAGCAGAGCGTACACGATGGCTTGAGAAGCACAAGCCCTATGCCGTGGGTGTCAAGCAGCCTGATGGCAGTTATACCTGGATTGACTATTCTCGCTATGACCCGATCTCTGGGGTTATTGCAGGCTGGGCTGATACCCGAGACACCATCCTAAAAATGGACGATCCAGAAGCAGAAGAGAATCTGGTTATGGACATGGGCCTGGCCACTTACCAGTACATGACTGAAGCGCACCCCATGCTCGACTTTGCTTCGCAGCTTAACTATGTGATGGGTTCCAGCTTTGACCCGGCAGAAGACAAGGTACAGCGCATTATCGAGTTATTCCAGAAGCAGGCTACCGATGTCGCTATGAATGTTGGCCAGAGCATGGTGACTGGTGGACTGTATCCACAATCACTTGCTGCTACCTTGGAGCGCTACAACAACCCATTAAGTAGCCAGACCTTGCCAGCAGATCAGTACGACTATCTGAGTGGGCCTGGCTTTAGGATAGGCCTGCGCGGTGCCTATGAGTCTATTCAAAAGGCCAGGTCTCGCAACCCTCTGTTTTCGGACGATACCTTTGTGCGCCATAACGAATGGTTTGAACCTATCGAAACTGGCCCTGGTGATCTGACCACATTCTTGCCACTGCGTATTCAGAACAAGAAATTTAATGCCATCAATACAGAGCTGGAGTCTTTGGGTGGCGGGTTTGAGAAGTTGCAGCCCAGCATGGGCGAGCCAATGATCAAGCTCAACGATATGCAGATGGAGCGATACAAGGAGCTGTACAACTACCCCGCTCGCTCAGTCTATGCCCTGGAGGCGCTGGGTGGATTTGACAGCGCACTGGTGGGCAACATGACCGATGAGCAGAGAGAGTCTGCCCTGGCTTCTGTCATGGAGATGTACCCACCAAGGAATGAATACCTGTTCTCGGTCATCAGCTCGGAGATGTATCAGAATACCTATGACGATATGGGCGAACTGAGAGCTACCGAGAAAGGCGAGAAGCTCGACTATCTCAAAGCTGAGAATGGCCGGTATCGATCCATGGCCAAGAAGCTCATGCTCATGGAGTTCCCCGAGCTTCGTAAGCTGATTGAGCAGCGCGATGCATACGAATTGAAGGAGGGCCGTAAACCAAGGAACCTTCCGCTGTCATCTGAAACCTATCAAAGAGTAATGAAATAAGGAGCTAGGCTATGGCCGTACCCATTTCCAATGTCACCCGCCGGGTAGTGTATGCCCCATCAGGAACAGGGCCATACGCCTTTACCTTCGAGATCCTGGCGCAGACAGACATCGAGGTTTATAAAGGTGACACGCTGCTCACTCTAACCACCGACTATAGCGTCACCATTAACGCCAATGGCACGGGGTCTGTGACCCTGGTGGCCACGGCAGGCACAGACAACATCACCATCATTGGTGCCAGGGCTATCCAGCGCCTGTCAGACTTTGTGACTGGTGGCGACTTCTTTGCCAATACGGTGAACGATGAGCTGGACAGTCTGACAATTTTTGCCCAGCAAAACTCTGAGGCTGTATCCCGTGCATTGCAGGCACCAGAGACTGATCCCACCACAATCAACATGACGCTGCCCAGAGCTGCAACCAGGGCGAACAAGACCCTGGCCTTTGACTCTAATGGCAACCCGGTGATCGGCGAGATCATTGGTGACAACCGTGGGAACTGGGCGGCTGGCACTGCGTACAACAAGCGCGACATTGTCAAAGACACAAGCAATTACAACATCTATCTTTGTAATACAGCGCACACTTCCAGTGGCTCACAGCCCATTAGCACCAATACCGATGCTGCCAAGTGGGATCTGCTGGTGGACGCTGCGGCTGCTGGCGCTGCTCAGACTGCGGCTGAAGCTGCACAAGCTGCTGCGGAGGCGGCGCAAGCTGCTGCTGAAACAGCAGAGACTAA
>Ga0208004_1000218_pt1 | contig 21866 bp, 17 predicted proteins | sample DEB08_DNA_6_FD_184522 | JGI IMG/M metagenome (GOLD analysis project Ga0208004, IMG submission 184522) | Aqueous microbial communities from the Delaware River and Bay under freshwater to marine salinity gradient to study organic matter... | ecosystem: Environmental > Aquatic > Marine > Coastal ...
CTATAAAGAATAAGATTATGGCCTTTGCTGATATCTTCAAGGACAGCAACGACTACAACGAGAAGACCATCATTGGGTTCATCTCCTTTGCGGTAATGATTGTTGTTATGATTGCCGACCTCATCACCGGATGGATGGGAAAGGACCTCGTTGTAAATGAGTTCATCTATAACTCCTTTCTATTTGTTACACTTGGTAGCTTCGGTATCGCTGGACTAGAAAAATTCGCAGACCGGAAATGAATATCAAGAAGGAACTGAGTGAGGACACCGTATTGGGTGTAAGCATCAAGACGCTGATTGCTCTTGGAGTTGGATTGTCTATCGCTGTTGGTCTGTACTACGATTTGCAAGCCGAGATTGAAGTAGCAAAACAAATGCCAGAGCCAGCCGTATCTCGCATAGAGTTTGACCTCAAGGACAACCTAGTTCGTGAGACCATCATGAACAATGCTAAGAACATTGAGAGCATCAAGACGCAGCTCGATAAGATTGAAACCCGTCTATACGAAATAAAATGAGAGCGCTGTTGATTGCTTCCTTTCTCCTGTTGTCCTTTAATCCGGATAAGCAACCAGAGGGCAAGTCAGTCATAGAGTTCAACGCAGGGTTCAACACGCAGAACGGATTCAAAGACCTTAGTCGCGTAAATGGTGCCAAGTTGTACCGTATAGATATTGAATCCAAGCCTGGAATACGAGAGAAGTACAAGATTAAATCTTTGCCTACCATCATCTACTTCAACGATGGACAAGAGCGTTACCGATGGGAAGCCGGCATTGACATGAAACTCCACGTACACTTTACAGAGATTAACGAAGTTGTAAGCCGATACTGATGGACGGTAAGAGTATTCTCAAGCGATTCAACCTCTCTGGCTTTAATAAGCCTAAGAGAACTCCTTCTCATCCAAAGAAGTCCCACATCGTAGCGGCTAAGGTTGGTGACAAGATTAAGATTATCCGCTTCGGAGAGCAGGGTGCTGACACGGTAACGGAGAGCAACCCCACTGTTGCACGCGCTAAGAAGCGCGCTGCCTTCAAGGCACGTCATGCTAGGAACATCGCCAAGGGGAAGATGAGCGCAGCCTATTGGGCTGATAAAGTCAAATGGTAAGCCATGGCAACAGCGACAAAGAAGAACCCTGCGCTGTGGAAACGAATTGTTGCACGCATAAAGGCTGGAACCAAGGGTGGCCGTGCTGGTCAATGGAGCGCAAGAAAAGCACAACTCGCTGTATCTGCCTACAAGAAAGCCGGAGGTTCTTACGCCGGCAGCAAGAAGGAAACCGACTTATCAAAGTGGACGAAACAAAAGTGGCGGACTAAATCAGGCAAGCCGTCCCTTAAAACAGGGGAGCGCTACTTACCAGAGAAAGCCATTAAGAACTTGAGCGCCGCAGAGTACGCTGCAACGTCTAAGGCTAAGCGCGAGGGGATGAAGAAGGGCGAACAGTTCGTTTCTCAACCCAAAAGCGTCAAGGAGAAAACTAAAAAATATCGTACGTAAATTTGTGATTATGAACACGGATAAACTCAAGCAGATGTACGCGAGTGGAGGTCTCCTTCGCGCCATCCTTAAAGACCCTAAGATGCGCCAGATGGCGTCTGAGATGCTATCTTCCGAAGGAAAGGAGTACGGAGAGGGCGGCATGATGGAATATGAAGAGGGCGGCCCCGTTAAGCCAAAATACGCTGGCAAGAATGAGTGGGCAATGTCACCAGAGGGCGTTGTTTTTATTGCAGCAGAAATGGATGACCGCGGAATAGGTTTCCGTTCAGATGAAGCTACTAAGGTTCTTCAAGATATTATGGCCAGCGACCCTGAGGCTGCTGCTCAAATTATTGATAACGCATTCATGCGTGCAACGGACGAATCTAGAATGCCAAGTTCAAGCAATACATTCAGCGGTTCATATGGTTCTGAAGCAACCGGAAATGTTCCAGGATATCGCACAACATTAGGAAAACCATCCGGATATCGGATGTAAAACAAAAGGGGGCGAAAGCCCCCTTTTTTATTCCTCGTAATAGAATAGTATTCTTGATTTGACATACGATTCATGGCTCCAAAATTCTAATGCGCGGAGCTTGTTACCTAAGTCAAAGATGTATACCAAGCCGTATCCATCGTCCTCAAAGTAAGACAGTATGCCTCTCTTTACAATCGAAGTGTTTGCACTCACAAACGCTTCATTGTTACTTCCGTAGATTACCCAGCATTTTTGAGGCTCTCCAAATAGCTCTCGCTGTTCTACTTCTGTATCAAGACCGTCCCAAGGGTTCGGTAATTTCTGAGCACTTAGGCCCAGTCCTGCTGCCATAAAGATGGCTAACAACAAATGTTTCATGTTAATAAGGATTTGGTTTCACTGTCCCAAACGTAGTAATTCTATTTTAGATTTGCAACAATAACTGTAAATTCTTTTCAAATGGAAAACCCAGAAAGCAGCATTGAGCAGGCTATTCAGAGTGCTGGGTATCAGATTTCTGATACACCTCCTCCCGCAGCCTTAGATGTTCAGCAGGATATTGCTCCTGTAGAAAATACCACAGAAGCTCCTGCTTCTGAAAATATAACAGAGGTTGCCCCTGTTCAGCAAGAGCAGCCACAAGATACACAGGAACCCGCCCCTGCGCCTGCAGAAATGCAGACGGAAAGCGGACAAAGTTCTTTGACAAGCACACCGGATTATTCCTTCGCGGATTTCCTGGATGCCCTTGGTGGCGAAACGCCTAAACAAGAAGCACCTCAGGTATCTGCACCGGAAGAGTCCGTTGCGTCAAACATCGACCCACGAATCCAAGTCATTGCTGACTTCGTCTCTAAGACGGGCCGAAGCCCGGAAGACTGGTTCCGCTATCAGGCACTTGAGCCATCCGAAATGGATGACCGCACTGTTATGCGTGTCCACCTTGCGAGTGAATACCCATCCCTTGGTAACGACGAGATTGATTTGTTAATCAACTCCAAGTACCGTACGGATGAGTCCGTCTACAACGACGATGAAGTACGACTTGCATCTCTGCAGTTGAAGATTGACGCACAAAAGGCTCGTGAATCAATCAATACACTCCGCAACGAGTATATGACACCGATTCTAGAGCAAAAAGAACAGACTGCTGTTGACGACTACAACCCGTTCGATGAGGCATGGATGTCTGGTAGTGTTCAATCCCTACAGAACTTGGAGAAGATTTCCTTCGACTTGCCTGGGGGAAAGGAGTTTCACTACGGAATACCAGAACAATATCGCAACGAGCTGCGGGAATCCAACAGTAGAATGACCGATTACTTTGACCGGTATGTAGATGACCAAGGGAACTGGGACCATGATTTGTGGAACATGCATCGGACGGTTACTGATAACCTTCCTAGCATTCTTCAAAACATATACCGCCAGGGCCTTAGTGACGGACAGCGAACGATAGTCGAAAAGGCTGCGAACATTGAACCCGCCACGCCACAGCAGGCTACACAACGTCAACCGAACTCGGTCGCCGAACAGGTGCTTGATGCACTTGGAAGGCGTGCACCTTTTTTGAAAAATTTCTAAAACAAAAACTGAGAAAAGATGGCTACTTCATCAACTCCTCCTGTCTATAATGACAGCAAACCTGGAGTGTTTCGCCGGCTCGACCCCGCGAAATATTCTTCATTGGGAGACTTCATTGACGAAATCAATGCTCCCGACAACCGTGACCAATTGGTCAAGACCTATGGCTACCAGCAAATCAGCGGTGGTCTTACGGGGTTTCTAAGCCTTACAGGCGCCGTACGCGCAAGCGGTACCGCCGATGAGGTACAATACTGGGAAGAGACCCGCTTGCACCAGTACGCAACGGTAGCCCCCACGGCTTCTGCTGCTGCTGCTGCTAGTACGTTTGTAGCTCAGAAGGCTACAGGTGTTGCTTCCGTACTTCGTTTGAATGACGTTGTATTGGTTGGCGGTGTTGACCGTTTCATGGTAACTGCAATCACCCCAACTGGCGAAGTTGCTTCTACCGCTACGGCTAACTACACCTTTGAATCTTTGGCTTCTACCGGCTTGACTGCAAGCGTTTCTACTGCTTCTGTTAACTTGCCTGTTGTAGGTAACTTGTTCGCTCAAGGTTCTGACCAAAACTCTGGCTACTTGGAGAGCAACGTAATCAAGCGTACCAATGCATACAGCATCATCAAAGAGGTATTCAAGGTTACGGGTTCACAGGCTACGAACATCGGCTGGATTAACGTAGGTAACGGTGACTACCGTTGGTATGTTAAAGGCGAGATGGACACTCGTGCTCGTTTCTTGGACAAGCGTGAGATGGTTCTGTTGCTCGGTCAAACTATCACCTCTACGTTGACTGGCGCTGGTGCTGGTGTTACAGGTGGTGAAGGCTACTTTGCTGCTATTGAGAATCGCGGTATCGTTCAGTCTGGTGAAATCAATGACTTCACCGAGATGGACGTTCTTATCACGGAACTTGACAAGCAAGGTGCTGCTCCTGAATACGCTATGTATGTGAACACTTCACAGGCTTTGGCTATCGACGACATGGTTGGCTCTATGGGTGGCGCTGCTGGTTTCGCTTCTGCTACTGTAGGTGTTAATGCCTTCGGTGGTCGCGGTTCTGAGTTGGGCTTCCAGTCTTTCGTACGCGGTGGCTACACGTTCCACAAGCACTCTTGGAAGTTGCTCAACGACCCCACGTTGTTGTCTGGCTCCAAGTACTTGGGCGCTATGATTCCGTTGACTACTGTTGTTGACCCCAAGTCCGGCAACCGCGCCGCTGCTTTGGAGTTGAACTACAAGGACACCAACGGCTACAGCCGCGAAATGGAGCACTGGATGACGGGTTCTATCCTTGGCGTAAACAACACGAATGTTGACTCTTTGCAGTTCAACTATCGTTCTGAGTGCGCTTTGGTTACTCGCGCTGCTAACCAGCACATCCTCATCAAGGCCTAATCGCCATTGAGTAAAGGACGGGAGGGGCTTCGGCCCCTCCTTACTCCTTTCTTTTAACTTCTTAATTCTATTCAAATGTCAAACGAAACAACTGCTCGCTCTCCGCGGGCCAAGTCAACAGCGGAGCCTGTTGCAAAGAAGGCAGCCTTCACCCCCATTAAAAAAGAACAAAGCGCATCGTCCGTCAAGGTCTATGAGATTCCCCAAGGTGGAGGCATTGTCTGCAAAATCAAGTCAGAACTTCCTGTATACGACCGTATCTCTGGAAAGGTTCGTCAAATCCGTTACTGCCCAGGTGAGCCTAGTATTTACCGCGACGAGCAGAGCACGAACTCTCGCCGCGCCCACATCATCTTCCGCAATGGAATGCTGATGGTTCAAGAGGACCAGCCTAACCTTGCTGAATTCTTGGAGGCACACCCTGAGAACGTAGCTAACGGTGGCGGTCTATTCCGATTGGTGGACAACACTCGTGACCACGAGAAGGAAGTTGAAAACGAATTCCTAACCCACGATGCTGTATCTCTGGTACGCAACAAGGAGTCCGATGAGATTCTCTCTGTTGCTTTGTCACTTGGTATTGACATTGCTCAGAAGATGATTGACATCCGTCGTGAATTACTCAAGGAGGCGAAGGCCAATCCTAAGAACTTCATCGCTATGTTTGATGACCCGCGTGTTAAGACGCGCTCCGCTGTTATCCAGGCGAACGATTTCCAAATCATCACATGCAAACCCGATGGCGTCTACTGGTTCGACAGCGGACGTTTGATTCTCTCTGTGCCTGCAGGTCAAGACCCCGTAGATATTATGGTACGTTTCTGCCTGACAGAAAAGGGCGTATCTGTCTACGAAGAAGTGGTTGCTCGACTGGAGAAACTTTCATAAGTTTGTACCACTAAAGCAGGCGTCTGTTTTTTGGATTTGGTTATACGAACATGCCTGCATGGAGGGGGGTTCCGCTTGGAACCCCCCTTCTTTATTTTTGTATATTTGCTACAAAGCCAAAGACTATGGCAAGCGTACAAAGAGTATACGAAGCAGTAAAAGATATAGCGAATAAGGACCAGCGTGGATTTATTACTCCCGCTATCTTCAATGAGTTCGCTAGTGTTGCCCAAATGAACGTATTCAATCGTTTGTTTGATGACATGACTATGGGTAACCGTTTGCGCCGAGCACAACTGGACGGACCACGTCAGTTTGCTAGAGGCAAAAAGACACAAGAGGACTTGTCAACTTTCGTGAAGAAAGCGACTATTTCCCTTACTTCTGGAATTGGCGATAAGCCCAGTGATTTTGCTCGTGTTATTTCTGCCTCCGTTGGCGGAAATCCGCAGGTGCAAATTGTCTACAATCCAGAGCACATTGACCGCATACTTAACAGCGATTTATCTATTCCATCTGTGAGCGCGCCAGTTGCGTTAATTAGCAATCAGATTGAAGTATTCCCAACTTCTACTGCGTCTATTGCTTTGCGTTATTACAAACTACCTCAGGGGATTGTTCCAACGACTGGAGCCAAAACAACAGCATCTCCTAAGTATGGATATTCCACCGCTGTTGCTGGTGTTGAACTGTACTCTGCTGCCAACAGTGTTGACTTTGAATTGCCAGAGCAATACTTTGCTGATTTAGTTCAGGAAATATTAGTGCTTGTTGGTGTTAATCTGCGTGACCAAGATGTGTTTGTTTATGGTCAGCAGGAAGTAACTAAAGAAGAGAACTCCTAATGGCGCAAAACTATATCACAGTAGATAAGGTTGTCAATGACTACATCATGAGCATTGATGATGACGACTATGGCTCAAATGCATCTGACTACATGCTGCGTCAGTATGCGTTGCGCGGTATCCGAGAGTTTGGATTTGACATCAGCCATAATATCAAGACTACACTTCTGAATGTGAACCAAGCGCTTGGTACGGTAGACCTGCCTGCTGATTATGTGGACATGGTTAAGATTGGTCAGCTTGGAAACGATGGACTCGTCTATGTTTTCGCAGAGAACCCGAACATGAACATCCTCGCGAATGAGCCCGCTGATGCTATCCCCGATTATCTCCTTGGTTTTGACTCTTACGTCTTCCGTAATTTCTTGTATGAAAATACGGCAGGTCGCCTATATGGACTCGGTGGCGGACAGGGTGCTGGTGAATACCGCATTAACCTAGTTGAGAACCGCATTGAGATTTCTCTTTTGTCAGACACAACACAGGTTGTTCTAGAATATATCTGTGATGAGGCGAAGAGCGACAACCCCGCTGTTCCCGTTTACGCTGAGCAAGCGCTTCGTGCGTACATGTATTACCGCACCATTGAGCGCAAGGCAAGCGTACCCATGGGAGAGAAGCAGCGTGCCCGTGCCGAATATTACAACGAGCGTCGTCTTGCTAATTCTCGCCTCAAGTCCTTCAATAAGTTTGATGCCCTTAGTACGAGCCGACGCAACTTCCGTCTCAGTCCTAAAGCATAACATATGCCATCTATTGATAAGTTACTTCCACGGTCTCTCAACCAAGATGATGACGAGCGCCTAGTCAAGGCTACAGAGATGACTGACGCACAGAACGTGCGTGTCTCTGTTGATGTAGAGAAGGATAGCCTTGTTTTAAAGAACGCTTGGGGAAATACGTTGCGCTCTGGTACTATCCAGAATGGCTCAATGCCATCCGGAACGAATGTAACTATTGGCTCTGTTGGGGATGACTCCGCTTCTCAGGTGTACTACTTTGTATACAACAGCAACGGTGACCATTCCATCTTTCGTTATGACCAGAATGCTAAGAAGACATACTTAGTTTATCAAGATTCTATTCTTCAGTTCTCTTCCGATGCTCATATTGATGCATCGATTGTTCGCCTGTCTAATGGCGACATTCTGATTTACTTCAACGACGGACGAAGTGCTCCCAAGAAAATTAACGCGACAACGTGTGAGGAGAGTATCGCTGGTAACGGAGGATACCCTTCTGTGTTTAGCACTGGCACGGCAGCACAGCGACTTGAGTATATCACCGCAGCCAAAGCACCCCCCATGCAGGCTCCGGTACTCACGTTCGTAAACAATCCGTCCTTCCCAACCAACAACATCTACACGAAGAACTTCCAGTTCGCATATCAGTATGAGTACTTTGACGGAGAGCAGAGCGCACTTAGCCCCTACTCTCGTCTGTCTGTGTCTCCCAACCAATTAAAGGATGGATTCAACACCGCAGGCCAGGAGAACTTCTACAACCAAATCAACATCGCGGTAAACAATAGCACGGCAGACGTTAGCCGCATTAAGGTGTATGGTCGTCTTGGCGATAAGGATGCTGCTTTCTTCTTGATTGATACGGTTGACAATGTTAACGGAACGGGAACACAGACTATAAGTTTCCGCAATGACTCAAACTATATTGGTCTTTCCGCCTCTGTTCAGGATAAACTCTATGACAACGTGCCACAGAAAGCCGATAGCCAAGCTATTAGCCAAGGTCGTTTGTTCTATGGTGGTTACACGGAAGGGTATGATAACCTCTCCCAGATAAACGCAACAGCGGTAGGAAACTATAACGAGAAGCCCGACACGTACTCCATTGATATCACGCAAGTGAATGGAGCCACGACTAATAACGTTACCAAGCGCCTCGTCAAGGTGGACTGCTCTTCTCTCCCGAGCTCCTTCACGGAAGATTCAGTATTGTTCTTGTCGTTCACATGGAACGATGGAGCTGTGACTATTCGTAATCTACTTGACGCACAGGACAACAGGCATTACAACTTCGTAAGCGATACACCTAACATCACTATTCTAAACGAATCCACCGCAGGTTTCCCAGAAGAGTTGAAAGCGCTGGCTGGCTTGAAGACGAATACCTTTGGCCAGACCGGGCTGAATATTGATGGCTCGCTGAACGTTCCCCCTACTATTCGCTTCACAAAACAGAAGCGCACATCGGATACGGAGGAGAAGGATATCGCTGTTCGCTCTATCCGAACTGGTATTAAAGTTGTTAGCTCCGGCATTCAGGTCCGCGAGCAGATTGAGATTGCCCAGGGCACCACTCGTGCTCAAGTTCTACAGGCAATCAGGGTATTACTTCAGCGCCCCCGCCCTATCTCTTTTGAACCACAAGAGGGTAGCGCAGGATTTAGTAACATATGGACTGGAGGTCAGACTTCAAATGTGGAGTCTGCTAACTTCAAGGGCAAGGGAACCGCATGGATGAAGTGGGTTGGATGGGATGACCCCAATGACCCCACATATTTCACCTTCGCTCCGATGATTAACAAGGTTCGTTTTAACATCAACAAGTTTACGTTCGGGGCTAAGGAAGCAGAGGTTGAGGACCCTTTCTCAATAATGTCTTCCTTTGATATCATTGAGGGTAGTGCCAACAGCAAGGGAGAAAATAACCGTATTCGTGGAATACAGTCTGTATCTACGCCCACCATGGACGGTCGCTTTGTTCGTTGTAACGACCAAGGTTTTGAAAGGGACGCTATCGTTGCACGTAACGGCGCGTATGTAACAACGGGAGGTTCTTTTATTGTCTCTCGTAATAATATGTTTGGCTCCCGCTGTTTTAAGTCTGGCTCCTCCCATGAGTTCGGCATCGTGTACTTCGATGACCGGGGTCGTGCAGGTGGCGTTCAGCAATTTACAGATGAGACGTACATCAAGCACACCAACAATAGAACCACAGAAAATAACCTTGATGGTTTTGCTAATGTGACTGTACGAATCCAGCACAACCCTCCCTCGTGGGCAAAGCGATACTCTGTCGTATACGCCGGACAGGGGAGCGTAATCAATAAGGTTCAGTATGGTATTGGCGGTGCGTATTTAGCGTACAATGACGACACCAATGAGGGTGCTTTTGGTGCTACCAAAAACATCTATCTGTCCCTCAACACGTTACAGTCAAAGAACAACTCATACGACAACCAAGTTGGTGCTGACATCAACTATGGCTATGCGGCCGGTGACTTGCTTCGGATTGTTCGGTATGGAGACAACCAAAAGTCTACAGCAATATGGCGTGTAGCCAAGGTGGTTAACCTTTTGGCTGACCAATTGACCAATCCATTATTAGACCGCAGCTCTAAGGCTGCTGTGTCTAATACGACTGGTGATTTCCTAGTCATTGAAGACAATGGCACAGCGGGATTTAACTTCCAGAGTGTTGCTAATGACAACAGCAACTGGAACAATGATTGTATCATTGAAATCTACCGCCCAAGCAAGGCGTTTGACAACTTGTTCTATTACGAGATTGGAGAAAACCATGCTATTGTGTCTGGTTCGCACGTAGGTGAGCGTACATCCACCACTCCAACCGTTTATATTTCAGGACCGCAAGCTGCCGGAACCATACAGGGATATTCCAATGTACGTGTATACAAGGGAGACAAAATCCAAACAGCGGGAGGGGCACAGATTATAGTAGGTAACGTAATGGTTGCCGTAAATGATACTGTTGCAGGATATCCCTACAAGTTTTACGGAACGTCGCTGTCCTCTTGGACAACCGGAACCTACAGCATGACGGTTCAGAACCCAGATTGTGTACTGAACATAGACCAAGGAGATTCTTACTTCCGTTTGCGCACGCTCTTTGTTGGCGCCTCACCGCAGCCTGGAGATATCTGGAAGAATATCGCTTCTGCTTACTCGCAGAACGCCATTGTAGATTTTATTGAAGACCCACGTGTTAGTGACTTCTTTGAATCCGCATACACATCCCTTGGCCGTAGGTTTGTTTACTCTCCCGACGCCAAGTCTATTAAGCGCTTCGGTTCTGTTACGTACTCAGATGCGTTTAACATTGACAACATCACCCTTGGACTGTCATCTTTCAATATGACCAAGGCAAATTGGAAAGACCTATCGTATGATTATGGTTCTATCCGTTCGCTTGTCCCATACGATGAGTTGATGTATGTCATTCATGAGCGCCGTGCTGGTATGATTCCTGTGAGTCGCAACATCCTAACAGCGGATGCGGGGGACACCCTTGTCGCATCGCCAAGCGTACTTGGCCCTGTCAAGTATTATGTTGGGGAGTACGGATGTAATGACAACCCTGAGTCTGTCGCAAATTACCGTGGATATGTGTTCTTCGTTGACGCAAAAGCCGGTAAGGTTTGCCGTATCAATTACCAAACTGGTATTGACATCATCAGTGAGCAACTGATGGATGCCTTCTTTAAGAGCAAGATGTTTGCAACGTCTGAGACCGCTACCAACCGCCGTTATATCGGTGGTATAGACCGCGAAAATACGGAGTACATCATCAGCTCTCCCGCCTTGTCAACCTCTACCCTGACTATCCAAGATGATTTGTCAGGCAATACAGTGACTGGCGCAGGACGCACTGATTCTGGTGGCCTTGTCGTAGAGGTGACTCCTGTTTACAGCAATGACCTAACTTTCAACTGGGATTCTGACCCTCGTGATTTCAATATCAACCAAGACCAGGCTCAAGACAGCGGCAAGGCTTTAATTATTGTAGACCAGCTGACCAATCAGCCTATCATTGCAATGTCCGAGGACCTGTCTCCGTCTCGTGTAGACTCTTTGTCTGCGGCTGTGCCTGCTCCGGCAATGACTTCTTCATTCAGTGCGTTTACTACGTCTACCTTCTCTCAGTCCACGTCTCAGTTGACCTTTACTGCTTCTCCAGATTCTTCTGGAACAATTAGTTCCACCTCTGAGACACTTCCATCGTTTACTATTGCGTATGACATCCGTAGCACATGGTGGAGCACACGATACTCCTACATTGCTGAGGAGATTATGTCGCTGTCGGACCGATTGTATACGTTTAAGAATGGATTGATATACGAACACAACCCTGACGCTGCTCGCAACACTTACTATGGCACGGCAGGTGATTCTATTGTTGAGGTTGTTTCAAACTTCAACCCATCCATGGTGAAAGCCTATGAGGCGGTCAGCCTTGAGGGCAACAATTCTTCTTGGTCTTGCGTTATTGATACCACAGACCAGACTAGTACGATTGCTTCATCCATCTGGCAGAACAAGGAAGGGTTTTATTATGCCCCTATCCATCGTGACTCAAGTAATAATATCACCTACACAGCAACAGCGAATGTCACTTCTGTTAGTGGGACATCTGAGTTGTTTTCTTTAGGTGTAGTTGCCTCGGTAAGTACATCCGTTATTACCTTTAAGAATGCTATCAATAATATGTCATTCCCATTAGGTAATACCACCGCTTTGTTCCTTCTTAATTCTGCTTCTAATCGCTTAGAACCACTCAACCTGTATGCCTCATCCATTTCTGGAGAAAAGGCGCTTACGTGCAGCGGTACGGTGTCTGGTGTGTCTGCTGATGATGAGATTGTATTGGTCGCTAACTCTGCGATTGAGGGCGACAACATCCGCGACTACTATCTCAAGGCAAGGTTTGCGAATTCTACTACGACTCCTCATGAGTTATACGCTGTAAACTTTATTTACTCTAAGTCTAACCTACACAACCAGCAAGGTCAGTGACAATCAGTAATTTTGTAATATGAGCAACTATAAGAAATTTTTTGTCGGAGGTGCCTTAAATGTAGCAGCCGGCGTTGGAACTGCCTTATATGGTGCTGCTCAAGAAAGGGAAGCCCGACGTAAGATGGCGCAAGCCGAAGAGGAAGCGGCGGGTCCTATTCGCTCTCAAGCTGCCCGTCAGCGTGCAGCCCGAATGGAAGGTGATGCGCAAGCAGCATCCGATGCAGCCCTACGCGCAGAAGCAACAGCGGCCAGTGCGCTAGGTGAGGCCGGAGGCGCACGTGCACTGATGAGCGCAAGTCCTCAACTACAACGCACAACACAAGAGGCAGTCATGGCTGGCCTTGACCGCTTTGGAACTACGGGCGCACAAATCGGCGCCCTTCAAGAGCAGCAAGATTTGGCTTCCGTTAATCAGCGTTTAGGTGGAACCCTTGACCGATTGCAAAGCGCAGCTAGTGCTGGCCGTGCCGCAATGCTTGGAGGTATTGGCCAGGCCGTAGGAGGTGTGGCCCAGATTGCGGGAAGCCTTCCCAAAAAGGAGGAGCGAGGAACAAATCAAGTTAAAACTGGTGAATCTCTCGCCTCAAGAGCTATGGGCGCTATGCCCACTCTAGCAAGGCAAGCGCCAACCTTGTCTGTACAGCCTAGTTTAGCAAATTTTGAATCGCCTATGGCTCAAACATCTATTGCACCGGCTAAGCCTGGGGTGGATTTGCAGCCTATATCTGGGATGATTCAAAAACAAGCGCCACTACTTGGTGACCCGTACGCTAACGATAAGTTAAACGCCGCCATGCGGATGTTAAACGAAGACCCGTTTAAAACTCGTTCTAGCTACCTAGAGAACGGAGGAAAAATAAACGACGACTTAGATGAAACTCCCGGAGAATTTAATCACGATACCAATCCTATTGACATCATTCAAGATGGAGAGAAGATTGGGGAAATGACTGGTGGAGAGTATATCTTTAACCCAGAGCAAGCTGAAACGCTTCGTGAATTATCCATGCAGGGCGATAGTCCATTGCATCAGTTCATTCGTGAGTTGCTTTCTAAGGAAGAGTTTAACGAAGTAGAAGACGAGGACTGATGGCTGATACAAGATTTTACGCATCGGATGTGCAAATGCCCATCATTGATTACGGTGCAATTTATGAGAACGCAAAGGCTAAGCGCGAGGAGTCTGAAATGCGTAAGCTTCAATACTTAAACTCCTTCCAGAAAGAGCGCGGGGCACTCGCCCCCGGTGTACAGGGAGAGGTACAGTCCATGTGGGACAAGTTGCAAGAGGACTTAAATTCTGGCGACATGTCCTTTGAGGCTATGGCTCGCCGTCAACAGATGTACAACAACTACAAGGACCAGGCAGCAGCGGCCATTGAGTGGTCTAATAAGCTCAATGAATACGAAGCCACCATCCTTGCTGACCCTTCAACATACAATACTCCCGACTTGCTTCTTAAAAAGATTCAAGAAGACCGTAATCGCAACGTGCCCTTGAGTCAGATTAACACGGAGTTGTCTTCATATCCATCAATTGGTACGTTCCGCCGATTCAGCATGGCTGAAATGGCCCCCACATCGGCAGCGCAGAGCATTCTATCAAACCTAAAAACAGGAGGAGGCCTTCAGAACTTCTACGATATGGATGGCCGTGGAGGTATTCAACCAGAAGTAGTGAATGAAACGGTTATGGACTTCTTTGGTGCTAACTCCCTTTCAAAAGAGGAAGAGGACCAAGCCATTGCGTTTGTTCTGCGCTCCAAGGGTGCGCTATCTGGCGCTGTTACCGACATTGAAAAGGTTAGAAACATACCCGAAGAACAGCGAGTTCAGTATCTAAGTGAGTACTCTCAGTATGTAAGCAAATCTTTGATGAATCTCATTGCCAATGACATTGAGACGCAGAAAGAAGAGGAAGCCTCTCGCTTACGTGTGGCCCGAGCTCAGGCTGATATCGCCAAATCAGCCAAAGATGTTGCTGATGTTAATACGTTTGGTATCTCGACTGGCCCTGTTACATATATGCCTCCTATTGAACCTAACGAAAAAGGAGAATTGGTTCTTACTCCAGGCGCTGGACCGATTACGGATGACCGCTTTGTGATGTCTGCAAAGGTTACCGACACTCAACCTTCTTATGTTGATGTAGACGGAACCAAGAAATATGTAGAGCAGATTGCTGTGGATAAAGATGGCAATCAATTTGTTATGGTACGCTTCGACCAGGACGTAATTGATACTCGTTCCGGTCGCTCCACTAAAGCTACTGTAAGGAACATGATTCCTTGGGCAGAGGTTGTTCAGGGCGCAGGTAGTGGCCTTAGCAATACAAAACAAGCCGCAAAGATTCAAGCAACCTTCAATCGCATGGGCGTACCCACTCCTACACCTAAGGCAGCTACCCTTCAGGATGTCATTGTTTCAGTCAATAAGAATAACTCTTCTGCTCAACCTCCTGCTGTTGCATCCGAAGAAACTATGAGGTATATTGAGAAGTTTAATTCGGCAACTTCGCCTGCTGATATTGTAGAGGCGCAAAGGCTCTTCCAAAATCTACCCGAAGAACAAAAGCAAATTGCACAACAGCAGATGCGAACCGGAAAACAACAGCAAGTGTCTGGATTACCCAAAATGATTTCAACTCCTTACGGAAGCCAGATGGTATTCCCTGGAATGGCGGGATACAACGAGTAAATTTATCAAGATGGAAGACGAACTATTATTAGAACTTGAGAAAGCATACAACAACGGCGTCTCCTTTGAACAAATCAAAGAGGCGGTTGTAGCTAATGGAATGGAAGACCAAATCGGAATAGTCGAGGACTTCTACAAAAAAAAAAAAGACGTTGGTACCGTTCAAGACTCTTCTCCTTCGGTCCCTTCGTTCTCTGGATTGCCATTTCCCGCGTACGTTAGCCCCTCTCAGTTACGTTCTCAAGCCCAGACTTGGCGTGATGTAGGTCCTTCCCTTGGATTTGTTCCGGCTCAAACATCTGAGAACCGAGAAGAAAAATCTACTTGGTTAATTGCTGATGATAACCCTAATGAGTTACAGCGATTGTGGAACCGTGCTGTAGCTCGTGGACGTATTGGCGCCATCATGGCCGACGTAGAGACAGGCGGTCTTGTTAACGTAGAAGACATCGCTTATTACAATGGAATTCTTCAGCGTGATGCGCCGAAGGATGATGACTGGCTTGCTGCAAATGTGGACGAACACCCGATTGGTTCGTTCATCTTGGACATTATACGTGTCCTTCCAGAATCTTTGGTCTCCTCTGTTGCTACGCTTGAGCCCGGGTTGGCTGGAGCAGCCGCCGGTGCTGGAGCTGGCGCCCTAACGGGTGGCTTTGGTGCAGTACCTGGTGCTTTGGGTGGATTCTTTGGGGCCTCATCTTTGGCTTCTGAATATGCCAACTCTATGATGGCTTCATTTCAGGAAGCAGGAGTAGACGTTACCAACGAAGATGAGTTGCGTGCTGTCTTACGTCCAGAGACCCCTGAAGATGAAGAGAAACTAGCCAAGGCTAGGGAGTATGGTCTTGCCCGTGGTGTTCCCATTGGAATTTTAGATGGTATTGCTGCTGGTACTGCTGGTCGATTTGTAAAAGCGGCCACTGTTGCAGGCAAGTCTGTGCCTCGAGCCATGGCCAAGGAAGCCTTGGTTCAAGGGGCTCTTGGTTCGGGAGGCGAACTCTCTGGTCAGATTCTATCTGGCGACCCTATTCAAGCAAGAGAGATTCTGTTAGAGGGCTTTGCAGAACTAGGTCCTGCTGCGCCAGGTATTGCCTACAACATGGTGAAGGCAAAGGGTATGTCAGTATCCGAACGCGATTATGCAGCATGGGCCCAGTCTCAGAATCAAAGAACTCTTTCTGCCACGACACCAATAGCCATGGCTGCAAACGATGGCGCTATTTCTAGGATTGATGCTGACATTCGTGAGCTCCAGAGAGGGTTAAGTAATCAGACAGACCCTGTCGTTAGGGATGCTACCAAGAAATCATTAGCTGAACTACGCCAAAAGAAATATGAACTCTTGCTGGAGACACAAAAAGACCTTGTGTCCTTGAGTCGAGAAGCCATGCAGGAGGCGTCTAGTCTTACGACAGAAATTTTAGCCGGTGCTGATGCCATTAAAAATGGAAATCTTTCTCCATCAGAACAAGTCGCTGTTGAAAAACAGATGAACGAACAAGGGGCTAGGCTTACTGAGTTAATCAACCAACAGCGCCAAAGAACTGGCGCTCAAACAGTTACTCCAGATGATACAAAAGAAGGGCAGCAAGTACCGGGTGGTGAGCCAGTCGGGACGGAACCTGGGGGAGTACCCCAGCCTGGAACAAGCTCAGCGCAGACTCAGGCAGGTGGAATTCTTCAAGCACGTGAAGCCGAGCAAGCGACGGGGGTAACCCGTCATGCTGCGCCACAGGCTAAGCCTCGCGCACCACGCACCATTTCTAACGCAGTAAGCAGAGCACGTAAGGCATACAAAAGCAAGGGCTTCTTGAACTTGTTTGATTCATACGACGCAACCATTGCTCGCGAATTGATGGACACCATGACGCCCGGACAGCGGATGGTCATGGATAAACTCATCCTGGCTTCAGAGGCCTATCGCAAACTGAACCCAGATGCCACCCATTTCAATGTTGGCTTCGGCACTAAAGGATATAAGAATGCCGGCAAGGATGCTGGCTTCCGAGATGTCTCCGGAACAGCGGGTATTACAGTCGCAACACGTGGAGGTCGTAAGCCTGGAAAGATTCTTGCCCTGAACTTTGACTTAAAGCAGAAAGAATCAAAGACAGGCCGAGGTTATTCCGACCGATACACTCCGGTTGGTACGGCGTACCATGAGGTGATGCACAATGTGTTTTCCACTTACTTTGATAAGAACCCCGTTGATTTCAATCAGTTCCGTAAACTTGTCATCCGCCGACTCAAGGAGTCTGATGCAAAAGAACTGAATGACTTTGCAAACCAGTATGAAGAGCGCGAGATGGTATCTGCTGGGGCGTATCGTTCTGAGGAGTTCATGGTTCAGTTGGGCGCACTGCTCGCCAACCAGCGTGTTGAGTTCTCCCCTTCGCTGTTAGAAGAGATGAAGGCGTTCTTAAACTCTATCGTTAGCAAGATTACTGGCGGTAGCGTACAGATTTTTGAAGACGCTGCCCTTGCGAAAGACATCGCTGCTTATATGGAGGGCATCGGCCAGGCTATCCGGACCGGCTCTGACATCTCACAGGTTAAGATGTCTGAACGCCTGCAGTCAGAACGATTCAAACGAGCTGAAGCAACTGTTGAGTTTGACGAGGATGGGAATGTTATTGGCGGTGAGGAGTCTCGCAATCTAGCGGGCCAGCCTGAACCAGAATCGTACGAGCGCCAACTCGACCCACTGGAGAAGATGATGTCCGTACTAAACCCAAAGCTATCAGAGATGGGCGCTCGTCTTGAGAAGTTGTTTGGTATGGAGCGCCTTCGTGATTACAACCGTAAGATTCTGCAAGCTCTTGAAGTGTCGGAGTCTATGAACATTCAGCACATCAACCGAATGTTCCTTGCTCTACAGCGGATTCGCAAGGCAATGAAGCCGTTGTCTGAAGAGCAACGTACTCGCGCATATGAATTGTCAGATACATTCTTGTATGCCGAAGACAAAGGTGCGCGTGATGCGGCAGCGCAAGAGTTGGTTAACTCATTCCCGGAAATTGCAAAAGACCTCTCTGTTCTAGCGGCCATCCGCACATCTCTCCAGGAGAACATGGTTAACAGTCCGGCCTTCGACATCTTAAACGAAGACCTTAGGACTACCATTAAAGATTCTGCTGGAAAGTACGGTACTCGTACCTATCGTCTGTTTACAGATGCCGCCTTCAAGGTGGACCCTGAGTTGCGTAAGGCCGCCGAGAAAGCCCTTGTAGAGGGATACATCTTTGAGGAGGCTAACAATCTATATGAGGAAGGAATCACCGATGAGCAGGAGCAAGAGATGATATCCATGGGTCTTGACCCTGAGGATATTGATTCATATATCATACTTGTTGAATCAGACAAGAAACTGATATTTAAAATCAAGAAGAAGGTTCAGGACAAGCTTCGCACACTGGAAAGCCTATCTGCTGCAAAGCGTGGTCAAGCCGGCGGACTTACGGGGGACCCATCTCTTGGCCAACTGCGTGTACCAACAAAGCAGTTCCGCCAAAAGAAAGACTTACCCATCGAGCTTCGCAAGATGATGGGTGAAGAGACCGACCCATTCGTTCGGTTCTCCCATACTGTTTCCAACCTAGCCAACATCACTAGTCAGTACACGCTGGTCAACCGCATCAATGAGATTGCGCAGTTAAGCGGCATGAGTAACTTGATTATCACCAAGTCGTTCTGGCGTGGTCTTGAAGAGAATACATTAAACCTGCGTCAACTTGATGACATCGGTAAGCAGATGGGCCTAATCCCTGCAACGTCTAGCATCAATGCTTGGATGACAGAGAATGGATATGGAACCAAAGACGAGGCTGCCCTTGCGTTGCTTGATTACTTCCGAGAGAACTATACTAAGATTGCCGAGCCCAAGTCTCCGATGAACGGCAAGGCTGTACGCAATGACTTTGTTAGCCAACTCAAGTTGACTCCAATGTATCAGTCGGACAGTAAGTTCTGGCAAGGATACTACAACTTGTTGCTTCAGATGCGCCGTGTTCGCGTACTATATAACCTACCAACGTGGCGCAAAAACATCATGGGTGGTTGGTACTTCTTGACAGCCAATGGCGTGATGCCATACAACGAAGAACGAGGAGGCTTTACCGTTATCCAAGACCTTCGCAATCGCTTCAAGAAAATGAAGGAGGGAGAGCTTGACCCAGAGATGGAGGTTGTCCTTGACAAGATGGGTGCGCTTGGCTTGCTTGGTGCTTCACCTAACTATGGAATACTTGGTGACATCAACCAATCGTACTACGATATGATGACAGGCGTAGACCCTAATGATGCATGGGGTTGGTTACCTCAACAAATGCAGAAGGCACAACGTGAGTTGGGCGTACGTCAAGCTCGCATAGCGTATCAGTATGGTTTCATTGACGACTACACCAAGATGATTGCCTACCTCTCTAAGAGAGAGAACTTTGCAAAGCGATTGGCATCTAATCCAGATGGTCGTTCGTATTCACAATTGAATCCGGCAGAACAACAGGAAGTTGACCTCGCTGTTTCTGAGCGCATCAAGCAGAACATGCCTACGATGTCGCGCATTCACCCTTCCTTCCGTCAGTTGTTTAAACTCCCGATGGGTGACTTCCTTTCGTTCCGCGTTGAAGCCTTCCGTAGTTTTTACAGCATCTATGATAATGCGGTTAAGGATATTCGTGAGGCTATGACCAATGAGAACCTTAGCGAATCGCAGCGCAAGGCGTACTTGCTTGACGGTGTTAAGGCGTTGTCCATGGGAATCGGTATGGCATCTCTTTCAACAGCGGGATACGCCGCACTTACTGGCATGCTTCTCGACGACGACGACGAACGAGAGTTGGCAGAACAAATCCGTGGTGTCAACTACCTCTTGCCCGCATGGATGGTTGGCTCTAATATCCTTGCTGCTGACATGAGTGAAAACGGAAAGATTCGTTTCATCAACATCAGTTCGGAAGACCCCTATGATGAAATGCAGGGATTGATATACGGAAGAAAGGGCGTGTCAAAGAACGATGCCATAGCATCTATCCTTCAGGACTTTACAAATCCTAACCTTGCCATGGGTATGTTGTTCAACCTGTTGCAGGGTCGCAACTCATATGGCCAGCCCATTGTCAACAACCAAGATGCAAACTGGTTTAACCGTTGGGTAGTAGGTAGCACATTGAGCGACTGGTCCAATGCCTATGGTTCTTATGTATTTAAGGAGACATTCCTGCCTCCCAACATCAACTACATTGCTCGCGAATATCGCAAGCGCATGAAGCAGGCAGAGGAGAATCCAGATATTGAACTTCAGCCACTAGAAACAGCGGCAGAGTTAAGCACCGCTGTTGTCTTCCGTGACTATCCTGTTGACATTGCCAAGCAATTCTACTACAACATGGAGGAGCAGAACTTCCGCACTCCATATGTAGACCTTAATGATAACGAGAAGGGTAATCGTCAGGCTCGCCTTGATGAAATCAAAGAGGCTTATAATTTCGTATCGAACTACGCTGCCAAATTCAACAACTTTGAACTGACCCGCAACGTGATTAACACGATTGAAAACAAGTTCTCTAGGAGTCCGGCAGAGAAGATGTATATTCTTTACGACGTAGACTTACCGGATTGATTTGTAACTTTGCACGCCAAATGAAATTACGATGCTTCACCCTGCTTTTTGCCATCCTTATACTTTCTGGGTGCTCTCCCGAATGGCTGCTCAAGCAAGCAATCAAGAAGGACCCAGCGCTGTTAACGACGACGACGATAACTGTCACGGACACGGTTGTTACCGACCCGATTGTTGTCAGGGATACGGTCATCACATCGCAGGTGGACACGATAGAAATAGTGAAGGACAAGTTCCGAGTGAAGATTATGCGCAGCTACGACACCCTAACAATCGATGGAGGCTGTGACAGCGATACTATTGTACGCACTATTCAAGTACCTATCGAACGAGTCGTATACAAAGAGGAGCACAAGATATTCCGTTGGTCTTTCTACCTATGGGTTGTCGTCGCCCTCGTCGCGTTCGTCTATGCACTGCTGAGAAAGGGAATCATTCCCTGGTAGTTTCCGCATCTTATTGGTGTAGATGTAGTCAATAAGCCGCAGTGCAGCGGACACATCTTCTTTTATAAAACCAATAGCATTATTGCAGTGGTAACATAGCAGACCCCGAACATCTCCGCTGTCGTGGCAGTGGTCAACGACTGTCTTCTTGGGGAGTAATGTATCATTACATACTGCACACTTCCTGTCTTGAAAGATGAGCATCTGTTCGTACTCCTCAATGGTGATGTTGTATCTGCTCTTAAAGTTTCGCTCTCTCTTCCATTCTTTTTGGCACGACACGCAGTACCCGGCTGGATATCCACTCCTTAGGTTAGCGTTCTTAACCTCTTGGGGAGTCATTGTGGTATCGCACCGCTTGCAGTTCACAACCCCTTGAGCCTTTCCTTGTTGAGTTGATGAATGTCGTAGTGCTGTAGGCAGTACTCATGCAGCGCATGGCCAAGGTCTTCCGCTTGCGCGAGTGTCATCTTCCTTACTGCATCTCGCCATTCTGCCGGAGATGAACACAGCAGCCCTGTCTTTCCGTGTATGATGGACTGCTTGTATGGTGTCGTGTTACTAGCGATGATGGCCGTCTTCGTGTAGCCAGCCTCTACAACTTTTAGTTCTGACTTGCACCTGTTGAATCTAGTGT
>Ga0208004_1000227_pt1 | contig 21527 bp, 15 predicted proteins | sample DEB08_DNA_6_FD_184522 | JGI IMG/M metagenome (GOLD analysis project Ga0208004, IMG submission 184522) | Aqueous microbial communities from the Delaware River and Bay under freshwater to marine salinity gradient to study organic matter... | ecosystem: Environmental > Aquatic > Marine > Coastal ...
GCCGCGCTTGTGAACCTCGAGATAATCGAGCGAGAAGGTTTACGCGATCGCGCAACTGTGATTGGCAAGCGAATCGGTGATGCACTCAAAGCACTTGCCCAAGACGGCGTCATTGATCATGCTCGCGGTGATGGCGCTGTTTGGGCTGCTGGTCTTCATACATCTCAAAACAACGTCAAGATTCGCGATCGAATGCTCGAACTTGGCGCGATTACTCGAGCAATCAATGCAGACACGAATACATTCTGTCCTCCGCTTGTCATCACCGACTCGCAACTCGACAAATTGCTAGACGCCTTTGCCAAAGCCGCCTCCGGCAAATAAATCTCACTCAGATATTTGCGCGAATGCGCTCGAATTATTTTTTCGGGTGGGTGAGAAGTTTCATCAGGCTGCTGGTGTCCCAGCGAGAGCCACCCATTTCAATCACGCGGGCGTAAAGCGCGTCTACGAGTTTCGTCATCGTCAGATCGGCGCCGTTGTTCTTTGCCTCGTCAAAGCAAATGCCGAGATCTTTGCGCATCCATTCGACTGCAAAGCCGAAATCATATTGATCACGAACCATTGTCTTTGAGCGGTTTTCCATTTGCCACGATTGCGCAGCGCCTTTTGAAATAACTTCTACGACCTGATCAGCATCAAGACCGGCACGCATTGCAAAATTAAGTGCTTCTGAAAGACCCGAGACAACACCTGCAATACAAATTTGATTCACCATCTTCGTTAATTGCCCTGCACCAGCATCACCCATACGTTGACACGCTTTGGCGTAAGCATCAAAGACTGGTCGCACACGGTCAAAAACTATTTGCTCATCGCAACCACACATCACTGTTAGCGCACCGTTTTCTGCCCCAGCCTGACCACCTGATACTGGAGCATCGATGAAGCCAACGTTTTTTTCTTTGCATGCAGCCGAAAGTTCACGAGCAAGCGTTGCCGATGCGGTCGTGTGGTCGACGAGCACCGAACCCGGCTTTAGACCTGCAAGCACACCATCTGCACCGAACACAACGCTGCGCACGTCGTTGTCGTTGCCGACACAAACCATCACGACTTCACATTGTTCGCCAACCTCGCGCGGCGTCAATGCAGAACTTCCGCCATTTTTTTCAACCCACTGCTTGGCTTTTTCAGAACTGCGGTTGTAGACAACAACATCATGGCCCTTGCTGGCTAGATGGCGCGCCATTGGCGAACCCATTACGCCGAGTCCGCAAAAGCCAACTTTCATTTCGCGCCAGCCCGCCGAAAAACTATTTCTTTTTCGCTGCTGCTTTGGCCGCCGCAGGCTTTGCAGCCGATTTTGTGGCCGCCGTCTTGGCTGCACCTTTAGTGGCGGTTTTCGCTGGCTTGAGAACGCCCTTTTCAAGCGCTTTGTCTAGGTAAATTTCAGCTTCTTCGGTCGTGCACTTCAACGCAGGCTGAATTTCAGAAATTAAATTAACTCGCGCACGGTCGTACATTGTTTTTTCAGCGGCTGACAAAGCCGAATCACGATCACGTGCAGCTAAGTTACGAACAACTTCGGCGACTTGATAAACATCACCGCTCTTGAGTTTTTCTTGGTGATTCTTAAATCGGCGCGACCAGTTTGCTGGCACGCGAGGGTCTGCTTTCGAAAGTACTGAGACCAAGTCTTGCAACTCACTCGAAGAAACTGGCGGACGCACACCGACCGCTGAAATCTGTTCGACTGGAATCGACAGAGTCATTTCGTTGATCACGGTGCGCAAGATCAAATAATCAGATGTCTTGCCAAAAGCCTTCATTCGCTTGATGTTCAAAACGATGCAAGCGCCGTGTTGTGGATAGATGACTGTGTCACCTTTTTTCCATTTAAGTTTCACTAAATACCCTTCTCAATCAGACCCCAAAGGATACGCCACGAACGACCAAATAGCCGAATAACTTACGACCTAAGCCGTTCGTTGCGTGGGTCGAACAGTGGCTCCTGCCCAACAGTGGCCTTCTTGCGTTCGCCGAAAATTTCAATTTCGAGTTTGGTGCCAGCAGCCTCGAACTCTGGTCGCACGTAGGCAAGCGCCACACTCTTGTTCAGCGTGAAGCTCCAACCGCCTGAAGTCGCAATGCCGATTCGTTTTTCGCCGCTAAACACCGAAGCACAAAACGGTGCATCCGCATCGCCGTCTTCGTCAAGTGTCATCGGCACAAATCGCCATTTTGAGCCAGCAGCTTTCTCGGCAATCAATGCTTCTCGACCCACAAAAGAAGGTTTAGTCAAGTCAACGAAGCGATCAAGCGATGCATCAAACGGCGAGAATCCAATTTCGAGGTCGCCCTTCCATCCGCGATAACACTTGTCGAGGCGCAAACTGTCAACTGCATAAATGCCCATATCGGCAATTTGATATTGCTCGCCCGCCTTCCAGATCGCGTCATAGAGTGCGACCATCTGCTCGTTCGAAGCGTGCAACTCCCATCCAAGTTCGCCGACATAGTTAACGCGCAAAGCACGAACCGGGCCAACTGCAGTGTCGATCATGCGCACCGACAACCACGGAAACGCGGCGTTATCAAGTGCAGACGTCGTGACCTGCGACAAAACTTCTCGCGAACGTGGCCCAACCAAAATCAGCGAACCGTAATCTTTGGTTACATTCTTGAGCGTCACCGAACCATCGGTAGGCAACGCCATCTCGAGCACATCGAGATCGTGCCACTCTGAACTCGCAGCACCAACCAAGTAGAAACTGTCTTCAGCAACACGAACAACGGTGAACTCGCTAAGAACTTTGCCATCGGGCAGCAACGCGTAAACCAAACTTATGCGCCCAACTTTTGGCAACTTTGTGCAAAGCAAATTGTCGAGATACGCAAACGCGCCCGGACCTTTGACTTCAATTTTGGTAAAGCCGGGCAAATCAAGAATCGCCACACCATTTCGCGCCGCATGCACTTCTTTAGCGACAACTTTGCGCCAGCCATTGCGTCTGAAGAACGACAGCGAGTGATCAGTGACTTCGTTTTTTGGATCAAAATATGTTGGTCTCTCCCAACCGCCGCGCGCACCGAATGACGCGCCTTTCTTTTTCAGTTTTTCGTAGAGAGGCGAAACATATGCAGGTCGGCCAGCTGGTCGCTCTTCGAATGGAAAGCCCATTGCATATTCGTTTTGATAAACCTCAACTGCTTTGTCGACCGTGTATTTGGTAGTTGCATATTCTTTATAACGGCGACGGTCAATCGACCACAGATCAAACTCTGGGCGACCGTTGAGTATCCACTCTGCGATTGCTTTGCCCGCACCGCCACCTTGCGCGATACCGAAACTGAATGTATTGCAATGGAAGAAGTTGCGCATGCCACGCTCAGGTCCGAGATATGGGTTGCCATCTGGCGCATACGGAATTGGTCCGTTAACAACTTTGGCAATTCCTGCTTCGCCGAGAACGGGCACGCGCTCGCCAGCATCAAGAATTTGTTTTTCGAGACGCTCAAGATCTTCTGACCACAACATGTTTGCGAATTGATCTGGAATGCCATCGAGCCACATCGGTGTCGCCTGCCATTCGTATGGCCCAAGAATGAAACCACTGCGCTCTTGACGCAAGTAATAAGAGGTGTCGGGGTCACGAAGAAGCGGCAATGGTTCGGTACGTGCCGCGAGTTCGTCGATCTCTTCGGTAATTAAGTATTGGTGAGCCATTGTCATGATCGGCAGATGTCGACCGATTAGATCCATCACTTCGCCTGCTCGATAGCCAGCCGCATTGATCACGATTTCGCACTCGATTTCGGTTTCGACGCCAGCAGCACTGGTCGTCACTGTCCATTCAAAATTTTTGTGCTGACGCAAGCCGATAACGCGTTCGTTGCGTCGCACTCGTGCGCCGAGTGCTCGTGCCGCACGCGCCATCGCCTGAGTAACTTGCGAGGGGTCAATGTCGCCGTCTAGTGGATCCCATAAAGCACCAAGCAGATCGTGGGTCTTCAACAACGGATATCGGTCGACAAGTTCGGCCGGAGTGAGCATGTCATATTCCATGTCGTTGGCGCGGGCCATGCTCTTGACGTGACGAAACTCAGCCATGCGCTCTTCGCTGTGCGCCAAACGCACCGAACCAGTTACGTGATAGCTGATTGGAAAATCTTTGTCTTTTGCCAACTCTCGATAAAGCGCCGCAGAATATTTCTGCACCTGCATGATGCTGTAACTGGTCGAATAAGTCGGCACGTTGCCTGCCGCATGCCAGGTCGAACCTGATGTGAGTTCATCGCGCTCGAGCAACAGCACATCGGTGCAGCCCATTTTTGCAAGATGATAAAGCGCACTGCAACCTGCGATGCCGCCACCAATAATTACTACTTTTGCTCTCTCGCCCATCGCCTTAACCGCACCCTCTCTAAAACCGCACTCTTTTTGGCGTCAAATTCTGAAAAACTTGAGCCAAACTGTAGCGTTGTCAAGGCTAAAGAATTAAGAAGCGCATATACAAATTGTGAACAAAATAAGAGGCACCATATGGCAGAACTACCGACAAATGCTCGCGTCGTAATCGTCGGTGGCGGCATCGTTGGATGCAGCGTCGCATACCACCTCGCTCTGCGCGGTTGCACAGACGTCGTATTGCTCGAACGCAAGCAACTCACTTGTGGCACTACTTGGCATGCGGCAGGGCTTGTCGGCCAATTGCGTGCAACCCATAACCTCACACGCCTTGCGCAATACACAACCAATCTCTTTAAAACGCTTGAAGATGTAACTGGCCAGGCGACGGGTTTTCAGCAACGGGGCTCAGTCGCGGTTGCCCCAAATCATGAGCGATTTGAAGAACTCAAGCGTGGCGCTTCAATGGCTCGCGTTTTCGGACTCGATGTAAACATAATTTCACCAAAAGAAATTGCCGAACTTGTGCCTTTGGCGCGCGTCGACGATTTGGTCGGCGGTGTGCATCTGCCAAACGACGGTGTGGTCAACCCAATTGACACAACGCAAGCACTCGCAAAGGGTGCACGCTCACACGGTGTGAAAATTTTCGAGAACATCAAAGTTGATTCGATCATCGTCGAAGATGGTCGAGCAGTCGGCGTGAAAACAACTTTGGGCGACGTCAGCAACACAAAGTCTGAGATTCGAAGCGAATTTGTTGTCAATTGTGCTGGCATGTGGGCGCGCGAACTCGGCGATGCTGCTGGCGCGATAGTTCCGCTACATGCTGCCGAACATTTTTATATCGTCACCGAAGCAGTGCCAGATATCTCGCCGAACATGCCGGTACTTCGCGACCCAGATGGCTGTGGTTACTTCAAAGAAGATGCAGGCAAACTTTTGGTCGGGTGGTTTGAACCGGTTGCAAAACCCTGGGGCATGAAGGGCATCTCAGAAGACTTCTCGTTTACATCGCTGCCCGAAGACTTTGAACACATCGAGCCGTTGGTTGCTGCGGCGACACATCGCATGCCGTTGCTTGCGAAAACCGGCATCAGATTATTTTTCAATGGCCCTGAGTCATTTACACCAGATGATCGCTACCTACTTGGCGAATCACCTGATGTTGAAAATCTCTTTGTCGCTGCGGGCTTCAATTCGATCGGCATTCAGTCATCAGGTGGTGCAGGCAAAGTTCTCGCCGACTGGATTCTGGACGGCAAGCCACCGATGGATCTTTGGGATGTCGATGTTCGTCGATCAATGCCATATCAGCGCAACAAAAAATATCTTCACGACCGCACCGTTGAAACACTCGGCTTGCTCTATGCGATGCACTGGCCGTTTCGACAACCAGAAACCGCTCGCGGCGTTCGCAAATCTGTGTTGCACGATCGCCTCGCCGAGCGCGGCGCTTGCTTCGGCGAAGTCGCCGGATGGGAACGTACCAATTGGTTTGCGCCTGCTGGCGTGAAACCCGAATACATATATACGTATGGCAAACAGAATTGGTTCAAATATTCAGCCGAAGAGCACCATGCGGTGCGCAACGCGGTTGGTCTTTTTGATCAGTCGTCGTTCGGCAAATTTATTTTGCAAGGGCCTGATGCAATGTCGGTGCTCAATCAAATTTGCGCCAACGAAGTCGATGTGCCAGTTGGCAAAATCGTTTACACCCAATGGCTCAACGAAACTGGTGGCATCGAAGCCGACCTCACAGTCACACGCCAGGCAATTGACTCATATTTAATAGTCACTGCCGCCGCAACACAAATACGCGACTTCGCATGGCTTCGCGACCACATCCCGACTTCGGCGCGGGCGATGGCAATCGACGTTTCGTCTGGCCAAGCCGTTTTAAGCGTGATGGGGCCAAACTCGCGAGCGTTACTCTCGTCGCTTACACCAGACGATCTGTCAAACGAAGCATTCGCATTCGGCACCTCAAAAATTATCGACTTGGCATATGCCCGAGTTCGAGCGAACCGCATTACATACGTGGGCGAACTCGGTTGGGAGCTCTACATACCGACCGAATTTGCAATGGGTGTTTTTGATGCAATCACAGCCGCCGGCAAAGATTTCGGGCTGCGACATGCTGGTTATCACGCACTCAACTCTTTGCGCACCGAGAAGGGTTATCGCCACTGGGGACATGACGTCTCACCTGACGACACACCACTCGAGGCCGGTCTTGGTTTCGTAGTCGCGATGAACAAACGCAACGGCTTTATTGGCCGCGATGCCCTCGCAAAACAAAAAGAAAAGGGCCTAAGTAAGCGAATGGTGCAATTCTCACTTGCCGACCCAGAGCGCTTGCTTTATCACAACGAACCAATCTGGCGCAACGGCGAAATAGTCGGCAGCATCACTTCTGGCATGTTCGGCCACACGGTCAATGCTTCGCTCGGCATGGGTTATGTCACGAACAAAAACGGTCTTGTTGACAAATCTTTTGTCACAGACGCGAAATACGAAATCGAAGTTGCCGGCGAGCGCATTAGCGCCACTGCGTCGCTTGATCCGTTCTACGATCCCAAGAGTTTGCGCGTTAAGTCGTAATATTATGGCGACATGACAAGTTCGCAAAAAGAAGGTCGCCGTGGTGGTCCGGGTGCGCGACGCGCACTTCGCGCCGCACCGCTCGCGTTAGATATTCGCCCAGTTAACCCAGGCATGGAGAGCGGGCGCTACAAGCCGCTAACCGATGCAGAAGTTTTGAAAGTCCACAACGCAGCGCTTGATGTACTCGAAAACATCGGTCTCGCTGACGCAATTCCGACTTGCATCGAAGCACTCACGCCGTTTGGTTGCAAACTTTCGCCCGAAGGTCGGTTGTTGTTTCCTCGCAGTCTGATTGAACACACACTTTCAATTGCCGCGCGAAAATTTACTCTTTACGGTCAAGACCCGAAATACGACATGGAGCCTTGGGGTAAAAAAGTTTATTTCGGCACAGCAGGCGCAGCCGTTTACATCGTTGACCCAAAAACAGGCGAATACCGCGAATCGGTTTCGCAAGACGCTTACGACATCGCGCGACTTGTCGATCAAATGGAGCACATCCACTTTTACCAACGAACAGTTGTGCCTCGCGATTTGCCAGATCCGGCCGAAATGGATATCAACACTTGCTATTTGAGTGTCAGTGGCACCACCAAGCATGTTGGTACCTCATGGGTGCACCCTGACCACCTCGACGCATCGCTCAAAATGTTGCACGACATTGCGGGTGGCGAAGACAAGTGGCGCGCTCGCCCATTTGTCAGCCAGTCGAATTGCTTTGTTGTTCCACCACTTAAGTTTGCAACTGATGCTTGTCGCTGTCTCGAAACTGCCGTCTATGGTGGCATGCCAGTGCTGTTGCTATCGGCAGGTCAAGCAGGCGCAACTGCACCTGCTGCACTTGCAGGCGCACTCGTTCAAGAAGTTGCTGAAGTACTTGCGGGTCTGGCCTATGTCAACGCTCTTGTGCCAGGTCACCCAGCAATTTTTGGAACTTGGTCGTTCGTTTCCGACTTGCGCTCAGGCGCGATGTCAGGTGGCAGCCCAGAGCAAGCAATTCTTTCAGCAGCAAGTGCGCAAATGGCACACTTCTACGATCTCACTGGTGGCACCTCGTCGGGCATTAGCGATTCGAAAATTCCAGATGCACAGGCTGGCGCCGAGAAAGGTTACAACCACGCTCTTGTTGGTAACGCCGGCATGAACTTGATTTACGAATCGGCCGGCATGCACGGCAGTCTCCTTGGTTTCTCACTTGAAGGTGTTGTGCTCGACAACGACATTGTCGGCGCCGTGCAACGCACAATTAAAGGCATCGAAGTCACAGACGAGTCATTGTCGGTCGACACAATTCGCGCTGCGGTTATTGACGGCCCTGGTCACTACTTGGGCGCCAAGCAAACCCTCGACATCATGCAAACCGAGTACATCTACCCTGCGGTTGGCGATCGTTTGAGTCCGAAAGAATGGAATGAAGTCGGTCGACCACAAATCATTGATGTGGCGATCGCGAAGGTGAAAAACATTCTCGACAATCACTACCCGAGCCATATTCCAGAAGATGTCGATGCGAGAATTCGCGAATATCTACCGATTGCTCTGCCTCGCGAAAAAATGATTCACCCTGCTTTGCGCGGTGAAACTGCCAGCGTTTAACTAAAACTTTTAACTAGAAGTTTTTGGCGCCCTTGGTAGGAGTCGAACCTACGACCAACGGATTAGAAGTCCGGTGCTCTATCCACTGAGCTACAAGGGCGAGACCCTCAGGCTATCTAATTTGTAATTCTGTGTTTGTGAGTATAAATGTTTGCCGTACCGTCACGTACGAAACCAACAAGAGTGATGCCGAGGTCTTCGGCTGTTTCAACTGCCAAATTTGATGGCGCACCAACGGCGGCGATAAACGCAATCCCCGCCATCGCTGCTTTTTGAATAATCTCAAAAGACAAACGACCACTCACAACTAATGCGTGATTTGAAATCGGCAACTTACTGTCGAGCACGGCTTTGCCAATCACTTTGTCGACTGCATTGTGTCGGCCAATATCTTCGCGCACACAATATGCATCGCCAGATGCGTCAACCAACCCGGCTGCATGCAACCCACCTGTGCGATCAAAGGTTGGCTGCGCTTTGCGAATTATGTCAGGCAATGATGTCAGCATGGCTGGGGTCATCACAGGCCCGGTCATCAACTCGATGCGACTTGTGATCTGCGCAAGTTGTTCGATCGAAGTTGTGCCGCAGATTCCGCAACTTGCCGATGTCACCATTCCACGACGAGACAACGCCTCATCAAAAGGAACCGAAAGACCAACTGTGACAACATTGAATTGCTGTTCGGCCGAATCTGGCAGTTGGCAATATCGCACATTACGAACATCATCAGCACGTTTGATCATTCCTTCAGTGAATAAAAACCCAACAGCCAATTCGAAATCGTGACCCGGCGTGCGCATCGTTACTGCGACGGGTTGAGCCTCTTGCTGCGGAGACTCTGCACGAATCTCAAGAGGCTCTTCAGTAACCAAAACGTCGGGCTTGCTGGCTTGCGAGCCGTCTTTTCGTACAGCCGTGACGGTCCAGTTGGCAACCTTGCGACGAACCGCAGCCGCAATGTTTGCCATGCACAAACCCTACCAAGCCCTATCAAACAAGGGTTTTAGCGCCTTACAAAGTTCAGGTCGCCTGCCTTAAGTGTGTTTACATATTCATTGGGGATTCTTCAATGCCACGACGTTGTGGCCAGAGTCTCTGCAATAACTACCGGAGGACACAAATGGAAAAGCTTGTTACAGGCAATGACCAATTGGTGTACAACGCGTTTTCTTTCGCCGTAGCAGCGATGGCAATCTCGTTTGTTTACTATTTGGTGTCACGAAGTCGAGTTTCGCCTGCTTATCGCAGCGCGGTAACAATGTCAGCAATGATTTGCGGTATTGCCGCCTATCACTACTGGAGAATGTTCAGCAATTTCGCCGATGGCGCACCTTGGAACGAAGGTTACCGCTATGCAGACTGGCTGCTCACAGTGCCGCTACTTGTCGCAGAACTCGTAGTCGTCTCGGGCGTCGCCAAAGAAAAAGCAAGTGGATTGACAACAAAGCTTGCAGTCGCGGCTTTGTTGATGATCGCAACTGGCTACCCAGGCGAAACAGCCGCCGCAGGCAGCGATGCCAGCATGATCTGGTTCATTGTTTCGATGGTCTTCTTTGTCTACATTCTCTGGAACTTGTTCGCAGGAGAAGTTGGCAAAGCCCTCAAGGGTCAATCGGGAGAAATCGGCAAGAAGCTCAACAACCTTCGTTATGTGTTGTTGGTGACTTGGTCGGTTTATCCAATTGCTTACCTCTTGGGTGATAGCGAGAGTTTCTTGGCCAAGGCACTTGACCTCTCAGCTGGCGACTCGTCAACTCTTATCCAAGTCGGTTATACAGTTGCCGACGTTTTGGCTAAGCCAGGTTATGGTCTTTTGATCTTGGGCATCGCAATCGCCCGCTCAAAGGCCGAAGGTTATCGCGAAGCTTAAATCGCGAAGTATTTCGAAAGAGCCCTGGCTTCGGCCAGGGCTCTTTTATTTTGAGCACTAATCTCGTGATGCGATGTTGAAGACAAAACACCTGCCCGGTCTCGCAGTTGCCGCGCTTATTGCCTCAGTCGCGTTCGTTGTCGAATACATTGTCAAAAACAACACGCCAGTCATCATTTCGCCATTGGTAATTGCAGTGGTGCTCGGAGCCCTGGTCTCTAATTTTGGTTTGTTACCCGAAAAATGCCGTGTGGGCCTCGGGTTTGCGGCGCGAAACTTGCTGCGGCTCGGCATTGTCTTGCTTGGTCTACAACTTTCATTCTCTCAAGTGCGCGAACTTGGCGCACCTGGATTGGCGTTAGTGGTCGTCGTTGTCGCAGTCACATTTGTTGGCACACAATGGCTTGGCAAAAAGATGGGCTTGTCGTCTGGCTTGAGCCTGCTCGTCGCAACTGGTTTTTCGATCTGTGGCGCTTCAGCAATTGCAGCGATGCGACCTGTCAGCGACGCCGACGATGACGACATGGCTTACGCAATCGCTCTCGTAACAATCTGCGGCACTCTTGCGATTTTTCTTTTGCCAGCAATCGGTGAAGTGATTGGCTTTAGTGGCGCAGAGTTCGGCTCATGGGTTGGCGCCAGCGTTCACGATGTTGCCCAAACTGTTGCAACTGCCGCGTCAGGCAACGATGATGCTCAAAACGCTGCGATCGTCGTCAAACTAACTCGAGTCATGCTTCTTGCGCCACTGGTTGCCGCTGTTAGTTTCACTCGCCGCCAACAATTAAACCGCACAAATGTCGGTGACGCGAAAAGCCAGAAAGCAAAACTTCCGCCGATTGTTCCTCTTTTCATTATCGGCTTCATCGCTGCGATATCGGTCAACTCGTCTTTTAACTTGCCCAGCGAGTTTCTCTCCAATGTCAAGTGGGTTGAAAAGTCGTTGCTTGCGTGCGCTCTTGTTGGTCTTGGCGCAGGTGTCGACGCGAAAAAACTTCGTCGTGTCGGCACTCGCCCGCTTGCACTCGGCTTAATCTCTTGGATACTTATCGCCACGCTCTCAGCTATCGGCGTGGGGATTCTTAATATTTCTTAACAATCAATAAATTCGAGCCGACCCGATTTAACATCGTAAATTGCCCCGGCGACCTTCAAAGTTTTGGGCAAAATCTCATAGCTACGAATACTGCCGACATCAGCTGCAAGTGCCGCACGTTGATCTGTCACCATTTTGAATTGAACCCCTCGCGTGTCAATGCCGTGCTTAGTTTCAATGCTGCGATGAATTGACTCTTCGTCTCCGCTCGCCATTCGGCAATCGGTATGCGGCATCACCAAGACCCTCTCAACTCCAAGAAGATAAGTCGCCAACACCAAAGTGCGAAGCATGTCGTCAGTAACCCGTGCGCCCGCGTTTCGCAGAATCTTGGCATCGCCTGATTTCATGCCAACTACAGCCAACGGGTTTATCCGCGAGTCCATACAGGTCACGATTGCCAAACCCCGACGCGCTGTGCCCGTTAAGTGCTCGTCTTGAAAACTCGTGACGAACTGCGAATTTGAACTGACAATGTCGGCAAAATCTTCATTCGAAGAGTTATTCATAACCACCGAGACTACACGCCGAGACAAACGGCGCGCACTAGATTTTGAAGGTGCTAAAAAACCAAAGAGTCATCGGCACGGCACTCGTCATGATGTCGAGTCTTGGTTTTTCAATTGGCCCAACTCTGGCAAAGTTTGCATACGACGCGGGCACAAACGCACTTGGCGTTATGACAATTCGATTTACGATTGCAAGCGTTTTCATGCTGGTGGCTCGGCAAATATTGATGCGCCAAGCACCGCTACCTTCGTTTAGTTTGCTTCTTGAAATGTTCGCTGTTGGTGCGCTTGGCATCACTACTGTCTCGTTTACCTACTTCTTGGCAATCGAAGATATTGACACCGGCTTGGCAATCGTTATCTGGTATTGCAATCCGCTTGTTGTGGTTTTTATCTCATGGATTATTTACAAAAAGCGACCGTCACGCAATATCGTCGTCTCACTCTTCTTTTCGATCACAGGTATCGCAATAACGACGGGGCAAGTCAAGAGTGGTTCGAGTGGCGCGATTACATTGATTTTTGTTTCTGCGTTTCTTTTTGCCTTCTATCTTCTCGGTCTGTCACACACGCTCAAAAAGACCGACCTGCTAACGGGTGTCACGTTCATCAACATCGGCGCATCGCTTGGCTATTGGCTAATTTGTGCAATTTTGCCGTTTGATTTAACGGTTGAATTTCCGTCAAATACCAAAAGCTGGTTATACATAGGCGCCTTCGCATTGTTCGGCACGGTGGTGCCTTTCATGTTTTCGTTTGCCGGCATGAAGCGCGTTGGCCCAAGCATGCTCTCAGTGATTACAACCATTGAACCTGTATTGGCCGTCATGATGGGCATTATTTTTCTCAGCGAGCCACTCACGACGCCACGAGTTATCGGTGCGATCTTCGTGATTGGTGCGTTGATTGCGCTAACGTCGCTCGAGAGCCGCGACGAAGCAGCCCTCGAGCGACGCTAACTAAATTTAATTATTTAGTGCCGCTTTTTGCTCCGTCGTTAGGGCATTAATAAATGCTGGCTTCAATGCTCTTTCTTGAGCCGGTGTTAATGCGGCCAATTTTTCGACGCTGAAACCTGCTGCGGCTTTCGGCTTCAGCCCTGCCACCTGCTTGGGTTTCAATGTCGCAATCGCCTCTGCTGGTAGCGCCGCCACTTGATCTGCTTTCAAACCTGCGATAGCAGTTGGTGGCAACGCGCTAACTTGGCTCGGGCTCATCGTCGCCATTGTTTCTGGCGGCAAAGCACCAACTTGACTCGGCTTCATCGCTGTGAATGCTGCTGGTGGCAAAGAACCAAACTGCTCTGAGTTGAGCGACACAAGAGCAGAACTTGGCATCAACGCAAGCTGTTGAGGTTTAAGTGTCGACAGAACTTCTGGCAGCAAAGCACCTACTTGACTCGGCTTGATGCCGCTAAACGCTGTTGGTGGCATTGCTTTGAACTGCGCAGGGTTCAACGACGAGAAAACCTGAGGCGATAGTTTCGCTGCATCAGTTGGCTTGAAGTTTGCGAAAGCAGTTGCTGGCACTTTGTCGACATTCCATCCAGTCAGCGCACCTGCAAGCGCCGCCGAGTTTGCGATGTTTGTCGGTGCTGAATTTGCGGCTGGGTTCAAAGCCTGCTTTGGCAAAGCATTGCGCTGTTCAGGGCTCATCGCTGCAATTACATCTGCGGTCAACGCCTTAAATTGACTCGGTGAAATTACTGCCAGCGCACCTAACGGCAATGCTTCCATTTGTATCGGAGTAAAAACTTTCATCGCGTTCGGTGGAATCACTTTGAATTGATTCTGTTGCATTCCAGAGATTGCATCTGGTGGCAGTGCTGCAAACTGCGCTGGTTTGAAACCAATCATCGCCTGCGGCGGTAATGCCGCAAACTGGTCTTCCTGCATCCCCGATATCGCAGTCGGAGGCAAAACCTTAAATTGATCAAGTTTCATACCCGACATCGCAGCCGGTGACAACGCCGCCAGCTGATCAGCTTTGAATCCCGTCATCGCCAGCGGTGGCAACGCCGCCAATCGTGTCGGGTCAAAGCCGGTCATTGCGCTCGGCGAAAGTTGTGCCAACTGATCTGGCTTGAAGCCTTGCATCGCTTCGGAGGGCAATGCACGCAACTGAGCAGGGTTCATGCCAGCCATCGCTGCCGGGTTCAAATTGTTGATTTGATTTCGATCAAAGCCAGCCATTGCCATCGGTGGCAACGCCCCAAATTGAGATGGCTGAAAATTCTGCAACGCACCAGTGCCTAATAGTCGTGCATCATCGGGTCTGAAGCCAACAAAATTATCTGGTCGCAAATTTGCCATGTCTGCGCCGATTAAGGCATTCGGATTTTGAATTAGTCCACCTGGTCCAAAATTTATGCCTGGCCCAACATTGCACGGCGGCAACGGAGGCGGACCGCAAGTGACGACAACTCCAGTATTTGGCAAACCCAAAATTGGTGAGTTGAAACCTGGCGAACTTCCGCCTGTAGTACCACCACTTGAACTACCACTTGAGCCACTGCCACCACCACTAACTATTGGCGGTAGCGACGCCGTGAATTGAAACTGCCCCGCAGTCACTGCACTCGCAGTTGGATTTCCGGCGCCATCAACAAAGGCGCCGCTATCGATGAGCAAAAAATATGTTGTCGATGCGGTGAGATTTGCTTCTGGGTCAATTACGACTCGCATTCCGCCACTACTTGACGTGACGCTCGTAGAAGGCAAAGTAAACGTCTCAACTGGTGTGACGCAATCGGCGTCACCTGTGCACAAACGAATAGTTTTAGTTGCCACAGTTGACACTGCTTCGCTAAATGCCAATTCGATATTGCGATTTAACACAAAGTTCGTCATGTTATTTGTGGGATCAGATTGATTCGGCAAAAATACTGGTGCAACTGTGTCAGGGCTCGCTTGAAATCGCCACGCAGTCGTGCTCGAGAGCGCTGCCGTGGTGTTGCCCGCCAAGTCAGCAAATGCACCCGCTTCGTAAGTCACAAAGTAAGTAGTCGGTGGGTCAGTTATCAGACTTACTGTCGAGGCTTTACCCGCACGAGCAATCGTGATCATCGCACCCGAGTTATTCGCAAACTGGGTGACCTCAGCGTTGCTGTCAGTGCCAAGCGTGATCGTTTCATAAACACCACCTGACAGTGAGTTGATGAAAATCTTCTTGCCCGCAACCACTGCCATATTTTCAGCAAACGTCAAGTTAAGTGCCTGCGTTGCTTGCACACCGACCGCATTTGGAAATGGCATCAAACTTTGCGGCGCTGGCGCCGTGTTATCGATTTTGATGCTCTTGTTTGAATTCAACGAACCAGCTGAACCCGAACTTGGTACAGATGAAGAACTTGTTACCCCCGACATTGTTGCACCCGTCGGCAGGTTGAACCCAACAACATTCAATTTTTGACCAGATTGCGTCACTGTCGAATCGCTTGCACTAATCGCGTATGTGAATGTCAAAGTTTTGGTGCCAGAACCACTTACATAAGTCGCAACTGCCCCACTACCTGCATTGAGCAATAGCTCTGGCACGCCTTGCACAACAACTGGTTGATTGAACCGCACCTGAATCGCTGGTGACGTGCCACCACCTGAGCGATATGAGCCATTTGCAGTTGACGAAGTGATGTCGGCAACAATTGCTGAACCCGCGGCCGTCGTGAAGTTCCAAGATGTTGCGTTACCGATGCCCGCAAAACTGAGTGCTCGAACGTCACGTATCGCCCCAGAGTCAAGTCGCACATGCATTGCTGTATTGCCAGGCAAAATCGCAGTCGGGTTAATCGTCGCCGTAAATGGTGCAGCGCCAGAGTATGCCACTCTCGAACTGTCAAGTGTTGGTATCGCTTCTACCACGCGAAGCGCAGTCGCCCCCGCAGCGGCTGCACTGCTGCCGAGGTTTGTTACACCAGCAACATTTGACGCACTTGATGAAGCAGCCCTCGTCAAATTTATTGAAAATGTATTCGTATCAGCGGCAGTCACCACAAACGCGCCGTTGCTTTCTTTTTGCGTCAAACCATCAACAAAAACGACATCGCCTGCTAGAAAGCCGTGGGAATTTGAAGTGAGAGTTGCAATGTTGCTAGAAATTGCGATGTTGCTGATCGTCTTGGCTGATTCTGCATCTTCGACTACTGAAAGATATTTCAATGGTGCTATCGCGCCACCAGTCGATGTTGACGACTCGTTAGTACAACTAACCGCATACGAAATATTTCGCCCAGTAACACCAGTCACGCGAAAATATGTACTACCACCTACACCAGCGTCATAACTTGGGCCAACTTGAGATGCATAAATCAAATCACCAACCGCAATATCGTGATTTCGCTGAGCAACAACCGTCGCTGTATTGCCACCAGCACATGACCGTGACGTCACACTGATATATGGTGTCGTTGCTTCACTAGTTGTCATCACCAAGTTCGATGAATTGAGAACTTCAGTTGCCCCATCTGCTGGCGAAAGATTTGAGATAGTCGGCGCTGTCACATCAACTGACAATGGCACCGATACCCCGCCGCATGCGCCAGCGCTGCACAAGCTGCCAGATAAAGGAGTCGACGCCGCAGTAACTATGTCGTAACCCGTGACGTCCAATGTTGCGGCGTTAGTCAGAGTCAGCGATGATGGTCCGAAAGAGGTTTGTGAAGTGTCAGTACTTAAAACTGTGTAGGCGAAAGTCAAACAGTTATTGCTTCCCCCGTTACTGCTGCGAGCACCGTTCCACGAGATGCCAGTTGAAGCTCGTGAGTTGAGCACCAACTTGACATCCGCATTGCTGCTTCCCGAAGCACGGTCAACCTCGCCCTGAAAGCAAACTGCCAGATTGATCGAGTCACCCGTACTCAGTGTGGTGCCGTTCGACGAAATGGTTGTGTTGTTGAGCACTGTTACTGCGGAGGCCGTGGCCCCAGCCGGCTCAACCGTGCCAAAAACCATCCAAACTATTGACGCGAGGCTGGTTACGAGCCCTGCACGAGAAAAGCCACCTGACATATCCAACCCCCCATGGTTAAATGCTTAAATATATATTCCACTCTTAATAAGAATAGAGACTATATTTAAATTGTCAAGATGGTTTTTCAAATCAATTAATCACCCGGTTGGTTTAAAATGCAAATAATCATGCCTTCACCTTCAGTGATCCCCCGGCGGGCGCCATCGGCACGGGCGCGGGCAAATACCACAAAAGTGCTTCGGGCGATCTTCCGTAATGCAGTAGACCAAGGGCTCGACGAACTCAGTATTGGTGAAGTAGCAAGGTTGTCTGGTCTCACCACTGGTGCCATCTACGGACGCTACGAAGACTCTGACGAAATGGCCATTGAGTTGTGGCAATCAGTTATCAGACAACCCTTCAAGGCGCGACTGCAGCGAAGCGTTGAATTTATGCTCACCAAGCAACAAAATCCACAACCTGCCAACAAGCTAAAGGTCTCTGCCGAAAACGCACTCGAGACGATCACAAAAGACCTCGAATCGCCAGATGAGATTGCCAAACTTGGTGCTGAATTCCTGGTGATTTCCCGACGCAATCAAACTGTTGGAGAAGTAGTGATTCCTGAAGTTACAAATTGGTTTTCTGAGTTTGGTTTAGCAAATGCAAATAACCCAATTGCCAATGCGACGATTGTTATCGGTTTATCTGCATCAATCGGCACGGCTCTGCGCACTTTTGTTTTGAAGTCAAACCCAAATTGGATGACAATAGCCAACGGCCTTCGTGAAGCGGCTGCCAAAGCGACGCCTGTCAAGATTCCGATCAATTCACCTCCGCCAAAATGGGTCGAGCCCGAGACCGAAAACCCAATTCGCTCAGCGCTTATCGACGCAGTGGCTGAAGTTGTTGCAAAATCTGGCTTTGCCAATGCGACAATCTCGCGAATCGTGCGGCGCGCTGGCGTAACCAACGGGTCGCTATACAACTTCTATAAAGACAAAGAAGCACTAACAGACGATGCGATGCAGATCTTTCTTAATCTTTCGTCAGATGTGAATCGTGAAAGCAATCGTCGAGCAGCAAATGATCTGCGTATTGATCGCGGTTTAAACGACAGTTTCGTTATGGGTTTGCTACCGAGTCGTCGAACGTGGCTTGACTTTCGACTCGAGTGTTTAATTGCATCTCGCAATCATTTGCCAACCAGACGAAAGTTCAAACAGAGCCTCGAGCGTTCTCGAGACGACCTGTTGAGCACGATGCCAGACTTGCCAATTGAAGTTATCAATTTGATTTCAAGCGGCGAGCAAGCAGTGGGCATTGGATTCACGGTTCTTGAACCGTATACGTCACTGTTGCGTAAGTGCGATTTTTATTCGATAATGGCCAACTTGTCTGAGCAAAATCACTTGCTGCGACTCAGCTAGCGATAGTTGACCGCGAGGGTCTTTACGAAAACGGCGGCGCCGGAATATATTGCGAAATCGGTTGACCTGCCATCACCGTCCACTGCGAACCAGGTATGCGTTCGGTCAGTGCGCGCATTGCCAAGTCACCAGCAACCGAAACATCCATTACACCCATGCTGAAAGTTTTTGCATATTCGCGCGCGAGTTCACTAACCAACGGCGTATCTAAAAAGCCAGGGCACAACGCACTTATGCAAACACCGTGCGGCTCGAGTGCGGGGCCAAGAGATTTCACGAGACCCACCATCGCGTGCTTGGTTAATCCGTAAATTGGGTCGGGCGCAATGGCGATAATGCCAGCCAGCGATGCTGTGACCAAAATGTGTCCACTCTTGCGAGCAACCATGCCAGGGATTACCGAGCGCGCACCAAACACGACACCGTCAACATTGATGCTCATGATGCGCTCGTAGGCGTCGTTATCAACTTTTTCTAACGGATAATTCGAAATGTTGCCGATCACGTTTTGATGCGTCGAGACACCAGCATTGAGACACACAATGTCAAACGGCTCGAATGTTGGCATCAATTTTTGCCATGCTTGCGAATCGGTTACGTCGAGATGAACGTATTCGCCGCCAACTTCAACCGCGACTTGTTTGCCGAGCGTGTCGTTGACATCGGCGACAACAACAGTTGCGCCTTCGCGCGTAAGTCGACGTGCCATCTCTGCGCCAACACCACTGGCGCCACCAGTAATAAAAGCCCGCTGCCCCGCCAGTTGCCCCGTCGAATTTTGCGCCACTTTGTCCCCCGAACTTTGTTTATGTCAGTTTAGATAGTGGGCTGCGACGTGGCGGAAACCGAAACAAAACCGAACTTCTTTGAAGCCTCGGAGCGAGATGTTTGGTGGGCGTTGAGGGACTTGAACCCCCGACCCTCTCCTTGTAAGGGAGATGCTCTAGCCAACTGAGCTAAACGCCCAAACTCTGAAAAATTCTTGCGAAGCCTTCAGCGAATGAAACTCTTAGTGTATTGGGTTTTCTTTACTTTGTGTCGACGACCAAAAACGCCTCGGCGGTTCGGCCCTCTGGCAAGCCACCTGCCTTGGCGATCATTTCTCCCCAACCACGCATGCGTGCCGGCAAACCCGCAGGGTCAGTGTGCTGACTCTGGTGACACAGTAACGCTTCAATCTTTTTATCTAAGACGTCTGTCGTATCGACAAAGTGTTTTGGATTCGGGCCCGCCATAATCCAAGTTTCGGGCACCGTGTGTGGTTCGAGCTTGCGTTCACTTAGCAACTCAGGAAACGCAAACTCGTTTCGTGCGTCAGGGTAAATCGCACACATTGTTGCTTCGCCAGTTGCCAAATGATCAGGGTGACTGGCATAAATTCGCGAATAGTTTCGCTCGGCAGATTGAGTCAATACACGATCTGGCTTAACAATGCGTATTACTGCGCTAATTTCGCGACGCAAATTTAAGTCGGCGACAACCGCACCATCTGGAAACCCGAGCCAGTGCAACTCTGTAACACCAAGCATGTTCGCCGCAGCTGTTTGCTCTTGCCGGCGAAGAGCCGCGACGTGGTCGCGCGTCACGGTGTTATCAGAGCCACCTGCTTGACCATCGGTCACCAAGCAATAGACGACTTCGTTGCCTTCTGCGACCCAGGTCGCAACTGTGCCACCCGCACCAAAATCGACATCATCGGGATGCGCAACAACCACCAAAATTTTCATTTGTAATTAAGTTAGTTCGCGACGTTCGGCTTTTGCGAGGCGACCCGCCACGATGCCAAGCACAACAGCAATTGCAGTCGCACCCAGCACACCGAGCCCGACAACTTGCTCGTAAATCGAATCAGCAAGTGTCGCATCAACACCAATCAAAGCAACCGTCAACGCAGCGGCTGCCGCAAAGCCAACGGCAAGCGCCTCAAAAATCGAAATCTTAGACATCTTGCGCGTCAGCGCGAGCACCGCACCAATACCTAAAGTCTTTCCTAAGACGATCGCAGCAATGGTGATCACGATCAGATTCGCAGGTGCGCCGTCAGGAATTCGCACCGGTATCAGCGTGTGCAAAAACACAAACGCTGGCAGAAAAATCGCCGCCACATACGGATGAATCGCCTCTTCAGTTCGTTCGGCCACCGAGTGGTTGTCAGGATCGAAATGTGGCACGACAAAACCAACTGCAAACGCCCCAAGCGAGGGGTGCATTCCTGCTTGCAACATCAGCCACACGACAAGTGCTGTTGTAGCCAACGTGTACATCACACCGAAATTGAACTTACGAATCGACCAAGCAAAAAATGCCACGACTAAAACAACCGCGCCAATGAATAAAAGTTTCGGGCTCTTACCAGTAGTCGCCAGGGCCAACACACCACCTAGATCGTCAAGTACAGCAACAGTCAACAACAGAGCGCGTAACTCGCGGCGAAACCCGCCGAGTGCAGTAACTGCCGATGCCAACGCGATGTCGGTTGCGACGACTGCTACCCATCCATTTCGCGCGGCCTCAGGTGCAAACGAGACAAAAATCAGCGCGGGCACAGCCATGCCGCCTAAAGTCGCCGCAAGCGCAACTTTAAGCGTCGCACCCGACAAGGTGCCGCTAGCAAATTCGCGCCTTAGTTCGAGACCAACAAGCAAAAAGAAGCCACCGATTGCGATTTCGCTGATCAACTCAGTGAAACTGTTGTGAACGTAGTAGTCACCGAATGTTGCAAGCATGACGCCTAAAACAGCAGCGCCAAAAATTAAACCTGCAGCACGCACTTCAAGTGCAACAAACCGCTCTAAAAACACCGCCGGGTTATACGACTTTTGATCCATCTCGAAATTCTACTCTGCGTTGGTGCTTAGTTTTGTTGGGCGCGAACTTGGCGGACGCTAGCGAGCAACTCAGAAGTTGCAGCAACAATCGGCGTGCGACGTTGGCTGTGTTCATGCACCACCAAATTGCGATCTTGATGTTCGACGATAAGCGCACCCGCCTCTTGGCAAATTAACGCGCTCGCTAAATAATCCCACACACCGTGCGTATTGAAATCAATCCACGCATCAATCACACCATCAGCGACCAAACAAATATCAAGAGCCGCCGCACCGAGCGCACGAAACTG
>Ga0208004_1000229_pt1 | contig 21458 bp, 18 predicted proteins | sample DEB08_DNA_6_FD_184522 | JGI IMG/M metagenome (GOLD analysis project Ga0208004, IMG submission 184522) | Aqueous microbial communities from the Delaware River and Bay under freshwater to marine salinity gradient to study organic matter... | ecosystem: Environmental > Aquatic > Marine > Coastal ...
CCGAGTCCGGCAGCCGTCCACGATGCGGATAAATCAAGGAGTCGCCTGCCGCCCGCTTCGAATAGGTAGCTGCCCTTTCCCCCGCTGACAGCCAGCGGTGAGAAGCGCAACTTCTCCACACCCGCGATAACGGCGGCGTCCCGCCTCAACAAATCGGCCAGGGATGGATCCAGGGCTTGGCTCGCTTGAGTGCCACTCACTGCGGCTAATACCTCTGCGCGTACGCGCGGCAGCGCTCCACTAGGTCGAGGTCACCGACGGTCTGCCACTCCCCTCGGCGCACGGCAAGGACCGTCTCGACCAGATCCGGTGCGAACCAGCTCTGCGCAACCTCATCCTTCTCGAAAGCCGCGACCGCCCCCGCGAGATCCACGGGAAGCGGGGTGATTTCGGCGTCATCAATGTGGGTCGCTAGAACCGAGTCCAGTGACAATTGGCGATCGAGGCCATCGCACATCGCATGAATGATCACCGCAAGGACGAGATAGGGATTGGCGGTGGAGTCAGCAGCACGGAACTCCAGGTTGTAGGCCCGAGATGGATCCGCGCCGGGTGGGACCGGAGACACCCGGATCAGCGCCTCTCGATTGTGCAGACCGACAAAGGAGCCAGCAGCGCTCCAGCGATGAGGTGTCAACCGCAACGCAGACACGTGGCTCGGCGCCGTGAACATGAGCATCGCGGCCGCATGATCGAGGATTCCGGCCGAGGCCGAGCGGGCAAGGGACGACAGCCCCGCCAGCCCGCCGGCGTCGAACGTGACGGGCTGGCCATCCCGCCACAGGGAAAGGTGCACGTGGACGCCGTTGCCCACGGCATCGGGATGCAGCAGTGGAGCAAACGTGGCGCGCTGGCCATGCATCGTGGCAGTCGTTCGAATGATGTCCCGCGTGAGGACCGCGACGTCCGCCGCGCGAAGGCCATCCTCGGGAGCAACCGTCACCTCGAACTGCCCTGGGCCGTACTCGGGGAGCCAGTTCTCCCACCGAATACCGGCTGCCTCCATGGCACACCGCGCCGCTGCGCCGAAGGGCTCGCCACCGACCAGTGCGCCCAGGGTGAACGCCCCCGGTCCCACGGGTTCCTCGTCCGGGCCGAGCAACGCGAACTCGTGCTCGAACGCCGCCATGATGGTGAGGCCATGGTCGTCCAGGAGCCGTCCCAATGCCGTTTTGAGATTTGACCGTGGACAGCACTCCCAGGGAGTTCCGTCCGGCAGCGTCTGGTCGGCCAGGAAGATGTCACAGGTTCCCTCGGGCCATGGCAGGGGTGCTCGAGTCTCCAGATCGGGGATCAACCGCAGGTCTCCGAGGGCGCCAAAAGGATTGGGCTCATAGAGGTGGCCGAAGGCGTCAATGGCTAGGTCCGCGGGAACCCAGCCAACCCCCGACGTCGCCGACAGTTCGGCCAGCGGGAGGGCTCGTCCGCGCGTGTGCGCGACCAGGTCATTCGTGGCAACGAATGCCATCGGGGAGTCAGTCATGCATCGCACCTAGCCAATCGAAACGACGTCGTGGGCACCCGAGCGAGTATTGATCAACAGCACGGTCCCATTCTCCAGCGGGCGATGAGACTCCTCCGCCGAACGGACTCCGGTGGACCAGGCACTCGTAATCCCGTCCGACTCACCCCAGGTGAGGTCGAAGTAGTCCTCCTCCTCGTCCAACGGTCGATTCTCCTCCTTGAATAGACAAACCACCGCCAACTGATCCGGGGTCAGGATCATCGCATTGAGCGAGGTGTAGGCGTGGTCCTGTAGTCGATCGGCGGTTCGCCGTAGGGCGGTGACCACATCGCCGGAAGCATGACGCAAGTTCGTGGCGAAGAGACCGAAATAGCGTTCGCTGTCCGTCTCACCACGGAAGGCAGCCACGAGATCGGGATCAATGTCACCCAGCAACTCGTCGGCATCCGGGAGAAGACCGTTGTGCACGAAGGCGACCTCACCCGGAGCACTCGCCGAGGTGAACGGGTGGGTATTGCCCAGCGACACCGCGAGATCCCCGGTTGCCCAGCGGAGGTGGACTATTCCACTGGCAGTTCGCGTCGTCCCGGCAACCTTGGCAAATAAGGGGGACTCGTGAGCGGGCTCACTGCCCATCTCCCATTCGATGGCCCCGGTTTCGCTCAACCCCGCGAAGCCCCACCCATCGCAGTGGACACGACTCAATTCGGCGAGCCGACTCGAGTCGGGAGCAATGACCCGCTCGGCAGTCACCGGAGTGGGGCTGTGCCACGCCAGCAGACGGCACATGCTGAAGGACCTCCTCGCTAGACCTTCTCGGCTATCCGTTTGCCGAAGAGACCGTTGGGGAACAAAGACAGGACGACGACAACGAGCACGAACGTCAACGCGTCGCGATACGGGATGAAACTCTCCGGAAGCCAGGTTTGAAGCGCGATCTCGATGCCAGCCAGGATGTAGCCGCCAATCACCGCCCCCGGAAGTGACCCCAACCCACCAATGACGACGACCACGAACGCTGCCAGTACGGGCTTCAGCCCCATGAGCGGGTCGACGGAGCCGCGCTGCATGACCCACAGGACTCCGGCGATGCCGGCCAGCAAACCCGAGATGAGGAATGCGACCGCAATCAGGCGAGAGGCGCGGTAGCCCATGAGTCGCACGGTCTCGAAATCGTCCGCTGCCGCACGGATCGCCCACCCCCAGCGACTGCGGTCGAAGAAGAGTTTGAGCACGATCAAGCTGGCGAGCGACGCCACGATCGAGATGGCCTGGATGATCGAGATCTGCGCGTTGCCGATGGGGATTGACCCGGTGAACATGGACGGGACGGGGACCGCCTGGCCACGGGCCGAGATGAAGTTCTGGAAGATGACCTGCAGGAGCATGGCAACGGCGAAACTCGTCATGAGGAGTGTGGCGGGATTGGCGTTGCGCACCGGCCGAAAGGCGGTGGTCTCCATGATCACCGCAGCGATGCCCCCGACGACGACCGCGGCAATCACGGCCGCCCAGAACGGGACACCGAGAACGATTCCGGCAAGCAAGGTGTATCCGGCGAGCGTCATCAACTCCCCGTGGGCAAAGTTGATCAGCCGCAGGACACTGAAGACGACCGCCAAGCCCAGTGCCAAAAGTGCATAGGTGCCACCGAGACTGATGACGTTGACCACATAGGTGAGGATCGCGTCCATGCTCAGGTCTCCGTACCGAGATAGAAGTTCTTGACATCGTCGGAGTTCTTCAACTCCTCCGATGTTCCGGAGAGTTCGATGGTCCCGTTGGCCATGGCGTACGCGCGATCGGCAAAATTCAGGACGCGAATGACCTCTTGCTCCACGATGAGCATGCTCAACCCTTGAGCCTTCAGCTCACCCAGGAGTTCGTAAACCCGATCAACCAGAGTGGGAGCGAGACCGAGAGACGGTTCGTCAATGAGTAACAGCCGCGGCCTTGACATCAGAGCCCGCGCCACTGCTACCTGCTGCTGCTCTCCACCGGACAGCGTGCCGGCCGGCTGATTGCGTCGCTCGGCAAGGATGGGCAGCCGGTCAAGCAGATCGTCGTAGACCTCGTGTCCCGCGCGACGGTCGCGCGCGCCGAGCATGAGGTTTTCGTGGATGGTGAGTTGGGGAAAGAGCCGACGTCCCTCGGGGACCATTGTGAGACCTCGGCTCACGATCTTTTCGCAGGCGAGGCCCGTGATCGACTCTTGGGCAAACGTGACGTCCCCCGAGGACTTCACCAGACCGACGATCGCGCGAAGTGTGGATGACTTCCCGGCGCCGTTCGGGCCGAGGAGGGCGACTGCTTCGCCCTCCTCGACCCGCAGGCTGCAGTCCCGCACCGCACGTACACCGCCGTACGAGACGGATAGTGACGACACTTCCAACAGGGACTGCATGTGAACTCCTTGTGCTCGCAGACTCAGGCTGCCGGGACCCGGGTGGGATCCGGAGCCACCAGGGCAATCAGTTCACGCTGGCCGTTCACAACCTTGATGAGAGCGATCTCGCGAATCGCCATCCGGTCGCCGCCCTTGAACCCGATCTTGCCGGTGATCCCCTGGACGCCTTCGAGGTTTGTGATCGCATCCTTGATCGCGACCGGGTCACAGCTTTGCGCCTGGGTGACCGCCGCATTGAGGATAAGTCCCAACTCGTACCCGGTCACTGCGAAGATTGCCTCGGGGTCCTTGCCGTACTTCGCGTTGAACTTCTCGAAGTACTCGGCCTGGGGACCTTCAGGGGCAAGGACTCCGGCAGTCGTGTAGACCACGCCGTCCGCGATCGGTCCGAGCGCGAGCGTGGTCGGCGAATCAATGCCGTCCGTGCCCAGCACCGGAATGTTGATGCCCGCGCCTCGGATGGACTTCAGGAAGGTGGGGAAGTCCGGCTCGTAGGCGGGCGTCATGATCACGTCCGGCTGCGGATTGAGGGCCTTGATCTGGTCCGCAATCACGTTGAAGTTGGGCTGGCCCATGGTGTACGTGCCTTCACCCACGATGGTGCCGCCATTGTCCTGGAACGCCACGGCGAAGTACTTCGGCAGATTCGAGGTATACGCACTGTCGGGGGAACCGAGCGTGTAGGCCGTCGTGTAGCCCTGCTCTGTGGCGTAGTCAGCCAACACGCGAGCCTGCGAGTTGTCGCCGAATGCGTTCGAGAACATGAAGTCACCCACTGCGGCGGGGAGGATCGGCGCAGAGCCGAACCACGACATGGCCGGTACCTGGGCCTCCTGCGCCAACTGGCCAGCGGCGATGGACGGATCAGCGTCGCCCGGGGTGATCAGGAAGCTAATTCCCTCACCCAAGAGCTCTGCGGCCACCGTCGCTGACTGAGCAGCGTCGGAGCGAGTGTCCTTGACGATGGTCTCGACCTGGAACTTCCCATCAATTCCGCCCGCGGCATTCACCTCGTCCTTCCACAAATCAAACCCCTCGAGGCTGGGGACGTCCACGTAGGCAAGGCCTCCGGTTTGACCGGTCGCCACACCCACTTTGACGGTGCACGCTTCTCCATCGCCGCCCCCGGAGTCACCAGAATCTGCCGAATCCGATGAACCGCAGGCGGCAAGCACCAGGGCAGCTGCGGCTGAAGCAGCAAAAATCCCGGCGAATCTGCGTTGTCGGTTACTAATCATTAATCTTCCCTTCTTGAGCGCCAGTGGCACCGATGGAGTCATGATCGGAAGCATCGGAGACACTTCCGCCGAGATAGGCGGCGGCAACCGCGGGCTGTGAAAGCACATCCTGTGGCTCGCCTTGGGCCAACACAGCTCCGTAGTCAAGAACCGTGAGGTGATCGCACGCCGAACGGATGAGTGCGACATCGTGATCAATCAGAAGTATTCCGACCCCACTGGATGCAAGGACGGACTGCAATTGCGCGAGTAGTTCCCGAGATTCAGCTGGATTCATACCTGCCGCAGGCTCGTCTAGGAGCATGACACGAGGATTCAGGGCGAGCGCACGAGCGATCTCCACGCGACGTTGATCTCCGTAGGGCAGTTCACCCGGAAGCCGGTTGCCATGCTGCGCGACGCCGAGCACCTCGAGAAGCCTCACCGCATGGTCATCCGCGTGCGTGGGAGACATCCCTGAGCAGATACAGGCAACCGACACGTTGTCGGTCACCGTCATTTCACGGAAGAGACGCATCGTCTGGAAGGTCCTTCCTAGGCCCAGACGCGCGCGTTTCCACGTGGGCAGGTCCGTGATGTCCTGATCCGCAAGGAGGATCGTGGCCTCGTCCGGCTTGGTGACTCCGGTGACGCAATTGACGAAGGTGGACTTGCCAGAACCATTTGGTCCGATCAGGCCAGTCACTTCACGCGCGGACACCGTGAGGGAAACACCCTTGAGCGCCACAAGCCCGGAGAACCGCTTCATGATGTCGTCCGCGGCCAGCACAATCTGCCCAGGAGCAGCATTGCGCGCGGGGAGCGATTCTCCCGTAGCGGTGCTGATCGCCGGCTGACTCCGATAGGCCAGGGTCTCCTCTGGTTCTCGGAAACCAAGCAGTCCACGGGGTCGGAAATAGAGAGTGAGCAGGATGATGATCGCAAGTCCGGCATTCGTAAGGCCGAACAGCTCATTCGAGTCACCGACTCGGCGGAGAACTTCAATGATCAGCGTGACAATGATCGTGCCGACGATGCCGCCAGCGACCGAACCGGAGCCACCCACGATCAGCATCGTCAGCAGAGTCAGCGTCAGTGTGAAGTAGAAATCCTTTGGCGAGAATGCCCCAAGCAGACCCGCATATGCGGCACCCATCGCTCCGGCAACAGCAGACGACAGAACCCATGCAGCGAGTCGCGCGTACTGAACCCGCACGCCGCTGCTGGACGCCGCCAACTCATCATCGCGTGACGCACGCAATTGCATGCCGATGCGTGAATCACGAAAGAGGCGGGCAATGATCACAGCCAGGATTGCGACGATTCCCGCCACCGTGATGCTGGTGAAGCGCGGAACGCCGTAGAAGGTTTGACTCCCCCGAGTCAGTGGCTCGGCGCCCACCATCGTGCCGTGCAGGATGATCAGCACAGCCAACGTCGCGATGGACGCCGCATCACCAAGTCGCGCAATGACCAGCCCCGTGATGACCCCAACCAGGGTGGCCGCAAGAATGCCGGCGATCATGCCCTGCCAGATGGGGAGCTGCATCTCGCCAAGGCCGAGGGGCAGTTCCGGGAGGGCCGTCCCCTTCACTGCGGTGGGCATCACCAAGATGCCGGTCGTGTAGGCCGCGATACCGACGAAGCCCACGTGACCGAAGCTGAGAATCCCGCTGTTGCCACTAAAGATCTGTAGCGCCATCACACCCGAAAGCAAGACAAGGCTGCTTGTCACGAGCAATTGGGTCGCGGAGGGAAGAATCCCACCGATGAGGACGATCACAACGAGGACGGCCGACCATCCGACGATGGAGACGAGGGTTCGGCGTCGACGTGTGGAAATCATTGGGATACCTCTCCCAATTCAGCAATCGCGTCAAGGACTCGATCCACTTCCTCCGTGGTCGCGTAATGAACGAAGCCGATACGCAAGATGCCTTCCTCCATCGGGAGTTGCAGATGTTCCATGACACCCTGCGCATAGAAGTTGCCGTTCCAGGAGTAGATGGATCGATCGTTCAACCACCTTGCGGCTGCCGCCGGATCCACACCGTCAATGCTCAGGCCGAAGGTGCAAACCCGCCGATCCACGTCCTGCGTTCCGTGAAGGGTGACCTGAGGGAGTGCCTCGATCCCGGCGAGGAACCGTTCGGAAAGGCCGGATTCATGACGGGCAATGAGCGAGTAGGCATCATCTAACTGATGGGCCAGGTCGCTGCCGGCCCCCAAGGAGGCCAGGTAGTCGATGGCCGCCGTGACCCCGGCAATGGCCTCGTGAGACAAGGTACCCGTCTCGAACCGGTGCCCGACGGGGTACATGCTCGCGGGGCGAACGCGCTCCGGCACGAGCTCCTCGGCAAAGGAGCGACGGATCCAGGCCAGACCTGCGTGTGGGCCGAAGAACTTGTAGGGCGAGCACAGGAGCACGTCGCACCCCAGTTGGGCGACATCGATTCGCCGGTGCGGAGCAAAGGCGACTGCATCCACCCAGACCGTGGCGCCTACGTCATGAGCCATGTCGGCAATGACTGCCGCAGGAGGCACGGTCCCCACCGCGTTAGACGACAGCGTGTGTGCCACGACTTTGGTGCGCGGTGACAGCGCGCCCTGCAACTGCTCAAGGTCAATGTCGAGGTCGTCGGTCACGCCGATGAATCGAACCGTGAGATCTCTGTCCTCGGCGAGGAGGAGCCACGGAGACACGTTGGCCTCGTGGTCAAGTTGCGTCACGATGATTTCGTCACCGGGATTCAGGCGACGTCCGAGCGCCCGGATCAGGTTGAAGTTGAGTGACGTCATGTTGCCACCGAAGATGATTTCGTCTTCAGCAGCGCCCACGAAGGCAGCCGCGGCGAGTCGCGCCTGGGCAATCACGTCGTCGGTTTCGACCGTGGCGTCAAACTCCCCTTCAATGTTGGAGTTGTGCGCGACCAGGTAATCGACCATGGCCTCAACGACTCGCTTGGGTACCTGCGTGCCACCTGGAGCATCGGCATAGATCACCGGCGACCCATCCCGACCTCGGCGTTGGAGTGCGGGAAACTCGCCTCTCACGTCGGCCAGACTTGGACTTGTCGCCAGCACGGTCATGTATCGATCCCGAATTCCGGTCGGTACGGGGTGCCGTTATCCCACATGTCGGTCGTCAACCCAATGAGCCTTGCGATGCTCTCCAACTCCGCGACTGATTCCGTCGGCAGCATGACCAGGATTCCTCCCGAATAGGGGGAATCATCTCGTCGCAGCGAGTCGGCAACACGGCCCAAGGGCTGAAGGTGAACACCATTCGATCCCAGCGTGGGATAGGTGTCCGCACACGCCGCGAGGCAGCCTCCGGGTCCGCTGAGGATCCCGACAATCGCAATGAAGTGCCCGACGTTCCATTCCGACGGGCTCGCCTGATCAACCCCAAAGGCGAGGTAATCAATGACTTCGTGGGCTGATGCTCGGGAATGCCAGAGGAATCGCGTGGCGCTGTTGGCCATCGCAAGGCACTCGACGTCCATCTCGCGAAGTGACTCAAGGAGGGCCTCGAGGTTGGCGGCGGTCCACGCACCGCTGATGGGCACAGCGGTGAACGCCCCTCCGGAGAGTTCCGCGGTGGCCACGCGGAGTCCCTCAGACGAGGTTCCTGAATCGATCTCGGCATCGTCGACACGGGGCAACGTGAGTACGTAGTCGGTGCGCCCCTCGTGGCCAGGCGGCAGGGACTCGGACGTCTGCACCTTGCTCAGGAGCGAACTCGCAGCACGACCGACATGGTCCTGCTCGAGATCTTGCCCCGCGAAGGCTCGGAGCCCCAAGGTCACCCAGAAGGCTCCGCAAAGTTCGTTCTTCTGGGGAAGCTCTTGACGATGTTCGGCGAGTACCCGCTCAGCCCCGGGCAGGAGCTCTAGGGTGAATTGCGGCGCCGACATGGCCGAAGCCTGTATGTTTGATTTGTTTCTGTCAAGGACTTTTCGCATATCCTGTGAAACGTTCACATCAGGGGCTGTCCCGGGCGGCCGGGGCCGGTAGACCTAGGGACGCAAAGGGGGCGAGGCATGTCCGTCGATCTCGCGGGCGGAGCGTACGACGAGCCTTTCTCCGCACGTCTGCTCGCCGATATGGGCACCCTCACGGCAAGTGAGCGCCGTGTGGCTCGAACCATCTTGGCGGACTACCCCATGGCGGCCCTCGACTCGGTCGCCTCGCTCGCACTCAAGGCGGGAGTGAGTCCGCCTACCGTGGTGCGCTTCGCGACAAAGTTCGGCTTCGCGGGATGGCCTGACTTCCAGGCGGTCCTGCGCCAGGAGGTATCCAAGAGGCTTGCCTCACCGGTGTCGCTCTACGACCAGATGCAGGCGCACCCGCGTCCCGGAACGGAACAACATGCCGGTGACGTCTTCATCAGCGCGATGGCATCGACATTCGCCCGTCTAGACGAGACTGTGCTCGACGCCGCGGTGGACATGCTGATGGATCCCAAGTCGCGTGTCTACGTCATCGGCGGACGTTTCTCTTCAGCGATGGGTGGCTATTTCGCCACTCACCTGCAGATGCTCCGAACAGGGGTGACGCCCGTATCGGAGCTCCCTATCCACCGGACCAATGCGCTGCTGGAAATGAAGCGCAATGACGTCCTCGTGGCCATGGACTTCCGCCGCTACCAGCGAGACACCATCGACTTCGGTCGAGCGGCAGCCGAGCGCGGCGCCCGAATCATCCTTCTCACCGACCCCTGGCTCTCCCCCTTGGTCAGCGATGCTCGCCTCGTCTTGAGCGTAGAAACCACATCCCCCTCTCCCTTCGATTCATTTGTGAGTGCTCTCGCCGTCCTCGAATTACTCATTCACCGCCTCGGGGAGTCAATCGGCGCCGACTCTGTCGAGCGCATGCGTGCCCACGACTCGTTGAACCAGTCGCTGATGCTGAGTGAGGACGAATGATGATCGACGAATCGTCAGCTTCCGAAGCCATCGGGACGCACTTCTACGATGCCTTCGGCGACCAGGTCGAGATCTCACCGCTGCCTGGGGAGCGGGATCGGAACTTCAAGATCTCCGGCCAGGGCAAGAACGCCGTGCTGAAATTCTGCTCCCCTGAAGAGATGGAGCACCTGCAACTCCAAGACCGCGTGCTTCGAGCCCTGTCGCTACCTAGCGTCCCCACCGTCCTTCATGACCAGCAGATCAAGTGGACTTCCGGTGAAGTCGTGCGCTTGATGTCATGGGTAGACGGCACCCCGTGGGTTGAGGTGCCGATGACTGAGTCCCTTCTTGTGACACTCGGTATGACGGTTGCGCAGGTTGATGCGCAGCTCAGCCGCGTTGTGCTGAGCCCGTCCGATCAGGCGGTCTTGGCACGCCCTTTCCGGTGGAACCTTTTGCAGGCGGGGAGCCTGCGGGAGGAAGCGGAACTTGTCGCTGACCCGAGTCTTCGGTTGATATGCCGCGATGAACTCGACACCTTCGTCACGGAGGTCGCTCCCGCTCTCGCGACCCTCCCCCACCACCTGATCCACAACGACGCCAACGAGCGCAACATCATCGTCGACGGCGACCAGGTGAGCCTCATCGATTTCGGCGACATCGTTATTGCCCCCAGGGTCGTGGGTCTGGCAACGGCGCTGGCCTATGCGGCATCGACAATGTCCGACCCGGCCCGCGAGGCCACGTCCCTCGTTCGCGGGTACCACGCCGTGCAGCCGCTCACTCCCGAAGAGTTGGCTCTGCTCTGGCCGCTGACCCGGGTTCGTCTGGTGATGAGCGTCGTTAACGCCGCCGCCCAGAGCGCCGCCGACCCGGACAACGAGTACCTGCTCATCAGCCAGGACACGGTGCCGACACTGTTGCGGAACCTCGTGGAGGCTGATGACTACCTCAGCCTTTGCCGACTGCGCGAAGCCTGCGGCTATGAACCAAGTCCAAGGGCCCACGATGTTCGCAGCCATCTGCGACGCGTCTCCGCGTCACCTGTCGTGTCCGCGCGCGAAGGCAAGCATGCCTGGATCGATTGGAGCGTCGGCTCCGCGTCGCCACGGGACGAGGCAGGCGTTCGCGAACTCATGCGTGATCGCGGACTTGATGTCCTTGCGGGACGCTACGCCGAGAATCGCGATGTCTACGTCGGTCCGTCGTTCGAGGACGAGCAGCGCAGTGTGCACCTTGGCCTGGACCTCTTCCAGCCTGCCGGGTCGGCCGTGCATGCTCCGTTGGCCGGCGTGGTCGAAGACTCCGGTGCCATGCCGGGGGCAGGGAACTACGGGCATGCTGTCGTGCTGCGTCACCACACGCCGGACGGCACTCCCTTCTGGACTCTGTATGGCCACCTCAGCGCCGCCGGAATCCCGCAACCTGGCGATCTGATCTCAGCCGGAGACACCATCGGGAGCATGGGTGAGCCACACGAGAACGGAGGATGGCCCCCGCACGTGCACGTCCAAGTCCTCACGGACCTGTGTGGGATGGGCATGGACGTCTACGGCGTGGCACCGCACAGCGAGGCAACCCTGTGGCGGAGCATCTGCCCGAATCCGAACCTGCTGGTGGGCTTGCCGGATGCTGACGGTCTGGCTTCCGATGGCCATGCGGGGCTGCCTCCATCGGAGCTGCTTCGGCAGCGACGCGTGCGACTATCCCGCAACCTGAGCCTGAACTTCCGCGAACCTCTCCACATTGTCCGAGGCGAAGGCGCCTACCTGTACGACGCCGAAGGCAAGGCGTTCTTGGACCTTGTCAACAACGTTGCACACGTCGGACACGGCAACCCCCACGTGGTTGCCGCGGGCGCACAGCAAATGCACCTGTTGAACACAAACACGCGTTATCTCCACGATGCGATCCTCGAATACGCGCGCAACCTTGCCGCCACCCTGCCGGACCCACTATCGGTCGTCTTCCTGGTCAACTCCGGCAGCGAAGCCAACGACCTGGCCATTCGCCTAGCGCGCGCTCACACGAACGCCGAGGGCTGGATATCACTTCGCCACGCCTATCACGGCCACACGTCAAGCGTCGTCGACATCAGCCCCTACAAGTTCCTCGGTCCCGGCGGAGCAGGGCCTGCCCCACACGTCCGCGTCGCCGATCTCCCCGACCCATTCCGTGGACGGCATACGGACCACGACGCGGGGCTGCGCTATGCGACAGACTTTGCCCAGGTGTTGGAAGACCTCGAGCAGCCCATCGCCGGATTCATCGCCGAAGGCATCGTGAGCACCGCCGGTCAGGTGACCCTCGCCGACGGTTTCCTCGCAGGGGCGTACGAGCACGTACGCGCAGCTGGTGGAGTCTGCATCGCCGACGAGGTGCAGATCGGCCTAGGCCGAGTCGGGTCGGCGTTCTGGGGCTTTGAGCTCCATGGAGTAGTTCCCGACATCGTGACGATGGGGAAGCCTCTGGGCAATGGCCATCCGCTCGCAGCCGTCGTGACGACGCCGCAGATCGCTCACTCCTTCAACAACGGGATGGAGTACTTCAACACGTTCGGCGGCAATCCGGTGAGCGCGACGATCGGACAGGCGGTGCTCGACGTCGTCCTCGACTCCCGGCTCCAGGCCCATGCGTACGAACTCGGGTCGTACGTCCAAGAGCGGGTGCGAGTGATGCAGGAGTCCCATCCGCTCATCGCGGATGTGCGCGGCCACGGCCTATTCCTGGGCATTGAGCTCATGCGGGAAGCAGAGCCGGCCGGTGATGCCGTAGCCGAGGTCATCGAGTATGCAAAACGTCGTGGCGTCATGATGTCCAGCGATGGGCCGGACAACAACGTTTTCAAGATCAAGCCGCCCATGGTGGTCCAACGCGAGGACATGGACTTCTTCCTCGAGGTGTTCGAGGAGGCCCTCACCCGCGTGGATTGACCTGCTCTGGGCGCACGTGAAGGCAGTGACCACCTGGTGACGCCACCAGCGTCCGACGCCGTGCCCTTCACAATTCTTGCGCCAACTTTGTCACCCAGGACCGCGATTCCAGCCCGATGTGCTGGGCCAAAACCCGGTTCTAGGTGACAAAGGCGAGACGGGATGGCCGCACGCCCGCCACACCAGCCGCACATGCAAGTGCCTGGATGCGCCCAGGGGGGTGAGCGCATCCAGGCACTGTTTGCGCGCTAGTCGATCCGTGCGATGTCCTGGCCCTGCTTGACCGTGCCCTCCTCCTCCACTAGACAGGTGATGACCCCGTCAACGGGCGCCTCAACATCAAGGGAGACCTTGTCGACCATGACCTCAGCGATCACCTGGCCGGCCTTCACAGTCTCACCCGTGCGGGCGAACCAGGTGGCCACGACGCCTTCAGCATCGTCGTCCTTGGCCATGTGCGGGAAGGTAATGACGTGACTCATCCGGTCAGCCCATCACCTTGGCAATCGCCGCCTTGATCTTGTCGCGCGTAGGAAGCACCTCGTACTCAAGGACACGCGCATACGGCACGGGGACATCCGGGTAGCACACACGCTGCACCGGCGCCTTGAGCATGGACGGGTCGTGGTCGGCGATGGTCGCGATGACCTCACCACTCATACCGAAGGACTTGTAGTCCTCATCCACGATAACCAGGCGTCCGGTCTTGGCCACCGAAGCGAGGATCGCCTCACGATCTAGCGGCACGAGCGAGCGCAGGTCCAGGACCTCGACGCTGACGTCCCCTTCGAGCTCCTCGGCGACGTCCAGGCAGTGCTGAACAGACATCGAGATGCTCACGACGGTGACATCGGACCCCTCGTGGGCCACCGCGGCCTTGCCGATGGGGACCGTGTACTCCTCCTCGGGCACCGGCCCGATCGAGCGAGGGTTTTTGGCCATCCACGGCAGACCCATCACGCCCTTGTGGAACATGAAGATCACCGGGTTGTCGTCGCGGATCGCCGAGATCATCAGGCCCTTAGCGTCGTAGGGATTCGACGGGGCCACGACCTTCATGCCCGGCATGTGCGCGAAGGATGCCCACAGGCACTGCGAGTGCTGCGCAGCGTCGGAGTAGCCTCCGCCGACAGCCATCATGAGGACCATGGGCACCTTCACATTGCCGCCCGACTCGTAGTGAATCTTGGCCATGTGGTTGTAGATCTGGTCGAAGCACACCCCAAAGAAGTCAACGAACATCAACTCCACGACGGGGCGCATGCCCTCGACCGCGGCACCGATGCCCGCGCCGATGAAGCCGGTCTCGGAGATCGGCGTATCGATGATCCGGGTTGCCCCGAACTCATCAAACAGCCCACCGGTCGATCCGAAGATTCCGCCGTAGGGGCCGACGTCTTCGCCCATGACGAAGACATTGGGATCAGTTCGCATCTCCTGTGCGATCGCCTCAGAGATGGCCTTAGCAGTAGTGACGCGCCGTGTGCTGGCGTCAATCGTCGCAGTCATTGCTTGCTCCTTCTCTCTCGCCTACGCGAACACGTGTAGGTAGGCGTCACTGGGCTTGGGTTCTGGGCTCTCCTTGGCGAAGGCGATGGCAGCCTCGACCTCGGCCTCAGCCTCGGCCTGGATCGCCGCCACAGCCTCGTCATCGAGGAGGCCAGCGGCCCGCAGGCGCTTCTCGTACGCCGGGATCGGATCGCGCTCGGTCGCCTCCTGCAGCTCATCGCCGCGGTAGGCCTGGGCGTCACCCTCGAAGTGACCCCACAGACGAACGGTGTGAATCTCCAGCATGGTCGGACCTCCGCCCGCGCGGGCCCGATCCACCGCGATCTTGCAGGCCTCGTAGATCGCCTCGACGTCGTTGCCTTCAATGCGGGCCGATGGCATCCCGTAGGCGGCCGCGCGCAGCGAGCCGTCCTTGATGGGCGTCGCGGTATCGCGTGCCACGGAGATCGCCCAGTCGTTGTCCTCAATGATGAAGATGACCGGAAGCTTCCACATGGCGGCGAGGTTGAGGGCCTCGTGGAACGCGCCCTGGTTCGCCGCACCCTCACCAGCCACGGCAACGGCGACGTTGTCTGTGCCCTTGCGGTTGAACGCGAACGCCTGACCGACCGCGACCGGCATGCCCTGGGCGATGATCCCGGAGCAGGAGAAGTGGTTGGCCGGGTCGAACAGATGCATGTGCCCGCCCTTGCCGTGGCACAGGCCCGTCACGCGCCCGAAGATCTCGGCCGTCATCGCCTTCATATCCACACCCTTGGCCAGGGCCAGGTGGTGCGGACGGTGTGGCCCGGTGATCGCATCGTCCTGCTCGAGATTGGCGCACAGCCCCACCGCGACCGGCTCCTGGCCGGCAGCGAGGTGCATCTCACCAGGGATGAGACCGGCTCCAATGTCCCACTGGGGGGTCTTGTCCGCGTGGTAGTCACGCTGAAGAGCAGCCTCGTAGGTGCGGATCCGCACCATGTCCTTGTAGAACTGAACCCGTGTGTCGTCGCTGATCATGACGCTCCTTTCTGGGCAGGGGCGAGTGCTTACCTGACCTGAGCCCAGTGTCTGCTCGGAGCCCCGGGGGTGAAAGGCCTCGGATTTCAAATGGTGAAACAAAATCGGTCAAACCCGCTGCCTGCGCCCCGCTCCTTATCTACGATGGCGGCACCCAATGAGAGACGGTGCCGGTGACCGAATCTGCGCCCACGCTGATCCAGTCCGTGCAACGCGCCCTCCACCTCGTGGAGGCCGTCAGCGCGCGACATGGTCGTGCGCGCGCCAAGGAGTTGGCCCGGGACCTCGGGCTGAGCCTCCCGACGACCTACCACCTGCTGAGGACCCTGACCCACGAGGGATATCTGAAGCGGCTCGATGACGGCAGTTATGTGCTCGGACCCACCCTGCTGCAGGTAGCCACCCAAGATCGGATGGCCGCCACCCTCGCGCGCGCGCGTCCGGCGATGACGGGTCTACGCGATGAACTACGCAGTCCGGTCTACCTTGCCGCCTACGTCGACGGGGAGATCAATGTCGTCGAAATCGTTGACTCGGCCAAGGCGCCGTCCATTGACCTATGGGTTGGCATGCACGACTCGGCCCACGCGACGGCGCTCGGCAAGTGCATCCTTAGCGCATTGACTGACGAAGAGCGCCAGGACTATCTCGCCCGTCACCCCTTGCATGCGTTGACCCGGCGGACCGTCACCAACCGCACGGTGCTCGAGAGCGAGATCGGTCGTGGCCTGCCGATTGCACGCGATCAGGAGGAGTACGCCCTCGGGGTGAAGTGCATCGCCGCCCCGGTCGTGACGCAAGACTTCCTCGGGGCCGTCGCGGTCGCTCGGGGACCGGAGCAGTCACCTAGGTCGAAGGAGATCGAGGTCATCCCGGCCCTCACCCGAGCGGCACAACGGATCCAGCGGAGCATGGCACTCGCCGAGTAGCCGCCCACCTCCCCTGGTTTGTCACCGAGAAGCGGGGTTTCTGACCACGTTCTCCGGCTAAAAGCACGCTTCACGGTGACAAACGGGAGGGGGCTCTACGTCGGCCGGGAGGGGCTGTACGTCGCTCGCGGCCTGTCCGCCGCCGCGTTCACTCGCGCCCGCAACTCAGGCGGCCGCCTAGTGATGATCACACGGTTATCGATGCGGTCTGTCTGCGACGTGCGGCCGCGCCCTGAGGATCCGTGAAGTCCGCGTGCCGACGGTGCGACCGGCGGACCCGGGCTTCGCGATCGTGACGCCCGAGCGTCAGATTCGTCTCACCAGATACCGATTCAACTCTCTGAAACGGGATGTTGTGAGACCAGTGACGTCATCGGGCCCTACCCTCTTGGCCATCGAAGTGCATCCCCGCGTACTCGCGAAGGAGTTCCCATGGTCATCCGCGCGCTTGCTGCGGTCGCTGGCGCCGCTCAGCGGGGATTGGCCGCCACGCGGCGACCCGTCCACGCCGCCACGCCAGCGATGAGCAGGAGGATCGCCACTCCGATCAACGTGAAGGCGAGGCGTTGGGCACTGAAGTCGATCTCCTGCCCCGGTGGCGCGGCGATGAGCACAAGGAAGATCGTGATGAATAGTGTCTGCAGCCAGTAGGGCTCGGTCACCGCAAAGATCAAGGTCAGCGACAGCATCGCGAGGGAGGCACCCACCCAGGCGGGTGGATTGAGCAAAACGAGAATGCCCACGACACCCAGACCGGCGAGCGTGCCGAATATCCGGTGCCAGGACTGACCAAGGTGGCCCTCGGCGACTGTCGGCGCCAGCAGAAGGATGGTCATGGGGATCCAGTACCCATGCTGGGGGTCCACGAGGTAGCCCACCAGAGCACCCAGGCCAGCGGCAAGACCGAGGACAGCGGCAGTCACCAGTGCCCTATTGGCCGACTTCGCTGACCCCTCAACCTGAGCGGGCGCGCCCTGACGCTGAGCGAGCGTGGTCCCGAGGTAGCCGCCGATCAGCACGAACACAACCGTGATCACGCTGTCGCCGACGGTCGAGATGGGTAGCGCGGTAGCGGCGATGATTCCCGCGAGGGCGTACAGCGCGAGTTGCCCCCACCGCACCGTCCAACCGGCGAACGCGCCAAAGGCGGCAACAACGATGACCCACCACCACTGGCCCGACGACCAGCCGCCAAGGAGTAGCGCGGCCGCGAGTATCGGCAGGAAGCGGCGAGCCGCGCTGACTCCACACGCCATCGATCCCAGGGTCCCGCCCACCATGCCGATCACGAGTGCCGGCGCCCCGGCCGGCCCGCCAAGCCAGCCACCGATGAGTGCCGGGATGACGATGAGGAGGAGCACGAGCAGTGCCGATTTGGGCAGCTTGTGCAGGACGTCGCTCATGACCGCACCGGGCCGGGTCGCCGTACCTGCATGGAGTCATCCTCCCGCAAAGACTCTGCCTGAGGCCGTCTCACTGCGTCCCGCCTCAGGCGCTCCAAACGGGACGCAGCGAAACGACGAGCCGGGAGAAGGCGGCCGACCTCTCTGAGACGCACGTCACCCGGCACTACCTGCGCCGCTGACTGACCCAATCCCTGAGCCACAGCTGCCTTGCCCGCGGGACGCCGGGAGCGACGGTATTGACCGGTATGTCGCGATACGTCACAGTGCGTACATGACCCGACGCGTGATCGCTACCCTCTCTATCGCTCTTGGCAGTGCCGTCCTCGCCGGATTCGCGGGTGCGAGCGGTGCCACCGGGGCGACATCGATGGTGCAGGAGCGCGCCGTGACCCCCGACCGCCCCGCCAAGGTCTTCGGCACCACGGGTGCGGGCCCGAACTCCCTTGTTATCGACGCCAATGGCACTGTCTATACGGTCAACTCCAAGGACAACACCGTCTCCAAGATCACCGCGGCCGGTGCGTCGTCCATCCTCGGCTCAACTGGCAAGCAGCCCATGGGCATCGCCATCGACACCGACGGCAACATCTATACGTCCAATATCGGCGACGCCACCGTCACCAAGATCACCCCCGACGGCACCTCGAGCACGCTCGGCACGACGGGCCGCGGCCCCATGGGCATCAAGGTCGATGCCGACGGCAACGTCTACACCGCCAACTACGCCGACAGCACCGTCACCAAGATCACCCCCGAGGGTGAGTCCAGCGTCCTGGGCAAGACCGGCATCCACCCGCTCGGCCTGATCCTCGACGGGACCGGCAACGTCTACACCGCCAACGAGGCCGACGACAACGTCACCAAGATCAGCCCCGCAGGCGTGACCACCGTCTTCGGCACCACCGGCGGCTGGCCGCAGGCGATCGCCATGGACGAGCTCGGCAACGTCTACACCGCCAACTGGAACACCGCGAACGTCTCCAAGATCACCCCCAGCGGCAAGTCGACCATCCTGGGCAGCTCGGGCCGGCGTCCGATCGGCATCACCGTCGATGCCTCCGGCAACGTCTTCACGACCAATAACGGCGCCGACACCATCACGCGCATCACGCCCAGCGGGTCCTCGCGCCTGTACGCCGTGACCGAGCGTCGCCCCTCGGGCATCACGGTCGATGCCGCGGGCAACCTCTACAACGTCAACTTCCTGTCCAACACCGTCACCAAGATCCCCGCGAAGGCAGCGACGCAGTCGAACGTCGTCACACTGAGCACGGTCACGGTCTCCGCCCCCGGCAACCCCGACGCGTGGATCATCCCGTTCTACAACGACGTCTACGAGACCGAGGATTCCTGCCTCGCGGCGCTGCCCGAAGTGCAGGAGATCGTCGCGGCCAACCCCGACCCGTCCGTGCAGAAGGGCTCAGCAACCTCATGCATGGGTGTCGGTGGCGTCAACTACACCTACAACATCGGCGAGCTGGAGATCACCACCGCACAGTGGGTGACCTTCCTCAACACTGTCGACCCGATGGGACGTAACCGTCATCACCTGTGGGATGTGGCTGAGAGTTCCTCGGTGTGGCCGAAGTACGGCTCGATCAACCGCAATCTGAACGCCGCACCGGGACAGCGGTACTACGTGGCATCACCCGGATGGGCCAACCGCCCCTACAACTCCGCCGACTTCAGCCGCGCGGCCCGCTTCATCAATTCGCTCAACAACGGCCGGGTCCTGTCGAAGAAGACATCGGACGTCACGACGGTCACCGGCGACACGTTGGCGGTCACGACGTACCGCGTGCGCCTGTCGAAGAAGACCGAAACCGGTATGTACACGATGAAGAATCGCAAGGCCACACGCAATGCCAAGAAGGGCTTCGCGCTCACCAGCCAAGACGAGTGGATCAAGGCGGCGTACTTCGATCCCAATGGCGGCGGCAAGTTCTCCTACTGGGACTACCCCACCAACCCCGGCCTCTTCGTCAACTGCCTGGTCGACAAGGAAGGCTGCGCCGAAGGTGACCAGCCCAATGCCACGGTGATGGATGCCGACGGCAATGTCGTCAACGCCGACCAGCAGCCGCTGGCCTCGTTCGTGCCCACGCCCGGCGTCGCGCCGGACTGGTGCCCGGTCACCTACCTCACCCCCGAGGAGTGCACCGCCGATTCGCCGTTCCCGCCGGTCCTGCCCTACAACGGCAATGTCTCGCCGGTCGGCGCGGCGCTCACTCGCTCCCCGTGGGGCACGCTCGACCAGGGCGGCAACGTGGTCGAGACGCTCGACACGATCTCGCCCCCGCCCCCGCTGGGCGACACCACGATCGTGTGGCGTCGCTGGCACGGCGGTGTCGTCACGGCAACGGCGTACCAGATGTGGCTCTCGGCGGTCGGGACCACGCCGCAGAGAGTGCCGGGCTTCGCGGTCAACCCGTGGCGCGGCTTCCGGATCTCGGTGCGAGGCCTGTAGATACAGCGGCGCGGGCGATCCCGAGGGGACCGCCCGCGCCAGCGTGCTCGTGCGATCGTCAGTCGTACCACGTCCACGAGATGTTGCCGAGATTGTCCGTCTGCGTCACGAGGACAATGCCCTCGGTCTCACCGTCGGAGACGTAGCACTCGATCTCCAGTCCCTTCTCAAGCGGCACTGCTTCTGGGCACTCGAGCTCGACGGGCACTCCCAACTCGGCCTCGATGAGGGGTCTCACCGCGTCCGTCTTCAAGGTCGTGCCCAGGCTCCAGTCGACGTTCCCCTGATCATCGATCTGAGTGATCACCACAATCGCATTGGCTCCGTCGGCTGTCGCCGGGCATGTGGTCACCAATCCGGCCTGATACGGGATCTCCCCAGGGCATTGAAGAGTGACCGTCTCGCCAGTGCTCTCCAGAATGCTCGCCTCGACCTTTTGGGGATCAATCCCGTCCGACGTGACGGTCACCGTGCAGGCCGTCATCAAAAACCCGGCGACGGCCACACAGCACATCGCTGCATGGGAACGACGTGGGCGCAGCAGCGCAGATATCGGCTTACCGGGCTCAGGATGGCGCATCGACGATCGCAATGTTGTAGCGGACATTATTTCCATCAAGCGAAATGACGGTTACCTCGAAGGTCCAGTCCCCGTCGGGATCGCTCAATGTGCACCGCATCGACGCGTCGATCTCTGCAGGGAGGTCACCAGGACAGGTGACATCCGGTATTTCATCGATGGGATCACCAAAATCACTTGCGAGCTGCTCCCTGATTGTTTGGGCTACGTCGGCCGCCGGCACGGCGCCGCTGCCGCACGCAGCGAGGAAGAGTGCAGCCCCCGTCGCGGCACCGACCGCGAGAAATCTGGACCTGGATCTAGGCATCGTCGCAACTCCCTTATCTGGACGGAATCGGGCTCGTCTGCCCTCGTCGTGTCGGCACCGTCTCAGAATCGCGAGACCACCGTGCGGGCGTCGACCGAAGAGTGGCACTAGCACCACGGACGCCCCTGCCGCACGACGATTACGTCAGGGAGGCCCACCCCGCCGTCGTGACGAGGACTGCGATGCCGCCAACCAGGCCGACGACGCTCAGCGCGATGAAGCCGAACTGGATCGAGCGCCGCTGCACAATGGTCGTCAAACCTGCGACGAAGAGAACCACGGCGAAGAAGACATTGGCGAGATCGAAGCGATCGCTCACCGCATCA
>Ga0208004_1000240_pt1 | contig 21109 bp, 22 predicted proteins | sample DEB08_DNA_6_FD_184522 | JGI IMG/M metagenome (GOLD analysis project Ga0208004, IMG submission 184522) | Aqueous microbial communities from the Delaware River and Bay under freshwater to marine salinity gradient to study organic matter... | ecosystem: Environmental > Aquatic > Marine > Coastal ...
ATCCGGCTTATAGGGCGACTCTTCTTAAGGGCTTAATCATCTGCATAGTTAATTTCCTCTGCTACCAAGGGTTTTGAGTGAATAGGGAATTAACTCTTTGGCACATATTGCAATCATGATTCCTGCAACTCCACTGAGAAGAAGCCCGATTGAGCGATCAGAGAGCAAGAGAGAGCCGCTGAAATAAACAGCAAAGGCTCCAAGAGCCTCAGCTAAGGTGGCGGCAAGGGTTAGAAGTAGAGCTATTTTTCGACCATAGCCAGCAAGAAGCGCTGTTGCACTTATTGCTATTCCTTCAGGAATGTTATGAAGCGCTAATACAACTGAGGTTGTAAGCCCAGTTTGAATGTCAACCAAGCTTGCCCCAATAGGGGCCGCCCCTTCTGGAAGATTGTGAAGCGATAAGGCAATAGTGATAAGAAGCGCTGGGTTTTTTACCGTAGCTCCTTCTTTATCAAACTTTACACTGGATAAGGCAATAACTAAAGCAAAACCAAGGCAGGTGGTGAGTAATACCTGAATAAAACTAAGACCGCTATCAAGAGCTGATGGAATTAATGAGAGAACACTTACAGTCAACATCGCTCCAGCAACTAGTAATAGCGTGATAGCGATGAAGCGCTCTGATGGATTTTTTTTCAAGGCTATCAATATCCAGCCCAAAAGCGTTGCAGCAGCAGATAGCAGAGCCAGTATTAGCCCAAGTTCTAGAGTTGAGATATCACCACTCCTTCACTACTTACAAATCTTTCCTGCTTTTAAGCCTACTGCCTCGCGCAATTTGCTCAATGTTGCGATAATGCCAGTATGAAACGAGTTTCACCACCTAAGGCTCTTCGTCGCAAGAGTAGTCGTGAATCTCGCCTGATTGAGGTAATTAATGAGCTGGATCAATTCTTAAGTGCTCAACAGATTCATAAAATCTTAAATGAGCAGGGAAGTTCCATCGGCCTTGCCACTATCTATCGCCGTCTTGAGAGATTGAGCCAGGAGGGAAAAGTTGATGCCTTAATTAGTCCCAGTGGCGAGCGCCTCTATAGAAGGTGTGGGCAAGATAGCGGCCATCATCACCATTTAATCTGCCGAATTTGTGGGGCTACTCAGGAGTTTGATTTAGAGGCGGTAGAAGTTGTTACTAGCAAGATTGCAAATAAGCATGGTTATCAAGATGTTAGCCATAACCTAGAGGTATTTGGAGTCTGCGCCAGCTGTCAAAGCTCAGTGACTAAATCAATTTCAAAGCCAAAGCTTCGATAAAGTTTTAAAGCTCGCTCATTTGATTCATCGGTATAGACCCAAGCTTGGCTATATCCATCTGAGATCATCTGCTTAAGAGCGAGAGTCAGTATCTTCTTTCCTAACCCCTCTCCTTGCAAACTAGGAATAATGCCAATTACAAAGATCTCGCAGACTCTCTCTCCAATTAATTGATGTTCTTTAAGCCAGAAAAATCCTAAATCTCTTCCATCTTTTTTCATGAATATAAGACGATCGGGACGGAACCAGACTTCCCCCATTTTGGCAAGAAGTTTAGAGAGATCCCAATCGCTCTGATCAGGGTGGCCCTTGAAGATTTGGTTATTTAAATCTAGATATCTTGATTCATCTTTATTTCTCTTAAAAATTTCTAGTTCTAACTCTGATTGCAAATTACTTTCCGCTAAATTTAAATCATTCAGATTGCATCTCAGGCGCAGGATTGGACGTTTATTGACTGATTCGCCCTTTAAGAGATCTTCCATAGGGCTAGATTAGATAAAAAGTGAGGCTTTGAGATACTCTTAGCTCTGTCTTGATGCGTCTTGCGTCGAGAAAACTCAAAGCCTGGCCCTAGAGCCGGCTTATATGTAGGTCTTATCTTTTCGTTCATACGACAAGTCACTAGAGACATACATGTCTAGATGATTGGTCTGTATTTTTCATGTCCGCTAAACCTGCAACAAAAGAAATAACCTTTAAGTCCCTGGGGCTAAACCCTGCTCTAATTAAAGCCCTTGATGCGCAAGGCATAACCAACCCCTTTCCGATTCAAGCAGCAACAATTCCCGATGCGATTGCTGGCCATGACATTTTGGGTCGGGGCCAGACTGGCTCTGGAAAAACTCTCGCCTTTGGCCTTGCTCTGCTTCATAACATTTATGGCATGAGAGCAAAGGCTCATCAACCGCTAGCACTTGTCCTTGCTCCAACTAGAGAGCTAGCTCAACAAATAGATGAGGTCCTTCGCCCTCTTGCAAGATCAGTTGGCCATGAATGCGTAGTTATTGCTGGCGGAATGCCATATGGCAAACAGGTTAATGCTTTGAAGAAATCTATCTCTATCGTTGTTGCCACTCCAGGTCGTTTAATAGATCTACTTGATCGAAAAGATATTCGCTTTGATCACCTTGAAATCACTGTTTTAGATGAAGCAGATCAAATGGCTGATATGGGTTTTCTTCCGGCTGTCAAAGAGATTTTGAATCAGACTAAAAAAGGCGGACAGCGTCTTCTCTTCTCTGCAACCCTTGATAGAGGAGTTGATGGTTTAGTAAAGCAATATCTCAAAGAGCCTAGATCTCACTCCATCAAAGAAATTGAAGGAACAAAAGATAAAGCTGAGCATTATGTCTTTGTCTATCGACAGGGTGATAAATCAAATATCATCAATCAAATCGCAGCTAGAGAGGGAAAGACTCTGCTCTTTGTTAGAACAAAGCGCGGTGCTGATAAGTTAGCTTCAAATCTTGCCCATGTTGGCGTTAAAGTCGGAACTCTCCATGGCGGAAAATCACAGGCCGTTAGAACTAGAACTCTTGCAAGATTTAAAGATTCAGAGAGCGCAGTCTTGATTGCAACCGATGTTGCTGCTCGAGGAATCCATGTTGATGGCATTGATTTAGTGGTTCATGTGGATCTTCCAGCAGATCATAAAGATTATCTACATAGATCTGGGCGAACTGCCAGAGCTGGAGAATCTGGAAAAGTAATCTCACTTGCCACCCATCAAGAGCAGAGAACTATGGCGGGAATTGCTTTAAGAGCTGGAATTGAAACTTGGGTTATGGCAATTACTCCAATGGATGAGAAGTTGGTAAAGATTGCTGGGGCGAGAATGCCAAGTGGAGTTCCAACTCCAGAGGCTAAAGAGAAGGTCGTAAGTAAGTCCCCAGAGCGCGGCGGCGGGCCAAGGCCTAAGGGCGGTCGAAAGCGCAAGAGAGTTGGAAATGATCAGACTCGAAACAAGAGAAGTGCTCCACGCTCTAAGCGAGCTAGATAAGCCCCTTTGCTAGTTAGACTTTAATCATGAAGGGTAAATTAGTTGTAACGCTTCAATTCATTCTGCTCTTTGCTTTGGCTCTATTGCCGGGATCTAAAGAGAGTTCGCAACTTAGATCTGCTTTGGCAGCTCTACTAGCACTTCTTGCAGTACTCATTCTATTTCGCGCCTTTAGAGATTTAGGAAGTGCGCTGACACCTCTTCCTGAGAGTAAAGAGGGGGCAGATCTAGTAACAAGTGGTATCTACTCAAAGATAAGACATCCAATTTATTCTGCTCTCTTTGTTCTGGCTCTAGCTGCTTATCTCTGGAAACAAAGCGGCAGTGTTTTAATTGCAGCCCTGCTATTAACTTTCCTATTGCTATATAAGGCAAGGTATGAAGATCAGATTTTGAGAGATAAATTTCCAGAAAGTATTGAGTTTCAAAAATCAATTCCACCATTCTTTCCAAGGTTTAGAAAAGGAAAAAAACCATGACTATTGGTTTAGAGCGTTTATTAAGGCATATGGCTTGGGCTAATCAATTAACGATTGAGCATCTAGCAACCCTTCCTGAAGCTGCGTTAAAGTCTTTTGCCACAAATCCAGAGTGGTTTGTCGCTGAGATTACTCATCACATAGTGGATTCAGCTGATGCGTATGCATTTCGCATAACTGGCAAACATCCAGAAGTCTCTGGCGAGTCAATCCAAGAGATAGGCAAAATTGCTGATTTGGAAGTACTTGCCAAGCAGGCAGCAGCTATCGATGCTGCACTATTGGAATCTGCAAAGCTAGATGATGAGCTCCTTGAATTTAAAAACTACTCAGGAAACCTTGTAAAAAGATGGCGCTCCACAATTCTCTCCCAATCAATCCACCATGCAACAGAGCATCGAGCACAAATTGCTAGCGCCCTTGAGGCCAAGGGATTTAAGCCGGTAAATCTTGATGATTTAGATTTATGGAGCTATGAGATTAGTAATGGGTAAGTTCTACTAAACTATTGCCCTGCATTTAAATCATTTCTAGAAAGGATTCTTAAATCATGTGTAGCGCCGTTAAATGTCGCTCTTGTGGCAAGTGGACTTGGGAAGGCTGCGGAGAACATATTGCTCAGGCACTTGCTGGGATAAAAAAAGATCAGATTTGCATCTGCCCTCGTTAAAGTTTTCCTTGCTCCAGTTTCTTAAAGACCTCTTTAGCTCTAGATCTCACCTCATCTAGATCTTTAAGTCGATCTAGGCCAAATAGTTGTTGAGCAATCCGGTGATTTCCTTGAAACTGCTGGCGATGTCGATCTAGAAAGTCCCAATAAAGAGTTGTAAATGGGCAGGCATCATCACCGGTGCGCTTCTTTGGATCAAAGAAACAACCTTTGCAATGGGTGCTCATTCTTGAAATATATGCACCCCCTGCTGCATAAGGTTTGGTCATCATAATTCCACCATCGGCATGAACCCCCATGCCAATTACATTTGGAACCATCACCCAATCGCTAGCATCAATAAAAACCTCTCTCATCCATTGCAAGAATTGCTGGGGATTAATGCCAGCAATTAGGGCAAAGTTACTTAAGATCATTAAGCGCGGAATATGATGAACCCAGGCGCGATCATTGATATCGGTAATGGTGTTTTTCATACAGTTCATATTGGTCTTACTTGGATCTCTAAATAATTGTGGCAGCTCTCGCTTTGCATGTAAGCCATTTTTTTGGCGATACTCACTTCCTAAATACCAGTACATGCCATTGACATACTCCCGCCAGCCAATGATCTGCCTAATAAAGGCCTCGGCCGAGGCAATTGGAATATCTCCCTTTTCAAATCTCTTTAGCGCTGCCTTGATAACTTCCTCGGGGTGAAGCAGGCCGTTATTTAAATATGGGCTAAGCAGTGAGTGATGCAGCGCCCAGTTCTCATCGGTGATGGCATCTTCATAGGGGCCAAAGTTTGCAAAGTGATTTTTTAGAAAATTTTCAAGTTGTTTAAGTGCGCCAGCTCTTGTTGTAGCCCAATTGGTGGATGGGCTATGTCCTAGCTCTTTAGCGACCTCTAGATCTATTTCATCTGGGGCGTGGGTTAGATATTTAGGCCATTTATAATTCTTCGGTGGCGGCAAGCGATTTTCCTTATCAAAGTTCCAGGCCCCACCTAGCGGCTTTGCTTTATCCATCAAGATATTTAGACGAACTCTCTGCTTGCGATAGAAGTTCTCCATTAAATAGCTCTTCTGTTCATCTGCCCATTTAGCAAAGAGTGAACGAGAAGTTAGAAAGAAGTCGTTCTCAACAAAACTTACGCCATATTCACTCAAAGATTGAAAGAGACGATGAGAAGAAGGCTCTGCTGCAAAAATCTTTACATTCTTGTATTTCTCTGAAAGCTCATCAAGGCCCGAAGTTGTGCTGCTAGCTTTTATGTATTCAACTTTAAACCCTTTTTCTCTTAGCACTTGAGCAAAATGTCTAGCACTTGAAATTAAGAAATAGAGCCGCTCAGGATGCCATTTTTTTCCTGTGGTCATAGGTTCGCTTTGAATCAGCGCAATTACATCCTTTTTGGCATCAGCGTTCTTTAAGACTCCATATTTGGCGCTTATTTGATCAAAGCCAACATAGAGGATGCGCTCTATCATGCGCACAATTGTATTGACCCTGATAGATTTTGCTCCATGGATTTAGATAATTTGAAATTTGGCCTCGATACCTTCGGTGATACTCAAAACGATGATTCTGGAGCGCCTATCTCTGCAGCAGCCACGATTAGAAATGTGGTTGAGCAGGCCGTCCTGGCAGATCAATTGGGGCTAGATCATTTCAGCATTGGCGAGCATCATAGGGATGACTTTGCAATATCTTCGCCAGATACCGTTTTGGCTGGAATTGCAACTAGAACTAAGCAGATCACACTCGGTACCGGAGTTACTGTTTTATCAAGTGATGATCCGGTTCGGGTCTATCAAAGATTTGCCACAATTGATGCGCTATCAAGTGGAAGAGCGGAAATTACTGCTGGTCGAGGATCATTTATCGAATCATTTCCACTCTTTGGCTATGAACTATCTGATTATGGCGCGCTATTTGAAGAAAAACTTGAGTTATTAGTTGAAATCTTAAAAGAGCATGCAGTGACCTGGTCAGGAACGATGCGAGCGCCGCTAATTAATCAGGAGATTTATCCAAAGACTGAGCGCGGCAGCATTCCACTTCGAGTTGGAGTTGGTGGAACTCCTGAGTCAGTGGTCAGAGCTGCAAGGCTTAATGCCAAATTAGCAATTGCCATCATTGGCGGTGATCCTGCGCGCTTTGCTCCATTTGCAGATCTTTATCGAAGTTCAATGAATGAGTTTGGTCATCCAATTCGCCCTATTTCTATCCATTCACCTGGTCATATCGCAGCCTCACAAGAGATTGCAATTGAAGAGCTCTGGCCACATTATCAAGTGATGTTTGGCCGTATTGGCAGAGAGCGCGGCTGGGGGCAGGTCACAAAGGAGCATTTCATTAACGAAGTGAAATATGGCTCCTTCTATGTGGGAACTCCTGAAGAGGTGGCAAGAAAGATTGCCTATGCGATGAAGTCCATAGGAGCTGAGCGATTTGATTTTAAATATTCAAATGGACCTATGGCGCACTCTAAATTGATGAATTCAATTGAACTCTATGCCACCCAGGTCGTTCCGATGGTCAAGGAGATATTAAGCGCCGATAGAGCAGCAAGCAGCGCTAGCTCAAGGTGATATCTTTCAGATAATGAAGCGCGTGATTGCCCCTTTGAGAGACTTTCTTCATAGAGAGTCATCTAGCGGCACGCTAATTCTTATCGCTTCAGCATTTGGATTAATTGCGGCAAACTCTGGACTTGCAGATAACTACTTTGCTTTTCTAGATCTTAAATTTCAAATTGGACCGGAAAGCCTTGCTCTTGATTTCACGATATTAAAGGTCATTAACTACTTGCTGATGAGCCTTTTTTTCTTTGTAGTAGGCCTTGAGATTAAGCGAGAGCTAACTTCAGGCCATCTTGCATCCTTTAAAGCAGCGGCAGCTCCACTATTTGCAGCAATTGGCGGAATGAGCCTTCCAGCCATTATTTATCTAGCAATTGCAGGGGGAGTGGAACCAAATGGTTGGGCAGTGCCGGTGGCAACCGATATTGCACTTGCCGTTGGACTTCTTGCCTTGGTTGGAAGTAGCGCAATTGCCTCGCTTCGATCATTTCTACTAGCGCTAGCTGTAATTGATGATATTGGAGCGATATTAATTATTGCCCTGGTTTACTCAACTGGAGTTAATCTCTCCTGGGGCCTTGCAGGCCTCCTTACAATCTTTGCCATCTTGGGATTTAGAAAGCTCGGAAGTCAATCTGCATTGGTCTATCTGCCGCTAGCCTTATCACTCTGGTATTGCGCATACAGATTCGGGATTCATCCCACAATTGCTGGAGTTATTTTGGGTCTGCTCACCCCGAATATTGCACGGACCAATTCAAATCTTACCGATAGCGAAGATGGATCTGTTTCGGTTATTGAATACTTAGAGGATAAATTTCATCCGATTAGTAGCTATGTAATCGTGCCAATTTTTGCTTTTGCAAATACTGGAGTTGAGATTTCAAGCCAGTCAATTAATAGCGCACTTAACTCAGTTATTGCATGGGGAATCTTCCTCGGTCTAGTAATTGGCAAACCCCTAGGCGTGCTGCTTGCAACCATCGCGGCAAGAAAAATAAAGATTGCCGAATACCCACAAGGTGCCAGGAATCTAGATCTTATTGCCACAGGAAGCGCCGCAGGAATTGGATTTACCGTTGCAATATTTATTGCTCGCTTGGCTTTTGATAGCCCAGAGATTGTGAATCTAGCAATCTTTTCAGTGATTATGGGATCTGTGGTTAGTGCTCTGATTAGCTTGCTTATCTTTAAAACTTTAAAGCGCTCAAAGATTTAATTTTTAGCTAGCCAGCCAGCCCCAGACCGAATCTGCTCCTGAGTGGCCAGTTAAAAAGATATAGACCAGAGCCAAGATTGCAGCAAGGGCAAGAAGAATTGAAACCAGCCTTCTTAAAACCGGCGAACCAATACCAGCGCCTGTTTTATCCATCCGATATCGAATAAATAACAGAATTAAAAGTGGAATGAAAGTAAATGGCGCGATTTCACCATAGCTCTCATGTCGTTCAACTTCCTTGTTGATTCTTTCTTGAAAAGATTCTCCACTTGCTTTGGCAAGAAACAAAGATAGTTGTGAAATTACTGCAAGAACCAGAACTGGAAGGCCATACCTTCTTGAAAAACTTGGCCAATAAGACATAGCAAGAGCTGCAAAGGCCACTAGTGGCACTAAAACAACTGGGGCATGTGAGGCTAAAGGATGAAGTGGAAGTCCAGCAATTAGATCAAATGGTCCACCTAAATCATCGCCATCAAATAATTTCATAGAGACAAGTATAGAGAAAGCCTAGATTCCTGCTGCGTGACCTTCACATCTTGGATCAGAACCTGCGATATAGGTTCCATTTGGCAAGACTTCAAGCAATTGAACTGCAGAGCCATGGCCATAGGCCGAAAGCTCCTCAACGCTATGCCCCTTTTCCTTAAGGGATTGAAGAATCTCTTTTTCCACTCTATTTTCAACCTGCAATACCCCTTCATATTTCTCATCAAGTGATGAACCACCTGCCTTGTTTAAGTGTTGCCAGCGAGGAGCTTCAGCATTTTCTTGTGGATTCAACTTCAAATCAATGGCATTAACAATTAGCTGGAAATTACTCTGCACTTGAATATTTGCCCCAGGAGTTCCCCCCATGTAAGCAAGAGAACCATCTTCTCTAGTTACAGACCAGGCATTTAGTGTGTGAGCTGGGCGCTTTCCTGGCGCAATAAAATTTGGTGACTTTGGATCAAGTGAGAATCCGGTTAAGCGATTGTTAAGCAGAATGCCAGTTCCTGGAATCACCCATGAGGCTCCGAAACCATGAAAGACACTTTGAATCCAGGAGATAGCATTGCCATCTCGATCTGCAACTAGAAAATAGGTGGTATCACTTCCCTCGCTAGATACTAAAGGTTCTTTCAAATTTGCTCTATCCATATTGATTTGGCTGCGCCTTGTAGTAATACTGGATGCTGCAAAGAGTTCTTCCAAATTAATATCAATATGCTCTGGATCTCCAAGAAGTAAGTAGCGATCTGCAAAGGCAATCTTTTTTGCCTCCACCATTAAGTGAATGCGATCTGCCTCTTGCATCTTTGCCAAATCGAAACCCTCTGCAATTAGTAGCTCCTCAAGCATAATCATTCCTTGACTTGGTGGGGGCTGGCCATGAATTAAATAGTTGCGATATTTAACGCTTAATGGCGGTAGAACTCGAGTTCTATGTTCTGCCAAATCTCTAAGGCTAAACCAGCCATCGCTGGCTGCAACTAATTTTCTGGCAATCTCTCCCAGGTAGAAGGCATCTCGCCCATCTTGAGCTATCGCCTCTAGGGAATCTGCTAAATCACTTTGAACGACTAAATCACCGACTTTTAGGTTGGTATCAAAACCAAGGCTTTTAAAAACTTGCGTATCTGGAAACATTTTAAGATGACCTGAAATTCTCTTAACAAATCCAGAGTTAGCAGCAAAGCCATTTCTTGCATAATCAATAGCAGGTGCCAAAATTTGATCCATCGATAAAAGACCAAATTCTTTATGTATCTCAAACCAAGTGGAAACAAGTCCTGGAACAGTGGCGCTCTTATATCCGTGATGATCGATTTCGTTCTTGAACTGATCAGCGCTAGCGCTATGGGTAGCCTCACCACTTCCATTAAAAGCTAAATTCTTCTTTCTTGCTGCGTTGTGGGAAATAACAAAAGCATCACCGCCAAGATGAGATGCGCCAGGTTCAACAACTGCCAATACCGCGCTCGTTGCAATCGCAGCATCACCTGCAGATCCACCTTTAGTAAGAATTTCGATACCGGCAGAGACTGCAAGTGGTTGACTCGCTGCAACGATGCCATTTCTGGCATACACAGGGGAGCGATGTGTGCTCTGGCTCATAAAGTGAAGGGTATAGGCTCAGCGATATGTCTAGTGTAAAAATTGAATTTAAAGATTTAAGTAAGCGCTACAAGGACGTTTTAGCGGTATCTAATTTCTCAGCACAGGTTCAATCCGGCAGAGTCACCGGCTTTTTAGGACCCAATGGAGCTGGAAAGAGCACCGCGCTGCGCTGCCTACTGGGTCTAGTCAATCCAACCGGGGGAAGCGCAGAGATCAACGGGGGCTCATATAGCCAGCTAGTAGAACCCATTCATAAGGTGGGAGCGGTATTAGATAGCAGAGGCTTTCATCCGGGATTAACGGCAAAGCAAAACTTGAAAATCATGGCAAGTGCCTCAGATATCAGCTTCTCTCGCATTGATGAAGTTTTAGCCCTTGTTGATCTAGTAGGTGCTGCAAATAAGAGAACCAAGGGATTTTCACTTGGCATGAAGCAGCGCCTCTCACTTGCAATTGCGATGCTTGGAGATCCTGAGATTTTAATTCTTGATGAACCGGCAAATGGCCTCGATCCACTTGGAATTGTTTGGCTCCGCGAGTTTCTCCAGAGATTAGCAGGCGAAGGAAGAACAATCCTGGTTTCATCACATCAACTAGCTGAGATGCAAAATACTGTTAATGATGTTCTGATTATTAATAATGGAGTTCTAGTAGCGCAGGGCACTATAAAAGAGATCTGCAAAGGAAAATCTCTAGAGGAAGCCTTCCTAGAGTTAACGTTAAGGAAGAGCGCATGAGCGCCTTACTCAAATCAGAGCTTCGTAAATTAATTTACCTAAGAGCTAATTGGCTCTTGCTCCTTTGGAGCGGGCTATTTGCAGCCCTTGGCACAGTTGCACCGATTTTGGTTCTCAATTCAGATAATGGGCCAGGGCGAGGCGTATTTTCAGGCACTGAGACTCAAGAGGGAATCAACGCTGTCTTTGCCAATGCTGTCGGTGGATATTTATTTGCCTTGATTCTTGGCATATTAATTATGACTAATGAATATCGCCATGGCACAGCGGTTGGAACATTTCTAGTAACGCCAAAGCGCAGCACAGTCTTAGTTGCAAAGTTGATAGCAGCAAGCCTTGCTGGGCTTGTGATTCAACTCTTCTCTTTTCTCTTTGCTATAACTTCAGGCTTTATTGCGCTAACCTTCTTTGAACCTCATGCGCCAGTGCCCTCAGAGCTGCTATTTAAAGTCTTTAGAGCATCTGCTATCTCAGGGCTAGTCCTGGGAATTGTTGGGGTGGGACTTGGCGCTCTAGTAAAGAATCAGATCGCAGCTGTAACAGGGGCAGTTATCTGGACTTTAATTGTCGAAGGCTTGGTTGTGGCATTTGTGGAATCAATTGGAAAGTATCTTCCAGCCGGCGCAATTACAGGTCTTGTTGATGTTGACTTTGGAGAAAATGACTTCAATTTCAGTATTGAAAATTACTTAACTCCGGGGCCAGCAACCCTTGTACTCTTGGGCTATGCGGCGCTATTTTCACTCATCGCGATGAGAACAACACTGCGTCGCGATCTAGATTAGGAGTAAAAAATGTCTAAAGAGGTCTTCGCTACTTATCTAGATGATGTTGCAAGAGTGCAAGAGTTCTATGCCGCCTTCGCATCAAGACTTGATAATGTGCCAAGTGATGGTGGCTGGAGCGCTTCGCAGTGCCTCGCTCATATCTGCGATGCAGAGATTTCACTCTCGCTTCGAGTGCGAATGATTCTAACTAGCGATAACTACCAGTTCTCAGCTTGGGATGAAGACGCCTTTGCAGCTATCAAGAAAGATCGAGATGCAAAAACAAGCGTTGAGACTTTTGCAGCCCTTCGGAGGAATAATTTAGACCTACTCACTGGGCTAACGAGCGATAAATTAGAACGCCTCGGAGTAAAGGCAAATGGTGAGCCAATTAAATTAATCGATTACCTTGGTTACATGTCCAAACATATAAAGGCTCATCTGGAGCAAGCAGTAGCAGCTAGTCGTTAGAGCTTCATCCAAGTTTTATTTTCATAATGTTGCCAAGAACTCTTTGCTTTAAAGCCAAGTTTTTCATAGAGCCTAAGTGCTCCTGATTCATTGCCGGTATCAACGTTGAGCTCAAGTGATTTACGAGAAATAGATGAGTAGTAGGCAAAGGCCCAACGCAGCATTAACTCTCCATAACCATTTCCTTGTTGGCTCTGAATAACTCCAATTCCATCAACAAATCCTGCTCCTACATCTTTTTTAATATCGCTGCACTCAATAAAACCAACTGCTTGCCCCTCAAGATAAAGGACCCAGCGGGCATTTAGATCTATTCCAACTGCCTTATCAATCATCGCCTTCCATTCCTCAAAGGGGCGTGGCACAAAGCCGAAGTGTTTACTAAATGAGTCTTGATGAGTGGCCCACCAAATCTTCTTTTCATCTTCATTAATCAATCGCATTTCTAAGCCGCTTTCAAGCTGGGGATAGGGGTGATTAGTAATCTCAGCTTTAAGGCCGTGATAGGTGCGAAGTAGGTTAAATCCTCTATTAGATAGAGCTTGGATATAACCTAAATCTTTGGAATTGGTTCCAATCCATAGATCAAAATCTCTACTTATGCCTCGCGCAATTTCTAGCGTTACCTCAAGACTTGCCATATCAAGATTGGAATGAGGTCGCTGCCAAGTGTCGCCGTAGATTCTCTTTCGAGAGCTATCTGGATGCACGGTGATAAAAGCTTGTGCCTTGCCACTTGCTCTATCTATTACTTTGCGCGCCTCAACTGAATCGATATAGCCATTGAGAATCTCCTCAGCCTCAGTTAGGCCTATAGCTTCTGCCCCTGGGGTAAAGAATTGATCAGCCAAACTCATTATTTCGGCAAGTTCATTTGCATCATCAAGGGTTGCTACCTCAATGCTTAAATCTGCAGGTATCACAACGTTATATTACTATCTTGTTATGAGAAAACTCGCGCTCGTTATTCTTTCACTCCTGCTAAGTGGGTGTGCTACTGGCGATAGTTCTAATACTTCATTTAGCGCTGATGATCAAATGTTTGCCGCAATGATGATTCCGCACCACGAGCAAGCTATCCAGATGTCAGAATTAGCACTTTTAAATTCAACTGATCCAGAAATCATCGAATTAGCTAGAGAGATAAAAGCAGCGCAAGGTCCTGAGATTGAGCAGATGAAGAGTTGGGGTTCATCAAAAATGGGATCACATGCTGGACATATGATGGATGAGGGAATGCTTACAGATGATGAGATAGCGCAATTGGAAAGCGCTAGTGGAGCCGAATTTGATCGCTTATTTCTTGAGGGCATGATTAAACATCATCAAGGAGCAATCCAAATGGCGGAGATGATTATTAACTCAGCTAATGAGGAAGCAGCTTTACTTGGCAAAGCTATTGTTGAATCTCAGAGCGCAGAAATAACTAAAATGAGGCAATTACTAACTCGGTAGTCTAGGCTCAAGGATATGACTAAGAGTGTTCCGCTCGGACATGACTTTTCTCGAATCTGGTCTGCCAGCCTCATAACCAATCTAGTTGACGGAGTTCTTCGTCTTGCCTCTCCACTTCTTGCAGTTTCGCTAACCGAAGATCCAATCTTGATTGGGGCTTTAACTGCCCTCGGATTATTGCCATGGCTATTTTTTGCTATTCCCATCGGAGCAATAGTTGATCGCGTCGATCGTCGCAAGGCACTGGTTTTAGGAAACAGTCTAAGAGCAGCAATCGCCCTCTTTATCGCATTTGCTGTCTCTCAAGGTTTTATAAATATCTGGCTGCTCTTGATTTCAGTCTTTCTCTTTGGAATCTGTGAAGTCTTAGTTGATACCACCTCGCAGGCGGTATTGCCTCAAATTCTTGATAAATCAAACTATGAGCGAGGAAATTCTAGGCTTCAGATATCAGAGGTAATTGTCTCTCAATTTGCTGGTGCGCCACTTAGTGGCTTGCTATATGCCGTCTCGATTGCACTTCCCTTTTTCTTCTCAACTACCGGATTTATTTTGGCGGGGCTTTTGATTCTCCTCTTTCCTTTTGAACGTGAAATAAATGCAAAAAAAGAAGGAGAGGTAGGGCAAGCAAAACTCGGACTCAAAGGGGATATCAAGTTTGCCCTCAATTATCTCTATCAAGATAAGCAGATTTTTAGCATCGTAGTTATTACAACATTGCTTGGATTTTTCTACTCACTTTCTAATGCGATTGCACCGCTTTTCATTTTAAAAGAGCTAAAGGTATCTCCAGCGCTATTTGGAGTTGTTTTAGCGATTCAAGGAGTAGGGGCCCTAGCTGGATCAATTGCCGCCCCTATGGTCTCTAAATATCTTGGTCGCGGTAAAGCCCTTGCTATCAATGTCTTCTTCGCCTCTTTACTTGTCATATTCATTGGGTTATCGCCAAATGCTTATTTCTTTGTAGCGGTAAGCGTTCTAATCGGTTTTACCATCTCGGTTTGGAATATCTTGTTGATGTCTCTCTATCAATCACTAATTCCATCAGATCTTTATGGACGTATTCATGGCGCAAGACGAACAATTGTCTGGGGGTTAATGCCAATTGGGGCGATAATCGGAGGTGTAATTGCTCGTGGTGGACTTCGCCTTCCATTTCTAATCGGAGGCGTAATTGCGACCCTGATTGCCTTTTTTAGCTTTAAACACATAAAGCGAATTGGTGATCTCTCAGCAGAAATCTCAGATAAAAAAGATTAGATAGCATTGGGTTGTGAGTATCCAAAATCTTTATCACCGAAGCCTCTATCCAATAATTGCTGCTATTTTCTGCGCGCTTTTATTGATTTCAAATATCGGGGCAACAAAATTTATTGATTTTGGCGTCATAAAGACCGATGGGGGAGCCTTCTTATTCCCTCTGGTGTATATCTTGGGGGACATTCTTACTGAGGTTTACGGCTTTAAAGCAGCAAGGCGTGTCATCTATACCGGCTTTGGCCTAGGTGCTCTAGCTGGTCTAACTTTTTGGTTAGTACAGATTGCTCCTGCAGCTTCTGATTGGCCAAATCAAGGCGCCTTTGAATCAATTCTTGGCTTCGTTCCTCAGATTGTAATCGCAAGTATTACTGCATTCCTTCTTGGTCAATTGGCAAACTCATGGACCTTGGTAAGAATTAAGAAAATTACCAATGAAAAGAAATTATGGGCCAGATTAATTGGGTCCACTGCAGTTGGTGAGTTGGTAGACACCATCGTATTTACCATGATTGCATCCCTAGGTCGTTTGAGTTTTGATGAGTTCTTAAATTACTTAGTGGTTGGTTATCTCTATAAGACTTTAGTTGAAGTAGCACTTCTGCCTATTACCTATCCAGTAATTGCCTTTGTGAAAATGCGTGAGGCTGAAGTAACTTCTAATTAATCCAAGATTTTTGCTTGATACTTGGCAAGAAATTCTGTTTTAAACTCTATGAAAGTTTCATCAAGGATTGCCTGACGCATTCGATCAACTAGTTTTACCGTAAATGCTAAGTTATGAATGGTTGCAAGAGTTGAGGCCAACATCTCTTTAGCTCTAAAAAGATGGTTTAGATAAGCCTTTGAGAAATTGATACAGGTATAGCAGCTGCAATCTCTATCGATTGGGGAGAAGTCTTTCTTATATGTAGCAGATGAAACATTGAAGCGACCATTCTCGCTATAAACCGCGCTAGTTCTTGCCTCTCTTGATGGAGCAACGCAATCAAAGGTATCGGCGCCATTTTCCACGCCAGCAAAGAGATCTGCCGGCTCTCCAATTCCAAGTAAGTGACGGGGTTTATCGCTAGGTAGTTCAGAGCTCATCCAAGAGACAATTTGGCCAAGAGATGCTTTATCTAAGGCGCCACCGATTCCAAAGCCATCAAATGAAACACCAGATGAATTCATCTCTGATAAATCTTTAGCAGCTTTTCTTCTTAAATCTTCATATTGGGCGCCTTGCAATACTCCAAAGAGAGCTTGATAGGGCTTATCAGTTCGCTGAACAGTTAATCGCTTATGTTCATCTAGGCAGCGAATCGCCCAGAGCCTAGTTCGCTCTAGTGATTGTTCTTGATATTTTCTAGTGTTATGAAGAGTAGTTAGCTCATCAAAGGCAAAAATAATATCGGCACCGATTTGATGTTGAACTTGCATGGAGATCTCAGGTGTGAAGCGATGCATAGAGCCATCAAGGTGAGATTTAAAAGTAACACCTTCATCGTCAACATGAGCCAGGCGCTCTTTACTCTCTGCCATTGCCTCATCTGAATCAAGTGAGCCAAGGCTCATATCAATAACTTTTTTAAATCCTGCCCCAAGTGACATAACTTGAAAGCCGCCGCTATCTGTAAAGGTCGGCTTATTCCAATTCATGAATTTTCCAAGACCACCGGCTTGATCTAGCGTCTCAGATCCAGGCTGAAGATATAGATGATATGCATTTGCAAGGACGGCTTGTGCGCCAAGATCTGTTAGCGCCTCTGGTGCAAGGGATTTAACACTTGCTTTTGTTCCTACTGGAATAAAGGCAGGGGTTGCAATCTGGCCATGAGGGGTTGAAATCACTCCAGCTCTACCAAGCTGACCCGAAATTTCTTTTTGCACTTCAAATGAGAAAGACATAGCGCTCAATTCAACCACTTATTAGCTATTGCAATTAGCTGGGGTAGGGTTTTCATGTGAGAATTAGAGCAAAAGAGAAGGTCGCGTTAGGCAAGAATTACTGGCGCCTCTTTAGTGCGCATGCCATTAGCAACCTTGGAGATGGAATAGCAGCTATTGCCTATCCATGGCTTGCTTCAGCAGTTACTCGCTCGCCTTTTCTTATTGCATTGGTGGCGGTGGCCTCAAGGCTTCCTTGGTTGATCTTCACCCTTCCAGCAGGGGTAATTACCGATCGATTCAATCGCGGCAAAATCATTGTCGCAATGGATATTGCTCGGGGCAGCTTGGCACTTCTGGTCGCAATAGTGGTCACCTTGGAGTCAGGATCCCTTCCAAAGTTAAATGAGGTTGCATCCCTTACTGATCTTGAAACTAATTGGACTCTTTACTTGGTCCTAGTTATCACTGCCCTTTTGTTTGGCTTTGCCGAAGTGCTCCGAGATAACAGCGCTCAAACTCTTCTGCCTTCTGTCGTTGAAAAAGAAAAGCTTGAGAGCGCTAATGGAAAACTCTGGTCAGTTGAATATGTAACTAATAGTTTTGTAGGACCTCCACTTGGAAGCTTCCTACTTGGCATTGCTATCTTTCTTCCCTTCTATATTGACTCTGCTACTTTCTTTATTTCAGCTGCTCTAATTGCAACGCTAATTCCCTCACTAAAAAAAGTTGATACTGAGAAAAAAGTTGAGAAGATAAATTTTAAATCAGAAATTAAGGAGGGGTTCACTTGGCTTTGGAGCCATGAACTACTTAGACCCATGGCGCTAATACTTGGTGCGCTAAATGCAATTGGAGCTTTGACAGCTGCAGTATTTATTTTATTTGCTCAAGAAATCCTAGAGACATCACTATTTATATTTGCAGTCCTTGGAACAGCAGGAGCGGTTGGGGGAAGCCTTGGGGGAATACTTGGACCAAAGATTTCAAAGAAGTTAGGTAGTGGTCCCTCTCTCTATCTCACTCTTATTAGTGGCCCAATCATTGCTTTGATAATTGGATTATCTTCTTCTTGGCATCTCTTCTACCTACTTACTGCCATCTCCACAGTCTTTGCAGTGCTTTGGAATGTGATAACAGTTTCCCTTCGTCAGAGCATCATCCCTAGCCATCTTCTTGGAAGAGTTAATAGCGTTTATCGATTCTTTGCTTGGGGAAGCATCCCAATTGGCACTCTGCTTGGGGGAGCCTTAGTTGATCTTGTGGAGCTGATGGGAGATAGAGAATTTGCCTTAAGAAGCCCCTATTTCCTCTCAGCTCTTTTAGGTCTAGCTCTCTTCATTTTTGCAGCCCCAAGACTGACCACGGCAAAGATTGAGGCGGCTCGAGGCTCGAATTAGGCTCAACTGAGCCTGAAAAAGCTCGTTTCATATAACGAAACAGATACCTTTTTTAATTGATTAAAAAGGCCTAGATAGGGCAGGCTATCCCCACCCTAAGGATGCGGGTGTGGGGGAAGTCGACTTTCCATACCTAGTCCTTAATTTCTATCACTAGGAGAAGAAATGAAATTAACACGCATTGCCAAGGTAGCTATCGCTACTGCAGCTGCGGCGGGTCTTGCAGTTTCAACGCTCTCACCAGCGAACGCTGCAACTCGTTCAACTGTGGTACTTGTTACCAGCAATCAGCTAACCGGTTTGAACCCAAGCGTTACAAATATGAACCTCACCTTTAACAGTGAAGTTGCATATATGCAAGGCTTTGGTTTCAACTACTACGATAATTCACCAAAGCTTGTTGAAAACAAACTCTTTGGTTCATACAAAATCGTAAGTCAGAAGCCATTTAAAGTTCAGTACACTGTAAATAAGGGCAAAGTCTGGTCAGATGGAACACCAATTACTGGTGTAGATCTTCTTCTGAGCCACGTTATTTGCTCCAGTTCATATTCATTCACCGCAAAACTTGGTGACCCAACAGATCCCGAAGTAGCTCCTGCGTTTAATGCGCTCTGCTACGGCGGTATCTACGATTCAGCCCACGTTGGTCTTCCAACTCTCTCAGCTGACAAAATGTCAGTAACTGTTGAGTATGATGCCAAGATTCCAGATTGGGAAATTGCGGGCCCAGGCCCATCTCCTGTTCACGCTCTAGTTCACCTTGCTGAGGGAAAGACTAAGCTACAGAAAGCTGCTGCAAACTTGGCTGCTAAGGCAAAGTTTGAAAAGGCTTTCTATGACTACAACACTAAGTTGATGAAGGCTGCCGGAGAAGTCTGGTCAAATTCTTACAACATCAACAAGGTTGATAACACAACTAACAAATTGCTTCTAGTTGGCAATGGCGCATACAAGCTCAAGACTGCTGTCCCAGGACAGGCAGTAACTTTGGTTCTTAACAAAAGACACGTCTCTAACCCATCTGGTCCAAAGACCAATGGCGTAAAGACTGTTGTCTTCCGCGTCGTCGGTGATGGAACTGCAGCAGCACAAGCGCTACGAAACCAGGAAGTGGATATTTATCAGGGCCAGCCAACAGCTGACTCGGTAAAACTTCTTTCAGAGATTCCAACCGCTAAGGTCATCGGTGGAGCTCAAGCTGTTTATGAGCACATCGATCTTCGTGTTGGCACTGCCAATGGCGTTTCAGAGGAGTACACAGGTCCATTCGCTGGAGATAGTCAGAAGGCTAAGGATCTAAGAACTGCATTCTTGATGGCTTTCCCACGCGATGAAATCGTGGATAAGCTAATTAAGCCAATTAATAAGAATGTTGTGCGCATGGATTCACTACTTCTATTCCCAGGCGAGCCTGGCTATGACGATATGGTGAAGAACAATGGAATTTCCAAGTACACAAAGGGAACTCAATCACAACGTGAAGCTGATGCTCTTGCTCTAGTTCGCAAGTACTCATCATCTGATGTGAAGATCGAGCTCCTATGGGGAACTCCATCAAATGCACGTCGCGCCGCTCAGGCACAAATCATTAAGGCTGCGCTTGGTCGCGCTGGCTTTGATGTCAATGCTCCCGGAAATGCAACTTGGCCAAACTTCCTTGATTCCAGCGCTTACGATGCTGAGTTCTTTGCATGGGTCAAGTCAGCAATTACCCAAGAAGGTAATGCGGACCTCTTCAATTCTGAAGGCGGAAACAACCTCTTGGGTTATAGAAACAAGACCGTTGATGCTGCAGTAGAGAAGCTACGCAAGTCACTTCTTTCTGAGAAGGAAAAGTTGGCTCAGTACCTGATCGTTGAGAAGCAGGTCTTAGCTGATGCCGTAACTCTTCCTATATTCCAGCACCCAGGTGTTACTGCGGTAAATAAGAAGCTGCAGAATGTCAAGCCAAACCCACTTTCACCACAGTTGGTTTGGAACTATTGGGAGTGGAAGTACTCAAAGTAAGGCTAAAGCCTTAATTTGAGTCAAAGCTCTCCTTGAAAGAGGTGAGCAAATAACAGTAATTCGAGTGGCACTTGGCTAAAATTCCAAGTGCCACTTGAAGCATGTAAAGCAGTGCGATTTATATAACGATGGGAGGTTAGATGTGTTTGCATACATTCTCCGTCGTCTCGGCGCGCTAGTTGTTATCCTCTTTGGTTCTAGCTTCTTGCTTTATAACCTCTCGGCTATCTCGACAGATCCCCTGGGAGAGCTTCGACTAAGTGATGCACCGAATAAAGATCAGCTAATACTGAATCTAACTCGTGAACTCCGCCTTGATTTGCCGCCACCGCTTCGGTATTTCATCTGGCTCCGAGGAGTCTTAGGAATTTTTGCAGGACGCGCTGACTTTGGTTTAACACGTGAGCAAGAACCAGTCCTTGAGGCGATTATGGGGGCAATTCCCACCACCATTCGATTAGTTGCAGTAGCAACTTTGGTTGCCATAGTTCTTGGAATCGCTTTAGGTATCACATCAGCGCTTCGTCAATACTCTCGCTTTGATTATGGAATGACATTCTTTGCATTCTTACTCTTCTCACTACCTATTTTCTGGGTAGCAGTTCTTTTAAAGCAGTATCTAGCCATTGATTTCAATGACTTTTTAGTTACGGCAAAAATATCGCCCCCCTGGATTATTGGCTTCAGCATCGTTGCCGGATTCTTCTGGGCGGCCATAATTAGTGGTTCTAGAAGGCAGGTAGTATTAATTTTCTCTGGCGTATTTGTGGCAAATTCAATTTTCTTAAGCGCTATAAGTGCTACCGAATGGCTCTCTTATCCAAGACTTGGACCTATTGCAATCTT
>Ga0208004_1000250_pt1 | contig 20793 bp, 18 predicted proteins | sample DEB08_DNA_6_FD_184522 | JGI IMG/M metagenome (GOLD analysis project Ga0208004, IMG submission 184522) | Aqueous microbial communities from the Delaware River and Bay under freshwater to marine salinity gradient to study organic matter... | ecosystem: Environmental > Aquatic > Marine > Coastal ...
GACCGGGTGCTCGACATCGCTATCGGGGCGGGCATCAGCCTGGTCACGGCCTTCCTGCTGTGGCCCCGCGGGGTGGTAGCTGGCTTGAAGGCGAATGTCCTCGAGGCAATCGATCGCGCGCGGCTCGTGCTCGAAGAAGCCTTCGGCGAGTTCTTCCACGGAGCGCAGTACGACGGTAACCCGCCGGACGTCAAGCAGATGCAGGCCGCGATGGCGCGGTCCAAAGAAGTTGTGGAGGTCGAACTTGGTTCCCATGACCCACGCCAGATCGAACGCGCCGTGCTGTGGGAACAACTCATTGATGATCTCCGGGCCTTGGCGGTGACCGGCAGTCTCGTCTCTACCTGGGCTGGGGACGGCCGCGCACTCCAGGATGTTGCCCCGGCCATGATGAGACCGATCAGGGAGGACTGCGCGGCAGTCTCCCGCGAGTGGGCACAGGTGCGCGCGATCCTGACCGGGGATGGCGTCCCTACCGACCCTGTTTTTGATCCCATCGTGCCGCGCACCATGGATGTCGTAGGGGCGGCCGACCTCAACGATCCCGAGGTCGCGGATCGCGCACTCGCCGCGATTTGGGCGCACGGCTGGCTGTCGCTGACCTACGGGGCCGCGATCGCCGCCCGGCAACCGGCCAAGTCCCTCGCCTGACTGCCTGGCATAATCGCCGGAGCACCATCGCGGGTGTAGTTCAATGGCAGAACATCAGCTTCCCAAGCTGACAGCGCGGGTTCGATTCCCGTCACCCGCTCGCATCGCGAGCCCCTCGGGAATCGGGAGGAGCACCGCGACGGATCCCGTCACCCGCTCGCAACGCGAGCCCCTCGGGAATCGGGAGGAGCACCGCGACGGCTCCCGTCACCCGCTCCACCTAGAAGCCGTTGCCACATAAGGGATCTATCTCTTGTGACACCTTCGGCCGACCGCTTCGACGGACCAGATCTGACCCTTTCTGGCCGTGTTTCGTTGCACGTGAACTGCGCGTCGCGGTCTGATTTGCCCAAATTCTGCCGAAGAGCCGTCGCTCGGGGTGCGCCTCAGGAGAAAGTCCCGAAAAGCTCGATCTCCACGCGCATCATCGGCGTGCCGTCACGGTGATGGTCGCGCTGCGCACGCCGTCGCCGGCGACGTAGATCGCCATGCGCTTCGACGGGGCATTCCCCCGCCAGGAGATGGTGCCGTCGCTGGTGACGACGGCCATCTTCTTCTGCTTCACGAAGCGCGGCTTCTTGACCGTGAGGTCCTTGACGTAGACCTTCAGCGGCGTGACGAGCGGCAAGGAGGTCGTCGTCCCGCTGATCCGCAGGACTCCCTTCTGTGCACTCGCGGTGATACGCACGGACTTGGCGTAGGGCTGGCCATCCAAGAGGGCTGCGACGACCGTGGAGCTGGTCGTCCCGAAGGCGACGCGACCTCCGGAGTGACTGAGGGCAACACCGGAGCCGACGGCGGCACTCACCGGCGCCGACTCGACCGGACCCAGGATTCCCCGCTCGCTGATCGGCGCCACGAGTAGGCCGGACTCTCCCGTCCGGGTCTGCGCAGGGAGTCCGGCCGCGACATAGATGCCGCGATATCCGACGCTCACGTCGACATTCGTGGCTCCGTCGAGGGTGAAGTCCAGGTCGACGCTCTGTCGCGCACCGGCAGAGCGAATGTCGATCAACTCGACGGACGTGCGCACCGTGGGCTCCGACGAATTAACGACCGCGGCGTACAGGGCAGTGGTCCACGGATTGAGGGCAATGGAGAGGAAGGAGCGCTCGGATGTCGCACGGTGGATTGGGACGACCTGCCCGCCGAACTCCATAGCGACCAGGATGAGATCGCCCGCATCGGTGATGGCGTACGTCACGCCCCCATCGGGGTAGGGCGCGAGTTGGGTCACGCGCCACTCGGCCGTGTCGACCCTCCCCGTCACGACGTAGCCCCCTAGCGAGACCTCGCCTACCGTGATGATCTGGCCTTGGATGGACGCGATAAGGAGTTGGTCCACGGCGGGTAGGTAGACGATGTCGTCGAGTCCCGTCGCGCCCACAGAGGCGACCGACACCTCGCCCGAGGCGACATCGATGACGTTGACGTGCTCATCGCTCTGGCAGACCGCCCAGGCCGTCTCGCCAGATGGCGCGATGTCGACGTCGTGAGGCGCGCATCCCAAGGGCACGCGACGCACGCTGCCCGCCTCATCCACGAGTGCCACGGCCTGTGCGTCGTGGAGGCTGGCGGCGATCACCCCGCTATCGGCAACCGCGACGGCATTCGGTGTCTCGCCGATGGACACATCAACGTACTGTCCGGGAGATGACGCCATCGCGGGGACGCTGAGCACTGCCAAGGCAAGGCCAAGCACGGTGAGCGAGACCGCGAACCGGGGAGATGCCATGCCGCGAATAATCGCACGCCCGAGCCCGTCGATGCGGGCCGGTGACTAGACGAGGACGGGAAAAGAGGGTGATCCATGGGCGCTCCCGCCGGGAGCTCATCGGCGAGACCGGTGAACGCCGGCAGCGCTGTGCAGCGTGAGCATGCGGAACCACACCGCACCGCGACGGCTCCCGTCACCCGCTCGCATCGCCGCTAGAGATACCTGCGGTCGATCGCCGCGGCAATGAACTTGGCGCGTTGCCGATAGCCCTCATCGAAGTAGTGCAGCCCGTCGGACGACGGGATCGCGTTGCGCCTCCGGTAACCGCGCCAATCCAGGACATGCAGGTTGTCTCTCTTCATCGCCTGCCGCTTGATGAATTCATTGAGTGGCCGATCCAACCCGTACGACGGTGGGTAGGCCCGTGAGATGTAGAAATTGACCCACAGGACGTCGTGATCCTTGAGTATCGCCATGATCTTCTTGACGCCCGACTCAAAACCTTGCGGGTCGTGCACATCATTGGTTCCGAGAGCGACCACGACCAAGGCGCCCGGTGGAGGCGGGTGCTGTCGCAATTGCGTCAAGCCCCACTCCACGCCCTGCTCGCCTTTGGCGTGAACGACGTACTCCAGACCAAGTTTCTTGACCAGCTTCGCGAGGTAGGGGTTAGTGCTGTGTGGTCCGAGGTCAGGGTCGTGTAGAGAGTCGCCAAGGACGTAGACGGTGCGCGCCGGTTGATCCTTCGCAGCTGCACCTGGCATCGGCACGATCGCCACCAAGCATGCGACGAGAGCAGTCGCCAACCGGACTACCCATCGCGCGAGCAACTCCCCCACACAGTCGACAGTACGTGAGGACCGTGACTTCGGGGCGTAGTCTCCGGAGGTGAGTACCAGTCGCAAACTTCATACTGCGTGGCTGGTCGCGATCGTCACCTTCTTCGTCTTGCTCGCCTCGGCAGCCTTCCGTTCGTCGGTGGGCGTGATGATCGTCCCCTTTGAGGACGAGTTTGGCTGGAGCCGGTCGGCCATCTCCCTGGCCGTGTCTGTGAATCTCGTCCTGTACGGCGTCACCGCACCGTTCGCCGCGGCCTTCATGGAGCGCTTCGGGATTCGTCGGGTAGCCGTGGCAGCACTCGCCCTCATCGCCCTCGGCACGGGATTGACCCTGGTGATGACCGCCTCATGGCAACTGGTGATCCTGTGGGGGCTTTTCGTCGGTCTGGGCACTGGCTCGACCGCGCTCGTGTTCGGTGCCCTCGTCGCCAACCGCTGGTTCGTCAAACATCGCGGTCTCGTCATCGGGATCTTTGGCGCCGCCTGGGCCACCGGCCAACTGGTCTTCCTGCCGATCATCTCCCAGACGATTGAGGCCTTCGGTTGGCGTTACGCCTCCGTCGCGGTAGCCGCGCTCGCCGCGGTGCTGATCCCCTTCGTCTGGATGATCCTCGCCGATCGGCCGTCCGATGTTGGACTTCGACCCTACGGAGCCGAAACCGATGCGACATCCGTGGAACTCGCTCAGAACACCACACACAGCGGCTGGGCAGCCGCGCGTACGGCGATTGACGGTCTGGTCACGGCGATGCGGACCCGGGCCTTCTGGCTGCTCGCCGGCACCTTCTTCGTGTGCGGCTGGACGACCAACGGCATCGTGAGCACGCACTTCATCCCGTCGGCCCATGACCACGGCATGGGCGCCACGATGGCCGCGGGACTCCTGGCCGTGGTCGGCATCTTTGACCTCATCGGGACGATCGGCTCGGGCTGGCTCACCGATCGCTTCGATCCGCGCGTACTCCTCACGGTCTACTACGGCCTGCGGGCCTGCGCACTCGTTGGACTACCGCTGATCCTCGGTCCAGGAATCGACCCGCCGATCATCGTCTTGATGATCCTGTTCGGCCTGGACTGGGTCGCGACCGTCCCACCCACCGCGATCCTGTGCACGCGCATCTACGGACCCGAACGCGGACCGATCGTGTTCGGTTGGGTGTTTGCCTCCCACATGATCGGAGCGGCCGTTGCTGCCGTGGTGAGTGGAGCGATTCGTGATACCGCCGGTGACTACGCCACGGCCTGGTACCTCTCCGGGGCGCTCGCCATCCTCGCAGCGGTGGCTGTTCTCTTCATCCCGCGAACCCAGGGGGCGCGGTCGGCCGCACCAAGCCCGGTGTAGACGCCACGCCGCGCAAAAAGGTCGCGTCCCTCAGGACTCGTCCTGCTGATCGCTGAAGGACCGGAAGCCGAAGTAGTAGACGTAGATGACCGAGAGCACCGGGCCCACCGTGATCATGAGGAACGGAACGACGCCACCTTCGCCAGCCCGGATGTAGGCAAGGGCCGCAAGAACGACGGCGACGCCGAGGACAACAGCGATCACGGCGAAGACGTACCGTTGCGGAGCACGCGCCGACCACGGAACGGGGTAGCGGACGGCGTCGGACGACGATGAGGCCGACTCAGGGGAAGCCATGGCGAAAGGGTTCCACAGTGTCCAGCGCAGCGCGATTCCACTGGGGCCGTCGTCGTGGGAGAGTAGGGGCATGACCGCCCTGGATGAATCCGTCGATCGTCGAGTTATCGCCGAGTTGGAGCCCGTGGTGGCGGCGGAGACCGAACGCCACATCTCCATGGCCAAGCCCTGGTACCCGCACGACTACATCCCGTGGGACGAGGGTCGGAACTTTGCGCTCCTCGGCGGCCAGGACTGGACGCCTGAGCAGCAGCGCTTCAGCGATGCCGCGCGCACCAGTCTCATCGTCAACCTGCTCACCGAGGACAACCTGCCGAGCTACCACACGGCCATCGCCAGCGTGTCGGCCGGACACGGCGCCTGGTTGGAGTGGCTGAATAGGTGGACTGCCGAAGAGGCGCGCCACGCCGTCGCGATTCGTGACTACCTCGTCGTCACCCGCTCGGTTGATCCGGTGGCCGTCGAGGACATGCGCATGACCCACATGTCCGAAGGGTTCCAGCCCATTCATCCGGGCATCCTGTCGGGCATCGCCTACGTGTCATTCCAGGAGTTGGCCACCCGCCTTTCGCACCGCAATACCGGTATCGCTTCCGGTGATCCCATCTGCGACCAGATGATGCAGCGCATCTCCCTGGACGAAAACCTCCACATGATCTTCTACCGCAACATCATCAATGCGGCCTACGAGATTGCACCCGACGAGACCATGCGCGCGGTGACTGACATCGTGCGCGACTTCGCAATGCCTGGGCACAGCATCGAAGGCTTTGGCCGCAAGGCGATGGAGATTGCGGTCGCTGGCATCTACGACCTGCGCCAGCACATCGACGATGTTGTGATGCCCGTCTTGCGCTACTGGAAAGTCTTTGACCGGACCGACTTCGGCCCTGAGGGTGAGATCGCTCGCCAGGAACTCAGCGACTACCTCGCTGGACTCGAAGTTCAAGCTGAACGGTTCGAGGACCGTCGTGAGGCGCTCGCCAAGCGCCTAGGCTGGACCGGCTAGCGCGTCTCCACCTCGTCGGTGAAGAACTCGTTGGCTGCGTGATTGAACAGCAGCAGCAGGATGATGATGTCCAGTGCCAAGGACAGGAATACGCCGAACGTGAAGGCCGGCGTACCCCAGCTCGACACGATGAAGACGATCCCGCCGATGAGGCGAATCACGATGAGAATCGTGATGAGCACGCGCGCCACGTTGCTGCCCCGAGAGACCGCGAACGCGAAGAGCGCGTAGATCACCGCGACGATCAGTATGGCGACACCGGCCACGATGGTGATCGGTCCGGCCGTGGTGTTCCACGCCTCAGGCAGGTCAAGTTCCTTGAGCTTTTCCGCGACGACCGCGGGATCGCTCGCAGCAATCGCCGTACCCGCAATGATGGTCGCGATGCCACCGATGAGGGTGAGCGCGAAGCCGATCCACAGCAGGACGACAACGATGGTGACTTGGCTTGGGCGTACACGAGTCGTGGCCATAGGAAGACCGTAGCGGCTGCGATGGGGAAATCCGGGTATCTGCGCCCTAAATTGCCCGTGCGACGAACATGCCGGGCTCGGAGTCGCCCACGATGCGCGCAATCTGGGGCACAACCAGCACATAGGTGATGAGGTGCGGGATGAGCATCCAGATGCGCGAGGACCAGATGACCTCTTCCGGCTGGATTAGTGGGCTCGCGCAGGACAGCAGTGCGATGAGCGTGCCGGCCCAGAAGACCAACCGCCGCGCGTGCCGGCGACCGAGAGCCAGGGAGGCCAGCAGCGCTCCGCCGACCGCAGCCACGATGGGCACCAAAAGCACGAAGAGCCACGGCACGACCTCGAGGGAGTCGCTGCCGGGGCGGAACATCTCAAAGGGGACGCCCAGGAGGCGGCCGACGACGTAGACGACGAGGGAGAGCAGGCCGGACCAGGCACCGGTCACGACACCGGCGTACACAAGATCGCGCACATGGGGCACCGACTCTGGGGGCGGGGGGACCGGGGTCACCGAGTCGGTCCAGGGCGCAGTCACGGGCCACACGGTAGTCGCCCACCCACCGATTCCTCACGCGAGTGCGCACCTGCGCACCGACAAATCGGACAAAACCCGTGCGCAAGTGCGCAGTCGGCGAGGGGGAGTTATCTCTTGCATAAGTTACTGCTGGGTAGCATGATGGTGTTACTGGCCGGTAACACCGGTGAGTAACACGTGCACCCACCCACAGGAGAAGCCATGTCCCACTACCGAGCCAACCTGCGAGACATCGAGTTCAACCTCTTTGAGGTGTTCGGAGCCGAGGACCGGCTCGGGACCGGCCCCTTCGCGGACATGGATCCGCAGACCGCGCGTGACGCACTCGCCGAGATCGAGCGCCTGTCCGTCGGCCCGCTCGCGGAGTCCTACCTGTCCTCCGACCGCAATCCGCCGGTCTTCGACCCGGCCGCGCACACCGTGACGATGCCCGAGGACTTCACCAAGTCCTTCCGCGCACTCATGGACTCCGAGTGGTGGCGTCTGGACCTGCCCGAGCACCTCGGTGGCGCTGGATCCTCACCGTCCCTGCGCTGGGCCGCCGCCGAGATGTTCCTCGGCGCCAACCCCGCCGCCTTCCTCTACATGTCCGGACCCGGCTTCGCCTCCATCCTGGACCGCGTCGGCAATGCCGATCAGAAGCGCTGGGCCGAGCTCATGATCGACAAGGAGTGGGGCGCCACCATGGTCCTCACCGAGCCCGACGCCGGTAGTGACGTCGGCACGGGTCGCACCAAGGCCTTCGCCAACGACGACGGCACCTGGCGTATCGAAGGCGTGAAGCGCTTCATCACCTCGGCCGAGCACGACATGGCAGACAACATCGTCCACCTGGTCCTCGCTCGCCCCGTGGGCGTCGAAGGCGTCGGCGGCCCCGGCACGAAGGGCCTTTCGCTCTTCCTCGTCCCGAAGTACCACGTCGACCTCGAGACCGGTGAGATCGGCGAGCGCAATGGCGTCTACGTCACGAACGTCGAAAAGAAGATGGGCCTGAAGGCATCGAGCACCTGCGAACTCACCTTCGGTGAGAAGGAGCCGGCCATCGGTTGGCTCGTCGGCGACGTGCACGACGGCATCGCCCAGATGTTCATGGTCATCGAATACGCGCGCATGATGGTCGGCACCAAGGCGATCGCTCAACTGTCGGCCGGCTATCTCGCCGCCCTCGACTACGCCAAGACCCGCGTGCAGGGCGCTGATCTCACCCAGATGCTCGACAAGTCCGCTCCGCGCGTGACGATCATGCATCACCCCGATGTACGCCGTTCGCTCATGCTGCAGAAGTCGTACGCCGAGGGCATGCGCGCACTGGTGCACTACACCGCGCAGTGGCAGGACCAGATCATGATGGCGCAGGCCGGCGTTGAGGGCATCGACCTCGATATGGCTGAGCGCATGAACGACCTACTGCTGCCGATCGTCAAGGGTGTCGGCTCGGAGCGCTCCTACGAGATGCTCGCGTCCAGCCTGCAGACCCTTGGCGGCTCGGGCTACCTGCAGGACTACCCGATCGAGCAGTACATCCGCGACGCCAAGATTGACACGCTCTACGAAGGCACCACCGCGATCCAGGGCCTGGACTTCTTCTTCCGCAAGATGGTGCGCGATCAGTTCAAGGCGATCTTCTACCTTGCCGCGCAGATCACCGAGACCGTCAAGGGCGACTCCGGCAATGGCGTTCTCGCGCAGGAGCGTGAACTACTCGGCAAGGCTCTCGAGGAAGTGCAGGGGATGGTCGGCGCTCTCGGGCAGTGGGCCATGGCGTCGCAGGAGAATCCGGCGGAGATCTACAAGGTCGGCCTCAACACAACCCGACTGCTCATGGCTACCGGTGATCTCGTCATCGGCTGGCTGCTTCTGCGTCAGGCGGAGGTCGCGCTCGCGGCTCTCGAAGCCGGCGCAGTCGATCGCGACCAGGCGTTCTACGAGGGCAAGGTCACAACGGCCAAGTGGTTCGTGCAGAACCGCCTGCCGCTGCTGGCCGCCGAGCGCATCGTGATGGAAAGCACTGACGACGCCATCATGTCGCTGCCCGAGGAAGCCTTCTAGCCACCGCGAGCCGCGACACTCGAAGACCCGCGGACCAGCCTGACAGGGCCGGTTCGCGGGTCTCGGCATGTCAGGGCGTGTCAGGATCGACCTATGCCATTGGCCGGAGCGAGCGAGGGCGTCACGACCCTCTTCTTGGAGTTCGGGCTGCTCCTCGTCGGCCTCGGCTTGCTCGCCCGCATCGCGCACAAACTCTCCATCTCCCCGGTTCCGCTCTACCTCATCGCCGGCCTCTTCTTCGGGGACGGCGGCATCGTGGGCATCCCCGCGAGCGACACCTTCGTCCAAACGATCTCCGAACTCGGTGTTGTCCTGCTCCTGCTTCTGTTGGGGCTGGAGTACTCGGGATCGGAACTGGTCCGGACAGCACGACAGCAGTCCAAGACTGGTGCGCTCGACCTGCTCCTCAACGGCGTTCCCGGAGCAGTCCTCGCACTCGTCCTCGGCTGGGGCTGGATCGGCGCGCTCGCCCTTGGGGGAGTCACCTACATCTCCTCGTCGGGCATCGTCAGCCAAGTCCTGCGTGACCTGCGCTGGCGACGCAATCCCGAAACGGCTCCGGTCGTCAGCGTCCTCGTCATCGAGGACCTCGTCATGGCCCCCTATCTGCCCATTCTCACGGTGGTGCTCACCGGCACGGGACTGGTCACGGGTCTGATCAGCGTGGGCATCGCCCTTGCCGTGGTCGTCGTCGTCCTCTTTATCGCGGTCAAGGGTTCGGTGCGCTTCCATCACCTGCTCAGTCCGCGCGATCCCGTGGGCCTGCTGCTCCTGGTCTTCGGCGCCGCCATCGCGGCTGCTGGCTTTGCCGGCCTGGTGGACTTCTCGCCCGCGGTGGCGGCCTTCCTCGTCGGTCTCCTGCTCACCGGTGAGGTCGCCGAGGTCGCACGTCGTCGCCTCGATCCCCTCCGCGATGTCCTCGCTGCCGTGTTCTTCGCTTACTTCGGAATCTCAGTCGATCCGGGTGAGTTGCCCGCCATGATCTTGCCCGCGTTGCTGCTCGCGATCGTCACCATCGGCACCAAGTTCCTCACCGGATGGTTCGCCGCACGCACCGTCGCCGGTACGCCGATGGGTGCCCTGCGCGCCGGAGCTCTCCTCGCGGCACGTGGTGAGTTCAGCGTCGTCATCACCGGCCTGGTCGCCGTCAGTCTTGCTCTGCCGAGCAACTTCCTCGCACTCGTCGCGGCCTATGTCCTTATCACCGCGACAGCGGGTCCGGTCCTGGCCCGCTTCGCGGAGCCCATCGGCTGGTGGTGGACTCAGCGTCCCTCACGGACACGGCGTACCCTCGAATCGTGAAGCGATTTGCCGCCGTTACTGCCCTGGCTCTCGCCGCCCTCATTGCGGCCCCGACGGCCGCCTCAGCGCATTCGGACGTCATCTCAACGGTGCCCGAGGATGGCGCGATCCTCAGCGAAGCACCCACCGAGTTGGTCTTCACCTTCAGCGAACCGCTGCTCCCGGACTTCGTCCGCTTCATCGCGACCGACCCCGCGGGAACCACGGAGGATCTCATCGTCACCGGTGTGGATGGCTCCGTCGCCACCGTCTCCTGGCCCGCTGGCGCCGGCCCGGGCACCTGGGACGTTCAATACCGGGTGGTGTCGCAGGACGGTCATCCGGTGAACGGCGGCATCGTCTTCACCTACGGCGCCGACCCGAGTCCCACCCCGGAGCCCACGGTGGAGCCCACGTCCAGCACACCGACACCATCACCCGAGCCGACATCGAGTTCCGCGGCGCAGCCCACGCCCAGCGCGTCTGCGTCCTCCCCGGCCATGGATGCGGTCGCGTCCACCTCCAGCAACGGAGGCTGGATCATCGCCGGTATCGCCGTTGCCGTCCTCGCAGTCATCGCCGTCGCCGGTGTGATCCTGCGTAGCCGTTCATCGTGAGCATGTCGACCGACACCGGAGAGGCCAGCACGCAGACAGGGCCACGCTTCGCTGTGCTCGCCGCGGCCGCCGCAGTCATCGGACTACTGACGGCCGCCGTGGCCTTGGTGGTCGCCGGCGGAGCCTACGAGCCCGCCGTCCCCGGTCTCCCCGATCCGGGCCCTGTCGTGGGCTGGGGCCTGCCTGCTCTGCGGGTGCTCACCGACCTCGCGGGTGCTCTGACCGCGGGATGGCTGCTCGCGGCTGCCTTCCTCAACCCGCACGGTCGCGATGGTGTGGTGTCTCCCTCCGGCCGGTCGGACCTGATTCGCGCGATGGCGACCGCGGCCGTCTGGGCTCTGCTCGCGCTCGCGCAGATGTTCTTCCAGCTCGCGGAGATTCTCGGCGTACCGATCACGCGCGCGCTGAGCCCCGATGTAGCGGCGACCTACGCGTGGGAGATTCCCAACACTCGGGCGCTGGCGGTGATGGCGCTCATCGCCGCGATCATCAGCGTGGGGACACTCTTGACGTCCTCCCTCGCCGTGTCGGCGCTCTGGCTCGTGCTGGCGGTGGGCGCGATGGCTCTCCCCGCGATCGCCGGGCACGGCTCGGGTCTGGGTGATCATGCCCTCGCCATCAGTTCGGGCATCGTTCACTCGATAGCCGCGACCGTGTGGATCGGTGGACTCATCGCCCTGACGTATCACGGGCTGCGGCGCGATCGCGGATACGACAAGCCCGGTGACCTCGCCACGACCGCTCGCCGTTTCGGCGTCACCGCACTTGTCGCGGTGATCTTGCTTGCTGCCACCGGTGCGGCGAATGCCTACACGCGACTCGACACGGTGGATCAGTTGTTCACCAGCGACTACGGACTTGTCACCTCAGCGAAGATCGGCGTACTCATCACCCTCGTGGTGCTCGCCGCGGTTGTTCGGCGACGTCTACTGCCACAGCTGAACTCCGACCCGCGCCGCGTGACTTTCCTCAAGGTTCTGGCGGTGGAGATCATCCTGATCGCAGCCGCATTCGGGATGGGCGTCGCCCTCGCGTTGAGTCCCTACCCCCGTATTGAGTCCCTCCTGCCGACCTACGGGGAGTCCCTGCTCGGCTACCCCTATCCGCCCCCACCCGAGGTGGGGCTTGTCGTGGGGGGCTTCCTGCTGGAGCCGATCTTCCTCGTCAGCTGCCTCGCAGCCGCAGGCCTCTACATCGCGGGTGTCATCACCCTGCGTCGCCGCGGTGATCACTGGCCATGGCTGCGCCTGATCTGGTGGCTGGCCGGTCTCAGCGTGCTCATCTGGACCACCAACGCCGGCATCGCCCTCTACGCGCAGGTTTCTGTGGGCCTGCACATGGTGCAGCACATGACGATGGCGATGCTCGCCCCGATGATGCTCGTGCTCGGCGCCCCATTCACACTCGCGCTGCGGGCACTGCGACCTTCGACAACCGGGCGCTGGGGCGCGCGCGAATGGATCGTGTGGGGTCTGCATTCACCCGTGGCGAAGGTCATCACCAATCCGTTCTTCGTCTTCATCGTGTTCAGCCTGAGCATGTTCGCCCTGTATTTCACCCCCCTGATGGCTTGGCTCATGGGCAGCCACATCGGGCACCTGGGCATGCTCGTCCACTTCATCGCGTCGGGCTACCTCTTCGCCTGGATCGTCATGGGAATCGATCCGGTCCCGAAGCCACTTCCCTACTGGGCGAAGTTTGGACTCATCCTCCTCATGGTGGGAGTGCATGCGTTCTTCGCCGTCATCATCATGATGGGCAACACCCCGTTGGCCCAGGAGTGGTACGGCGTCGTTCGACCGGACTGGGTCACCGATCCGCTCGGCGATACCAAGAACGGTGGTCAGATCGCCTGGGGGATCAGCGAGATCCCCATGCTGTTCATGGTCCTCGCCGTGGCGCTCGAGTGGTCCCGGAGCGAGGACCGCGAAGCGCGCCGCCGGGACCGGCAGGCCGACCGCGATGGCGACGCCGAACTCACGGCGTACAACGACTACCTCGAGCGCCTCGACGCGCGCGCCCAACGCGAGGACTAGCCCTCTCGACTGGACTCCTCTGCTCCCCTTATATACCCTGGGGGGTATGCGTATTCGTCGACTCGCTCCCGTAGCACTGGCCGGTGCCCTCGTACTCAGCCCCGTCCTCACCGCCTGCGGCAGCGATACCGCGGCCCCGGTCGCCCCGACCACTTCCGCCTCCCAGCCCGCCGCCCCGGTCAAGGTTGATGTCCCCACCTGGATCTCAGCTGCGCAGAGCCCGGGCACGACGATCATCGATGTGCGCACCCCGGAGGAGTACAACGCCGGACACGTGGACGGTGCACTGCTTATCAGCGTCGAGGCTCCCGACTTCCAGCAGCAGATCGCGGCCCTGGACCCGAACGGCACCTACGCGCTCTACTGCCGCTCCGGCAATCGCTCGGCCGTGGCCGCGTCGATCATGGCCCAGATGGGCTACCTGCACATCTATGACCTCGAGGGTGGCTTCACTGACCTCGAGGGTGCGGGGATGCCGAGCGCCTAGTTCACTCCTCCTGCGAGATCGACGGTTTGGTGGACTAATTCACCACCTCTAGTCCACCAAACCGTCGTTCTCGGGGCGCACCGGTCGGGCTGGCCAATGGCCGGGAGAGGGGACCAACGCCAACCTGCCGCGCGTAGGGTGGCCCCCGTGAGCCGTGTTGCCCTCCTCCAGGTCGCTTCGAACGCCGATGAATCCGTCGCGCATCGCGTCGAACGGGTGCTGGGCTCCCTCGCCGAGGTCCTCCCCGACTGCGACATTGCGGTGCTTCCCGAACTCTGGATGGCCGGCGCCTTCGACCTCGCCCTCATGCGCGAGATTGCGGCGCCCCTTGCGTCTCCGGTCCTCGACCGAGTTCGCACCCTGGCCGCCGACGCATCTACCTGGGTGCACGCCGGTTCGTATTCGGAGCGCCTGCCGGACGGCACGACGTACAACACGGCCGTACTCATTGACCCATCCGGTGACCTCGTCGCGACGTACCGCAAGCGTCATCTCTTCGGCTTCGCCGAGGGCGAGCGCACCGTGATGTCGGCGGGTGACGATTTCGTCGTCGTCAACACTCCCCTCGGGCGCACCGGGCTCGCCACGTGCTATGACCTGCGCTTCCCCGAGATGTTCCGGGAGTTGACCGCGTTGGGGGCGCAGACCTTCCTGATGTCCTCGGGCTGGCCTACCTCGCGCATAGAGCATTGGCGGGTGCTTGCCCGCGCGCGCGCAATCGAGGATCTTGCCTGGCTGGTCGCGGCCAACGGCGTGGGCTCGCATGCAGGCATCACCCTCGGCGGACACTCGGTGGTCATCGACCCCCAAGGTGGCATCGTCGCGGAGGCCGGCACTGAGGAGGGCGTGATCTTCGCCGACGTCGATCCGGCGGCGAGCGACTCCTGGCGCGAGGAGTTCCCCGCTCTCACCGATCGTCGCTGACCGCCGCTACTTTGTCGCGACCCGCGGGCTAGATCATCACGGTGAACGCCTGCAGGGTGCGTTCGCCAAGACCAGCATCACCCTCGACGACGACCCGCGCACGGGACTCCGGCTGATCACCGCGCCCGCAAGCCAGAGCAAGGTAGGTCGACCAGTCCATTGTCAGGGTCGTTGTCGGCTCTTCCTCGGGACCAGCCGGTCGAGCCCTTCCGTCATCGCCCACGATGACGGATCGCTCAGTGGTGAGTTCCGGTCCGGTCACCACCACGCGGAGCGCCTGGCCGGGCTGAGCACCCGCACCCTTGACCCAGATTTTCGCTAGACCGGGCAGGAGTTGTGCGGCGGTGGCACGCGCACCGGGAGCGTCCAGGTGCCCCGGTCGACCCAGGGCCGCGCGAATGTCCTGTTCGTGCACCCAGGTATCCATCGCGCGCATCTGAACGACACGCCCCAGCGGAGCTACACCGAGCGGACCGACGACCTCGAGGGAAGCGTCCTGCGGGCCCTCTCGTAGCGAGGTAGCACGACGGCTCATCACGTCGGCCAGTTCGATGAGCACATCTTCACGCGGCCACCGACGGCGCAGATCTACCGGGATCTCCGTGATGCGGCCGAAGTCATTGCGCACATGCGGGAGTGCATCCCAGTCCGGCTCATGAGGGGGGTCCATCTGTCCGAGCAGGATGCCCTCGATCCAGCCCACGTGAGCAACGACGTCACCCACGGTCCAACCGGGTAGCGCTGTGGGAGCGTCCCACTCCTCCTGCGCGAGCGGCGTCACGAGCTCGACAAAGTCGTCGGCGGCCGACTGCCACGCGGCGAGAATGTCCTCGAACGAGGAGTCTTCGGGCAGGGGAGTTGTCATAGGGCGACGCTAAACCGGGAAGGGTGGATCGCGCAGGAAGTCGGCGACGTCAGCGAGGAACGTGCCACCCGCTGCTCCATCGACGACGCGGTGATCGAAGGATAGGGAGAGCGTCATCACCGGCCGTACGGCGAGGCCACCCCCGACGGCCCAGGGTCGGTCGACCACACGCCCGGTGGCGAGAATCGCCGACTCGCCGGGGTTGAGGATCGGCGTCCCACCGTCGATTCCGAACACGCCGATGTTCGTGATCGTGATGGTCCCCTCCAGCGAGTCCGATGGCTGCAGGTGACCTGCGCGCGCGCGCTCCGTGAGATCGGTAATGGCCTTGGCCAGGCCCGGTAGTGAGAGAGAACCTGCGTCTCGCACGTTGGGGACGACCAGTCCGCGCTCACCCGCGACAGCAAACCCAAGGTTGACGAAGGGGTACGCCTCAATCACCGCCTCGCCATCATCGAGATCGATCCAGGAGGCGTTCACGATCGGTGTACGCCGCACCGCAGAGAGCACCGCCGCCGCTGCAATCGTCATCGGCGTGACGCGGGCTCCGGCGAACTCGGGCGACTCCCGCAAACGTTCAACGAGGCGCACCGTCTCGGAGACATCGACGTCGACCCACGTGCTCACATGCGGCGCGGTGGCCACGGAGCGCACCATGGCCTGGGCCATCGATCGCGGGACGCCGCGCACCGGTGTGCGGTGTCCCCCCTTCGGACGCGGGGGCGCAACCGGGGATGGACCAGCCGACTGGTGCACGCCGACCGAGTGAGCCATGGCGAAGCGATGCACGTCCGCCGCGGTGACATCCGCGTGGGGTCCGGTGGCGGGGACATCGGCCAGGTCGACCTCGAGCTCACGGGCCAGCGCGCGCACTCCGGGTTTGGCCCGAGGAGTCACATCTCCGGACGGTGGTTGAACGGTGTCGTGCGCACTCGGGACTGGTCCCGCACTGGCTCGAGAACGGCGTCGGCGCGGGGTGGCCGTCGTTTCCTCGGCAACGCCGTAACCGATGAGCACCGGTTCGCGATCGCTCACCTCCACCGCGAGGATCGGCGTCCCCACCGCAGCCACGCGCCCCTCGGGCACGAGCAACTCGACGACGCGACCGCTGAAGGGCGATGGCAATTCCACAACCGCCTTGGCCGTCTCAATGTCCGCGATGGGCTGGTTGACCGCGATCTCGTCTCCTACCGCGATTCGCCAGCCCACGATCTCCGCCTCGGTCAGACCCTCGCCCACGTCCGGCAGGAGGAACTCACGAATGCTCATGCCGACATCACCTGCTCGATCGCATCGAGGATGCGGTCAGCGGTCGGCAGGTAGTGCTTCTCATAGCGATTTGGCGGATAGGGGATGAAGGCACCTCCCACACGCTCTACCGGCGCCTCGAGATGGAAGAAGCATTCCTTCATCACCCGGGCCGCAACCTCCGCGCCGATGCCGAGGACTGTGGGTGCCTCGTGGATGACGACGCACCGACCGGTGCGGCGGACATCGTCAAAGACCGGGTCCAGGTCAAGCGGCGACAGAGTGCGCAGATCAATCACCGAGCAGTCCCACCCCTCCTCGGTGGCGGCCTCGGCAACCTCGAGCATCGTGCGCACCATGGGGCCGTAGCCGACGAGGGTGACGTCGATGCCCTGGCGCAGTACGCGGGAGGTCCACGGGCCTCCGGAAATGGCCGATACGTCGTCGACCTCGACGCGGTCCCAGTAGCGGCGCTTAGGTTCGAGATAAATGACGGGGTCATCACAGGCGATGGCCTGCTGAATCGTGACGTAGGCCTCGGCCGCGTCACCGGGTGTCAGCACCCTCAGGCCGGGTGTGTGGGCGAAGTAGGCCTCCGGGGATTCACTGTGGTGTTCGACCGCACCGATACCGCCGCCGTACGGGATGCGGATGACGATGGGCATCGGGGTGATACCGCCGGAACGGTAGTGATGCTTGGCCACCATGGTGACGATCTGATCGAAGGCGGGGTAGACGAACCCGTCGAACTGAATCTCGACCACGGGCCGATAACCCCGCATGGCAAGACCCACCGCCGTGCCGACGATTCCGCTCTCCGCCAGGGGCGTATCGACGACCCGCTGCTCCCCGAAGTCCTTCTGCAGACCGTCGGTCACCCGGAAAACCCCACCGAGAGGCCCAATGTCCTCGCCCATGAGGAGGACGCGTGGATCACTCTCCATCGCGCGACGCAGGCCAGCGTTGAGCGCCTGCACCATCGTCATTTCGGTCATGGGAGTTGTCCTGTCGAAGCGGCAATGAACGCTTGCCGGTCGGCCTCCACCTGCGGGTGGGGCTCGGCGTACACAGCGTTGAACATCCCGACAGGATCGGGGTCCGGCATCCCCCTGATCGCACCCCGGATGCGCTCACCCATGGCGTCAGCCTCGGCCTGCACGCTGGCAACAAACGCCTCGTCGAGTGCGCCAGCCGACTCCATATAACGCGTCAAGCGATCGAGGGGATCCAAAGCCGCCCAATGTTCGACTTCGGTCTCGGCGCGATAGCGGGTGGGGTCGTCCGAGGTCGTGTGGGCACCACGTCGGTAGGTCATCGCTTCGATGAAGGTCGGGCCGCCACCCTCCCGAGCGTGATCGAGCGCCACACGCGTCACGGCAAGTCCCGCGAGCACGTCATTGCCGTCAATGCGGACACTCGGGATCCCGTACCCCGCGGCACGCTGAACTAGTGGCGCATGTGCCTGGCGACTAACCGGGACAGAGATTGCCCACTGATTGTTCTGCACGAGGAAGACGACCGGCGCGGCATACGTGGCGGCGAACACCATCGCCTCATGCACGTCACCGGTACTCGTCGCGCCATCACCGAAGCACGACAGCACCGCCTGGTCGGCGCCATCACGCTGAATGCCCATGGCATAGCCGACTGAGTGCAGTGCATGGGAGCCGATGACGATGGTGAAGAGCCCGAGTCCTACGCGCGTGAGGTCCCAACTGGCGTGCGAGTTGCCGCGGTAGAGCTGCAGGAGTTCGACGGGATCCACCCCTCGCACCTGGAAAAGGCCGACCTCGCGATAGGTGGTGAAGCCGTAGTCATCCCGTCGCATTGCGTGGCCAGCACCGACCTGAATCCCCTCCTGGCCGAGGACCGGGCACCACAGACCCAGTTCGCCGGTGCGTTGCAGGGCGGTGGACTCCACGTCATTGCGACGGGTGAGCACGATGTCTCGGTAGAGCGCCCTCAGCAGGTCCGCGTCCGGTTCGAGCGGATAGTCCAAGTGGGGACGGAACTCTCCATTCGGGGTGAGCAGTTGAACGAAATCCTCGGTCATGGCAGTGGACTCCTTCGTGGCGGGCCTTGTGGGCCCATCCCCATCCAACCACCGAGGACGCGACGCAGGAAGGTTCCATCGCCGAGTGACCGGTGCGGTGTAGCGCGGGATGCCACACTAACCCCATGACGATTCGAGTGTTCCTTCTCGACGACCACGAGATCGTGCGTCGCGGCCTCGCCGATCTCCTCGGCCTGGAAGACGACATCGAGGTCGTGGGTGAGGCCGGACTTGCCGGCGAGGCACTCGGCCGCGTCACCGCGACCCGGCCGGACGTCGCTGTTCTTGACGTCCGACTGCCCGACGGCAGCGGTGTCGAGGTCTGCCGTGACGTCCGCGACGCGCTGCCCGACGTGCGCTGCCTGATGCTCACGTCCTATGCCGATGATGAGGCGCTCTTTAACGCGATCATGGCCGGAGCGTCCGGCTACGTACTCAAGGACATTCGTGGCAATGATCTCGTCGATGCAGTTCGGCAGGTTGCTGCGGGGCGATCGCTCCTCGACCCCGTCGCTACCCAGCGCGTGTTGGAGCGTCTGCGCAAGGGCGAGGAGCACGACGAACGGCTAGACGCGCTCACCGATCAGGAGCGACGCATCCTCGAGCTCATCGGTGAGGGTCTCACCAATCGCCAGATTGGCGAGCGGATGCATCTCGCGGAGAAGACAGTCAAGAACTACGTCTCCTCCTTGCTCGCCAAGATGGGCATGGAACGGCGTACCCAGATCGCGGCCTACGTGGCCCGCATGGACGCCGAGCAGCACCGCGACTAGAAAGCGTGCCCTCGCACGAACGTCGATCGGGCTAGCAGGGCGCTGCCCGTCCCGCCCGGTCGCATCGTTTCCGTCCGCGCGCAGCCGCACCGCTAGGCTCGCGCTCATGCGCACCCCCTTCCCCGCCGTGCTCGTCACCCTCGGACTTCTCGGTGCTGGCCTTACCGGCGTCGCTTTGGCCCCGGCGGCATCGGCCTTTGAGCCAACCCTCACCTACGTCACCTGCCCGGTTGACGTGGAGCCCGCGAGGACCAAGTGCGCAGAGCTCACTGTGCCGCTGGACTGGCAGACCGCCAACGACGGCCGGACCACGCAGATCGCGCTGCGCGTGATCCCACCCTCGCACAGCGCCGGCGGCGGCTTCACCTTCAACCCGGGAGGCCCCGGTGGTGCGGGTATCGAGATCGGCCGTTACGTCTACGCGGATTTACCACGGCAGGTTCGTGAGCGATTCGACTTCGTCATGTGGGATCCCCGCGGGGTGGGCCTCAGCGGCCCGAAGTTGACCGGATGCAACCCCAAGCCCACAGCCGACCTACCACTCATCGGCCCGGTGGACTGGGAGAAGGTGGGGTCGGAGCACGCCGTCGCAACCGGTGCTGCTCTGTCGGACTGCTTCGCGAAGAACCCGGAATCGGCGCCCTATCTGGGCACGTGGCAGGTCGTGCGCGATATGGAGGCCATGCGTATCGCTCTGGGCTACCCGAAGTGGAACTTCTGGGGGATGAGCTACGGCACCCGCATCGCCTACACCTACGCCAAGACCTTCCCGGGCAGCCTGCGCACACTCATCGTCGACGGCAGCCTGTGGCCACAGGAGTCGATCTACCGCCTCTCCAGCCAGCAACCGATGGCCTGGCAGACCGGGCTGCAGGTCTACGCCTCCGTTATGGGCCGCGCGCAGACGCGGAAGTTCGAGCAGATCCTTGAGGTGCTCGACGACACCTACATCGAGACGGCGGATGGGAGCATCACGCGCTGGAGCTTCTCCGCGTCGGTCTTCGGAGCCCTCGGTGCCCAGCGCCTGTACCCGGAAATCCGCGACGGGATCAACGCCGTCTACGCCGCGCTCTTCGGCCAGCCCTCGGCCCAGTCCCGCAAGGCGGCGGTGCGCGCAGTGGAAACGCTCGACGATCCAGCGCCCGACCCATCGGAGGATTACCTGTTCTCCTTCATCAACTGCGCGGACCTGCACGATCGACCCTCGTCTGAGATGGCTGGCCAGCTCGCTACCAGCGCGGCCCGTGACTACGGGACGACTTTTGCCACCGCTACTGGAAACATCGTGAGTTGCCAGGGGCTGCCAGCGGACTACTCCCCGCCAGTGCCAAGCGACTGGAGCACTATCGAGTTGGCTACTCCCCCCATCGTCGTGTTGTCGCTCGGCGATAAGAACACTCCGTGGCTGTGGGGCAAGATCATGGCCAATCAGTACGCCGGGTCCCGCATCATCAACTACAACAGTTCCCAGCACGTGACCTACATGTCTACGCCGTCGACGTGCGTCAACAATCCGGTCACCCGCTACCTGCTGCGCAGGCAGCTGCCGCCGAACAACGTCTTCTGCCCCTTCGTGCCGTCACCCCCGCTCGAGGAG
>Ga0208004_1000263_pt1 | contig 20469 bp, 22 predicted proteins | sample DEB08_DNA_6_FD_184522 | JGI IMG/M metagenome (GOLD analysis project Ga0208004, IMG submission 184522) | Aqueous microbial communities from the Delaware River and Bay under freshwater to marine salinity gradient to study organic matter... | ecosystem: Environmental > Aquatic > Marine > Coastal ...
CACGAGATGCCGCAGAGAAGGCAACTAATGATGCGATGGCACGTCTTATCGCATTGCATTTGACCGAAGCCGAGATGAATCAACTCGCAGAGCAAACCAATCGTCTTTGCTCCGCCGCCGCTTAAAATCTCGCGCTTAAAACGTCTTATTCAACGGTGCCGTAGGCGCCGACGTTGCCGGTTGATCGGTGGCTGAGCACAGTCTCGACGCTGTTGCGCAGATCGTTAGCGAACCAGTCAATTTTGTCATGATGAATTGCATTCACCGTGCAGTGCAGCGAGTCGGGTGGTGTCTGGCGATCGACGTACCATCCACGTTTTGAAAGTTCGTCAGCGACTGCAAAAACATTCAAGGAATTTGGATCTTGCGCGCCGAAACACAAAAGTGTCGATTCGGGTTCTGCGCGTAAAACAAGCTCGGGTGTGTCGCGAACAATGTTCGCAAGTTGCAAAGTTGCTTCGCGCGCTTGGCGCGTAAGACGCAGGTATCCATCATCGCCGAGAAAATGCATCACGGCCCAAGCGCTTGCCATTGAGCCACCAGATTTTGTGCCGAGCACACCCGATGATCCGTACATGCCGCCGAGCCAGTCAGATGTGACGAAGCCTTGGTACGAGCGCAAATGTTTAGACGCATACATAATCACAGATGCACCCTTGGATGTGTAACCAAATTTGTGTAGATCGACTGATATCGAACTAACACCGGGCACCTGCAAATTCCACGGTGCGATTTTCTCGCCGAGGCGCTCTAAGTAGGCGAGCGTGACACCACCCATGCAGGCATCAACGTGACAGTTGATTTTTGCATCGCTTGCAATTTTGGCAATGCTGACAATGTCGTCGACAACACCTTGCGGATACTGCGGCGCTGAGCCAACAATTAGAACCGTATTTTCATCCACGCAACTGCGCATCGCCGAAACGTCGGCGCGCCAGTCGGGCCCAACGGCGACACGGCGAACTTCGACCCCGAAGTAGGCGCCAGCCTTGGCAAAAGCCGCATGTGCAGAAGTGGGCAAAACCATATTCGGTTGGCGAATCTGTCGCTCGGCTAACAGACGATCTCGAGCAGCCTTGACAGCCATCAGGATGCTCTCTGTGCCGCCTGAGGTCATGAAACCGGCCGAGTTGGGCGTCGCGCCCAGCCAGACTCCGGCCATCGCCACAACCTCGGCTTGAATCTGTTTCAGGCTGGGGAAGGCATCGGTACTCAGAGCGTTCTCGCCACTAAAACGCCTGTAGGCCTCTTCAGCGACCGCTAAAGCGTCAGGGCCAGCGTTGTAGGCGAGACTGAACGCGCGGCCTTCGCGCCAGCGCACATCGCGCGCACGCATCAATTCAAGGCTGTCAAAAACGTCGGTTGCTGACCAACCAATTTCGGGCAATTGACTTTTTGGTGCTGGCAATCCAGACGACGGGGAGTTGTTCAAAGTGTTTATTTGCCTTATTCTAGTCTATATTAACTTTACATAACTAACATTATGGGCGAAACCCCGAACCAAGGTAATCAAGCCAAATAGAGATTTACTCATTACGCCGCTCGACTCGGACTCGGATGCAACTGATCTTGGGCCAATGGTTTGGCTGCCTGTAGCAACCACTTAAGAGCCGCCTTGAAGTCTCGAGTCGTTGGGTCAACTGATGGGTCTAAGTCAGCCTCAACGTCGGCTATCGCACACCTCAGCACATAAACCTGGTCACGCAAGGTGTCAAGTTCTTTGCGCGCGATGACCAACTCATCTTCGCTGAGGGCCAGCTCGTTGGCTCGCTGGCGGGCAACCCAGTCCCATTGGCGACAAGACTGACTGCAAAACCGCCTTGGTCGCCCAGCGCCCGAACGCTGACTTATTGGCGATCGACACCATTGACAGCGTGATGAATCAACTGGCTTCTCGGTCTGCACACCGGCTAGTTCAAGTGATTTCGTCATGACAAAAACCTACGCCTGTTGACCGAGTTATTGGTGGATTATCCAAAGGCATACTTATTCGGTGAAGATTTCGCTGCCAGCACCGAAACGTCTAATGGCCTCCGACAATGCTGCTGGTGTCCACCCTGCCATTCTTGAGGCTGTCGCTCGAGCCAATAGTTTTCATGCTCTTGGATACGGACACGACCAGCACACGCCACTCGCAAAAAAACTCTTCAATCAACTTTTCGACGCCGAAGTCACAACCGAGTTTGTTTTTGGAGGTACCGGTGCAAATGTTCTCGCACTCGCCTGCATGCTCAAACCTGCCCAAGCAGTTGTCTGCACTTCGACTGCACACATCGCCGTAGATGAAGCTGGAGCGCCCGAGAGATTTCTCGGCGCAAAGTTGATCGACATTCCGACTGTCGACGGCAAACTTCGCCCGAGCGATATCAGAGGCGTCGCTCACCTACGCGGCAGCATTCATCACGCAGAACCAGCGGTGGTATCAATTACGCAAGCAACAGAAATGGGCACAATTTACACAGCCGAAGAAGTGCGTGCGATCTGTGAAACCGCACATGAACTCGAAATGCTTGTGCACATGGATGGCGCGCGTATTGTTAATGCCGCAGTCGCGCTCGGCTCATCAGCCAAAGCCTTACGAAGTTTCACAATCGATGCTGGCGTCGACGTGTTGAGTTTCGGTGGTGTCAAAGCAGGTTTAATGTTCGGTGAAGCCGTTGTCTTTTTCAACACGAGTCTTGCTTCGCGCGTCGAATACATCCGCAAGCAAGTTGGTCAACTCAATTCGAAAATGCGATTCGTCTCAGCGCAATACGTCGAGTTTCTTCAAAACGATTTACTCTTCAAACTTGCTACGAATGCCAACTCGATGGCACTCGCCCTTTACGAGAAAACTCGTCACCATCGATCACTCGGGTTGTCTACTCCCCCTGTGGTTAACAGTCTGTTTCCGACAATTGAAAGCTCAGTCGCCACCGCACTTCGCGACTGGACCTTCTTTTGGGACTGGGACATCGCGAACAATCAATACCGTTGGATGACCGCCTGGGACACGACTTTGGAAGACGTCGACCTATTCGCCGAAGGAGTTTCACAAGCGCTCAAGATCTAATTGACTGATCAGTTAGTTATCGCCTAGTTTGCAGATGTGTCCGCTAGCGACTTCTTTCAGAGAAGACTTGAGACAGATGACAAGTGGATGAATGACGCCGCATGTCGTGGCTTATCTGACATATTTTTTCCACCGGCTGCTGAAAGACCGCAAGCTCGCGAACGGCGTGAGCAAATGGCGCGTGCAGTTTGTGAGACCTGCGAGGTACTTTCAACCTGTCGCGACTTTGCTCGCAATCATCATGAATACGGTTTCTGGGGCGGCGAATCTGAAGAACAGCGACATCAAGCGGGGTTCCATTTGATTGCGCCAATTGGCATTCGCGCTCGCTCTTAACAATTTCGCTTTCGCTAGTTGCAGTTCTGCGAGAATGAATCATGGTTTTCGAGGCGGCAATTACTAGCGAATCGTTACCCAATGCCAAACAAAATGTTCTTGATGCTTGGGCCAGTTTCGGTGATGCTCGACGAATCGTAAATTTCGACGAGGTCTCGGCCCACGTCTCGACGAATCGAGTTTTTCGCATCACGATGTCCGACGGTTCAAACCTGATTGCAAAAGTCAGTTCATACGGTTCATACTTTCAATTCGCCGAAGACCATGATCGGCTCGCGCGGTGTAGTTCATTGTTGCGTGGCGGTCGATGGTCTGGCTTTTTGGCCGAAGTGCTGACAAAAAATGGACGCCCTTTCACTTGGTACGACGGGCAATGTTGGGCGGTCTTTTATACAGATGTTCAGGGCAACACCGGACTGCCGCGAATTCTGAACGACGACGATGTGGTCACCCTCGCAAGCGAAATCGCTGAGTTTCACTTAGCGTGCGCCGCGATCAGCCCTAGTCTGCCACCGACATCTAACTCGGTAAAAGGTGACGCGATTCATTTATACGATTTGCTTCGCGATGACGAAGCCAAATCTCATTTCGGTCTTGACTCTTTGGCAATCTCAACGTTGCAGCGTTACACGCATGACTTGTTATTGCATCTTGAAAAAATTCACTATGACGAATGGGTTCGAATACCGATTTTGGTGGACTGGAATTTAGGTAACTTCTCGGTTCGGTCATCCGATCAAAACCGCAATTCAACATTTGAATTTTCAACCAGATGGGATTACGACTGGTTTCGTATCGAGTCTCGCCTACTTGATTTCTATTTCCTTAGTCGTGTGTCATCGCGTACCGGCGATAAAACCCAGTTCTCTTATTCTGCTCACACGCTGACTGAGCCGAGATTCGTGAAATTTATCTCTGCATATCACCAGGTATATCCGCTCAGTCGAACCGAAATTGAATTCTTGCCGTTCGCATATCGATTTTTTATTTTGAATTATGTGATTCGAGAGGGTGCTCGCTTTTTTAGACCCGATCTTTGTTCACAATTCAGACGCGATGCAGCACACCATTACTTGGTTGAATCAGAGCGACTCGATCTTTCTCAACTCTTGGCGGTTATCGGCTAAAAATCGCAAGTGATCGCAATGCGCGACAAAGATCAATCTTTGATCTTGCGAAGTTTCTCTTTGAAAATTTTGCCCTTTGCGACATAAACACGCACGCCGTGCTCAATTTCTTGGCTTCGCGCTCGGCCCTCTTTAATCACTGCCGGCGAGCCAACAGCCAATGCCCCAGCAGGCACAACTGTGTCGTTGAGCACAACTGAATTCGCGCCGACTATCGCGCCAGTTTCAACCACCACGCGATGCAAAACGATTGCACCAGATGACACTTGCGCACCAGACGCAATGGTGCATGCTTCAAGATGAACAATGTGTCCAATCACGCAGTCGTTTCCGACGATTGTTGGCGTCTCTGGTGTCGTGTGAATGACGCAATTGTCTTGAATGCTTGTGCGAGCGCCGATTCGGATTTCACCGTCGTCACCGCGTAACACTGCACCGGCCCAAATTGTTGACTCAGCACCGATTTCGACTGCACCAATTACAACCGCTTCTGGGTGCACGAACGCTGTGTCATGAATTTTTGGTACGCGATCACCCAATGCGTAAATTGCCACGAAATTACGGTACTAGTTTTGCAATGCAAATATGTCAAATCAGAAGTTTGCCTATACCGTAAAGGCTCATGTCTAGGCGTCTTGAGATCGAATTAACAAGCACGCGCGAAGACGGAACATGGACATGGCGCGCAGCCGGAGCCAAAGTTCCTAAAGGCGTCGTTGAGTCTTCACTCTTGCCAAAAGAGTCCAAGGTTGGCGACGTGCTGAAGATCGAAGCTGACTTTGACATTGATGGCATAACTGTTTTGTCAGTCGTGCCGCAGCGTGACAAATCGCAGAAGGCGACATTCCTTCAATTGATTGACGACAAACCATTCACTGGCGTCACAGAAAAACTGGCTAAAAAATCAAAATCTGATCGACCACAGCGTGACAAACGTGGGCCTCGAACCGATCGTCCTGCACGCACCGATAACGCTGAGCGCAAACCACGCTCAGAGCGTGCACCTCGTGAGCGTACGCCACGCTCACCCGCTGACAAGTCGGCAGCACCGGTGGTTCAACTTCCTGTCCGTCCTGTTGCTAAACGTCTCAAGCCAAATCGCAAACACCGTTCAGCCGTCTTGCAGTCACTGCCAGCTGAGCAACGAAGTGTTGCCGAACGCGCACTAGCTGGTGGCATTCGTGCCGTGCGTGAAGCGATCAAAACTCAGAACGCCCAACTCAAAGCCGAGGGCAAACCTGAAATCAAAGCAGATGGTTTGATCTCGATGGCTCAAGACATTTTGCCCAAACTGCGTGTTGCAGAGTGGCTCGACAAGGCCGAGGCCGCCAAGAGCGAACTTGCTCTTCTCGACCTCCGCGATTTGCGTGCAGTAGTTGTAGGTTCAGATGATCCGATGGTTGTTCGCGACGAAACAACGCGCGAACTTGCCACAGAACTTAAGCTCGCTCTCAAGCAACGTCAAGAAAGTGAAATGACTCAGTGGCTCGAAGACATCAAAGCAGCACTTGGCGCAACACGCGTTCTTCGGGCAATCAAACTTTCAGGTGAGCCGCCAAAAGCAGGTGTTTTGTTTCCTGCCGATCTTGGCCAGCAACTCACAAAGGCGGCTGCTGATTCGTTGTCAAACGAAGCAAGTTCAGACCGTTGGATAGCAATTCTTGAAGCACTCGCCTTCTCGCCAATTCGAACATCAGTTAAACCACTTGGCGCACCACAAGCAACGACAGATGCTTTGCGTCAAACTGTAAAGCGACTCGCACCGCTCATTCCTCAAATTGCTGCACTCTTTGCTATCGAAGTTAAGCCTGGTGCGCAGACACCTCGTCCATTGCGTCCACCTCGACCAAAGCGCGAATTTAAGCGAAAGCCAAAATCCGCTAAGCCAGACACCGCCAAATCTGATAGCGCCACTCCAGCACCTACAACCGACAAGCCTTCAGACACCGACTCTTCAAGTGTCAACGTGAGCGCAATTGAAGTCGTAACAGCTGAAGCTGCGGCAACTGAAAATATCGCCGATTCAACTGCGAGCCAATCCGCCTAATCAATTAACCTTGCCTTATGGCAAATATCGTTGAATACGAAGTCCGAGGCAAAGTCGCAATCATCACTCTGAACCGTCCTGAGGCGCGCAACGCCGTCAACGGTGATGTCGCCAGCGGACTTGAGGCAGCAATCGACAAACTTGAAGCCGATTCAAACGTCTGGATCGGTGTGTTGGCAGCAAACACCGCTGGTCAAGAGCGCCCAGTCTTTTGTGCAGGCGCTGACTTGAAGGCAATCAACTCTGGGCAAGCAGCAGGTTTAAATACAAAGCGTGGAGGCTTTGGTGGCTTCGTTTATCGCGAACGTAAAAAGCCAGTCATCGCAGCAGTTGATGGTTTAGCCACTGCAGGTGGATGCGAACTAGTTCTCGCTTGTGACATGCTCGTGGCCTCCACACGTTCGGCTTTTGGTCTTGCTGAAGCAACAAGAAACCTAATTGCTGGCGCTGGTGGACTCTTCAGATTGCCGCGTGCAATCGGTCGTGCGGCAGCGATAGAGGCAATTCTCACCGGCGAGCCGTTCTCGGCACAGCGGGCCTACGAACTCGGCATGGTCAACAAGCTTGTTGAACCAAACGCTTCACTCGATGCGGCCATAGATCTCGCTTTGCGAGTCTGCAAAGCTGCCCCACTCGCAGTTTGGGCAAGCCGCAAGATCGTTTTGGCATCTGAAACAGAGTCAGATCAAAATTTGATCGATATGACAAACAAAGAATTCGCTGCAGTGTTGGCGTCTGAAGACACAAAAGAAGGCCTAACTGCTTTTATCGAAAAGCGTCCGCCAAATTGGCAAGGAAAATAGTCTTCTAACCGTCTAGTTCTTTAAATCAGTGGTAACGGTTATCAATCGCGCCACCAAACCTGAGCGCTCAAATAGATTTTTGGTTTCTCGATCTCCGGGCAACGCAAAACCGTCGAGAGCAACAAGCGACTCGGTTCTTGCCCAAGCAATTGTTGCGCTAACCAATGCATCTCCGATTCCGATGTTGCGAGCATCTTTAGTTACGAAAACCTGTTCAATAGTCGCAATCTTTCCAGATTTCGTCTGGCTGAGTCTTGCAACCAAATAGCCCATCACTGTTTCATCTACGCCCGCAACAAACGTGTTGGTTGAGCCGTCGGTTATAACACTCGCCCATCGTTTGCCGACTAACTCAAACTCATCTCCAAGTCTTATCCCGCCACGAAAGTGATCAAGATTTGCCCGAGCTTCAGATTCAAGATCTTCTAAAACTTCACAGTCACTCTCAGATGCTCTGCGAGTAAAAACTTGCACGTCAAAAACTAGGCAGTTTTAAACAAAGGACAAGCGTCGTCTTCGACCGGGCAGCCTGGAGCATTTTGACGAACCAACAAGAAGCAATGCGTGCACTGCGTCTCGTCCGGACGACGCGGCTGTAGGCGCTCAACTCCGTCGGTTCGATCATCGCCAACAATCTCTTCCTCTTCTTCAGGCGCAGTCTCTTGTGGTGACGACAATTTTTCTTGCAAGATCGACGACAAGTCGGCTTCAACATCATCTTCCGTGCGCAAGTCATCTTCGTCGTCATCGTCATCTGCTGATTTGGGCTTTGCGACATCGGCAGGCGCCAACGTCGAACCCTCATCAGTAATTAAAGGATCAACAACTAAAACATCGGGGTCAGACTCGAGATCTTCTTCGGCTTCGAGCAGCTCGTCGGGGTCAATGTCACCTTCAACATCGGCCAAATCGTCTGGGCCGATCTCTTCAGGCGCGATCTCCTCGGCACCCTCAATTTCAATTTCTTCTTCGTCAGCCATGTTGTCCTATAAGTCGATTCATTTGAAGCGCGCATAGTATCGGATATCTGAGGCCATAACTCCAAATCGGTGCGAGACCCATTATTTTCGCCGAGCCTCTGCGCGCCGTTCAGAGTCAAGACGCTCTAGTTCGGGCGCATCTTTAACCAGATGTGTCATTGCCTCGGCTACTGCCTTGTGGCCTGCCTGCTCGGCAATCAGCCGGTGCATCTCGATTGCAACACGACGGTACGACGGGTGTCCCTGAGGCGACGAACGCAACTCAAGCATGTGAATTGCCTCGCGGGCATTAAATTGCATGACATAGCGCATGCGGTAAGCCATCGAAACTGCATATGGTGCCTGACTCGGGTAATCAGACAAGAGCGCGTCATAGAGCGAACTCGAGCGTTCCATCGCCTCATCAAACTGATCCCCTAATCCAGCCTCGACAATCAACTCAGGCCGAACGAAGCCGTGATGAGGCGTCAGACGTTGCCACTCGATTGTCAAGAGCCTGTGGCGCTGCAAATCTCGAAAAGCGCCGTAATCACCTAATACATCGAATCGGTAGTCAATTCGCTCAAATGCTCGACCTGGCTTGTGTCGACGATTCTCACGATTACCTACATAAGCCCGAATCAGTGCAACGCGTCGATCGTGGCTCAGTTCTCGCACTTCGTTTAACAATTGCGACTCAGGTAGGTGTGAGCTCGAATAGCAAATTGCAGCGAGCAATTTATCTTCACCATCAGGGTCGAAGTCAGTGAGCACAACTTCTTGTGAATCATTTGGATCAAGAGCGCCGAAATATTCATCGACAAGCTCGACAGTTTCTCCCTCGCGGTCGGCTAAATATTCTGTCCAACGGCCTCCTCGATCTGCGACATCGACTCGGCGCAAGAAACTTGGCACAACTTTTCGCAATTCAGTGAGCATCATGTCTGCGTAGAGTCGTGCTTCTGGCAGGTTGTGTCCGCGCATGCGCAACAACAGTGCTTCGTAGCCTTGACCGGTGCCGTAGATACCAAGGTTCGAAAGAGACGCCGCGGGCAGAACTCCGCGCACTGCATCGAGTCCTTTGGCGCGAGTGGCTTGTTTGAAAACAAAATCAGAAACATTTGAATCACGCTTTACCGTTTTACGAATGTGTTCGGTGACAGACTCAACCATCGTCGAATACGAATCGAACATTCGGTCCATGTCACCGACATAACGAGTGCCAAATGGGCCGTTCAAAATATCCGCATCTCGATAAAAGCGATAACGGCCGCCAAGTCTCGCGTCATAGTTGATATAGCGCGTACTTTGCTCGAGGTAGCTCATCAGTCGCCCACGCTCAAGTATTTTGGTTAGAAGATTTGAAGCCTGTTCGCAAGCAAGGTGAACACCACCCAACTGCGCCACGCTGTCATCGCCGTATTCGACGAAGACTTTCTCGTAAAGATCTTCGGCTCGCTCGAGACCAATAGTTGCATCAAGTGATTTGTCTCCGCTCAGATCTAAATCGCTAACAAACTCATCAAGAAACAAACGCCTCAGGCTTTTCGCACTTCGGCTATATCGCGCAAAAAGCGCGCCCTTGACAACTTCAGGCAGATTTACAAGCGCAAAAACAGGACCATCTAAATTCGTGAAGTAGCGCCGAAGAATCTCATTCTCGTCCTCGCTGAAGATCTCGGGTACATATACCGTCATGGCGCGATATCTTACGAGTCCGCACGACGTCAGAGAGGGATTACAAATTCAGCGGATTTTTGGCTGTATTTAGAGTTAAATCACGCCTTCGGGCACTACCCCGTCACCGAAAGCCACTTTGACATCATCTTGCAGCGCCTTTGAAAGCCACATGTCAATTGCCGTCATCGCCATGATCTTTGCGCCTTCAACAATTGCTCGAGTTGCTTCTTCGCCCTTGGTGTAATCAGCAAATGCAGCACTGTGGAGTGAAACACCACTCGGCGCCACTTGCATCATCGGATGAATCGACGGCACCAAGTAACTAATGTTGCCCATATCGGTCGACCCACCGCCGGTTCCCGGCAAGAATTCACTTGTCATCTGACGACCGAATTGTTCGGCATTGCGAATGTAACTCTCGAGCAGAGGCACGTTGTCAACTAAGTCTGCAAAAGTGTTCTTCTTCCAGTCAAAAGTTACGGTGCAACCTGCGGCCATTGCTCCACCTTCGAGGCACTTTGCCACACGCTCTTTTAATGGCTGCAGAGTCTCAATCGTCGGTGATCGCACATACCAGTCCATCTCGGTTTCGCGAGGCACAATGTTTGGTTTTTCGCCCGAGTTCGTGAAAATTCCGTGAATACGTTCTGTTGGCAAAATATGTTGACGCAATGCCGCCACGTTCATGTATCCAAGCACGGCAGCATCCAATGCGTTTTTACCCTTGTGTGGCGAAACTGCAGCGTGCGCTGCAAGTCCGTGAAATTTTACGAATAAATTCTGAATCGCAATCGCGTTCATTCTTGCAAGATCGGCATCAGCAGGATGAATCATCATCGCCGCATCAATGTTTCTGAACGCACCCTTTCGGGCCATCTCAATTTTTCCGCCGCCACCTTCTTCGGCTGGTGTGCCCATAAGTGCCAGGTTTCCACCACATTGTTCGGCGACTGCACTCAAAGCAAGACCAGCACCAAGACCAGCCGTGGCAATGATGTTGTGACCACAGGCGTGACCGATACCAGGCAATGCGTCGTATTCGCACAACACTGCAACTGTCGGGCCGTCGCCACCCTTAATACGGACGTCAAATGCGGTGTCTAATTCGAAAGCGCCGCGAGTTACGTTGACCTTCGAGTCGGCTATGTAATCAGTCAAAATTTTGTGAGCAAAGTGTTCTTCGAAATTAGTCTCGGGCTTTTCGTGTAGTTGATGACTAATACTTACGAGGTCTTTAGTGCGGGCGTCGATATCGCGACAAACGCTCTGCTTCAATTCATCTATCTGTTGACTAGTCATGTTTGGAGTCATATCGCAATGTTAATGCTCACCAATATAAATTCACAGCGTCAGGCAACACCTTGAAAACACAGTGTCTGATGGCACCGATTCGAACGCCTTCAATCGACATAGATGCCGATCTTTCGCCAGAAAATACAAACTCTGGCGCTTGTGTATAGCGAATCTTCGGATGAGGTAAATGCGAACCCGACTTCATCAGTCTGAACGCTGTCAAGCGTTGCCTAATGCTCATTGAACTATCAAGTTCAATAACGTCGAATTTGCCATCATTAGGGTGAGCCTTAGGAGCCCAATCTCGCTTACCTACAAAGGACGAGTTCAAAATTGCGATCGTCCTGCCAAAAATCAAATTCTGGTAGATAAACGCGTACCCAATGAAACATCTGCGCGTCACATTCACTGAGTCGACAGGCGTGTAACTGGCTTCAATTACATCGAACTTTGTGCAGAGCATTTGATCAGTACGAAGTGATGCATTCTTGATACCAAGTGTTCTGCTCAAACCAGAATTTACAATCGATATTTTCAACGGTGACTCCAAATCGAGAGTTTGATTTGTAATCAACTCGCCCGCCGCAAAATCGTCGGCTACAACTTGTAGATCATTAGGGCGATCTTCAAAATGCCCCCACTCTTGTCCCTTGCGAATTGTCATTGGCTACTCAGTGCGCTGCCGTGCGAAGCTGAAACTACTCCCCGCAATAATGCTGTAGCCGACTGTTCGGCGCAAGCGACTGTTTCAGTATTCGCAGCGATAAGTGAAATCTGGCGCAGTAGATCGATTAATTGCTTCATCGTTCTTACGAAGTCTCCGGCAGTCAAATCATCATTAAGAATGTCAATCAGGTCGCCACCGCTTGCCCAGTCGTACGTAATTTCCATCAATCCGGCATCGAGCGCACGATGTGGAGTGATCCCAGCGATCTTTTCATCCTCGGTAATTTTGTTGCTCAGCAACTGGATTGCTTTCCATTGAGCTTGCAAACTTTTGGGCACACGAGGCTTTGGTGGCTCTTCGGCGCGCCGAAACTCGTAAACAAAAACACTCAAAAGTGAAGCCAATTCTGCCGGGGTAAGTCCGTCGAACAGTCCGTCACTTAGTGATTCGGCGATAACGAGATCGAGCTCGTGAAAAATTCGTGAGAGAGAGCGACCTTGGTCGGTGAGCCTCCAGTTCGCAACATAACCACGCCGTTCCATTAAGCCAACGAGATCGTCGAACTTCGCACTCACAGACTGCACCGATTTATCAATCCGACTTTCCATGAGTCTTATCTCGCTATCGATTCGGTCTGCAGAACTCGCTGCAATGAGTCGTCGCTTCAATTCTGGGTCATCTGCCACAGGATGGTCCCGCCCACTTGCGTCAAAGCCTTTGGCCAACTTTGCCTTGACCTTTGTTCGTTGCACTCTTAGCGCTACCTCTTTGACAAATTTCGGACTCGTTCGTGCGTAAGAGTCTGGCAATTTGATGAAACCAATTTTCTCAGGTGGAGAATCAAAATCTCCTGATTGAAGATTCATCAATGCTCTACTCGCCGTAATCAAGGTCAACTTTGTTCCGTTGGCCCGCTGTGCGGTTGCAACAATCGCGGCCTTCGAGTTTTGTCTCGGAAGAATTATCATGTCGCCAAGATTGAGTTGATTAATCGCCGCTTCAATTGCGCTCGCATCAGGTCGCGAGTTGAACGATCGCCGGTATTCGTCGATATCGCCAAACGAACTTCGGGCCTGTTCGCGCAGGCGGTCTCGTTCTTTGCTTCGTCGAGCAATTCGAGCCTGAATCTCTACTACATCGCGACCACTCTGAAACTGGGCAAATGAAAGATTCAGCAAGTGATGTGCCTCTTGGCGAGAATGTGTCTGAATCAAGTTTGCTGCCATGTTGTAGGTCGGTCTAAAAGCCGAAACCAATCTGAACGATCGGCTGAGGGCCAAAGCGGCAACTTGATCGAATCCGACGAATTGATTCCATAAAACAAGTGCGTGGCCTACCGTGTCAATACCGCGCCGACCTGCGCGACCTGTCAACTGCGTGTACTCAGAAGCCTTGAGTGGCTGGTGGTGCTCCCCAGTGAATTTCGTTATTTTCTCAACGACTACTGCTCGAGCGGGCATATTCAGACCGACCGCCAACGTCTCGGTTGCGAAGACCAAACGCACCAGTCCTCTAATGAAGCATTCTTCAACTATCTCTTTGAATGCAGGTACGAGACCCGCATGGTGTGAGCCGACGCCAAACTCAAGTTGGTTTGCAAACTTCGAAAAACTTAATGCCGCCAAATCGTCATCGCTAAACATTTCAACTCTGCTATCGATAATTTCTGCTATCTCCGCACGCTGGTTTGCGTCGGTTAGTCGTATCCCCCCACGAATACACGCTTCTGCGGCTTCGTCGCATTGATTTCGGCTAAATATGAAGACAATGGCAGGCAGAAGGTCTTCGTGCTGCAGAAGGTCGACGACTTCGACTCGATTCGGTGTAAACAAACGCGATCTCTTTTTCGGTGCTGATGCTCGGTTCGATCTTCGGTTGCCACCCCGATAATTTCGGGCATCTGTCTGCGATGAGGTCGACTCAAGTTTTGAAATCTCTTGGTTAGGCGAACCATTGACGATTGTCTCAAAAACTTTGATCTCATGTGTCGCGGCGTCACCAACCACAAAATGATTGATGAGTTCAACGGGTCTTTTTTCTTCGACGATTGGCACCGTCTTGCCGCGTACCGTGCTGAGCCATTCTGTAACTTCAGTCGCATTTGACACAGTCGCGGACAAACAAACAAGTTGCACAGTTGGGTCGAGATGAATAATCACCTCTTCCCAAACCGGTCCACGATAGGCATCTTGCAGAAAGTGAACCTCATCTAATACAACGACACTCAGCATTGCCAGTGCTTCGCTTCTGGCGTAAATCATGTTGCGCAGAACTTCGGTTGTCATAACCAAAATTGGGGCATTCGGATTAATACTGTTGTCGCCCGTAAGCAGCCCGACCTCACTTTTGCCATAGTGTGCGACAAGATCATTGAACTTCTGATTAGAAAGTGCCTTGATGGGCGCGGTATAAAAGGCGCGCTGACCCTGACGTCTCGCTGCTTCAATTGCATATTCGGCAACAAGTGTTTTTCCCGACCCGGTTGGGGCCGCCACTAAGACAGAGTCGCCACGATCTAACGCGTCGAGCGCTTCAATTTGAAATTCGTCAATCGCAAAGTTGTAGCGAGCAATCAATTCATCGCGTCTAGGACGAGGCATTGTTGTTTGATTGATAACTAAGCGCTGTTACGCACGCGTTTACGAGTTGCGACAAATCCAATCAATATCGCCACAAAATACAAAACTGTTAACGGCAAGCCGAGCGCCATCAGAGTAATCGGATCGCCGCTGGGAGTGATGATCGCAGCCACGAAGAAAATTACAACAATTGCTATGCGCCATTGCTTGATCAAGGTTCTTGGTGTTAGAACGCCTACTAATTGCAAGAAAACGATCAAAAGTGGTGAGAGAAAGCCAACTCCAAATGCCAAAATCATCAAAATAACTAAACTCACATACTTTGTTATTTGAAACGCTTGATTGACTTCTGTTCCCGACCACGAGATCAAGAATTCGAGCGCACGTGACAATGTCCAATAGGCAAGAGCACAACCACCAACAAATAAAACAACCGATGATCCGATAAACGGAATCGTGTATTTCTTTTCTTTCTTGCTCAAAGCCGGCACAATAAACCGCCAAAGTTGCCAAAGAAGAACCGGAAGCGCAATTACCAAGCCGCCATATCCTGCGATTTTCATTCGGGCTGTGAGACCATCTAGAGGTCCGAGTGCAAATAGAGATCCATCGCAATTGAAGTCGGCACGACTGTCGCATAGATCTCGGTAAGGCTTGGTCAAAAATCGCAATACCGGATCATAAAAAGCAAGAATCGCTGCTGCGCCCAATGCGACGGCAAGAATCGAGCGAATCAATCGCATCCGTAGTTCACCCAGGTGCTGGGCCAGCGACATCGTCGTCGCTTCTGATTTAGAAGATCTAAATGCCATTAAGACACATCATCTAGCGAGCTCTCGGCCGCCGACTCTTCGACAACAGTTGAACTCAAGTCGGCAGATAGGTTTTCAGATTCTTGGTCATCTGTGCTTGCTAAAGATTCGGTTTCGACGTCGTCGCCGTCGTACAAAACAACAGGTAATTCAGGAGCCTTCGACTCGCTCGGGCTATACGGCACAAAACTTGGTGTGGCTATTTCTCTTGCCGCACTTTGAAACTGATCAGAGGTGTCATTGAACAGCGCTTTCATCGAATTCGTCGTATTCATCATCTCTTTTAGGGGTTCGTCCATGACTTTACGCAAATCGGTTTGAACCCCAGATGACATACGTTTCAGTTCGGCATAAAGACGACCTACTCGCCTAATTGCATCCGGCAACTTCTCTGGTCCAAGCACAACCAGACCGATAATCAGCAAGAACATAATCTCGCTCCCGGTCAGATTAAACATGTCCAAAGTCTAGGAGAAGTCCTCTCCTATCATCAGAGTGTGCAGCAGCGACTTCCTTCGCTTTACCCACAGCCAATCTTGTTTGCCCACCGAGGCGCAAGCGCGCATGCGCAAGAAAATACGAGCGACGCTTTTAAACTTGCGCTAAAGCTCGGCGCAACTGGACTCGAAACCGATTGTTGGGTCACGAAAGATTTACAAGTAGTCATAGACCACGATGGATTTGTCAATCGTCGATCTCCACTTCAATTTCGCAAAATCAAAATCTGCGATGTCGACGCCAGTGAATTAGATGCCCTGATACCAAGATTTGTCGATCTGCTCGAAATTTCTTCTCCAATCACGCCCGTATCTGTCGATATCTGTGATCCATCAGCGATGGCTCTTATCGACAAGGTGGTCAGCGAAACCAATTCAAAGCAGGATATTTATATTTGCCACCCCGATATTGAACTTCTAACTTCTTGGAAGAAAGCCTTTCCGTCATTTAAATACGTCAATTCGATTCGTCTCAGCAAAATATACGAAGGCCCCGAACGTCGATGTGCCAATCTTGCCAAAAATGGAATCGATGTCTTGAATATGCATCACACTGACTGGAATGGTGGTCTTGTCGCACTCGCCCATCGTTTCAACCTTGCCGCCTTTAGTTGGGATCTACAGCACAGCGAACAATTGGTTACAGCTCTTTTGATGGGCGTAGACGCCGTTTACAGCGATTGGCCCGATCGAATGTGCGACGCTAGCCGCCGAGTATTTGATACGGCATGACTGTTAGATAATTGCGAAATTTAAAGACTTGACCACGAGTTAGGCGGCCAAATGATTACAAATGCCTGACCGATTATCAAATCTTTTTTAATGGCACCAAACATACGGCTATCGAATGACTGTGGTCGATTATCGCCAATGAGAAAGACTTCATCGCTCTCGATTTTCGTAGCCTCCATATTGACTACTCCACACCGATCAGAAAGATTCGTCAACTCAAGATCGCGACTCGGCAGATACGACTCTTCAAGTTTCGCACCGTCAATATAAACAACGCAGTCGCGGATCTCTATCGTCTCTCCTCCGAGACCAATGACTCGTTTAATCAAGTCGTCATGTTCGATTTGGTTTCCATTCATCGTTGCTCGATCGAAGACCACGATGTCTCCCCGGTCAATCTCGCCAATCTCATAAGCCAATTTGCTCACGAGTACTCGGTCGTCGCTGAACATCGTTGTTTCCATACTTGGTCCCGAAATATAAAACTGTTGCAGCAAAAACATTCGCACCAACACGGCAACGATCAATGCAATGGCGATTACGGCTATCCACTCAATGATTTGCTTCAAGAAAAGCGAAGGCTTTTTCGCTGGCGGATCTAATTCGAAGTCAGACACTCAACCAGCGTAGTTGGCTGAAAACATCGTTATAGCGAAGCAATCAATTTGTCGACTCGTTCATCCCTGCATTTGAACGGATCTTTGCATAGAACGGTTCGCTGCGCTTGGTCATTGAGCTTCAAATGAACCCAGTCGACGGTGTAATCACGCTTTTTCTCTTTCGCACGCTTAATAAAGTCACCACGCAGTTTTGCGCGGGTCGTCTGAGGTGCCAAGACACGCGCAATCTCAATTTCTTCGTCAGTACAAGTCCGATTAACAAGTCCGTTGTGCTCAAGTTTGTAGAACAATCCTCTATCTCTACAAATGTCGTGATATTGCAAGTCAACCAATTGCACTCGAGAGTCGTCAAGGGCGAGTTCATGTCGCTTTCTAAAAGCCTCCACAAGGTGATATTTGATCACCCAGTCAACTTCACGATTGAGTTTGAGCGGATCATTTTCGATCGTTGAAATGCAGTGCTCCCACATTTCAAGCGCTTTCATTTCGAGTGCATCAAACCTCCCCGTATCGGCGTAGCGCAAAGCCTTGTCGAGAATCTCTCTTTGAATATCAAGCGCCGAAAGCTCGCGACCAGAGGCAAGTCGAATCTTGCGTCGACATGTGATGTCGTGACTGATTTCGCGAATTGCCCGAGTCTGATTTTCGAGAGTCAAGTCGCGCAGTACGCACGACTCATCCTCCATCATTTTCAACAGACATGCGGTTGAACCAACTTTTACAAAATTGGTGTACTCACTCATATTCGAGTCACCGACTATTACATGTAAGCGGCGGTATTTTTCTGCGTCGGCATGTGGTTCGTCTCGTGTATTTATGATCGGTCGACTGCGGGTCGTCGCCGAACTCAGACCCTCCCAAATATGCTCTGCCCGTTGAGCGATTGAATAGATCGGACCACGCGCCGTTTGCAGAACTTTGCCAGCACCGGTAAAAATCTGTCGCGTGACAAGGAAAGGAATCAAAACTTCGGAGTATTTCTCGATCTCGTCGCTTCGCGAAGTCAAATAGTTTTCGTGACACCCGTAGCTATTACCCGCTGAATCGGTATTGTTTTTAAAAAGATAAATCGTTCCACGAATTCCCTCGTCGCGTAGTCGTTGTTCGGCGCCAATAAGCAACTCTTCAAGTATTCGCTCGCCCGCCTTGTCGTGGACAACAACGTCATGGATTGAATCGCACTCTGGAGTGGCATATTCGGGATGTGACCCGACGTCTAGATAAAGTCGTGCCCCATTCTCAAGAAACACATTTGAACTTCGCCCCCAACTTACGACTTTGCGAAATAGATATCGTGCGACTTCGTCTGGGCTCAGTCGTCGCTGCCCTCTAAGTGTGCAGGTGACGCCATATTCGTTTTCTAGCCCAAAAATTCGGCGGTCCATAGGCAAAACCTAGCCACTACAAATCTGTAAAACGAATTCGAAAGAAAACTTGAGATATCAGCCGAGAAGTGCTTGAACTTCTGAATCCTCAATGCGCTTAAAACAGCGTCGGCGACCGTTGCGCTCAAGAATTGCCACCTCGAGATCTTCGTGCGACAACTTGCGATCGGGCCCTGCCAATACTGACGTCGCAATCTTGACTGCTTCACTCAAGGCCAAATCTGGTTTGAATGCTGAGCTAAGTCTTGTCGCGACAGACTCACTGTCTCCACCGAGCACACAATAATTATGTTCATCTAGAACCGTGCCGTCGTAAAGCACATGAAATAGACGGTCGCTTGCTTTATCTGTACCGATTTCAGCGACTAACAATTCAACTTCCATTGGCTTTGGCGCTTCGCTAAACATCTGACTCAAAATCTGGGCGTATTGATTCGTCAAGCCACGTGCATCAACGTCTTGCCGCGAGAACTGATAACCCTTCAAGTCGGCCGCACGTACACCTGCGACACGTAGTTGATCGAACTCGTTGTATTTGCCAACACCTGCGAAAGCAATGCGATCATAAATCTCGCTGATCTTGTGCAATGTCGTTGATGGATTCTCAGAAATGATTGCGATGCCATCTTGGTACTGCAATGCAACGAGAGTGCGACCTCGGGCGATGCCTTTTCGAGCGTAATCCGCTCGATCTTTCATGAATTGTTCTGGTGGTACGTAGTACGGCATACTCATCGCAAACCAACTTCGTTTGTAATCTCTTTATAGATATCTGCCAAAGCTTCATCGTCAACGGCAAGCCAACCATTTTTGGTGATTGAGGCGACAACTGGATAAATGCCGCGCAAAGAGTCTGGGCCACCAGTTGCAGAATCGGCGTCTGAGGCCTCCCAGAGTGCTCGCGCACAAAGTTTTATCGCGTCATTCGCTAACAGATCACGTCGCCACGCAACTCGCATCACTGTGCTGGCATGAAGCATGCCCGAACCCGTGGCTACAAAATCCTTCTCTTCATAACGTCCACCGGTGACGTCGTAATCCCAAAGACGCCCAGAGTTCGAAAGCGAATCAAAACCGGCAAAGATCGGCACGACAACCATGCCTTGCATCGCAGCCGGAAGATTGCTGCGAACGAACATTGATAATTGATTTGCCTTGCCCTCTAGCGAAAGAGTCTGGCCTTCAACCTTTTCGTAGTGTTCGAGTTGTAGTTGAAAGAGTTTTATCATTTCCATTGCTGGGCCGGCTGCTCCTGCAATCGCAACGCCACTAAATTCGTCGGCTTGAACAACCTTTTCCATGCTGCGGTGACTTATCAAATTTCCAGAAGTCGCACGACGATCGCCAGCCATGACGACACCACCAGCAAAACGCATTGCCACGCACGTCGTTGCGTGCGGAATTGTTAGATCATTTGCGTCAGTCTGCGCGGCGAACGGCGACATTCCGACTCGTTTAAGCAATTCTCCAAAATTTGCACCAGGGTCAGAACCGGCTGCGAACATCGGCATTGACATATTTTTAGGATACGGCTATTGGCCGCCCTTTTGCACGTAGCTCTTAACGAAGTCCTCGGCATTGGTCTCGAGCACGTCATCAATTTCGTCGAGCAGGTCGTCAAGGTCTGCTTTCAATTTTTCGCCCTTTGAAGATACTTTGGCTTCAACGGTGTCTTCAGTGCTCGTGCGCTCTTTTGCAATTTTCTGTTTACGAGTTCTTTCGGCCATAGTCGCACCATAGCCAATTCTTAAAGATTTGTAAAACTACGACGATGTGACAATCGTTTAATTAGTCGGCTTAAAACTTGAAGATGACACCTGATCGCCAAGGGAAGCCACTAATTCAGATGGCGATGAACTTTGGGCGATGAGACTTTCAGT
>Ga0208004_1000267_pt1 | contig 20243 bp, 16 predicted proteins | sample DEB08_DNA_6_FD_184522 | JGI IMG/M metagenome (GOLD analysis project Ga0208004, IMG submission 184522) | Aqueous microbial communities from the Delaware River and Bay under freshwater to marine salinity gradient to study organic matter... | ecosystem: Environmental > Aquatic > Marine > Coastal ...
CTTGACCAGCAGCAATAGCCGCATTAGCCGCAGTCATATCCTCTGTAGTCCAGAAGTCCTTAGCAACCATAATCTCAAGATGTTCAACATTCCTGTCTACGCAATCCTGCTTATCTGCTGCATCATCATCAGCCATAGCCTCACCAGCAATGATAGCATTGATGAGGTCAACGCTGTGACCCATCGCTGTGTAATGTTGTGCGATTTGTTCTGCTGTTAGTTCGTCCATTAGTTTGTCTCCAGTGCTACAATGCGTGTTTCTAATTGGTCAATCTTTGTTAGTGCTTCCTGCAACGCTGCGGTTAGCAACGGCACAAGTTTGCTTTGGTCAATGCCTTGCATCACTGCATTGCCATCTGCGTCCACCTCATTGTGTGTGCCTGTAACTGCTTCAGGTACAACTGACTGAACTTCGTGTGCTAAGAAACCATCAACAGTTGTGTCAGCATCTACAATAAAGTTAAACCGCTTTGGTGCAAGCTGCTGAACACGGTCTGCTGCGCCTGTCAGTTCAATTACGTTTTCTTTGAGGCGGTAGTCACTTGAAGTTGAATAGGTTGTGCTAGTATTGTTTATTGTAATTTCACCAACAGTTGTTCCATTATATTTGAACCGATTGACTGCGCCACCGCCAGAAACTGTATTGTTATATGTAAAACCAATTTTTGCCGGAGCAGACCAAGTAAGGTTTAAGAAAGCATCATTATAGTCTGGGTCAGTTCCCCAATTTACAAAACCACTTGAGTTAATTGTTTGTCTAGGATTACCATCGCCATCCGACAGCACGATGTTGTTGCTGGATGTGCGGATGTCTAGGCCGCCTTGGTCGCCGTTGTAGCGACCTAAGATAGTGTTTCCGCTACCTGAGGTAACATAATAGCCACTCTCCATACCTACAAATGTATTTCTAGTGTCAGTGGAAGAATACCCTGCTGACCCGCCAATAAAGGTGTTGTAACTATTTGAAGTTTGTGAGTATCCCGCCTGATAACCAACAGCAGTTTGATAACCACCGGTGGTGTTGTTCTGTAGTGCTGAACGGCCTATAGCCGTGTTGTAGCTAGCGGTGGTGTTTGACTGCAATGCGGCACGGCCAATAGCAGTGTTGTAGCTGCCTGTGGTGTTGTAGTAAAAGGTGTCCTTACCCATAGCAACATTATCAAAACCTGTGGTATTAAAATACCCAACACCTTTACCAACAGCAGTGTTGTTTACAGCCGTTGTATTACTATACAAAGCCTGATAGCCTACAGCCGTGTTGTCAGATGCGGTGGTGTTGGAGTAGAGTGCCTCCTGCCCCATAGCAGTATTGCTTCCGCCAGTAGTGTTAAACCGCAGTGCCTGAACACCAAACGCATTGTTGTAAGAGCCAGTCGTTGTGTATCTCAACGCCTCATAGCCCAGTGCGTTGTTTTGCTGGGCAGTTGTTCCTGCGTATGAAGCCCGATATCCCACAGCGGTATTGTAGCTTGCGGTGGTGTTTGACCCTAAAGCCAAATACCCCAAACTAACATTATTTGTTCCAGATGTGTTCTGATACATCGCAGCATAGCCAAGCGCAGTGTTACCAGATGCAGTGTTAGCTTCAAGTGCTTGCTGACCAACTGCCACATTGTCGTTGCCAGTGCTGTTAGCGTACAACGCCGTTCGACCAATGGCTGTATTAGAAGCACCAGTGGTTCCAGTGTAGGATGCCTGATAACCCACTGCTGTGTTGTTGCTGGCGGTGGTGTTTGCCGAAAGTGCAAACCTGCCTACAGCCGTATTGCTTGCACCAGTAGTGTTTGCAGATAGAGCATTACCACCTAAACCTGTGTTGTAATTTCCTGACGTGTTTGCGTCTAACGCAAAAGCACCAACAGCAGTATTCTGTATTCCACCAACATTTGCCGTCAAAGCAAGTGCGCCAACGCCAGTGTTGTTATCACCAGTAGTGTTTGCCGTGAGTGCGGCATCACCTATTGCGGTGTTGTAATTGCCATCAGAAGCAACGCTGTCCAAAGCAGTGTTACCCAACGCCACGTTTTGTGTACCAACAGGATAGTTACCATCCAGTTTGATGGTGCCGCCGTCTACATCAAGGGTCTTATGCTGGTCTGCAAGTTCTCTTGCTCTAGTCATTATACATTCTCCAATGCGGTCAAGCGTGTTTCAATATTAGCCAGACGCTGTTCAGTTGCGGCACCCACAAAGGCAAGCAACTCAGGATAGCGGATGCCAAGCCGTGTGCGTTCAACAGCACCTTCTGGGGCTTCTTCTGCTGTGTCGTAGGTGTCAGTGCGTGTGTAGGCTGCAACGGCTTCTACAGCCTCAATAGCCTCACTAACAAGACGCTGTTCAGTGCGTTCTGGTTGTGCCTCAACAATGACGTTGCCATCTTCATCAAGTTCTTCCTCAACCGCTGGAATAACAACATCCTCATAGACTGCATCAACAGCTTCCACAGCCTCAACAGCCGGAACCTCTGTCTGTGTTTCCCACCAAGTGCTGCTAATGAAGAACGCATAGTCACCAGCGTCCAAGCCAGCGGCAGTCATAGCTGCTTGAACATCCTGTGCGATTACGCCAGCGTGTGTTCTTGCTGCGTCGCCTTTCTCAGTAACTGCGCTGTTCCACTTAAAGGTCTTGAACAGTGCGCTGATAGCTTTAGCGGCTGTGATTTCAGCATCAGTCAGAGTTGCGATTTGCTGCTTTTCGTTAGCGTCAGATGTTTGGATAGTGCCATTGGTGGCATAGATGTCGTCAAAGCGACCGGACGAAAAACCTAAATCCACAACATTGTCTGTGTAAGTTGTGCCGCCGGTTGTTGGAAGTAACGAGCCACCACCAGAGCCAGAACCTGTTAACCCAGCCGAACCTAAACCGATATAAGCCTCCCCTGAAGTTCTTGCCCCAATACTACCCACAGCGGTGCCGTCCTTGCGGAACACTGCAATGTCGCCATCGTTGGCCTGTCTGTTTAACTGTAGCGGGGCGGCTCGACGTGAAACAAAGGCAGTACCACTTGCAGCACCACCGATTGATGCACCTATAAATGTTGTAGTTGCACCACCATCACTTTCATCATAGCCACCATCAGCAGTAGTCGTCCCCACCAGCACGTTGCCGCTGCTGTCGATGCGCATACGTTCTGTGTTGTTTGTGCCAAACTGAATGAAACTGTTTTGAACATTCCACACAGACATTCCATTTCCAGTTGCCCAGCCAACGTAAGCTCTGTCTGTTCCAGCTAATGCCCCAAAGTAATAATTACCGCCAGTAAGCAATGCATTTCCAGTGGCCGTCACAGTGCCAGTGACATCCACGCCTGTGCTGGTGGTGGCTAGTTTAACGGCGTTGTCGTAGTATAGCTTTACGTCAGCGTCAGCGTTAAACTGTGCGCAGGTTTCGCCAGTATACTTTGAAATAATAACGCCGGGGTCGCTGCGAAGATATAATCTGCCACTGCCAGTGTCATCAATAATGCTATTCGACCCATCGTGATAAATCTGCAAGTCCTGAGAAGCACCTAGCTGTATCTTCTCATTGTCACCTAATGACAAGGCAGTAGCAGCAGTAAACGTGCCGTAGGCTACAATATCAACAACATCGCTTGTTGTAGCAGCAGTAGCAAGAGTTACGTCTGTACCGTTAGTAGCTGTAAAATCACTGGTAACAGTCAGCTTTGCACCATTCAAATAAACATCCACATAGCCAGCATCATAAGTTGCAGGGAATACTGTGGTGCTTCCTGTGTATGTGCCAGATGCTGTGCCTACCACATAGTTGTAGCGATTAGATGTGCCATTTACTGATGAACCGGCGTTCACAAAACCGCCAGAACCGTACACCTTCATAACGTCATTAGTTGTATCAAACCATAAATCGCCAAGAGTAGGTGATGATGGTGCTGTTGCGCTAACAAAATAGGTATCACCAAAGTTGTTAATGCTGGCAATGCTGTTTGCTGCATTAACGACTGAGGTTATGTTTGTACCAACAGTGTTTACGTTGCTAATTGAACCAGCAACAGTACCAATATTAGCAGTGTTTCCAGAAACGGTGGTAACATCACCTGAGATACCAGCAACAGTTGTTACGTTAGCGGCAATGCCAGAAACAGTATCAATGTTTGTTTGCTGTGCGGCTGTAGGTGTTAGCTGTTTCCAAGTTGTATTACCAAGGTCATAGACCTTCATCACATTATCAGTGGTGTTAAAATATAAATCGCCGTCAGTCAGCGCATTGCCATCTAAGTCCGTTGTCGGGTCTGATGCCAAAGAACCTAGATATTGGTCTGTGAATGTATCTAATGCTGCTTCCGCTGCGGCTTGTGCATTGGATGCTGCTGTCGCGCTGTTACCTGCATTTGTCGCGCTTGTTGCGGCGTTAGAAGCTGATGTTGCGGCATTTGTTTCACTTGTTGAGGCATTGCTTGCGCTTGTGCTTGCGGCTGATGCTGAAGCCGCCGCAGCCGTTGCGCTGCTTGTTGCGCTTGAAGCCGCCGTTGTTGCCGATGCTGCATCTACCAATAAATCCCATTTTGCGCTGTCAGTATTGGTTGTTAGTGGCTGTGAACCGCTAGATGTGTGCGCTGTGTTAGCAATAAAAATATTGTTTGTGCTTGTGTCTTTTACCAGGTCACGGACAGCATAAGTTGTTCCTGTTCCCCAGTTACCCTTAAATGTCCCTAGTTCTTGCGTAACACTAATCTCACCATTGCTGTCAAAGGCAAGGATTTTGTCTGCACGGTCAGCCGCACCAACAGTAAACTCTGTTGAAGTCATTGTATTTGTACGGGATAGCTTGATAGAACGGTCTAGTTCTTCTTGTACCTCTTGCACAAAGAATGTCAGCTTATCCAGGGCATCTTCATGCGCTTCGGCTGGGAACGGGTCATTCGGCGTATAGTCCGTTGTCTGTGTCTGGGCTGACTCGCGCCGTAGCACAACTGTTTTGCCTGTGGCTGGCGCTGTGACAAACGTAATCGTGCCGCCACCAGCATTACCTACACCAGATACAGTGTAGTTTGTGGTGATGGTCTGGACGGTTTCAGTAGCTGTGGCGTTATCGCGCAGAATTACTGCAATATCGTCCTCGTCAAAAATCTTGAACGTGTACGAAAACGCAACGGTGCTGCTATCACCCGCGTAGCTATTTTTAGTTGTGGTACTGCTAACTGTCATGTCAAACTCCTAGCATATATATACAGCATTTTTACCTGTTGCGAAAGGTTGTGTTATTCCGGCAAACTTTCCACCGTTTCAAGCCCAGCCTTTGCCACCTCAATCATCGTCAGATAAAGCTGGTCAATCATCTGGCGTTTTTCTTTGGCACTCATCGGCCCCGCGTGAACAAGCCTTATCGTCTTGTTTATGTTAGACAAAGTATCTCTGAAGCCTAAAAGCGGTATTAAGTTCAAGTCAGTATCACTAAGCACTCCCCGCGCTTCTGCCATGCGTCCTTCTTTTTGTAGCTTTTCAATGGTAGCCATGCGACCACCAATCTTCTCATATTTGCGGTAAAAGTCCTCTATGTATTGGGAACTGCCCGTTGGTTTACGCACTAAAAAGGCACGAATAACAGGCAAGTCCTCAAGCGTCTTCTCTGGTTTGGTCGGCTGAACCACAAGCCCAGAATCAATTAAGGCTTTGTCAGCGGCCTCTACGGCGTATCTACCTAGAGTTCCAGTCCAAGAACTTATAAGGTGGTCAATCTTTTGCGGGCTAGAAGGGCCATAGCCAAATGTTATTTCATTGATAAGTTTTCCTAAGGTTTTGGCCGTGGCGCTAGTGTACTGGTCATACTGAAACTCAGGCAGCATGTTTTCCATACCGCGCGACACAATCGGACGGTCTGTGAAAAAGTTTTTGTTTGCCCAAAACTCAAGACTTGGTTTAGCAAAGTCAGGTATTGGCCCCATAGATAAAACCGAGTCTTTAGCAAAGTCTCCAAAAAACTTACCTAAATGCCCAGGGTCTTTGTCTTCAACAAAATCCATCATACGTTCAGCGCCAGTGCCAAACAAAAGACCAAGTTCAAACGGCTTCGGAATGCGCCAAACAGTATAGTCCTCTGGTTCGTTCACCGTTCCATCGCCAGTTATAACAATCCAAAATAAATCTTTTTGCCATCTAGGGAGTTGTTTGTAACGTGGGTCGTCATGGTTTTTGTACCAAAGCAACATGCTTGGAAGTGTAATATATGCAAATATTTTGGCTGACGTTTGTGCTGGACGCTTTTGAAACGCCTCATATATCTTTGCGTAACCTTGGACACGCGCATTGAAGAACGCGGAAATCATGTTCCACCCTTGCATTTGCGTACCCATCTTTGAAAAGTCGATAGTAATGTCACGGCTTTCAAATCCAGCACGTTCCATAATGTCTCTATCAGTCAGCTTCTTTTGCTTTTTTAGTTGGTTTACAGCAAGGCTGTACTGGCCTATACGCCCAGAACTTTCAAATAATTCTGATGCAGCACGAAGCGCCTCCATTGGGTTTGTTATTACATTTCTAACATTCCCTGATGTGAGGTACTTTTGCATGTCTTGCCTAAAATAATTTCTGTCAAAGCTAACAAGCATTGACTGCATTGCGCCTGATTTTGTCCAGTCTTTATACAGTTCTGTCTTGTTGACCATGTGCCAGAAACCCATAGCGTTGTGGTAAAATGGAACAAAACCACGGTCGCTAAAAATAGCTGCTGACAGGGCATCTCTGGCTAGGTTTCTTGCCATAAAGTCTGGGGCAAGCGTTGCGCCAGCGCGTAACAATCTTGATGGAGTGCCAAGGAACTTTAACAGCATGTTAGATTGGTATCGGTTCATGTCAGTTAAGGCTTGGGCAATGTCGTTCCCAACCTCCCAGACTTCACGCTTTCCGTTTCTAAATACAGCTATTTCGCTTTTACTTACCACCTGTCCATTCCGGCGAAACACAGTCATTCCGTCAGCATATTCAGGCTTCAGGACACCATCAAAAACAGCATTGAGTTCCTCTGGTGTTATTTTGGTTCCACGGGCTTTAGATACTTTTCGTATCTCAGGGAACGCCTCTGGCAGCGCCTCCACCATTTCAATGAACTTTGTGTAGGCGAAGTTTCGTTCCGCTATGGCAATATGAGACAATGTGTTTAGGTGTATTGTAGTCAGTGGGTCTTGTACCTTTCGCTGGCTACCCTTAAACTTCTTCATAGGGTTGCGCACTGCCTGACTGAAGTTGTCAGATTTCATGCTAACCCTGTCATCCATAACGCGGTTAAACGGAACGTAATCTCTGTTCATTTCCAGCATGGCACTGCGCAACTCAGCAGATATGACACCGCTTTCAAAAAGGTATTGGACACCTCTGTCTTGAAACTCGACTAACTCTCTGAACATTGGTTCGTACTTCGCCCCCAATTCAGCGACTGTCTGGCGGGATGCAGCTATATCGAACCCTGTTTCAAATCCTTGTTCTGTTTTTTCCAACGCACGTTTAGCAACCGCATAAGCAGTAAAGTCTTTTATTTCTCTCTCTGTCTTTAATGGTTCAAGCACTTTCATCAGACTTTTGCCATTGATTTCTAATGTTTTGAAATCAAGCGTTCCGTGCTGCAAAAAGTGCATGCCGCGACCAATCATGCCAGGCTGAAGCCGCATTTGTTCATAAGGCGTCATAGTTGTCTCAAACTTACCACCTTGTTCTTCAAAGTTTCTAACAGCGCGTAGTACAGGATGAAGCCTGTCTATAAACTGCGTAGTAAATAAAGCCCTAACGTCAGACATGGCTTCGCGTGGTTTTGGTGCTTCAAACTGCACATTTTCCAAAACCTTGCCGACTGCTTCTGTAGTAGGGATTTCTTTTGGGGCAGCATCCGTCCTTGCTGCTTCAGCCGCAGCCCTTGGTTCAATCCCACTTTCCCGCAAAGTGTTATATCTTTCTGTATTTATAATCTCACTGCGGATGTTTACGATGTCTTCTGGTCGCACTTCGTACAATACATCTGGCGTTTCTCGTTTGGGGTTTGAACCTTCTTTAAACGGCTGTATTGCTTCTGTAGGTTCAATCGGGTCTCTAAACCTTTCTATGTTTTTGCTGGCTAAGTCTTCTTGCATGCGTGGGTTTAATTCAACCTGTTGCACAACCTCTACTGTAGACTTATCGGTTTTTTTCATGCGTTCCGTGAACATACGTTTAGCTTTTGCGCCGCCTTCAAAACCGCCAAATGTTCCGAGAACTAAAGCTGTGTTAATAAGTTCATCTGATGTCGGCATCTTCTGTTCAAGCGCAGCACCTACGCCAGTAAAAGCTGCATATTGGGTAGCATACTTCCCTGTAAGGCTGCTTACGCCAAGCCACCCAGGGGCAGCAACACCAACACCAAGATTAAGGCCAGACTTCATGCCCTCCTTAAACCCGTGGTCTACAAAAGAGTTCCACCAGTCGTTCCAGTTACTTGTCTCTCCGCGAGAAAGGGCATCAATATACATTGACTTGATGCTTTCATTTACAAACCCTGCCGTGAAAGCGCCAGCAAACACATTTCCTCCGGTCGCGGTTGAACCCGCTACAGCCGAAGGTATGAAGACAGGCATATCAGCGCCAATATTGGTCATAGTTTCAAACCAGCGTTCAATATGTCCAGTATCTTCTGGTTCTGGTGACAATGCTTTTGAAGCATCGTACCCAATTTCACCTTTTGAGTGGTATTGCAAAGCCAGGTTGATTGTTGATTTCCCTAAACCGCGTTCCCAATACTCGCCCCATTCGGCTTTTTCACCAACTGCCCACTGCTTAGTCTCTTTAAATACGTCGCGCCAATAGGCCTCCATCTCTCTTGTAGATGAAACGGGAAGCCCAAACTCACTCTCCATAAACTCAGACGGGTCTTGAAGCAAATCGTCAGATGGTAGTTCGGCTGTTGTGGCTGGCTTTGGAGTAGACGACTGCGATGGCTTGCCAAACTCTGACGCAATTTCCTCAACGCTAAATCCGGCAGCAGATAACAAATTAAGCTGTTCTTGGCGATACTTTTCTACTTCATCGTCCGTAAACCCAGCAGCTTGCATTTCAAGCATATCTTGATAAACGGTCACTGACTATTGCCCCCTGCTATCAAAGCTGACCATTTTGGGAAATTAGGGCCAGTTTTCCATTGAATGAAAGCATCAGAGTTGCGGTACTCATCCAAAGACTGCCCCTTTTTGCGTGGTGGTGGGCCAAACTGCGCAGCATTAGGAATTTGGTTTGTTCTTGCCAAATCTTCTGCCATTTCTTTCATTATTTCTTGCGTGGTCGGTGTCCAGTTTTCGTCTGGGTTTATGATAAAATCTGGGTGACGTGGATTAAGAAGGTTTATAGGGTCTTTCCCTTCCGCAATACCATTAAAGAAACGCTGTTCCATCTGAACTGTGAAATCATAATATCTAGCATCGCCTTGTAAATTAAGTTTTGCAAACGCAGGATTGCCAATAATCTTATCTTTGTAGCCTTCGGTGAACTTTCTAAACCGCGCATTATTTCTAATGTAGGCAGCGTTCTCATCTGTATCAGCTTCGTTGCGCTTTCTTTCGATGTATGTATTAAAGCTGGCAACGTCCTTATCTGCTAACTCATTTCCCTGACGCTGTAGCAAACTTTTACCTCCAGCGCGACGAACTTCATCCGTATCTGTAGACAAGACAAACTTTTGGTCTAACCGAGTGATTTCGCCACCCCAAATTTTTTGTTGTGTTTCTCTGTAAATACTTGGCTTGCTGTCAGTTAGTATTTCGCCCCTAGCCCTACGACCAGCCAAGTCAATTAACTGGCTTCTCATAGACTCTCCGTTAGTACCTTTAAACTCCATCTCTTGTATTTGAGATATGGCAAGTTCACTGTTTCTATATATTTTCTGTATTGCGTCTTGGTACATTGCTTCGTTGTTGTCTACTTCTTGTTTGTCGGCAACTTTGCGCTTGTAGTCAGCAGTGCTTCTTGCAATCTGCAACCTTTCTTGCCACGCCCTTTCAACTCTGACTTTTTGTTCTTTAGACAAGGTTTCCCATTCGGCTGCTAAAGAAGTATCAGCGCCAAAATCACCACTTCTGGCGGCAGCAATCCTGTCTTCTACAAGTTCAACAGTATCAAAACTTGTATTGCCAATATTATCTATAGGCACATAAGAAGCAAACCTAGCTACCTGTTGGTTATCTAACTCTGTCTCCCTGCTTTTTATTAGCTGGCGTAGAACGCTTTTTTCCGGCGCTTGCAAGGGCAAGTCTGGTATGTTTTTTTCTATGCTAACTAAGTCTGCTTTAGAGGCATTGGCAATTTGATTTTGCACCCCATCTCTAATGTTATTAGTTCTGATGTTCTGTATTTCTTTTTCGACATTTACGAGGTTGTACCGAGAAGGCAGACCTTGGGCATCTGCGTTTTTCGACAAATATCTTAAAGCATCTGCCTTGAAATCAAACAAACTGTCAGAAGCGGAGGTTGTGCGAAGCCCCTCCAAGCCCTTTGAGACTACCTCATCATGCGCAACGCCAGACTTTACTCTCCCCCTGTTGTAAGCCTGTTGTTTAGCTTGAAGTTGTTTTTCCAGAAACATTTTTTCTAGGCCTTGCTTTACAATAGCAGACCTTCTTTTGCCATACCCCTTGGCATCAATATCAGAGAGTATCTTGGTTTTTATTTCCTCAAAATTTGTTGCGGCAGTTTCCACATCCGTTGATGTGTCTTTAAATATTGATGTTGTTACAGTGTCAAAAGCAGCCCCGTATTCCTCGCTTGCAATGCGAGTATCTTCACGCTTTTGTTCAGCCATTCCAAACTGAAAAGCAACATCACCAGCAGCCCCAGCCAAAGATGCTAAAGCGCGGCCTGGCGCTTCAAAAACACTACTTTGTGCGCGTGGGCTAAGTGGGCCGGTTGCTAACTGAACTGATGGGCCTTGGCCTTGATTATATACAGGTATCTTAGGCATTATTACCCCGCTAATAATTGTGCAGCTTGTGAACCGCCTTGCAACAATGACTGATATGAAGCTGTCTTGAGGGCTGATGAACGCGCACGGCCTTCAGCACGGGCAAGCGCCGCTTCAGATGCTTTTGCTGTAGCCTCTATATCTCCAGCGTACTGTATACGAAGCGCGTCCATTTCCGTATTGAAGTATGCGTCTGATATTGCCTGTGCTGGACTTCCAGATAATTGCACTCCTGAAGCCGCCGTAGAAACAATCTGAGTACCAACAAGCCGGTCAGAATTGTGACGTAAGTTTGCTTCCTCGTCCACTTTGGCACGGCGCAAAATAACCGCTTCATTTTCGGCAACTTGTGCGTTGAACTCAGCAGTTTGCTTGGCAGCTTTTGCCGCAGCTTGGTTGCCCTTGAAACCAAGAAAACCGGAACCTCCCGCCGCAAGTGCAGCCATAGTAATAGGGTCCATCACATCACCCTTGCCATGCGATAGTAGTTACTACCGTCTGGCCCAAATTTATACATAACACCTTCATCTTCAAACCCCATCCATCTGGCAAATCTAATCGCCTCTGGGTCGCCCGTGTGAATACTAGCTTGCACACGGTGTAAATTCGTTGTTGCCAGTATACTACTAAACAGTGTCTTAGCATACCTAGCTAGTGACAGCTTCCATTTCGGCGCATGCTTGGACAGGATTACCCAGCCCTCGCCAACACCATCCCACATCTCATGTATGCCGCCGACAGCCACTACATCATCATCGCCCATCACAGCATAGCCGATAACTTGCTTGCCGTTGTCAAACGCAGCCCGCATGCTTTCTGGAAACTCAAAGTCAGTCTCAATGCTATTAACAAGGCTAGAGTTGAATGGCACAATCCTAAGCATCGAAAGTGTTTGACCTCCGCATGATAGCCAACACAGTCATAGGCAATGGCTGTGACTGCCGCACAATAACCCGTGCATCTGTTTCGTACCCTGATGGGAAGTAAATCTCTTTGTCGCCTGTAAACAACGGCACGGCTTGGTTCATAGCCATGCTGCTATCACGAAATGGCAGCCTGTCTAGGTTGTTGAGGTCTGGCCCCAACTCTGCGCCGACTGTCTTAAAGAACCGCGCAGTCACGCCATGAATACGCTTAATCTTACCTTGGGCAATGCCGTCGTCAGCACCAGCCTCTAGCCGCAGCGTCTCAATGGTAGACGTGTATCCATAGCCTAAATGTACCTTAGATGCTGAACGGTCTAGTGTGACCCGCCCACCCGATACAACTTTGTCAGCATGTGTAGAACCGTCAGCTAGGATGGAAACAGTCTCACCCTCTAAATGATTTAGTCCACTAATGGTGGTTGTAGCTGAACCGTCATATGTCAAACCGCTGTCTAAGTAGAATGCATCCTCAACATCATCGCCAAACTCAATAGTCTTTAGATATTCAACATGGCGCACAGTAGCGCCGTCTATAGTACGCTTCACGGATATATACACTTGGTCTTCTGCGCCAGATGGGATAGCCGTAACACTCTCAACAATGCCGCTGCCACCAATGTCGTGGTCATGCCAGCCGATAGCTGCATTAGCGCGGTCGTATGTTAGCCCAATCAACCGTCCATCATTATGGACAAACCACACAATAAGTTCTGGTTCCTGTTGCCACACCATGTCAATCAAGCCGCCACGCGGAATATGGTCAGCCAGGATGGTTAAGTCGATGCCCAGCAATCCATCAGTGTCCAAGTCAAAGGTAATCTCCTTTACCTTCTCTTGCCCCTTCTGGATAAGGATGGTGCTGTTGCCAGCCCGTAGCGGTCTTACCTCTGAACAACCGAATGTCGTCTCACGCAGCACGTTTACGTTTGTTGGCGTAACTGGCGTAGCGCCTGTGCCGCCCGATAGCGTAAATTCTGCGCTTGTAGTCAAGATTTGCAAGAAACGCGCTGGAAGCAAATGCCGGATAACATTCACCTTGTCTGATGCAATCGTCAGGTTTACTGCGTCGTCATCATTCGTACCAGGCGTGTGGTTCTCAAAGTCTGCACTAACAGAACCAAATACAGTCTGCGGCTGGCCTGTAGTACCAGCAAAGTATAAACGTTGTTCATAGAAGCCTACTGCCTTTGGGTAGCCTTGGTCGCCGCCAAATGCACCTAGTGACCATTTCTTTGTGGCATTGCCAGAACCTACAATGTGGTCAGGCAAGTTGCTATTCCCAAATGAATCTTCTTTTACTATAGCCGTAACCGTTGTTGAGTTTGTGAAAGCAGTTATTTCAACGTAACCTGTAGCATCATGGTCGTAACGCCAATCAACCGAACCATATGTCTCTGTGCCTTCTAGGTGTACTGGCGGTGTGTTCCCAGATGTTTGGGTAGAACCATTTACCTGAGTATACACATGTCCATTATAACGTACAGATACACCACTAGCATAGCTGGTGCTTGCCGCCCACTCATCATGTTCAATTTCAAGCACCTCGCGGAACCTGATGTAACGCCCAACATCCGCTGCGGTAAACAATGCTGCCGATGCTGTAACTGTTACACTTCCAGTCTGGGCTGACGCATATAGGGTTGTTGCTGTGTCGTTCTCGTCAAGGTAAGGCCCATCAACAAAGTCAATGTCAGTCAACGTAAAGCTGGTAGCTGTTGTGCGAGTTAGTTTGGCTGGCGCATGGTCTTTGTGTGCGATGTACAATACATCAGCAGACTGTGCGTGGTTGATTTCAAAGATGTCCGTAACTGAATATGTAGTCGTAACCTCAACAATCTTCGATGCTGTGCCGCCACTTGTGTATGCGTTAAACGCCGTGCTGTCTATACCAGACAATTCAAATGTATTAGCCGTTGTATTCGCTACAGTAAATTCACGGTTATTCAACTCTGTCATGCCAGCAACACCGGATATTAGTACCCTGTCGCCGTTTGTGAATGTGTGTGAAGTAATTGTAACTACGGCAGGGTTTGCTTGTGTAACCGCTGTGATGCTTTGTGCAGCCTCTGTTAGCAAACCGCCATCTTTATAGAAGCGAATATAGTTAGCGCCAAACTCAAGTACATATGCCTGTTCATCGCTGAACTCAAAGTCAATCAATCTAACCTTGCCTCCGTCTTTTGTGCGTCCAGCAAAGTATGTGCCTGGTCTCCGTGTAACGCCGCCCGACGGGTACACAACCATATTGTTTAAGGTCTGGGCAGCTTCATTGTACTTTTGTAAGTCAATGCGGCCTTCTAGCTTTGGGGATATTTCACCAGTGCGAAAGTTGGTGATGATTGTGGATACACGCGCCATGCTTAGAACCTGATGTTGGTGTATGTGTCGGCTTGCGGCTGTTCTGGATAACCTTCCATAGCGTCAATAGACTTGGCTTCTCTTAATCTTTGTTCATACAATGCGTTCATATTTTGCGCGACAGTGCCGCTGCCTGTAATCGCATAAGCTGTCTCAGCGGCTAGGCGATGTGCGATTGCTGAAGAAAGCAGCGAGTCATACTGTTCTGTGTCTTCAATGCGACCAATATATACAATTCTGCATGTGCCTTGGTTTGACAGGATTTTGCGTCCTTCAATCTTATACATGACGTTGCTATCGTAAGCTGCTATGTCGCTATTTACGTTTGAATCCCAGAATGACAGAACCCGTAGGCAGAACGGTTCTGTTGGCAGTGTGTACTGGTAAGTAAACCCGAAAGCTGGTGTTGCAGTGTCTTGCGCCAGTTCTGCCCGTGTTACCGCCGTATTCCAAGGGTGTGCGCGTAGCACAGCATCCCGCACCAGTTCATAGTTACGGTTACACAATCTAGCTTCTTTTGAGTTTTGCGTAAGAGATGTGATGGTTGCTGCGCCAAGCAAGTCTAAGGCTTCGTTACAAATATCAACAACTGATGGCATGGTTTACCAACCTTTCAACTCTAATTAGCACACCGAGGCTTAAATTATTTTCGCCGCCTTTAAACGGCCCACGTTTCCTATATGCTTCTCTGGCTATCGTCTTCAGTTTCTCTGTTGGTAATAATACCACAGTTTCATCATCAAGTACGAATGCCCAATGTGTCGCCATTGTTGTGGCTATGCCACTTGGCTTGTTCCTACAAGAAAACTCCACAAACACATTCCCAGTTCGTGAAGCTACAAAATCCCTTTTCACCTCTATGGTGTTGCCACTTAATATGTCGCCTAGCCACCTCTCAGCTATTTGACCAACTTCTAAATCCCAGCGGAAATCGCCGCACGGTTTCATCATATCGCCCTCCAGCATGATGGGTTGTATGGGGGCGGCGAACCGCCCCCACATTATTTAGTCTACAACGTAGAGAACTGTCAGTTCAATCGTTCCTGTAGCGGCTGCGCCAGTCAAGGTAACTGTGACTGGATAGCCTTCATCGTCGGCATCAATTTCGATACCTGAACCAAGTGCCAGTGTAGCAGCAATGTCTGCTTTAGCGGCGCTTGCTGATGAAGCTGCGGCCTTGAACTCATCTGCGTCCAAAGCAACAGTTGTGCCGTCAGCGTTTGCGTAAGCACCATGACCTACAGACAACTGAGTTGATGCACCAAGCGCGTCATGCGCCAGTGAACCTGTCAGAATCCGTGCGCCGTCTGGGAGACGGAACATTTCAATGACATCATCAGCCGGTAGGGCAGACGCTTCGTAAACACCATGTGCAACACGAACCCGACCACCCATTTCGTTGGTCTTGTTCATTACTACAGGGGTTGCGCGTGAATTAGTGCGCTGTGTTGAGTATACAGTAGCCATTTCACATCACTCCCTTAAGCAGCTTCGTCGCAGTCAATCTGGACGACTTTTTCTTCTTCCATACGGGTAGAACCGATTGACATGCAATAGTACACCTGAGTCGCATAACCTTTGTCGTTACGCTCGTCAATGCGCGCCATTACGTCACGGCCTACTGCCAATGCAAGACCATCCTCTGCCCATGCAAAGCATGAACGGATGTCACCAGATTTAGCTAGACGATTGGTTACAATGAAGTTGAAGCCCATGAACTGATTGACTTCACCCTGAACAAGTGCCTTCACAGTGTTGAAGTCGCTTGAGGTGACGTTTGTGTCAGCCAAGAGTGCTTCAATCTGGTCAGGGCCACATGCAAGGTAGCGTGGGATAGATGGGTCAACATCTGACAGGTCAAGAATCTTCTTAGCCTGACGCAACTTTGCAAGTGACATGTCAGCACCACCGTTAGCAATTTGCTGTGCGGCTGGCAGGGCTGTTGAGGTTGAACCAGTTTCACCAGTAAATGCTGTGCCAAGTGCAGCGGCGATGATTTCATCGTCCATTGCGCGGCCCATGGCTGCTGCCGCTGCCATTGCATATGCTGATGTTGGGTCAATAAGCATGCGTACTTTGTCCTGGTCATCAATCAGGTCTGCATACTCATAGTCTACGAGTGACACCCGACGACGTGCGTGTGGGGTATCAATCTGTGGTGTGTCGGCATGGCGAGTTGTGCGCTTCTGCGCTGTTGCCTTACCAACCTGGTCAAAGAAGGCATTTTTACCAGTCATATTCTCTACGCGCACCGCATCACGCAGACGGGAACCCATCTGCTGCGATAGCATCTGCACGTTTGCAGAATACTGCTGGACAAATGCCGTGGTTACTTGGGTTGACATATCTTGTCACTCCTTCTTTACACGGGGTTACATTTGAACGCTTTTCGGTGCGCTACCCTTACGGACACTCCTGGTCTTTTCAGCCGACTTAAGGCCACCATCTTTCTGGTCGTCATCAGGACGAGTTGCCTCGCTACCCTGCATCACCCACTCGAAGTAAGTATCTGCGAGTAAGTGTGGCTTGAGTACATCACGACCGCTACCGAACTCGACAGCTAATCGTAGGCATTCAAGCCGAATATCTGTGATGGTCAGTTCCTCATCCATGTAACTGTTCCATCAAATGTTGCATACGTTCCACAGCTTTCTGTCTCGCAATCGGGTTCTTTCTATCCCAATAAGCATGAGACTTGTCATTCATAATGGCATCAATCTCAGCTTGCGCTGTAGCCGGTGTCATTACGCTTGACTGTGACATTTCTGCAACAGTGTCTTCACTGGTCACAGATTGCCTGAAATCTGCGATTTTTGCAAATGCTTTAATAAACTCAGCGTTGTCGCCCAGCTTTGAACCATCTGCTAAAGTGATGTTAAACATCTCAGGGTCTGCAAACTCTTGTGCCACTCGCGCAGCCGCTTCAACCTTTTGGTCAAAAGCCCTACCCCATTCTTGCCGTAATGACTGCACAGTTTGTTCCTTGGCAACCTCAGCTAATTCAAGAGACTGCGCACCTTCCTGTTCAACTGTGCTTCGGTAGTAATCAAGAATACCTTTGGCTTGGTCGGGTGTTAAGCGCAGTTTGTGCGCAACATCTGCGTAATTTGCTGCTAATTCTTCAGTAATTACGTTTCCATCAACATCAAAACCATAATCATTTGGTGTCTCTGGACGGCCTAGACGGTCGTAAATGCGGTCTAAGTCTTCATCTGTTGGGTTGACTGGAACTGCTATCTTGTCAGCACCAATCAATCTTTGCGCGTTCACATATGAACGGGCTAGGTTTTCAACATCCTTGATAGGCGAAATGCTAGGATGCTGGCGTAGTTCTTCTGGTATCATGTTTAGAAACTCGTTACCAGACCCGCCTGACGCTACTTCTGATGGGGTTTCCATCATAGACGCAGCTTCCGGCTGGGCTACCTGTTCGGCGTTTTCCAATGACATGTTTACTCCTCTTTCATCATATTGTGGATATGAAGGATAACAGCACGTTTCCCTTCCTCGAATGCTGTGGCATTGGCATCGCCAGCCACATAACTAGAAGCACGATAATTACACCGTGCCTCTAAATCAGCTAACACTTTAACTGAACTCTCGCTGTTAAATGTTTGTCTGTAAAGGTCTTTTAGCTTTTCAATCTCAGGTGTCACTTACTAACCATCCTGGACGCTTGCGCTATCTGGGCTACATTCTGGACATCTTGCTGTTCTTGCATCATCTCCATCTGCGCCTGTTGTTGCGCTGCACGTTCCTCTCTAACCTGTTGAACCTCACGTTCTGACCTCAATGCTGATTTCGGAACGCCTAGTGCATCGGTAACATGCTTTACCAATCCGTCGGCATCAATGTGGTCGCCAACCGGAAGTGATTGTGATAGTGGCATCAATATCTCAAGTGCCTTCATTGTGCTGTTGAGGCTGCTTGATTTTTGCGCACGGGCAAGCGGTGACACATATTCAATATCCACATCACGCCCCTGTAAGATTTCCGGTGGCGGGGCAAGCATGTCTGAACGAAGCATCAAAGCAAATACACGGTCAATCAAAGGCCGTAGCATTTCGTTCATCAATCTGCCCAGCACGGGGCCAATCACCCGCATGCGTTCTTCTTGCCTTTGAACAACCTCTGTCGCTGTCATGTTTGGAGACTGCCCACTAAGAAGCTGGTCAACATAGAAGGCTGAACGGATTGCACCGCGCCGCTGTTCTTCCATGCTTAGACCGATAGGAATGTTAGCGCCTGTGTTTAGCGGCGTAATCATATCGCGTGTACCGCTTCTAAAGAAATTCAATCCCCCAGGCTGCGTACGGATGGGCAAGAGGAAACCATCGTCAGGAACAAGTAAGGGAGGGTCTATTTGTTTCTGCGCAGCTTGGATGATTGTTTTCGACATAAGATTAAGCATCTTAACGTCAGGCAACGCAACCATCGCTGGGGAACGCCCCATTGTCTCACCAGTCGCCTTTAAAAATCGTGGGACAATGTACGGGAACTCTTGGAAACCGCTTTCAGAAAGCAGCCCCTTGGTTTGCATATCAATATAGAACGATGCGAATGGCATGTTCTTATTGTCTCGCTTGTTAGGGTCACGGTTAATACGCGGTACTACAGCGTGTAGGATTTCAATTTCCTCGTCCGGCTTATTCTTGAATATCTTTTGAATGTAGTCCGTCACGTTGTCTATGCCAAACCGTTGCACAGCCTGACGCGCTGGTATTTTGTAAAGACGGAATACTGTGTCTACAATCCCGAATTGGTTTTCTTGCACATAAAACTCAGAGATGTGTCGTGTGCTAAACCGCAGATTACCATCGTCAATCTCAGCAAACATGCAGCCTGTGCCAAACACAACCAAGTCCACATACATCTCATGGACTTCAGTTTCAAAATTTGAGTGGCTAAACGCCCTCATCATGCGCTGGCTGGTATCTTGCAGCCACTCACGCACGTCATCGTCACGCCCGATATTCTCGTCTTTCATGTCCAGCATGAACCAAGGCGTAGCACCGCTGGTCAGCATCCCGTGCAAACTAGCAGCAAGCAAGTCAACGGCCTGGAGTGCAGTACCGTCAAAGATAAGTTCCATGCGCTTTTCGCCACGGCTACGCTTACGAACAATATCCGCTTTGCGGGGCAGCATGTAATCAGCTAGTTCCTGATAATGCGTGTCCCAATTATCTCTACGGCCTTTAAGGTATTCGTACCGCTTTACTAAGCCCTTAACGAAATCTTGCATGTATTACCCCAATAATGTAGGTGTGCCGCCACCGACGGTTCCAGTCGGTTCGCCTAAAGCGCCAGCAACAATGGTAGACCCAGCACCTTTACGCTTTCTAGCCCGCATTGTCGCTTCTTCAGCCATTGCCGCTGCGCGTTGTGTATCTTCTTCACCCGCCTGTGCTGGTGGTGGAGGTGGTGGTGGTGCTGGTGGAACATATACTTTTGGCTTCAGAAAAGACATTACTGGCCTCCTGTTGGTGATTTTGCACTAGGCCTTGAGTATGCTACACCGTAGCCTTCCATCAATGTGCCAGCTTGACCAGCGCGTTTACCTTTAGTGCGTCGTGTTCCGCGACTCATAATTGTCTCGTCAGGCACAACTTCCGGCGTTACCTCTGGCGTTATCTCTGGTGTTGTGGCTGGCTTTGGGGCATCACCGAGCATCGCACGGCGTTCCTCTTTGTCCACATTCATAACCACATCGAAAGTTTCAGTAGCTATCTTCTTAACTGGCTTTTCAATAAGTTCTTCAAAAACCTCGCCAACAGGCTTGATAACGGCCTTGACTGGCTTTTCTAGTGGTTCGACAATAGCCTTGTCTACCGCCTTAGCTACAGACTTGACTGGCTTCTCTAATGGTTCAATAATTGCTTTATCAATAGGCTTGATAATATTCTTCTTAGTGAACCGTTCAACTTTTTTAAATGCTTTCTTTACTGAACCCATTTTAATTACCCCACTCATGGAAACCTAGCTTCTGGGTTTCAGTGCGAAGCCAGAATGCTTTGTTATAACCCTTATTAG
>Ga0208004_1000270_pt1 | contig 20177 bp, 36 predicted proteins | sample DEB08_DNA_6_FD_184522 | JGI IMG/M metagenome (GOLD analysis project Ga0208004, IMG submission 184522) | Aqueous microbial communities from the Delaware River and Bay under freshwater to marine salinity gradient to study organic matter... | ecosystem: Environmental > Aquatic > Marine > Coastal ...
ATATAACTATTCTTTTCAAATTCTTTATTCATAAACTATGGATTTGCCACAACTTACTCTGTAGCAGCCGCTTCTTCTGCCGCTATTCTTTCCGCCTCTTCTGCATCTAGCTTTGCTTGCAAAACCGTTAAACAAGATGTAGCCCAAGATGGTAACTCAGTTATGCTATCGTTTTGGGCATCTGCCCCTTTGTATTCAATATGACCAGACTCATCGCCTTGTTCGTTCCACTGCAAAGCCCATAAATTATCTGGAAGCCCACAGGATGACAAATCAAGATTATCCCTAGTAACACCATCTTTTATTACGGTATTTGTTGTTTTAACTATAACGACGCGCATCATTTAGCTCCAATTAAATTTTGTTTTACACTAGCTAATAACATTTTTGAACTTTGTTCATTAGCCTTTACCATTTCGTTACGGAAACTTTCTACTGCTGCCCCTGTTTGTCTTTGTTGTCCAGAGTTTTCTACTAATAACATTGGCATTAATGATATAGCGCATTGCCACTCATCTACTTGATTACCTGTATTCATATCGTAACCTTGAATACGAGTAAACCATGCGCATTTCATCTCAACACAATCTTTTTTAATTAACGGACAAAATGTTCCGTTTTTCAGTTGCATAAATCTCCTTAGTTTTTTGAAGCAATAATAAGGTCTACATACTGAACAGCTAAGTTGATTGCATTACCACTAAACGTACCTGAACCAGATGAAAAACTAAATGGGTGAGTGTGCGATCCGCCGCCACCTGTGTTGTTAGTAGGAACAGTACCTGGGTTAGCTGCAGGGGTGGTAGCTGAAATATTAACAGTACCCGTAGGAGCAGCACCAAACACATTAATAGAATGATTATGACTTGGGATCTGTGGAGTTGAAAGCGTAGTAGCTCCAGCTGAACCAGTAACACTAGAAATACTTACAGAACCAGTAGGTGTCTGAGATGCAAAAGCTGTTGAAAAAGCTACCGAACCACCTGAACTTGCTGTTCCACTAACCACTCGAAATGCTTTGTTATCGTGAGTAGTTTGCTTAGTCCAGCCAGTTGGTGCTGCTGTCTGCTGAAACACCATCAAAGTACCTGAATCAAAAGCAGCTGCTGCACCTGAAGTCCATGTAGTTCCATTAGAAGTAAGTACATTGCCACTTGTGCCGGGAGCAACAAATTGAACAGCACTAGTTCCGTTACCTAATATTACATTATTAGCAGTTAATGATGAAGCACCTGTTCCGCCATCTGCCACAGCTAAATCAGTAATACCACTGATAGAACCGCCAGTGATTGTTACTGAATTTGAATTTTGAGTTGCTATTGAACCTAAACCTAAATTAGTTCTAGCTGTTCCAGCATCAGAGGCTCCAGTGCCCCCATCGGCAACTGCTAAATCTGTAATACCACTAATCGAACCACCAGTTATTGTGACATTGCTGATTGCAAAATTTGCCGTAACATCTGTAACAGCTGCCCCTGCCCCTGCCCCATCAGTAGAGACAATCTTTGTAGTGCCATTTGCTATAGTTACTGTTCCACCACTACCTTGAGCTATGGTTATAGATTGACTACCAGTGGTGGCGTTTTCAATAATCCACACTTTGCTCACAGTGTTCGGAGCAAGCGTAACGGTTCTGGTCGCGGTCAGACTTACACCAGAAGTGATTTTAAGATAAAGAGCGCGGACTCCATCAGCCGTTGCATCTTGCATCGTGATGGTTGTGTCCGCATCTGTGGCTATCGCCTCAGTGCCATAGCCCAATGCTTCGCCAATCAGCTCAAGATTGGTGTTGGTTATGGTCCCCCAAGTTCCGGATTTTTCTCCAGTGGCCATCTCCTCCAATCGGAGATTATTAACGTATGAACTAGGCATTTATTTACCCCTTAATCTAATCTAATGATAGCGGTTGCACCAGCAGCTGGAAACACAATTCTAAAAGTACCGGAAGAAACAGTGAAGTCACCGCCAAAGTCCAGAACCGCAATTGATTGGTTTGAAGCTGTGCTGTTATAAATTAAAGCTCCGCGAGCTGTGAAAGATGCACTTGTCCACTCTGGATCGTCGAAATCCACATAAGCGGTTGTGCTACTTGTACCGATTGTTGCACCTGTGAGCGTTACGCCACCAGCCGTATATCCCGTTCCGCTGACCTCATTACTTGCGGTATATGCGGTTGTGGTCGCATCGAGCGTGGCTGAAGAAGTGTAAAGCGCGATTTTAATTGTATCTGTGTCCAAGTCCTGCTCTTTTTGAAGTAAATCTTCTTTGAAGCTGGTACACATTGCTTGAGTGATAGCCATGATTAAATACCTCCGTTGTATTCTGCGTTGTAGTTTCGACTCATTTCCTGCTGGAACAATTGAATAGCCTCATCGAACTGTGCCTTGTACAAGTTTAATGTTTCTGCGGCTTTAAGAAAAGCAGAAGTTTCATATAAACTTGCAGAAAGCAACACAACTTCAGCATTATCGCTGATCCAAGTGTTCGGGTTTCCTGAAGAAAGTCCCGTTTCTGGTGCTATATAATCAATTGTGTACGAATATGTGCTGTCTGGCGTTGGAGCCACCGTAACCGTTATACCAGAAGTGCTGGCGGTCTTGGTGCTGTACATGATCGGTGTGCCTTGTGTTGAAGAATTAGGCCAATAATCCCTTAAATATGAGTCGATCCTATGATCCAAGTAGCTCACATTGCCTGAATTAGTTATGGAGAACTGCCTGATCATCCTAGCCGATGCCAATGTGTAATCTGCTGTCCCAGCCACCATCGAAGCAGTCGAGGTCTTACGGAAACAAGGCAAATTAGGCAATCTTTGAAAAATCATCTCCTCGGCTTGAGCAATGATCTGAGGGATCGATGCCTCGAGCTCTGTGGAATCATCTTCCACGAAGTTTTGTATGTTGGCTACCAAAGTCGTGTAATTCATTTATTCACCCCAATCATCTTCACCCCAAAGCCCCTCACTCCATCCTGCATTAACATAAACTTGTGCTGTTCCAGTTGATCCGGTTGAGCTTAGTCCGGTGATGCTCTCTTCCGTTTCGTTGCTGATTGTTCCAATGTTACCTGTTGCAGCCACTCCTGTTTCAGTTATTTCAGCCTCTGGAGTTTCTGAGCCTACGTTACCAGTTCCAGCGACCCCTGTTACGTTTGGACCGATGAACACATCAATTGAAACAGTTCCTATATCACCATAGGCAACAATCTCTGGAGAACCACCCCAAACATCATCGCCCCAAGGTTGTTCGCCCCATCCGGTGTTATTAGATTCATTAACAATGGCTGTGGCTTCCTCGAGACCGACATTACCAACTGCTGTGGCTCCAACAACCCCAGTCGCGGATATCTGTACGTTACCATTTCCAGTAACACCGAATCCTTCAATATTTCCAGTTGCGTAAACTCCGCTAGGTACTGGGCTGGATTGTGGATCTTCAGTTCCGATCGCACCCGTTCCGGCAACTCCGGTGATATTCGTTGCGTCAGCTCCGCCGACTTCAACACCTGTATCGCCAGTTGCAGATGTTCCGGTCACGCTTATGACTGCGTCAGCATTAATCGTTTCAGTTCCGATTGCCCCTGTTGCAGCTACGCCTGTTTCAGTTATTTCTGATTCTGGGACTTCAACTCCTGTTGCTCCAGTTGCAGCTACGCCTGTTTCAATAATCTCGCCTTCAGGAACTTCAGTTCCTACCGCGCCAGTTGCAGACTGTCCAGCTGGATTAACGTCTGTGGTTATGTAGAGGTTTGTAGTTCCTGTATCTCCAGTTGCAGCTACACCTGTGACTATTGCGTCAGTTCCCGGAACCTCAACACCTGTTGTTCCAACTGCTCCAACACCGGAGATTCCGGTTGCGATTATCATCACATTACCGTTTCCGGTAATTCCAAACCCTTCAACTGCTCCGGTTGCAGCCACCCCTGTAGTCAACACATCTTCGTTATCAGATATGGTTACAGTCCCAATCGCACCAGTGGACGAAACCCCTGTTACATTAAATACATAGTCTGCCCTTATTGAAGAGGCAAATCCAACACTACCCAAAGAACCAATTCCAACTCCTGGTCTTTGCTGAATAGGGATAAACGGGTCAAATGTATAACCGATGTAAATCTCTACGTTCTCAGGATCTGTGTCAGGACGCGGTTTAAACAGCGCGGTTGCGTCGATAACATTTCGGGGTGGGGTTAGCTGGGGTTGCTTAGGATCGTACTCCTCTGGCTCTACTCGAAAGCCTTCCCAAGTAGTCTTGAGTTCTTTATACGGGACTTTAAAGCCAGATATGTCGCTTATAGCGACTGACTTTTTCCCTTTAGCTTTGCGAGCGGAAGCCATCTCAGTACAAATTCATTCCTGTTGGTCTGATTCTCATAGTTACACCGTCATTATCAGTGTCGGCAGCGTACTCAAACGCTTTTTCGTACACTTGATTCAATACGGCGAATCTTTCAGGCTGATATTTTAACGCCAGCTTGCTTGCCAACCCTGCACAAATGCAATCTGACCATCTATAAGGTATATCTGCGTCCTGATTACTTGCGGTTACGTCCTCGAGCTGGTTAATCGACCAATAAATGAGGCTGTAACTGCTACTATCAGGCACTTGCCATAAATACATGACAGGTGTGTACTGTTTATTGAGCATATATTGCGTCGGAAGCCCAGAAGAGCTTTTATCTGGCAACTGGTTGTATTCCTCAATGCTGATCCGCTCAACAACAGTATCAGTCGTAGTCGCTCCGGTGGTTTGGCGCACAACTACGTCAATTAAATCGATTGTTCCTACTGGTAATGTGTAAGTTGTCGTCCCATTAACCAAAGGCAATGTGTTATTTTGTACCGCCCAGTAATTTATGCCTCTGTTTGCCCATTCACTGAACAAAAGGTTAAGACTCCTGCGAGCTGCAAGAGCTTGGTATCCGGTCAATACCTGAGAATCCATACCACAGCGTTCAAACGCTTCGGCGATGATCTCTTCAATATCTGGCCGAAACGCAACTGTTCCTGAAGTAGCCATTACAAGTTGCTCCCGTTTTGAATGTAAACAAACTCCATTGACGCGGAGACATTGAAGTCAACTGAGCCTGAAGAAGAAAACGCTCTCATTTCCAAGTCTGTTTTTTCTGTGAACCTTAATGGAAAAGTATAAAACTGTTCGTGTGCGCCATCTGTAAGAGTAAATCTTTCCTTTATCTGAAAGACCTCTCCATACGGTCTAGCAACAAGACTGGCATTTAAAAGAGCTTTGGTGTTGGTAGATGTTCCTGTAGATAAAGACATCTTTGTAAGGAACGCTGTATATCCTGCAGGAACTGTCCAAAGAGACATCAATGTTTGGTTGTCGCCATCACCATTTATGGTCAGGTAAATATTAGCTGGAACTCCAGCGGTCACTGTGCCTGTTCCTGCGTAAAGTGTTCCAGCGTTTGCGCCACCACTACCTGCACTGCGGACAATGCCACGATTTATACGCAGATAAGATTTTGTGGTATTAACAGCCGTTTGTCCGTTTAATATGACAACTTCGTTTATTTCGTTGTAATCGGCGTCTAGGCCAAAAACTTCTACTGTTCTTGCACCAGTCCCTGCAGCAGTGTCATTAGCTGAACTGCTTGATACAGTCATTACTGTGGCTGATGCAGGATAAGCGTATAAACCACCTTGTTCCCAAATAGTTTCCTTGGTGGCTCCAACAGCAGCATTGTAACCAAACTTAAAAACAGTTTTATGAAAAGGTATTTGACCGCGAGATATTTGGAGTTCAAATGGCTCCGTTGTCCCGACGCGACTTATGGAAGAAACTTGAGCCATCTGATTTTCTCCTTATTAATACTGTTTAGCCACCCTCAGAACTACTTGATAAGCGTCTCCAGCAGCAGTTGAGCCTGTTGTGGTGAATTTAATGTCACCAGTTGGGCTTGTGCCGTAAGAGGAGCTTGAAGGAAGGCCACCGAACTTCTCGAAATTGTGGTAACCCTGTTGGCTTTCAGCAAGGTGCATGATGATTACGTCAGTGGTGGCATCTGCCAACACCTCAACCGTCAAGCCCTCAATAATCCACCAACACTCAAGTATTCTGACACCTGTGCATGTATCCCCGTTAGAACTAGGTACTAACGAAGATACATCGATCTTAGTGACCGCACTCTCGTTACCAGTATCTACATACTGGTATTGAAAGGAAAACACAGCTTCACGAGGGTTGTCGGCTATCGTAGTTGTTGTTACGATATCAGCCATCAGTTACCCTCCTGTTATGCGAGGTTATTGTTTTGAATGTAAGTAACAGTCAGAGTAGCAACCCCTGCGTCTGCGGTAGTAGCACTTGAGTCAACATAAATCTCTACATCCGTTGTACCAACATCTTCCCAAGCATCTGCGTCAGGGATTGTAGCCTGAGATGCAAGTTTAATTGTGTTGATGGTTGAAACAGCAACCGCAGTCGCAAGTTCATTAGATGATGAGGTTGTTCCAATGCTAAGAGTCGCAGAGTTATCGAACGCAGTCGTTACAAAAACTGTTATCTCGAGAATCTGTGAGTTTGCTGGAATAATAATTCCTGTGCCAGCAGCAGTTGTGCTTTGAGTAATCGCAGCAGATTGCGCCATCACAACATAACCTACGTTAGCAACGTTAGTGCCAAGCGTAGTACCAGTGGTATCTTTAATGGTTCCAGCCTTAATTGGTCCGGAAAAAGTAGTAGTAGCCATAATGTTCTCCTGTCGTGGCTAATGTCTGCCGAAGCAGTCAGGATTCAAGAAAGGGGAGAGCTATGCCCTCCCCCATTCGCTTTTGGTTAAGCTCCTTCGGAACCAAACACACCGCGCCAGTCAGTAAACCCGAACGAATATCGCTCGCGTACTTTGTAGCGGACGTTGCCAGTTTCAAAATCGCCTTCCATGCCCTTCTTGAGCGGTGAACGCTGGAAGTGCTTCAGACCATCAGGCACATCGGTCATAACGAACCATGCATCTGAATCGGTCAGACGACGCATAACGTGATAGCCCTGTGGCAAGTAACCGCCAGCGCGAATCGCGTTGATGTCGTTGTCAGCTGTTCCAACTCTCAACTGTGACTCAAGCAAACGCTCTGCAACAAAGGTATAAGCAGTTGGGATAACCAACATCTTGCCCTGTGCTGCAATTCTCAGACCGCGATCATCTTTCATATCAGCGATGTTGATGAGAATTTGCTCAAGCGAAGTCTCAGAAAGGTCAGCAGCAGTCGAAAGTGTGTTCGACTGGTTACCAGCTCTGGTTGGGTGAGCAGTGTTACACAAAGTAACTCCATCACCACCAGTTACACCTGAACCACTGAACGCATTGTTCAATACGTTTGCTGCTTTGATTTCCTTAGTGGAAGCCATTGAGCGAGCTAGTGCTTTGGTGTAACGAGCTGCTATCGAGCCATAAAGTCCATCTTCTTCGGCTTCTTCAGTGATACTGAATGCCAAAGCGATGGTCTCGTGCTGGTAGCGAGCTGTCCATTGCTGTGATGCTGAATCGTAAGAGATCGCAGCACCTTCTGCTTTTACCGGAGCATTTCCGAAGCCTTCCAACAATACGTCTTCTTCAAATGCTTTTTGAGAAGAACTTGTTGAGAAAACTGGAGACCACTCAGGTGGGTATTGGTCGTACTCTAAGCCAAAGAGGGTGTTGAGTCCTGGCTCGAGCATTTTCGCAAATTGCGCTCTATTCATTGCCATTTTTCAATCCTCCTTAAATACCAGCTGAATCTTTCCAGATATGCTCATTGATGAGCACTTCCATGACTGCATTCGCGCCAAACGCATTCTCTGGTGCATCATAAAGAGCCAGAATCTTTGTTTGTGCTGCGGTCGCTGCCATAGTTCCAGAAATTTCCATACCTGATTGACCAGTATTGGTTGAACCAGACCCAACTACGATATCAGCACAGTTGCCGATATTGGTTTGGGCTGGAGAGCCAGCTGATTGAACTTTGAACACTGTGTACGGATCATCGTAAACATAAGCCACGATATCTGTAGCAGTAGTGCCGCTTGGCCAGTATTGACTATAAACATAAGAGCCATCACTTGCAGTGTATGAAACTCCTGCGAATACACCAACGATATTTGTTTCAGTTGCAGCTGCAACATTAAGAACACCGTCTGAAGTCAAAATGACCGCATCACCAGTGAAAATGTTTTCAGCTAAACCTGAAGTAATGGTGTATTTATTAGCACGAGGTGCATTACCGCTCATGTGGCGAACTGGGACGAACCCAAAGGCTGCATCTGCATTAGCCATTTTTCGCTACTCCTTTAAAGCAGTTAATCATCAGTCATGACGGATAAATCCCGACCACGACTACTTGTTGATTTCCTATCTTGTTGAATAGGAATGCCCCCAGATCTTGCCATCGCATCAAGTTCTCCTGGAATCGACTCGTTCTGCTCGACGTTACGACCACGGTAGTAGTTTTTCATCGCGTTGTACTTGTCTTCCGGCATCTCGCAAAGCAACATACCTTCTATTCCTATTGAACCTGCCCACTGCCCATGATTGATAGTTGGGTATCTCTTATCTTTCACTGTGTCAGCAGGGCGAGGGTTCCAGCCAGCTCGCATACGTTTGTACACGTTGTCCGGATTATCCCTACCCTGAATCGAGGTAGCTATCCAGCGTTGAACCATCCCAGGTCTGGGTTCGGGTGCGTCCAACACTGATGGTGGTTTCCATGCTGTTTCTGGTCTTGCCTCTTCAGCACGTTTATCTGATCGAGTTTCGTTTGCTCTTACATTTCTGTTATCAGCCATGATTAGCTCCTGTTCTGTTTTCGTATTTCATCCGCATATAGCTTCAGACTTTTTTCATCACGAATACCAAGTTCCCTCGCCATCCTTAACTGATCCTGAGACATCCGAACTCGATTTCCTTTGTAAGCCGTCGAACCGCCAGCAGTTGGGGCGACTGGTGCTCTGCTTTTTTCCTTCGGTTTACTTGGTTCTTCAAATTCTTCCGGTGAGTTTAACTCCGGAAACATCTTTCGTAAACGTCTATCTAATGTTTTATAATATTCATCAGATTCTTTATCAAAGCCTTCAATGTCCAATTGAACATCTATGGCTCTTGCCGCGTTGGTTTCTCGCTCAAAACCCTTGCTGTTAAACCAATTGTTACGCTCCCACCATTGCATCGCTAGGCGTGGTGGTGGTGCTTTTGCGGCTTGTTGTGCCCGACCAACTGTTGGTGAAATTGCTTGACTTTGCTGTTGTTGCTTTTGCATCTCGGCGATACGCATTGCTGCACGCATATCTGCCAGTTGCTCTTGAAAGCTGACCTGTGCTTCGGTGTCACCTTCCTCAACAGCCTTTGTTAAAGCCATGCGGGTCTGGTTGTAACGGGATTGAAAGTCTTGCTCGGCTCGGCTTGTGTTGCCTTTTTCCAATCTGTCAAGCCTAGATTGAAGCTGAGACATTTGCTCTTGATATTGACGAGTTTGCAACTCGGCTTGTCGTCGCTGATCAACGAGCTTTTTAATCCTGTTTTGAACCTTTTTGCTGTAAACTTCCTCTTCGTCGTCGTCGGAATCTTCTTCTTTGGCGACTTTTTGTTGTTTATCGGCTTTTGGTTCAGCTTTTTGCTCTTCTGGTTCGTCCTCGATCTCTATTTCCAGAGGTTCGTCAGGATCAACACCAGCTTTCTGCTTGGTCCTGCCAATTTCTGCTTCTATTTCTGCTAAAATATCATCTTGTGACATGGTTGGCGTCCTCCATGGTTCGTCGCCTATTCGACATATGAGGTTATGCTCGCGCCATCTGGCAGAATCGACGTTACTTCGTCGTCATTCAGTAGCAAGAGTTTAACCCCGTTAATTACGAGCTTCTGTCCGGCGTACTTGCCGTAGGTAACTCGGTTACCGACACTGGGCCATGATCCTTTCCAAGACTGGCCTGAGTCTCGATCTCGATAAGCCAAATCGCCCATCGCCAGAATATGCCCATGCGCGGTCAAATATTCTTCATTTTCCTGACTGGTGTTTGAAAGAATAATGCCACCCTTGGTTGTTTTCTTGACTTCGTTTGGTTTGACTAGGACTTTCCATCCCATTGGTTTGGGATATTCAGTTGTTTCCAACTGCGTTTCTTCATGCTGATGAGACATGTGTTAATCATCCTCTTCGTCTAGTTGTTTTAAAGTTTCGTCGATCAGCTCACAGGCTTTTTCAAGCCCTTCTGCATAACCAACGTTTCGAGAATACGATTGAAAGTCGCTCATGCGACCCTCAACCATATCATTCGCTATCGCCGTCTTTTCGTTCTTCAGGTTGCTTTTGATTTTCTTCAGTAGGTCTGTCACTGTCATCTTTATTCAGCTTCGACTTTCCTTTCATCGAAACCCCTGTTACAAAAACATTTACGACGTTTTGTTCTTCCTCAGACATTAGCCTTTTTTACTCATGGCGCGTTTCATGCCATAGCTTTGCTTGCGTCTGGTTTTCATGCTGTCTTTCTTGGTGCTTTGCTTACCATTCTTCATACCCATGGACTCGTCTTTCTTGTCCTTGTACTTTTGCTTTTTCATATAACCTCCTTTAGAAATTAAAGATGAGACTGCACTTCTGTTAATCATGGCATCACCGGAACTGTTTCGTCATACAGACCGAGGTTTTGCAGAGCTCCAATGCCGCCGACTCCGTAAACAACTTTCCAAAGCTCTCCGAGTGTTCCAACTTTTTCTGGTTCACCTAATTTTAATTTACCACTCTCGTCTTTTGTAAGTCTTCCTACGTCGCTGTAAATAGGTGTGTTTGGGTCTAGAGTTTTCAAATCTGGGAAAAACTCTGGATCCATTTTATATATTTCTGTAAGGTAATTCGATCTACCTTGACCTTCCGCCTCGAGAGCTCTGTTGAAATGACGACCTTCATGAGCTTTGATGAATATTGCACCTTGGTCTGGGTCGTACCTCGCAACCATCATTGGTATTTGTTTCCATCCAGTGTACGGCTCTTTTGTGGTTCTGTTAAATCGGTAATCTTCTGGAAGTCTTTCTTTAAGAGCTCTGCGGTAAAAATCTACTTTAGCTTTGTCGTTTGAAACTTTAAATGGATCTGTACCGAGAACATTAATCTCGTAGTCTGGGTTGTCTGAAGGAAGAGATGGATTCAATTTGCGGTGAGTCTCCGGAGTGGACAAAACCCATTGCATGTCTTGAATGGTCTGGTATGGATGGTCTTCTGGTTTTTGAGCTCTTCTTGCTGAGCTCATGATCGCATCCGGATCAAACGTTCGGAAACTGCGGTCAGACTCCCAAACAGGTTCTTTGAGCAATGCACTTATCTGAGCTCCAATCTCTCTCGACTCTTCATCCAAAGTTTCTTTATCAGGTCTGTTTCCCATAGGAGACGTATCAATGCGTTCGTCTGGGTTCGCGGCTGCTTGCTTTTTCTTAAAGTTTCTGTTAGACATCGTCAGCAGATCAGATATTTTCTGTACGACTTCCTTTGCTAATTTTGCACCAGCTGCCATGCGATTGTTCCTCTTTAATGACCGGAGTTATTTAATTTTATCATTGAGACTGTTCAAAAATTTCTTCACAGGTCTGGCAATCGTTTTGGTTAATGGATAAGCCTCTAGCCCTGTTAAAATAGCACCAGCACCTGCAACTGCATAATCAACAGGTGTTTCTGCTGATTTCAACTCGCGCTTCACCTCTTCAGCTCCGAAGCCCAAACCCACAGGAGTAAAATCAAGCACCCCAAGAGAATCAACATAACCGGTGGCAGGATTGGGTGATCCGGTAAACCCCTCAGCCATGTCTCGAGCTGTTTGTGGCGTCGAAGCCAGACCAAGGCTTTGTAAATAATTAGCGATAGCATCTCTGGTTTTCATCCTGTAAGTCGGGTCGAAACTTTTCATTTCCCCGTAACTATCCATGGATGGAACTTTTTCCCCTTCAGCCATTTAAAATTCTTTCATGTATCTAGCCATTATTGAATAATCGTCTGTGTTCGGGTTGTATGTCGCGTTGGTGCTGAATCCGCTTGGCAGACTCATATAAGCATCATACTCCTCGACAGATCCTCCTGGACCATACTTTGCGTTATGGTATGGACTGCTTTCTTTGCCTCGGTAATAATTACCTGACACCCCACCACCAAAATTCACTCCGCTCGGCAACACAACACTGCCACCAATCCTGCCACCACCTTCATCTTCTACAAATCTAGTGTTCCCTTCTTCACCACCCATGCTCGTGGTTCGACCACCACTGATGCTTATGTCTGGAATAAAAGAAAAAGCACCAAAGTCGATTGGGCGAGCTTCTGGCATCTCGCGCATAGCACGCTCGTCAATCATGTCTGTACCTTCACGAGCTGCATTAACTTTGTCGCTCAACGACATTAAAAACTCGCGCATCTCCATCAGACCTGTCCTCCTGACAACTCACGCACTAAAATGTCCAGCGTTTCCTTGAAACCTTTGTCGAGTTCTTTTGCAGCTTTGGCAAATTTCTTCGGGCTCACTTCTTCGGTTGTGATGCCTCGACGCTCGAGGAAACTTTTCGCTGCACGGATCTCGGCTGCAGCAACTTTTTTAATAGCGGTCTTTTCTGCCATATCACCAAGCCTTACATGACCAGTACCGAGCTTTTGTCTTTGGTCCTGGATTGTCGCAATTGTGACGAGATCGGAAATTAGATCTGCGTCCTGGTTGATTCTTTTTAATCGTCATGTTTGGGTCGCCGAAAGTTACCCGCTTCACTCGGTCGCCATCCTGAACATAAACGACAGACTTCTTTTTCCCGTAGCTGGTTTCGCCTTTTCCAATCCTGCGTGGCTTGTTCAAGGTAACTTTTTTGCCTTTGTACGTCGCCATTATTTTTTCCTCGCTTTTGCTTTGGCACGGTCTGAAAGATCTCCAATGTGATACAGATACTTGCTGTTGGGAGTGTGACGAGCACCAGACATTATTTTGCCTTTTGCATCTTTATGCGTTGCACCTTTGTGCTCAGTGCCGTCTTTAAAAAAATGTTTCACACCTTTAGCCATTTTTCTTTTTCCCTTTTAACAAATCTGCGTCAGCTTTGCGTGCACCACCCTTGCCAGTAGCGAAAGACCTCACCCGACCAATCGCCCAAGACGTTGGAGTTTGTCCTGGTCTGGAGCCTGAAGAATAATAAGCTCCCATGCCGCGCTTGGCCACTTTGCGGAGTTTGTCTTTTGAGATACCAGACGACTTGCTGTATTTGTCAATAGCAGCATTTAAAGAGCTTCCACCTTTAGGAGAGCTTTTTGCTTCTTTTTTCGCTGGCTTTTTTGTAGCTTTTTGTGACATTGGCTGACCTTTTTTTGGCTATGCGTTCCATGTCTGATTTAGTCAGAGTTCCTTCTCGGTACTTTTTTGCAGTGCTTTTAATCTCTGCTTCTTGAGCCTTTGGGTTTTTTGCACCACGAACATAACGTACGTTCACACCACCTTTGGTCTTTGGCTGAGATTTAAATTTACGACTTGCCACGTTTCTTCACCTTTTTATTGCCTGTGTAACCGGAAGCGTAAATGGCACGAGCTTGGCGTTCAGCCTGCTCTTTGGTTGGGTAAACTTTACCTTTTTTGCCCCACCTGTAACCACCTTCGACTTTCCGGACTGGCATTGGTTAATAGCCTTCGATCTTTGGCCCACCAGCTCCGAGTATTTCGTCCATGACGTTCTGGATGTCGCCAGCTCCGAGCTTGATGACTTTAACTTTCATCTCGCCTTCTTCTGGCATCATTTCTTCTTCCATTTCCTCGTGCTCGTAGTCTTCCTCTTCTTCCATGCCTTCTGGGGCTACCATTTCTTTGTGACAAAGCAACATGAAGTTGACAACTTGCTCATCGGTCAGGTCGAGACCTTCTGAATCAGCTGGGAAACCCATCTGCATCTCGAACATCTCTCTTTGTTCTTCAATACTCGCTACATTAACTTCAGCCATTTTGCTCTCCTATTTCTTCATCTTTTCAAAAACATCATTCATGATCATTTCGAGTGTGTCTTGTGGTAGCGTTGGGAGATATCTTATAACGTCTTCCATTGGCACTCCTGAGTTCGCTGACATTTCTTCCATGATGCTTATCATCTCTGGTTGTTGCATCATCATCTGTAAACTCTCTGGTGTGTATTTGGGTTGTGCTGATTGCATCGCCTGCATTTCTCGGTCTGAAACTTGACCAAGTCCTCCCAAAGCACCTGTGTCTGCATATCCTGGCATCTCTGCTCTCCTTAAATTGTACGAGCAGATTGCTCGGGTTGTGGTTCGGGTTGCTGTGGTTTCACATTACGCATACCACCCAAAAATCCTTCCAGCGCGCCAACGTTACCTCTTCCGAGTCTTTGCTTCAACTCCATCACTTTATTAATAAGGTATTCTTGCATACTCTCTTGCGAGCTCGGGTTAAGGCTTTGGCCAACTTGTTGTTGTGGTCCAGGAGCTCGTTGGTCTGTTTGACCGCTGAAAGCGGCAGGGTTAACAGGCTGCATAGCTCCTTGTTGAATTTGAAATCTTTGCGCGAGCTCATCGATCGATGCCACGTTGTGCCTCCATTTGCATTTTCATCATGTTCTTTTCTCGTTCCAATTGAAGTTCGGCTTGTAGCTTGGCGATCTTCGCTTCAAGGTCAGCTTGTGTTTTGGCTTTTTGAATCTCCAAAGACTGCTGTGCTTTTGCTTGATCGATCTGGATATCAGACTGTGCCCGAGCTTGGTCGGCTTGAATTTGTGCTTGGGTACGAGCCTGAAGTGCTTGAGCCTCGAGTTGTGCCAGCTGTTGAGCGTATTGAAGCTCGCCACCTTGTCCTTGCTGCTGTCCTTGCTGAAGTGAACGTATGGCTTGCATCTGCGGTGCTTGCTGAACGACTTGTGCGGCACGCTGACTGATCAACATGTCCATTCTCGGATCAACATCCTCGAACTCGAACCTTTTATCTCCCAAATCTGGCAGAGCTGGCAACGGAACTCCGATGCTGGCTTCCATTCTGGTTCGGTAAAGCAACGCCACATGTTCCGCAATGTGAGCAATCAGCACTGGTTGCAATGCTTTTGCTCCAGGATTGCCTGCCAACGATGGGTCTTGCATAAATTGCATATGAACCGCAATGTGTGCGTCGTGATCTTGTTCTGGGAATGCTCGGATCGGTTTGCCGTAAAGCACCGACATGTTCTCGTCGATTGGGTCGAGCCTTGGAGCCTCTTCTGGCTTTTTCAAAATCTCGTCAATGTTCGGGATGCGGATCGCCTCATACATTCGCTTGTAGGCTTCGTACATATCGTGAAGCTGTGGAGCGGTTTGTGCCATTTGAAGAATGGCTTGTGCTTGAGCGATGCGTTGTGCGGTGCTGAAGATATTTGGGTCGCTGACTGGGATTACGTCAACACGATCATTAAAATCAGCTGCAAAAATTACTTCGGTCTGGCCAGAAACTGCGAATCTGAACTCCTCTGGTAGATAGAGAGAGTTGAGTTTTGCGAGCATCTTGAACTCTTGACCCTGCGAGTAGTGCAACCGCTTATGAATCGCTGAGAATGATTTCGAACCTTGTTCAATCAGCGCAACCGTAGAGCCAACTGGTGCGTTCGGGTTAACATCCCCAACGTTCAAGTCTGCAGTGCTTGCAAACCTTCGACCAGCGTCAACAATAAAGCCAAGCAATTGGAACAAGGTGCTCGATGGCTCTTTGAACGGTAACGGCATGATAGCCTTGTTCACATCGTCAACAGTCGAGTCTAAATCTATAAACTCTCCTGGATTAACGTCAATCTCGCCACCACTCACTCGACCCTTCAGTTTAAAGCCACCTTGCATGTTTGCAAACGCAGCAGAGTCCAAAAGTGCGCGCAATGCGCCGGTTGCAGCTTTGCCCAATCCACCAATAATGTGATAAAGTCCAAAACCATAGAATCCAACTCCTGGCAAGAACTTATAGCTCACAAACCAATCTCTGCGCTTTTTGTTTTCGTCGCCTTCGTACCAGTTGCGTCGAACTGAAACGATTTTCTGTGAATCGTAATCAATCGTTACCACATAAGGGAACGCCACCATATTGGTGTTGGTTTCGTTTTCATCTTCTTTGGATATCCCGTCGATGCCATCAAAAGTATCGTAAACGTGCATCTCCAAAAGGTTCATGACCTCGTCTTGCTGGTCATCAGCGTATGGATTTACACCCTCGATATCGTCAGTGGTCGAACCAGAAGGGTCAATTCCGTCACCAGAATACTCAACTGGCAAGTACCAGCCAGCCTGAACGTACTTATTAAAGTCGTTGCGCGGAAGCCTGATCAGCTGGGTGTATCTGGGCGATGTGTAAAGGTCTTTGCTTTCCGGAGCGACAACAAAGTCTTCAGCTTTCACGAACTGTGAGCACTGGCGCTCCAAGTTCGCATCCCACCAAACCTTTTTAAATGTCTGTCCGACAAGCGGTAACTGAAACAACATTTGATCCAGATCTGGGAAGTATTCCGGCATTTGCTCGGTGATCTGGTAATTCATGAATTCTCTGACACGTCGTGCTTGGTCTTCAGTCTCTTCGTCAGGATTTCCTACGATGATTGTTTTGACTGGACCACCAGATGGGTAAAGCTCGGCGATGGCTCGAGCATTGAACTGGGTTGCAGCTTCGGCAATCAGCGGATGAACCACTGTGCTCAATCCTCGGCTGGCTCGCTCTTCCTCAGACTCCATTAAACCACCGTCTGGGTCCAGCGTTTTCAACCCTTCCTTATAACGCATCTCCCATTCAGCTCTGGCTGATTTGTCGGACTCGAAATAATGAATAAGGTCTGAAGCCTTCCGACCAAGTGTCCTTTCATCAATCACCTCTGCCAAGTTTGCATCGAACGCAACCTCTGGCTCTTGGTCCATTAAATCTAGTGTTGGGTCTCCGATTAAAACATCCTCACCGAACGCTTCAACCTGTAAATCATCTGCGGGAGATCCCTCGGCAAACGGGATCACGTTATCTTCTAGCGGATCAGCCATACATTGTTACCCTCTGTTTGGGCAGTTCAGAATCGTCATCGTCGTAGTCTTGCGAGTGAGTCACAAACCATCCTTTTCGTAATCTCAACCAAGCCTGTGTACAAGTGTCAACTATATCGTCATTTTCCGTGGCTGGAAAGGCTGCACAGATGTCAATTAAGTTTTTAGCCCATTTTTTGTCTGATGGAAAGTAAATTCTTCCGTCTTCAAGCAATGCAGAACTTGCATGTGCGCGTGCTTCTTTGTCTCGGTCAGGTAAATATTCAATCACTGGAACTCCTGCAACCCGTAAATCTTGAATCAAACTCTGGCCAGATGCCTTCTTTTCAATAAGCACTGCGTCTGGTTCGTAGGAATTATACGCTTCTTGAGCTATTCTCCTCAACTCCGGATATGTCACGCGGTCATACCACATATCTAAAACAATCGCATTGGTCTGTCCTCGGCTTTTGAAAACTCCCCAAGTGGTTCTGGCAGAATACGAGGTTTTCTCTTTTGTGCTGAAAGCCGTATCCCAAGATTGTATAACGTATTCAATATCTGGCAGATCTGGTTTATCCCAAGGAACCCACCACTCAGCTCTCAGAATTCCACCACCTTTCGGCATTGGTCTTTGCTGTAACTGGCCAGCTGACGCATAACTGCCCAAAGACCGCTCAAGGTTCTGAAGCGTTGGTTCGTCGATGCGGTCTGGCCACAACAGTTCGCCTTCCTCAGTCCTCGGGTCAGCGAAACCGAGCGAAGAAAAAGTCGGTGTCGGATGCCCGATCTCGTACCTTGCCGGCAGACAAAGGTGATCCCACTCTTGCCCAAGTTCATTCGCCAGAATGTGTCCGGTCAGGTCTTTTTCGTGCACTCGCTGCATAATAATAATGAATGCACCTGTTTTCGGGTCATTGAGTCGGGATTGCATCGCCTGATCCCACCATTCGAGGACACCTTCCCTGACTGCGGAACTTTCAGCTTCCCGAACGTTGTGCGGGTCATCAATCACAATAATATCACCACCTTCACCCGTCAACGCACCATCCACCGAAGTCGCTATGCGGTATCCGGTTTGGCTGTTCTCAAAACGTTGTTTCTGGTTTTGGTCTCCGGTCAAGTGGAAAGTTTGTCCGAAGTGTTGTTGATACCAAGGCGAATCAATCAACCGCCTACACTTAACTGAATCCCTGATGGAAAGCGAAGATGCGTACGAAGCAAACAAAAAACGCTTTTGCGGCTGGATGGTCCAAGTCCAAGCCGGCAAAGCCACAGCCACAGAAATAGACTTCATGTGACGAGGTGGTATGTTAATGATCAACCGCCGGATTTTACCTTCAACGACCGCTTGCAGATGTTCGCTGATTGCGTCTATGTGCCAGTTGTCGTGAAAATCACGTCCTGGCTCAATCGTCTGCCAAGACCTCTTGGTAAACTCCTTCAGTGATCTCCTCATCTTCTCCGCTCTCACTTCCGTCAATGACAGCGTGCTCAAGAACTCGTTCAATTGTTGTGAGGTCATTATCTGTTAGTCTGTTTATGTCCAAAACTCGTGTTTGTTCAACTTGTGCTTTTACTTCCACTGCTTTTAAATCAGGAACGCATTTACCGAGCAAAGTCTTTGCCGCCAGAACTCTGAGTTCGGGATCTGCTGCAATTTTGCCAGATTGTGTTGCGTTTCCTTGTGAGTCTTTTGTGTAAACTGGGAATATCTCTTTGCCCTGCATCACAAGCGACAAAAACCCGACAGGGTCTGCTTGACCCATGATCCAATTGATTGTTGCGTGGTGATTCCACTTGTACCGGCTTTTGCGTGCAGGCTTTTGGTACTTCATCGGCTCAACTGATTTAAATTTGCCGTCCCAAGTCTCTGGCTGAACGGGAGGACCATCTTTAACTGGTCTTTGGACAATTATTTCCTCTCCTCTTTGTTTTGGAGGACGTCCAACACGTTTTTTGTTCTCTGATTTACCATTTTCCATGGTCAAAACCTTTATTTCTGTGGTCAACAGTTCAACTAACTGTCAGCAAGTATCGCTGATTTTACGGCAAAAGAAAAGGGCTACCAGTTTCAGTAGCCCAAAGACTTACCTTAGGGGAGGAGAGAATGTGAAATTCTCACCCCGAATTATGCGCCCCTTTTTTAAAAAATTAAAGCCCCAAGCACCAAACCAATCATACACCAGATAAACAACTCAGCGATTCGTTCGTCTTTCTGCTCAACGAAGTCCGACCTCGTGAGGCTCTTGCCGTAAATATCCCGAGCGGTTCTGTTATAACGTAGTGTCCAATTGCTTTTATCACCCATGTTCAACTCCTCAAATGTTGTTCAATTTTCTTTTCAATGTGATTCAAAACCGCCAGATTATGTTCGAACTCTTGTTGATGGTCGTATTTTTCTTCCACCACCGGAAAGTAAAGCTGAACCGCATCCAGCAAATACCGCAGTTCTTCTCTGTTAAATTTTAAAGTGAAGAACTCCTCTCGGGAGTTCTCCAATATCATTTTGCTTTTAACAAGTCCCATCACAATCTCCCTTTTATTGATTCATAAATTTTATTTCTGAGCGAATGAACATCTTCTAATTTTTTATCAATTCCTTTCATCATTTCATAATTTTCAAATATTTTTCTCTCAACAAAAAAATACATATATCGCTCCCATTCATCTTCGAGATAATTTTGAATGAAACCCATGCCCCAAGTAACTAACTGAAGTTCCCTAAAGGTCATTTCAATATTAAATTTCTCCACCGATCAGCTCCTCAAAAATTGATTTCTGGCTTTGGTTTTCCTGTTGAGATTAATTGGTTGTATAGTTTTTTGGCCTCAGCCAATGCTTCTTCTTTCGTATCAAACACATCGTCCTGCTCATAAGTTTGAGGATTTTGTTCATATTGATCATCAACAAGAAACGAAATGCAATCCCATGTCCCAACTCTGTTTTGTTCTACTTTAATTTCTACGATCATTTTATTCTCCTCGAAAGAGGGGCTGAGAAGCCCCATTTGTTAATAGTTGTAGTCGTAGAATTTAATTGGCTCATCGGCTAGGTGATGCTTGCCATGTTTGCTTTTCCAGAAACCGTACTTGTAGCCCTTTGGTTTATTGAACCGAGCGCGGATGATTGGTTTTGTTTCGTCCGAGGCAATCAACCACTTTTGCTGATCCTGATTTGTGGTGTTTCCGAAAAACCCTCCAGCGATAAACTC
>Ga0208004_1000274_pt1 | contig 20081 bp, 19 predicted proteins | sample DEB08_DNA_6_FD_184522 | JGI IMG/M metagenome (GOLD analysis project Ga0208004, IMG submission 184522) | Aqueous microbial communities from the Delaware River and Bay under freshwater to marine salinity gradient to study organic matter... | ecosystem: Environmental > Aquatic > Marine > Coastal ...
TCGTTCCATCGATCGCAATTGTCATGATCGCCGCTTCCTCAGCACGAACCGGTCTTGCGACGATCTCGAGGGGAATAATCGTCGTCATGATGCTGACGCTGTCCTTCACAGGGACGTTGTTAAGCCGGGATCGAAGGATGGAACCAACAGGAGTTGAGATGATCGCAGCAGAACTCGTTGATCAGGAGTTATTTCATATCCGAGCTGACTACTGGTCGTCATATTTGCTCGCTTGGTACGAGCCTGATCTTGTCGTCACCGCAAACCACACCGACCGCCAACCCTTATGGACTGCCGCAGTTGACGATGCTTCAGAGATTGCCGAAGTGTTCTGGCTTGGGGTTGATTATGAACGAAAACGATTCGATAAGTTCATGGCAGGGAACCCTTCGGTGATCTCCAGCGAAATGATCGACGACTGGGCGATCGTCGTCGTCAACCAACGCCCATAGACTCCGCACACGACGGGGAGTTGGACGGGTGACCGCGGCGTGGCTTGACCATGTCGAGGAAAGTCGGGACTTCTCAGGGCAGAGTGCTGGCGAGAGCCAGGTCGGGGCGACCTGACGGATAGTGCAACAGAGAGAGACCGCCGATGGGCCGGGAAACTGGCCACAGGTAAGGGTGAAACGGTGCGGTAAGAGCGCACCAGCATGCGGAGTGATTCGTATGGCTTGGCAAACCCCATTCGAAGCAAGGCCAAGCAGGGAGTGAGTGGCCCGCTCAATACTTCCGGGTAGGCCGCGTAGATGGATGGTCACCGACGTTTCGGCGTCACAGGATCCCGCTTACAGGCCAACTCCCCGTCGCCACCTCATCATCTCGTCGACCGCATGACTCTTGCTACGGTCGTGACATGGAGAAGTACCGCATCTCAATCACCTACTGCGTTCCTTGAGACTATTCAGACCGCGCCGTGAGCGCGGCAACAGATCTGGTCCATCACTACCAGCATGTCATTGAGTCGCTAACGCTTGTGACTGGTTCAGCCGGGGTATTCGATGTTGTCGTCAACGATGAGACCATCTACTCAAAAGCCGAAACCGGTCGGCACGCAGAGCCTGGTGAGGTCTTAGCGCTATTCACCGAGTTCATCCCTTCGCAAACGCCCAGATACGAACGGGGCTAGCCGCACCAAAGTAGGCGGAGTTCCTCGCTCAGGGTCGTTCGTTGAATGTGACCAGCACTGGTGTTTCACCTGATACATCAATTCGACAAATTGCCGCCTGATCGAGTCGTGACCGGTGGGATACCGCGGGGTCAGCGCCCAACGCCCAGGCACATGCAGATTTCATCGGCGAGACATGCGAAACCACGATGATGTCAGCACTCGATGCAGATTCGACAAGGTCGCGGCAGGCGGCGTGAACGCGATCATGAAGTGTGGCAAAACTTTCACCACCTTCTGGAACGAAGTTCGGCTGCGTTCGCCATTGGTTCCATACTTCGCGAGGCACATCACCAAGTGGAAGTCCGTCGTATATTCCGTAGTCGATCTCGATCCAACGCTCGTCGGTTTCGACATCGGTGACTCCGCACTGTGATGCAATCGCTGCGGCTGTCTGCTGGGCACGGCGCAGGGGGCTTGAGATGATTCGTGCTGGACTGATTGCGTTAGTGAGATACCGACCAACAGCCTCTGCCTGCTGCGCTCCAAGTTCGTCAAGATCTGCGTCAACGCGACCTTGTAAACAGCGGCGGGCATTCAAATGGGTTCTTCCATGCCGAACAAGGATGATCATGAGAAGGTCAACCTTCCGTCACGGCTCCACGCTCTCAAGCGATCGATTGACATCAGTTGATGTCGCCTGAGTATCCGCCACGTCAACGCAAGCCCAATCAGTTCAAGCACGACCGACCACGCTCCCCGACCAAACACCATTCCTTGCGAGCCAGCAAGATCAACCCCGGCAAATGGCCACCAGAACACTTCGGTTGTATTCCACGAAGCACCAAACACAGAGTGCAGCAGACAGCCAATAGGCAAACCCAGAAGAATCCGTCGAGTGGCTCGACGGCCAATGGTCGCCGCCATGACAATGACCAGCACGGCAACGGCGAAGGTCACCGAATTGAGGGCTGACAACCAGCCTCCCCCAACATCTCCAACGACGGGGATAATAGAACCGACGATGAGCATTCGATAGTCGAACTGAGGGTCAGTAAAGACGTAGTGAATCGTGAGCACTGATGTTGCGATGAACCAGAACAGCATCAGCGAACGAGCAGCCTTCCGCATTGCGGGCAATCGGGAAGCTCATCCGCAGGCGCCCGTCGCACCTCGTCGACTTCTGCAGGTGACAAGTCAAGGTGACATCCCTCGCACTTACTGCCGGTCAGCATTGCGGCCGCCACACCCAATTTAGCTCGCACCTGTTCGTATCGATGCACGAGCGCTGAGGGCAGCGATGCGATCAGTTGCTCCCTGCTTGATGCGAGTTCACGTAGGCCAGCGTCGATAGATGCCTCGACCTCAGCTAGGGCCGTCGTTGCAGCAGATGCCTGCGCCCGCAGGTCTCCCTCGCGATTCTTTAAAGAAGAGAGTTCCGCGTCGGCAGATGATTGCTCATCCATCTTGACGAGGGCCTCTTCGTCAAGGGTGGAACGCTGTTCATCAAGTGTTTCGATCTCGTGTTGCAAGGCCTCAGCCTCGCGAGGAGCGATCACCGTCTTCATTTGCGCTTGAAGACGAACTCGTTTCGCGCCGATCTCTTCAGATTGTTGTTCGGCAGCTGCAACCAACTGCTCGGCAGATGCGATCTGCGCTTCAAGTTCTTTGCAACGCCGTTCCCACTCAACCACCGATTTTGCAACAGCGTTCAAGTGGTCACGCTCTTCTAGATGAGACTTTCGGTGTTGCGCCTGGTCGCTGGCGGTGTCGAGTCCCTGCAGTTGCAGTAGTAATTGCCCGACGCTGGCCGAGGAGGCACTAGCGGTTTCGTTGTCACTCACATGGAACAACATACGCGTCAGCCGGCACAGATGGCAGTTCGGCGTACGGATCAATCACTCCGGCAGGGATTGTCGTGTCGGTTGTGATCTCTTCAAGAATTGGAACCGGTTCGCTCGGCTCAGGTTCTGGCTCCACGAGAAGGGCATCGGGAAGTGTCGTTGTCACCGGAGTTTCGTAGCCGATGACGATTGACGCGCATTCGGTACCGGGAAGGTACAGCCGCTCTGCAGAACCAGCCAAAGGGGGCGGTGCTGGCCAGTCAGTAATCGTTACTCCTGAATGAGCAGGCTGCATGTACGCACCCCAAATGCGGGCTGGAAATGTGCCACCTTGGACGCGTGGGACTCCTGCCTCAACAAATTCGGGGATGTTCACCATCGAGGTGTACCGGTCAGGGTCTCGAACCATCACAGCGGTTGAGAGGTAGGTCGATGCGCCAACAAACCAGGCGGTGTAGTTACTTTGCTGGGTTCCGGTCTTTCCACCTGCGGGAATGAGTTGAGCGAATTCTGAAAGTTCACGACGCGCTGTCCCATCGGTGAGAGTTGCCTTCATCGTGTCAATCGTCGTGAGTGCAGCTGACCGATCGAGCACACGTTCGCCGGCACTTTGGTGGGTGTACAGACGTCGGCCTGCCGAATCGTCTACCCGCTCGATGAAATATGGCTCGTGGTGGACTCCTTCGTTCGCAATCGACTGCATCCCCGACGCCATATCGAGGGTGCTCATTTCATTTGCGCCAGTTGCGAAACTCGCGTACGGCTTGATCGGTTCTCGCACACTGCCAGGAAGGTCAGGCCGCAGGAAGTCTGAGGCGGCCATCCGATACGTCGTATCGACCACCCGATCGAGTCCAACTATTTGTGAGAGCCGGGCAAATGCACAGTTAATTGATCGGTAGGTGTGCTCGGCCAATGTGGCAACTCCCCCGCTCACGCCGTCTCTAATGACGAACTCAGGCTCGACGTTATTTCCCGGATTTGGAAGCACGCACGGCCGCGTCCCGTCGATGATGTCATTAGGTTGGGCACCAGCCTGAATTGCGGCTGCGAGGATGAAAATTTTGATGCTCGACCCGGTTTGGCTTGGAGCAAGCGCAAGATTGACCTCGTTCTGCTGAGGAATAAATCCACGCCCACCAACCATTGCACGGACTGCACCGGTTTCTGTTTCGATTGAGGTGAGCGCTGCATCAAACCCCTCTGAGGTGTCAGGAAGTTCGTTGCGAGCCGATTCCGCCGCTGCCTGAAGAGCAGGATCAAGAGTGGTGTAGATCCGAAGACCACCTCGATACAGGGCGGTGTACCGCTCTTCGTAGGTGTCTCCGAGAATGTCAGAACCGTTGAGCAGCAGGTTGCGCACGGTCTCAGAGAAATATGTCCGTTCGACATCGCGAGTTGGGATTTGATTGACGCGTTCAGGCAACACGAATGTCTCAGCGATTTCGGTTGCCTCTTCGTTCGTGAGTAACTCGTCTTCGACGAGGCGGTCGATTACTTGAGCGAATCGAGCACGGCTTCGTTCGGGACGATTAATCGGGTCGTAACTGGTTGGCGCCCGGACAAGGCCGGCAAGAAATGCGGCTTCGGGGAAGGTCAACTCATGAACGAACTTGCCGAAGTAGGTTTCAGCAGCGGCTGCGATGCCGTAGGAGTTGTTTCCGAAGAACACCGTGTTGAGATATCTCTCCATGATCTCTTCTTTGGTGCGTTCTTTTTCGAGGCGGACTGCGTAGGTGAGTTGTAACAGTTTGTAGCGACCATCTCGCTCGAAACCCGCCATGAAGTCATTCTTCACCACCTGCATGGTGATGGTTGAAGCCCCCTGGCGCGGCGCATCTGAGGCAAAGTTTGAGAGCAGTGCGCGCACAAACGACCTGGCGTTTACGCCGTGATGCACCCAGAACTCGTTGTCTTCGACGGCAACAAACGCCTGCACGACGTGACCTGGGATGTCAGAGAATGAAATTGGCTGACTGTTCTCAAGTTCGTAGACCGCAATTTCGTTGCCTGCAGCGTCGTAGACATAACTGCGTTGCGAAAGCGGAATGAAGTCAGGCAACTGAACTGGCTCTTCGGAGTGGGCGTTGGCAATCCTCCAAAGCCGGGGGGCGATCCCAATTGTCACCGCAGTTACAAGGAGTGCGCCGGAGATGATGACAACGCCTAGTCGGAGTAGCCATCCAGATCGTTCCACCCCTTCGAGCGTAATGACCAGCCACCACGGTCTTCAGTCATGGCAGACCGGTGCGACTGCGTCAAATGCCACGGTCAACATCGAACCTGAAGTGTTCAAATTCGCTCAATTCGACTCTCACGTTGTAAACAACTCTCATGACAATGCCTCAACGTCCATTTCGATTCGGTGTTCAAGTTCGCAATGGGACAGATGCTTCGTCATGGGCATCGAATGCGCGCCGCTATGAAGAGCTCGGATACTCCGCTATCACGATGCCAGATCACTTTGATGAACAACTCGCTCCGGTACCTGCCCTTCAAGCGATTGCTGATGCGACATCACAGATCCGCGTCGGCGCGCTCGTGTTCGATAACGACTACAAGCACCCGGTCGTGCTCGCAAAAGAGTTGGCGACCATCGATGTGCTCTCAGGCGGGCGTCTCGAAATCGGTCTTGGCGCAGGATGGATGGCCGTTGACTACGAGCGGTCAGGAATTCCGTATGACCGCCCGGGTGTCCGCATTGACCGCTTTCTTGAGGGGCTTGACATCGTTCGTGGTGCCATGGGCGAAGGTGCATTCTCCTATTCGGGTGAGCATTACACCATCACCGACTACGACGGATATCCAAAGCCGCTTCAGGCTCCTTGCCCGCCTGTGTTGATTGGCGGTGGTGGGCCTCGGATGCTGAAGATTGCCGCTCAACGCGCTGACATTGTTGGCATCAATGCCACGTTGACATCGGGCGCTGTAGATCATTCAACGTTTGATTCGATGACGGCAGAAGCCACGGACGAAAAGGTCGAAATTGTTCGCCGCGAAGCCGGTGACCGCATCGCTGATATCGAGATGAACATCCGAGCATTTCTCGTGTCCGTCACCGATGATGTTAATGCGGCACTCGAAGGCATTTCGGCGTTCACCGGTTCACCTACCTCGATGATTTCGCAGTCACCATTCGCCCTCGTCGGACCAACGTCGAAACTTATCGAAGATCTCATCGCTCGCCGTGAACGGTGGGGGTTCAGCTACGTCATTGTTGGTCCGGATGAGGCCGAAGCGTTCGCACCAGTTGTCGCAGAACTCTCCGGAAAATAATCGGACAACATCTTGTTGAATCGCCACGAACCCAAGCGCGCCCTGCGTTGCGAATGACTCGCTCGACGTATTCACCTCGCACTGTGATTGCCGTCGCAATCGCAGCAGCAGTCTCGGTCGCGCTTCCTGGCTTTCTCGTTGGTGGACTTTCAGTTCAAATCCGAGGTGAATTTGGGGTTGCAGAGGGCCGTTATGGCTGGGCGATGAGCACGTACTTTCTCGCAGCGACAACCGGCTCAATCCTGCTTGGGCGGTTGGCTCAACTCATTGGTCCTCGCCGCCAACTCACCATCGCCCTCATCGGTGCTGCGGGAGTTGACCTCTGCGTAGCGTTATTCGCTAACGATTTCTCAACTCTTATTGCGTTCCTCGCTATTGCGGGAATGTGCAACGCCGCAGCACAAACAGCCGTCAACCTTGGCCTCGCACAAGCCGGGCTCCCACGGCTCGGCCTCGCAATCGCAGTCAAGCAATCTGGAATGCCTGCAGCATCAATGCTCAGCGGGCTCGCCGTGCCTGCTCTTGCGCTCACACTCGGGTGGCGTTGGGCCTTCGTCGGAGCGGCGGCGGTGGCGCTATCCGCTCTTGGCGGTGTCCAGCGCACCATTGCGCGTTCGGCCGGTCCGGCGACCGACACCACACATCAGCAGCAATCGCCGTTGAGTGCTCTGATGATTGCTGGTGTCGCAGCAATGTTCTTATCGTTCGGGGCTGGGGCACTCAACGCCTGGGTGGTCGAGTCTGGTGTCGATTCCGGTCTCGGAAAGGGCACAGCCGGCATCATGCTGTCGGTCGGCGCCGCACTGGGTATCGCTATTCGTGTTGGATGGGGCATGCGTCTCGACCATATGCGGGGGCATCCCTTCGTCACCGCCGGTCTGATGGCCTGCGGAGGAGCGATCGGTGTGCTTGGACTTGCGCTTCGCCTCCCGGCCACCCATGTGATCGCAACTGTGGTGGCCTTTTCTGGCGGATGGATTTGGCCAGTGTTTTTGAACTTCGGAGTTGTCCGGGCCAACGAGGGTAGGGCCGCTTCCGCAACCGGCATTACTCAAACAGGGGTGTACCTCGGCGTGTTTGCCGCACCGCTCACTGCCGGAGCGATTATCGAACGATCGGGCTATACATCAATGTGGATGGTGACTGCCGCAGCGATGGCGATCGGTGGCGTGCTGATGGCACGAGTGTCACGGCGCTTCTGAGGCAGCCGCTGAGCAAAATTACGAAAACCGCTGTTCTTTTTCGATGACAACGATGCCATTTTCAGAAACGTGGTATCGCTGGCGGTCAAGGTCACGATCAAACCCGATGCGCTCGTTCGGCGGGATCACCACATTTTTGTCAACGATGCATTTGTTGAGCCTTGCTCCCGCACCCACTCGAACGCCCTCGTTGAGGATCGAGTCGGTGACGTGGGCGTCGTGGTCGATGAACACGCTTGGCGAGACAATCGAGCGTTCAACGTGTGCGCCTGAAATGACCGAGCCCTGGCACAAGAGGCTGCCGTCGACGAATGATGGCTCTCCCCCGCTGCCGCGAGACACCTTTGCAGGGGGTAGCGCTTTTCTGTAGGTGTACACCGGCCAGCGCTCGTTGTACAGGTTGAACACCGGCACCGGTGCGATGAGATCCATGTTTGCGTCATAGAACGCATCAAGAGTTCCGACATCGCGCCAATAGCCGCGTTCGCGTTCGTCTTGGCCTGGAACAATGTTGGTGCTGAAGTCATAGACATGAGCCTTGCCCTCAGCTGTAAGCGCTGGGATGACGTCGCCACCCATATCGATAAGTGGTGATTCTTCGTTCGGCGTGACGATGTCGATAAGGGTTTGGGTGTTGAAGACGTAATTGCCCATGCTCGCAAGACAGCGGGACTCATCGCCCGGCATCGAAGGTGGGTTTGTCGACTTCTCGTGGAAGGCTTTAATGAGGCCGCTTTCATCAGCTTCAATCACCCCAAATTGGTGCGCTTCGCTTCGGTCAACAGGAATCGCAGCCACAGTTACTCCAGCACCAGACTCGATGTGTTGATCAACCATTTGCCGGGGATCCATGCGGTAAATGTGATCGGCTCCAAAGACTGCTACGTAATCTGGGCGCTCGTCGTAGATGAGGTTGAGATTTTGATAGATCGCGTCAGCCGAACCCTGGAACCATTGTGGTCCTCGCCGCATCTGGGCTGGAACTGGGGTCACATAGTTGTCGAGCAGGGTGGAGAACCGCCATGTCTGAGAAATGTGACGGTCGAGACTGTGGCTCTTGTACTGGGTGAGTACAACAATCTTCAGATATCGCGCATTCGCAAAATTTGATAGCGCAAAGTCAATGATTCGATATGTGCCCCCAAAGGGGACGGCTGGCTTGGCCCGGTCATTGGTGAGCGGCAATAGTCGTTTGCCTTCACCGCCGGCCAACACCATGACGAGCACTTTAGGTTCGTATGCCATTACAGACGAGCGTAACGTTTCGCAGAACGGTCAGTCGGAGATATCTCGGTAAATCTTGATGTACTCGCTTGCCGGGTCATCCCACGACCAGTCGATGGACATCACACGCTTACGAAGAGCGTCAATCTTCCGGCCAGCGCAGCGCCTCACCGCTCGATGCACCGCAGAGACGAGCGCCGTTGAAGAAATTTCACTCATCACGATTCCGCGACCAGTCCGCGGGCGAGCATCGAGGTCTGGGACCGTGTCGACAAGCCCACCGACCGGACTCACGATCGGGATCGTTCCATATCTCATGGCTTGCATCTGCGTCAGGCCGCACGGCTCAAATCGGCTCGGCATTAAGAACAGGTCTCCCCCGGCAATCAGACGATGCGCAAGCACTTCGTCGTACCCGTCGATAAAGACGAATCGCTGGGATCGTTCTGCTGCCGCGGACAATTTCTGGCTGAGCGTGCGATCACCTGAACCGAGTACAGCAAGTCGAAGTGGAATCTCATCGAGAAGTTCGATGAGAGGAAGTACAAGGTCTATTCCTTTTTGATCCGTGAGTCGGGTGACCGCGACTGCAAGCAGCGAATTGTCGTCAACAAGGTCAAGATCGTCGATGGCCTCCTGGCGACAGCGTTGTTTGCCTGCAAGGTCGATCGCCGAGAACGGTTCCGTCAAATGGAGGTCATCCTCGGGGTTCCAGACGGTGGTGTCGATGCCGTTGAGAATTCCTCCGAGCGCATTGCCTCGTGACCGCAAAGGTTCTTCCAAGCCGAATCCTTGACCGACCTGCGTGATTTCTGATGCGTGATGGGGCGATACAGCGATCACACGATCGGCTAGCGCAATTGCTCCAGAAAGCGGGTTCGTTCCTCCCCACCATTCGTAATGACTGCTCCGAGGGCCAATAAGGTCAAGCCACTCTCCGCCTGTCGCGCCTTGGTGAGCGAGATTGTGTAACGACAGCACGGTGGGTGGAGCAGGGTCAAGATCGGCGAGAGCTGTTGCTGTGTGCCAGTCGTTAAGGTGCAATACATCGGGCTGTGACAAGCGCACGTACGCAGCGATTGCTGCACTGAAGCGCATAAAGCGGTCGGTATTATCGAGCCACCCTTGACCGTTCGGCTGAACGTACGGATCACTGCGTGCAAGACCTGGTGCGTCGACCAGGTGAATTCGACCCGCCTGCGGATGATCGACAACTTTGATAGCTGCGGGGCCAGCCCAAATTGGTACGTCCAGTTCGATCGTTTCAACAATCCCGTCCGTGGCCGAGGAGTAATCAGGAAGCAGAACGTCAACATCAATTCCTGATCGCCGAAGTGCGCCGACGAGTCCCGCCGATGCCGCTGCGAGACCACCAACGGTCACGAGTGGCGAAAATTCTGCGGTGGCGAAGGTGATGCGCACACCAACAGTCTGTCCGAATTTGCAAAGAAACGTGATGTCATCTGAGAAGAACTCGACATGGTGCTGAAAGCGCTAGGGCATCAACGAAACTCCTCGGATCAAAGAATCTAGTTGTGCTATCGTGAAAGTTGTCACTAAAGCACCGTTTACGGGTTTGGAGGAAAAATGTCAGAGATCTCAGAACTGAAGGAGCAGCTTTCGTTGATGCAGCAGCGCATTAATGAACTGGAACGTGAGCAGATGGAGCAGCCCGTACAACGGCGCAACATGCTGAAAGCTGTTGCGGGAGTAGCCGCGGGTGCAGCGGTTGGTGGTCTTGGTTTCGCCCGTCCAGCAGCAGCGGCAGACGGTTCTTCGCTTGTGGCAGGCGACATACTCGTCTCGAATTCCCCAACCTCGTTACTCGCCTCGACCTCCTACACTCAGGGCGCCAGTGAAGGTGCCATCCTTTCGATTGCGGATGTCTCTATCGAAACTGCAGCAAAACTCTTTAATGCCGCAAACGGCGGAAGCGATGAGCAATACAACGCAGTCAAGGATGACGCTCGACTTTCAGTCCTCGCCGTCGGAGCCTCAAAGGACAACGCCGACATTGGTATCACCGTTGCCGGTGTTGACGGCATAAGGGCCTATGGCACGAGCCAAGGTATTCAGGCCTTCGGACGCACGTATGGTGGTGCCTTCGAAGGTGGCTCGGCTGGCATCGCTGCGCAACCCTCCGACCCCGCCACAGGGATCGGAGCGAAACTCGGCGGTGATGTCCCGCTGAAATTGGTCGGAAGCACAACGGCAGTTCCATCGGAAGCTGGAGCTGGACACTTTAGATTTACTGGCAACACGCTGTACTTCGGTGTTGGGCTAGGCACAGGTAAGTGGCGACGTGTGGCGAGCGAGGCGAGCGCCGGCGTGTTCGTAGCAGTTGACCCATTCCGTGCCTACGACAGTCGAGCCGTAACAAACGGACGCCTTGGTAAGGGTGAGAATGTGGTTGTTGATTGCAGCGATGCTCTCAAGAACGACGGCACCGTTGACGTAGCCGACGCTCTTCCGGCTGGTGCAACTGCCATCGTGTACAACCTCACCGCGGTGAATACCGGTGGGCGTGGCTATTTGCAGGTCGCCCCTGGTGATGCGACATCAACAGCAGCCTCAGCAATCAACTGGTCGTCTGCGGGATTAACGATTGCGAACGGTAGCACGGTGAAGCTTGACGGCAGCCGACAAGTAAAGGTGTTCTGTGGTGGTCCGGCGGGCGCGGCTGCCGACTTCATCATCGACATCGTCGGCTACTACCACTGATCGGTGACCGACCATCAACTTGTTGGCCGCAATTGGCGGCCAACAAACAATGGTGACATTGGATTTCTCTACCATCTTGCGGCGAGCATCGAACCAAGATGGTGGCAGATCTCCAAAGATTCCCTCAATCCGCTAGGTATCAGCGACAAAATTGGATCCTACGCGGCAGGAGTAACGATTCACCATGGTGAACACCCCTGTGGATTTGGCGCTTTGAGGGGCCAACAAGGTTCTGACGTTGCATTCATCGAGTTCTATTCCCTTCACGAAGAGCAGGCGATTGAAGTAGTTACGAGCGCCGTCCCAGAAATCGTGACAGCTGCGTTCGTTGTCTCTCCAGTTCGGAAACTGCTATACGAGCGTTTTGAGGACGACCCAGATCTCATCGCCAAGTTAGATGACGTATCCGAACTCGAATACCGACTTCCGGAATTCGCAAAGATTGACGGAAAGTACGTTGACCGATTGTCGTTCGCAATCGAAAAGGAGCTCTTCCTTAGCCGATATGCCCATCTCACCGAGGGTCTGACCGATACAGATGCTTGAGCGAAATATCCCTCTCGAATCCTCACGTGTTCGCATTCGACATGTTGAACCTAGCGATTACAAACGCCTGTACGAGATTGAGCACGACCAAGAAACGTTGCACACGTGGAAGTATCGAGGAAACTTCCCCACTCACGAAGAGTATGAGGCAACGCTTTGGAAACAGACATATGCCATCTTGGTTGTCGAGTCAACATCAACAGATGAAATTGTCGGCTACCACCATCTACATGATGTAGATCACCGTGCAGGACATGGCTGGTTTTCGGTGTACTCCGCCCCAGATAAACGCTCAACAGGTCTGGCGATGGAAGGCTATGTTCTCTTCGTTGACTGGGTCTTTGCGAACACCCCACTTCGGTGGATTTATGCGTATGTTTTTTCTCATAACTGGCCATCGTTCGACTCAAGTGTGCGGAAGGGGCACATTCTTCATGTCGGAACGATGAAAGAGCGGCTAGCAGTCGACGGGGAGTTAACCGACGTGCACGTTCTTGCCGCCTCACAGCAGATGTTCGAGAAATGGCCTCTTCGCATTCAGATGCATCGAGGACACGCCCGGCGTTCACGCAACTCGGACTGATACAAGAGACAACGCGCAAGAGCCCGCCCCGAAGGGCGGGCTCTCACTAGATCTTTCGGGTTACCCCGAAGACACTTTCTTGTTTGGGTCAGATGGCTTTGACGTCGACGGCTTCTGGCCCTTTGCGGCCTTCGCCAACTTCGAACTCGACTTCTTGACCATCAACCAGGGTTTTGCGGCCGCTGCCGACGATGTTGGAGAAGTGAACGAAGAGGTCTTCGTCGCCGTCGCGGCTAATGAACCCAAAGCCCTTCTGATCGTTGAAGAACTTCACGGTGCCTTTTGGCATATCGGGGTACTCACTTTCGTAGGTCTTGGTTCATTGGCGACCAAGATCAAGGTGAGGCTAACGGCGCCAGAACTCACACGACACCTTCAGCTGAAAGTGTCTGGATCGAAACTTTTCCTGTTCGCCTGCGAATATCTGAGAATGAGTGAACCGATTCTTCTCGACGAGCCACGACCGGGCATTACCCGTATCACGCTGAACCGTCCGGACGACATGAATACGTTGACAGTTGAGCTCGTCAACGCGCTCCATGACGCTCTCACCACAGTCCACAACGATCACAGTTGCCGAGTGGTCGTACTCACCGGCGCCGGCCGGGCATTCTGTGCCGGACTTGACCTGAAGGGATACGGCACGATTCCAGGCACGGAGTCGTTTGGCGGCCCTCAACAGGGCATGGCGGTACAGCAGCACATCGCAGAAGTTGTTCATCACATGCGCGCCATACGACAACCAATCATTGCCGCAATTAATGGCGCTGCTGCCGGGGGCGGTTTTGCCTGGGCGTGCGCAAGCGACATTCGCTATTGCAGCGACAACGCAAAATTTGGCACCGCGTTCATTCGTCTCGGGATATCCGGGTGCGACATCGGCGTGAGTTGGACACTCCCCCGCCTCATTGGGGTCTCGCGAGCGTGGGAACTCATCTACACCGGCCGAGTGATCGATGCTGCAGAGGCAGAACGCCTCGGCATCGTGAGCCGATCGGTGCCAGCTGACGAGTTGATGGAGACTGCCCTCGGTGTTGCTGAAGAAATCGCACGTAACAGCCCCTTCGGTGTCTGGATGACAAAAGAGGTCTTGTGGTCAAATCTTGAAACGACGTCAATGCGGGCCGGCATCGACATCGAGAACCGAAACCAAATTCTTGCTGCTCAGACGGATGACTCAAAAGCAGCGATGAGCGGATTCTTGTCGGGGAATATCCCTGAGTGGAAGAACCGGTGAGCACCTGTCCCGCCAAAATCCTGAGGTCACGGGCGCACTACAGTTCACCTCAAGGTTGATAACTACTACTTGATTCATTTTTCGGGGGGAATCATGATCACGTCACTCGGTGACATTGTCGAACAGCACGCTGAGAACTTTCCTGAGAAACCAGCGCTCATTCAGGAAGACCTCGTGTGGACATATCGAGACCTCCGAGACCTCTCCCGTCGAGCTGCCCAGGGCTTTCTCGAGGCGGGAGTCAATGAACAGGATCGCGTCGCGTTCTTAGATCGAAGTGCGAGGGAGTACTTCCCGTTCTTGTTCGGTGCCGGCATGATCAACGCCGTCACCGTCGCGGTCAATTGGCGGCTTGCAGCACCCGAGATGGAATACATCTTGAACAATGCCGAAGCAAAGGTTCTACTTATTGGCGAGGAGTTTCTCGGGCACCTCGCGCAGATGAATCTTCCGTCGACAACGACTGTCATCGTGTTGGGCGATCCTGAGTCAACCGGCTACCCCACGTGGGAAGACTGGGTGCAATCCTTCGAGCCAGAACTCCCGGGCATCTCAGTCGCACCAGATGACACTTGCTACCAGTTGTACACCTCTGGAACGACAGGCCTCCCAAAGGGAGTCGAACTCTCTAACCGAAACTTCTTCGGGATGCTCGATGTCGCTGGCGACGACTGGTCATTCGATAGCGATTCGGTCAACTTGGTGTCGATGCCGCTCTTCCACATCGCTGGCAGCGGGTGGGGAGTCTGTGGCTTTTTCTTTGGTGGCACAAACGTCTTGTTGCGCGATGTTGATCCGGCAGAGATTCTTCGACTCATCGATACTCATGGCATCACCAACATTCTGTTGGTACCAGCCGTCCTGCAATTCATCCAGGCTGTTCCCGGAGCGGAGAACACCAACTTCTCGTCAGTTAGATCGGTTGTCTACGGGGCCTCTCCAATCACCGAAGAGGTGCTTGTTGGCGCAATGAATCTCATGAAGTGCGACTTCATTCAGGTCTACGGCCTCACCGAGACCACCGGTGCGGTGACTTCGCTACCATCAAGCGATCATGATCCGGGTGGCCCGAAAGCCCACCTTCTGCGATCAGCGGGCAAACCTTGGGGTGATGTTGAAATCAGAATCGTCGATGATGAGACGATGACTGACCTCCCCGATGGCGAAGTCGGAGAAATCTGGATCAAGAGCCGCCAAAACATGGAGGGATATTGGGCCAACCCGGAAGCGAATGCACTTGCGTTCCCGGAGGGCAAGGACGCTGATGGCATCGGCTGGTTCCGCAGCGGCGACGCCGGATACCTGCAAGACGGTTACGTCTTCATTCACGACCGGGTGAAAGACATGATCATCTCGGGTGGAGAAAACATCTATCCGGCCGAGGTTGAAAACGCCTTGATGAGTCACCCCGATATCGACGACGTTGCCGTCATCGGTGTTCCGAGTGACAAGTGGGGTGAAACAGTGAAAGCGATTGTTGTTGTTCGGCCCGGATCAGATCCGAGCGAGTCAGACATCATCAACTATGCACGTTCACGAATCGCTCATTACAAGTGCCCCACCTCGGTTGACCGCATTGAGATTCTCCCGAGGAATCCTTCTGGGAAGATCCTGAAGACTGAACTCCGGATTCCGTACTGGGGAGATAAAACCCGGGCGGTGAACTAGCGGTAGTTCTCGGCGAGTTCGGTCTCGTCGCTACCGGCAATGCGCGTATGCCAAATTCGGCGAGGGTTCGACAGGTCAAACTCAGTGGCGCGGTGCATGAGCCGTCGGTTATCCCACACGACAACATCTCCAACTTCCCACTGGTGGTAGTGCACGCGGTCATCGGTGCAGGCGGCGTCATTGATTCGATCGACAAGTGCCTCAGACTCTTCTGCCGAGAGCCCGCTCACATCGTGTGCATGACGCCCGACAAGCAAGTTCTCGATACCGGTTTCGGGGTGCACCTTGACCATTGGGCGCACCGGCACCGGCTTGTCGTGATAGCCGTACATCGCATAACTGCCATCGTCTTGTTGCGTTGGCAGGTAGCCCGAGCGGCCTTGGGAGTAATACAGTGAGTGTTTCGCCGTGAGACCTCTCAACAGATTTTTAGTGTCGTCATCAAGATCGGCAAACGCTGCACGCATATCTGCGAACCCCGTAGGGGCCTTGTCGGGTGGTACGACCTCTGCTGATACGACGGCACCAAACGCCTGAACTGGCATGTACGTCGAGTCGTGATGCCAACCCTCATTCCCTCGGATGGATTTCACCGTGTCATGACCCTGATCGCTCAATACGTTTCCGTTGTCGTCAATGTTTGTGATCGCTGCAGCAGGAAATTCGAGTTTGCCGAACATCGCTGCAAAGGCGTTCTGCTCATCAAGAGAGATGTGCTGACCGGGAAACACCAAGAGCCCATATTCAAGAAGTGCCTCTCGAATTGAACCGAACGTTCCAGCACTGAGCGCCCCAAGAGCAACATCGTGCACGTGAGCCCCAAAGTTCACGTCAAGTTCTTCAATACGTAGTGATTCCCCCATAGGCAAAACATAGCCGCGGCAGATAGCGACCAGTGACGCTGGAGAGACCCTGCTGCAGCCAGCAGCCCAAGGGGTTACAGAATTTCTGCAGCCAATGTTTCGGCGTTATCGAGTGCGATACCGATACGGGTGTGAAGCAAGTCCATATCGACCCCTTCGGTACTCTTCTTGCCGGCTCGGTAGCGGGCATAGACACCGTGAATAATGCACGCTGTCTTAAACCAGTTGAACGCTCGGTAGTACGGCATGAGCGACAGATCTGCTCCTGTTGCCGCTGCGTATCGTTCCATGAGCGTTTGACGGCTTGGGAAGCCATCAAGCACCGTCGGGGCATCAACACCTTCAGCGATGTTGTCACCCGGTTCTGTCCATGCATTGATTGAGTAGGCGATATCGGCGAGTGGATCACCGAGGGTGGCGATTTCCCAGTCGAGCACCGCTGAGAGTGTCCCGTCTGAAAGAAACAGACAGTTGTGAGGACCAAAGTCGCCGTGGACAACACGTCCTTGGCCTTGCTGAGGAATTCTCGATGACAGCAACTCATGCAGTTTGTGTGTTCGTGGGTCGTCGTAGTCGGCATCAACGACCGAAGCAGTCCACGATCCGTACCAGGTCTTCAACTGTCGAGCGACATATCCGTCAGGACGGCCAAGGTCTTGAAGGCCAACATCTTCAGGGGCAATCGAGTGCAACGCTGCAAGGGTGTCAACGAATGACTCCCCGGCTCGCTTGCGAGCAGCCGGGTCAAGAAGCTTCGATACCTCTTCTCCCGTGTAGAGCGCATTGCCGTCGACCTTGCCCATCACATAAAAATGGACATCGCAGAGCCCACGATCGTCCTGATACGAAACAGGCTCTGCCACCGGCACAGCGGTCGGCCACAATCCATCAATGATGCGGTACTCGCGCCACATGTCGTGCGCTTTTGGAAGCAGCTCCCCTTGCGGCGGACGACGGATGACGAACTCGCGTCCGTTGGCGTCTGCAATGAGATAGGTGAGATTCGAGTGGCCACCTTCGAGTCGAGTCCACGTGAAGGGACCTGCTGCATCGCTCACCGTTGGCAACCAAGCATCGATGACATCGACGTCAAATCCAGCAACTTCGTTATCCCCTACTTCCATCACACGAGCGTGCCACGCGGCGGAGGCCAGCAACGACCCCTAGGGTGTACCTGATGAGCGGAATCCAAGTTCAAGTTGGCGGACGAACACGGGCATTCGGGTGCCTTATTGCGTCTCTCCCGTTGCTGATGATTCTTGGAGTCGGTTTCGCATTCTGGGCATTCGCGCGAATGATTGGGGACGCCATTTTGCCGGCAGGATCTTCGGGATTCTCTGAAGCTCTCGCAGGCATCGTGGTGATATGGCTACTGCTCAAGTTTCGACGGAGATTGAGGGCTCGTCGCCGGGCGCAGTCAATGACTGACGACAATCGCCCGACCCCACCCGGCGTCATCGACATCTGAGAAGTGTCTGCCGACGACTACGGTCTCATCCATGGCAAAGCGCAGTTGGGTCACAGTCGTCATTCACTGGTCATTTGAAGACCGTGAGCAATTTGAAGCGATGGCTTCAGAGATGGCGACAGCAAGTCGTGCCGAGCCAGGAACGTTGATGTACGACTGGTACGTCAATGAGGACGGCACATCTGGAGCGCTGCTTGAGCAGTACGAATCGCAACAGGCCCTTGATGACCACATTGCGGGACCAGTGTTCACCGACATCGCTCCTCGTTACCGAGGTGTTGCACGAGCCCAGTCGGTCGAGATGTTCGGTGCAGATGGAATGGAGCGCAATGAAATTCTCCGCGCCACCACCACCTGGTGGGGGGAGCCAGTAGCGGCAGTAACCGACCGCTAGCAACCGTCGCGTCCGAGTCGATGGTGACATAACGCGTACCATCAAACTATGACGGCACCACTTGATGACCTCACGTTCTACGACGACATTGAGGGATATTGCTCGACCCTTAGCGTCGTTGCAGGCTCACCAATTGGACTTCACGTCTCAACCAAAGTCGACGAATTTACGGTCACCGTTGAGCGTTGGGGGGCAGCACGCGAACTCGTGTGGTCGTCGCCAGAGCCGATTGCTGGCTCGTACTACCCGGCCCCAGACAATGCTGATAGTCATGGCTGCGACTGGCCAGTCATTCTCGAAATACCTACAGGCGAGGAATGGTCGAGTGGGTTCTACCTCATCACACTGACCGCCACCGGAGCTCCCGAGGGCAGAGACGTTGCCCACGCCGGGGTCGTCATCCGGTCTGCGAAGCAATCTGCTTCAGCGCTGTTTGTTCTTGGAACGAACACGTGGAATGCATACAACACCTGGGGTGGCTGTTCGCTGTACACCGGCGGCCACGAAGTCTCGTTCCGGCGTCCGTTCACTCGCGGCCTGCTGTGCCGCGAGGTCACCGAACGAGACGACAGGAAAGCACGACCGGTTCGATGGGATGAAGAACCTGACCCCGACGGCGAGATCTACCAGAAGTACAGGGGTGACAGAGCACTTCCAGCAGCGATTGGTTCGTCGGGCTGGTTCATCCACGAACGACGGTTTGTCGAGTGGGCCGAATCTGCCGGTTACACCTTCGATTACGCCATCTCCTCAGATCTTGACGAGGTTGACGGCATTCTCGATGGCTACGACCTCGTTGTCTCGGTTGGACACGACGAATACTGGTCGGCGGGCCAACGAAATGCGCTCGAAGCCTTCATCGGGCGTGGCGGCAACCTGACAAGTTTTTCGGGCAACACCATGTTCTGGCAGGTTCGATTGACCGACATTGGATCAATGATCTGCTTCAAATACAAAGGTCATACCGAGGATCCTGTGCTCTCGGAAGGTCGTGCGGACGAGATGTCCGGCATGTGGGCTGACCCTTTGGTGAACCGCCCGGAAGCATCAGTTCTTGGGGCTGGAAGCGCCTGGGGTCTGTACCATCGCTTTGGAAATGCAAATGCACGCGGTATCGGCGGCTTCATTGTCTACCGGGACGATCACTGGCTTCTCGATGGAACCGCTCTTCGCTACGGCGATGTCCTCGGCGCCCGAGATGGAGTCGTTGGATATGAGACCCTCGGCTGCCACATCGCCCTTGACGACGAGCACCTCCCTGTGAGCACAGGCCGTGACGGAACGCCAAGCGATCACACGATCGTTGCGATGTGTCCGTCGTCGAACCTTGGGGTTGGCGACTATCCGAAGTCGATCTCCGCCCTAAGCGATCAGGGTGATCTTGAATTCATCGCCGAACGAATTCACGGTGAGGTGAACGAGGCAAATAAACGCAAAGTGCGCCACGGAAACGCAGTGATCGTTGAAACACGACCATTTGGGCCAGGCGGCGGAACTGTGGTCACTGTCGGCACCACCGATTGGTCGTTTGGGCTCGGCACCGATCGAGCAGTCGAAAGGGTGACGCACAATGCGCTTCGCCGCCTTGGCGCAACACAGGACGAGTCACCATCATGACTCTTCCTCAACTTGGGCTCATGTTTGCGAGCACCATTTGGAATACTCCCGATGACATCAGGAGTGCGGTTGAGATCTGCGAGGAGTCTGGAGTTGAGTCTGTCTGGGCCGTAGAGCATGTACTCACTCCGATGGAGTTGAAGTCTCCGTACCCATATAACGAGTCTGGTGAAATGCCCGGCCTCAAAGATGTGGTGCTGTGCGACCCGATGGTCTGGCTCTCATTTGTTGCCGCGATCTCAACACGACTTCAGCTTGCAACAGGAATTTTGATTTTGCCTCAACGTCATGCTGCGTACGTCGCGAAGGAATGGTCAACACTCGACCGGC
>Ga0208004_1000280_pt1 | contig 19941 bp, 26 predicted proteins | sample DEB08_DNA_6_FD_184522 | JGI IMG/M metagenome (GOLD analysis project Ga0208004, IMG submission 184522) | Aqueous microbial communities from the Delaware River and Bay under freshwater to marine salinity gradient to study organic matter... | ecosystem: Environmental > Aquatic > Marine > Coastal ...
CACCGCCTCGGCATAAACCGCCTCATCGGCCGTGCCCGAACACGGACAATACGCCACACCCAACTGCGCCGCCGAACACACAGGCGCATCTTCGGGCGCGCGATAGTTGCGCCCCATTCGCACAGTGCATTGTCGTAGCGGCACAACAGAATGAATCGCATCGATCACATCGCGCGCCATCGATCGCGTTGAAATTGGTCCGAGATACAAATCTTGGGATGCAGCCGCCGAAACACGACTCGTTACTACCAACCGTGGCCAAACTTCGCTAAGCGTCAACCTCACATAGCAATATTTTGCTGACCGCGTACCCGCATGGTTATAACGCGGCCGCAACTTCGAAATCATTCGCAATTCGAGCACCTCGGCTGTCAACAAATCAGGCGTCGCAACATAATGCACTGCATCCATCAACTTCAGCAACGACCCAATCTTGCGCCGCGTGTCACCCGTGCCAAAATAACTTCGCACTCGCGAGCGAATATTCGTCGCCTTGCCAACGTAAAGCACATCACCTTGCGCATCAACAAACAAATAGACGCCGGGCCCGCGCGGCAAATCAACCGTCAACTTCAATTTCGCCGCCTGCGGATGTCGACCAATTTTCGCCAGCGCCGCAAAATCATCCAGATCAAAAACACCAAACCCTGCCGCGCGCTCAATTAGGTGATGCAAAAGATCGCCAGTCGCTAACACATCATTAATCGCACGGTGACTCGGCTGATGCGCCAACCCCAAACTCGCTGCAAGCGTCGCAAGTTTGCAATTATCAACATCGGCGCCAACAAGTCGGCGCGCCAACCCAACAGTGTCAAGCACGCGATTCGACAAACGCTCACGGCCCGTGCGCACGAGCGCCGCATTTATAAACCCGACATCAAATCGCGCATTGTGCGCAACCAAAACAGAATCGCCGATGAACTCAAGCAACGGCTCGAGAGTCTCATCAATCGTCGGCGCGTTCGCCACCATCGTGTCGGTGATGCCCGTCAGCACAGTTATAAACGGAGGAATTGCGCGCAACGGGTTGACCAGCGTTGCGAACCGACCAATCTCTTCACCCCCGCGATATTTAACCGCGCCGATTTCGGTAATCGCCTCGAACTCACTCGACCCACCAGTCGTCTCAAGGTCGAGCACACAAAACTCGACATCGCGCAACGCGACGCTCGCGACATCGTCAGCACTCGTATCATTCGTCTCGCTCGAATCATGCATCGCGCCCGCCACAGAAACAACCATCACTTCAGATTAAACCAAGCGTGCTGCACACAATCACCTCGGCTCTCCTCACACATCATCACCATTAGAATCGTAATTAGTGTTTGAAATCGCGCTAACAGTTCAGTCGTGCCTCAGAGCAAATACTCGCGCCGATGTTGCTTGGGTCGCCGGCTACGACGGTCCCGACGTTTCGGGCAGACACGGCGCAATTGCGATCACCCCAGGCGGTGGAAAAATGGGTTCAATTTTGTCAAACACTCTGGACGAAAAAATCGCTGAGCACGCCCGCCGCCAACTTAACAACGGCGTGTTGTTGCAACTTGAAATTAGCAGTGTCGATGCACTGATCAACGGCGTTACCGAGGGTGGCCGGGCAACTTGTATTTGCGTACCAGCGAGCCAACTTCCAAATGAGATTTGGACGCTACTGATTGAGCGCGAACCACTCTGCATAACTGCAAAAATTTCTGACAATTCAGTCACGGACTTTGCTTTTTACACAAGAGCAACAATCGCAAGTGCACCACAGTCAGCACAAGAATTATTCGCAAAAGGCAACACTGCATCGGCAATAGCCGACGAAATGGTCGTATCTGCGTGGTTTCCAATTACTCGTCTCGTTATCGCCGGCCTCGGTCCGATCGCTGAAGCACTCAACACTGCGGCCCAACTATTGGATTGGAATATTTCAATGGCCAACAGTCCTGATGTCTCAACCGGCATGATCATGGGTCTCTCACCAGTCGACGCGACAGTAATCATCCATCACAGCGTTGAAGATGCAGGGCGCGCTTTGGCGAGTGCGCTCGATAGTCGCGCCGGCTACATCGGTGCCGTTGGCTCGAGCAAAATGCAAAACGCGCGAGCCGACTGGCTCGCATATCGGGGTTACACAGATCATTCAAGAATTCACGGTCCAGCAGGACTCTCAATTGGCGCAAAAACGCCCGCCGAGATTGCAGTTTCAATCCTCGCCGAAGCTATGTCAGATCTGCGTCTCAAAAATCACCAAGTGACGCCAGCGCATTAAGTTCGTTATAGTTAAACAACAAACCTTCACATTGGAGCAGCAAAATGAGCAGCGAATCTGACGAGGCAAAAACGGTGTTGAAGTCGCTTTGGACATCAGACACACCTGCCGAATTCTCTGTTGACGAAGATTGTTCACCGACGAAGTCCTGCAAAAATATGAAAGACGTTACTTTCGACGGCTACGCACCTCCGGGCAGTGACCTACGAACCGCATGGCGCGAGAAACTTGCTCGCGAAGGCAAACTCCGATCGACAAACGAATCAATTCGTGACATTGTTCTTGGTGATGCAACTGAGAGCGCTGAAGTATCTGGATAACGAAGCCAGAACAAATTCAATCTGCAAGACCGACTAGATGTCAAAGAATCTTCCAAACTCTGTTGGCGAACTTACCGACCAACTGCGCACTGCAAATTATTTTGCCGATCGCGGTTTATCAACAGCGCTTCACCTCTCACTGCAACTCGGTCGACCACTTTTACTCGAAGGCGAAGTAGGCGTCGGCAAAACTGAACTCGCAAAAGTCCTTGCACAACTTCTCGACCGACGACTAATTCGACTCCAGTGCTATGAAGGCATCGACACCAATCAGGCACTATACGAATGGGACTACGCGCGACAGATGTTACAAATTCGCGCACTGTCCGAGGCCAAGCTCACCGCCACCAACACCGTCAAAGATCTCTTTAGCTCCGAATTTCTCCTTGAGCGCCCGCTTCTCGAAGCCGTTCGCGCGGGCGATTCTTGCGTGTTATTGATCGACGAAATAGATCGAGCCGATGACGAGTTCGAAGCGTTCTTGCTTGAACTCTTGTCTGACTTCCAAATCTCGATTCCTGAAGTCGGCACTATCAAAGCTCCATCTCGACCGATTGTAATTCTTACTTCAAACCGTACGCGCGAGTTGCATGACGCTCTCAAACGTCGCTGTCTTTATCATTGGATCGGCTACCCGACCCAAGAGCGCGAAACCGAAATTGTGCTCGCTCGAATTCCAGGTGCCTCAGCAAAAATCGCAGACAAAGTGGTTAAAGCAGTCAACAGACTCCGCGAAATGGAACTTACAAAGCCGCCTGGCGTTGCCGAAACAATCGACTGGGTTCAATCGGTTTCAATCATTGATGCAAATGACTTTACAACCGAGGTGGCTGACGACACTCTCGGTGCAGTACTCAAAGATCGCGAAGACCTCGATCTCGTTCGTGAAAACATTGCCTCACTCGTCAGCGAATAAGTCCCCTAAATGAAAGTCGGCACAGACTTTGTCGACGTGCTAGTCGAGTTTGGCGATGAACTGCGAAATGCAGGAGTGGTCGTCGGCACAAACGACACGATGACATATGTTGAGGCTGTTTCACTGATTAATCCCGCAGACCTTATTGACGTCTACTGGGCAGGTCGTGGCACACTCGTAAATCGCAAAGACCAGATCCCCGTCTACAACAGAATTTTTCAGAAATTCTTTCTAGATGTTGAAGCCGCAGCAGATAGCGAACTTAAATCAATGATGCGTGCAACAACGGCGCTGTCAGCGACTCTAGAAGTGCCTTCACCTGACCCTGGTCAAGGAGAAGAAAGCAAAGAAGAAGAAGCCCAACTCGGATACATGGCTTCGGGTGCGCAAGTGTGGCGCAACAAGGCATTCGCCGCGTGCACCGACCAAGAACTCGCAACTATCCGACGAATCGTTTCCGATATTCGCCTGACGCCACCTAGACGCCGAACCCGACGCACACTTTCGTCAAAAAATGGTCCTCGATTCGATCCGCGACGCATGGCTCTCGAAACGATGCGCTCGCACGGCGACCCGATCAAACTCTTCAAAAAACAACGTCGCCTAAGAATTCGTCCCCTAGTTTTTATCCTCGATGTTTCTGGGTCGATGTCCGACTACTCGCGCAATCTTCTGCAGTTCGCATATTCCGCGCGTCGTGCGGCAGACAAAGTTGAAGTCTTCTGCTTCGGCACACGTCTCACACGCATAACCAAATCACTCGACCGCCGTAAACCTGACGACGCTTTGAATTTGGCGGCTGCGACAGTTTTCGACTGGGATGGCGGCACCCGAATCGGTGAGTCGCTTAATCAATTCATAAAGCGCTGGGGCCGTCGCGGTCTGAGTCGGGGTTCGATAGTCGTCATCTGTTCAGACGGTCTCGACCGCGGTGATCCAGCACTTCTCGAATCCTCCATGGAAAAACTTTCCAGACTTTGTCACAGAATTGTTTGGATGAATCCACACAAAGGCGATGAAACAAACTTCAAACCCAACTCACTAGGCATGATGGTTGCCGACCCCTTCATTGATGAAATATATTCAGGGCACAATCTCGCCAGCCTCGAACAATTTGCCGAAAACCTGCGTCAGTTACGATAGAGACAACTTATGAGATACAGCGTTTCTCTTAGAGCCGAAGGTGACCGAGTCATTGAACTCAATGAAGTCGTCGAGTTCGCCGACGCGATCGCGACACACTCCGGCATCGCAAGCGGCGTCAACTCAATGTCATACGGCGCACAAATCATTGTCGAGTCAAGCGACTCAAATTCGGCTGTTCAAATTGCGGTCGACTTGTTCACACAGTCGGCCGAGAAAGCATCTTTACCCGTTTGGCCAATAACCGAAGTCGAAGTAATCGCCGAAGACGAAGACTTCGGTGACTTCGAGTGATCAGACTTGGCTCGCTAGCCGGCTACCCATTTGAAGGACCACGTGCCCTTGCTGGATGGACGCCACCCGCAATTGCTGCAGTTTGGGCGGTGATGTACAAGCCGAGCGAAACTAAACAAGATTATGCAGTCATCTATGTCGACCACTCAGAAGATCTTTCAAAAGAAGCATTTCCATTTCGCCATCGCACCTATCCATGTTGGTCCAAGCGCGCAGGTTCGAAGTTTAATTTATACATTTGCACCTATGAAGTGCCTGGTGGACTCAAATCTCATCGCGAACAAATCTCCCGCGAGTTAATCAGCATCTACTCGCCGAGTTGCAATTCGGAGCAATACGACCAAGCATGGCGATCTGAATGGATTGGCGAATACCAAGCACCAACAACCGGCCCACTAACTACAGATCGAGACCCCAACCAATAAATTTGCGATCAACCAAAATCGCGTGGTGCAACAAGCGTGTTATTAAGCACCGCCGATACGTTTTATTCGACGAGGAGTGTTCGCGCTCGTGAGCGTGAGCATTGCACCCCCGTAGATGATTACCAAAATACCAACAACAAGTAGCAGTGGCGGGAACATGTCGACTGGTGGAGCGGTGGTGTCGAGCGTTCGATAGTCAGTGGCGACTGCTCGTACCCCGGCGACGACATCGTCCTTAAAATAGTCAGTGAGTTCTGGAATCGATCGAACAGGCGTGCCATCGAACCGGGTGAGCGGTGCGATTTCTGGGATCTCTCGAAAACCACTAGTGACTACCAAAAGGTTCGTGATCGATTGGGCCAGGCGCGGTGTAGTCGCTGAGATTGCAGCGAGCACATCTTCGGCGTCGCCAACTTTAGAGTTGTCGGCCACGAAGTTCAACAAGTCCGGAATCTCAGCGCTCACTGCATCCAGAGGTAACGCGAGTAACAAATGGTACACATGTGGAAAATTAGTCTCGACTGCGGCAAGCACATCCGCTGGAGCGAGTCCAGTGGCACCTGCGACTAAATCCACCAACGCACCAACCTCGCCCGCCGCACCGCCCTGCACATCAGCGATCGGGTCAGCCATGGCAGCAATGTTGCTAACCATCGCGACGCCCGCCTCCATGCCGGCGACACGCTGTTCGACAAACGCCGGACGCAAACCATCAACGACCCGCTGGCCACCGTCAAGACGAGGGAACAACCCAAGAACCAAAACACCACCGGCGACCAAAATGCCAACCAGCGTGACAACCGACCAGCCGAGAGTGTGCACCTGCGAACCGTAAGCGTTGGTTCTGGTCAAAGCCATCATCACCAAGCCAAAAAGCACCACGACAACGCCGATGACCGTCAGGATCATCGCGATCCAACCTACCTTTGGCGCGGGTTCGTCCAAGCCACGAAAATCTGATGCAACTGTTTCGACGCCAGTCACAACATCGTCTTCGAACAAACCGCGAATTTCGGGAACGGAGTTCACCTCGGTTACTCCGTCGAAACGTAAGACTCCATCAGTGCCTGCCACATCTCGCCAATTCTCGGTGACAACCAAGAGGTTGGTAATGGCTTGGGCCAGGCGCGGCGTCGTCGCTGCGATTGCCGATAGCACAGCACTTTCGTCGCCAACCTTTGAGTTCTTGGAAACGAAGGTCAACAAGTCAGGAATTTCGGCACTCACTTGATCTAGCGGCAGCGCCAACAACAAATTATATGTATGAGGAAAATTGGCCTTGAGAGCAGCAAGTACGTCGGCTGATGGAAGACCAGTGGCGCCTGCGACTAGGTCCACCAAAGCACCAACCTCGCCCGCCGCGCCACCTTGCGCATCGATAATCGGGTCGATCGTGTCGGCCACGTTGCCAATCATTGTGATTCCGACTCGGTCGCCGACGATTCGCTCCTCAGTAAATATTGGTCGCGCGCCGTCCAATACATTCTGGCCCGCGTCGAGACGCGCAGACAGTTGTAGCCCCCAGACAATGGCAAGCACCACCAATCCAGCGACGACGACTACGAACCATGCAAGTGAACTGGAATTACGAGTTGCCGACTTCGCTGGGAGACTGCTCATGATTGTCCTCCTGGGTTGTACCCCACTGCGTCAAGCAACCGCGACCGCCGTACTTTCATCGCGGGTTGGGTTGGAACTGGTTCAGTCGTTGGCGCTGGTTTGTAAGTTGCACCAACAACAATGCCCTCGGCCATTGCATACAAGAGCGGTAGAGCACCAGCAATCACCCTGCCAGTGCTATTAATACGGATGACACCCTTTTTGATTGGCTCAGCATTGCGCTTGATATCCCAGACCACTTCTGCACAGCCCTCCAATTTCGTTGCCACGCGAGTGAGCTGTGATCCGACTATGTACAAATAGACAGCCAGTTCGGCAATGAGCAATGCGATCGCAACGACCGTCAACACAACTAAGAGCGTCATGATCGTACCTTGTCGAGAACACGTCCGAGGAACAGGTGGTGTTCCAGACCCTCTGACAAAACTGCATCAACGCAATCACCTGTCTTGGCAATCAGTGCTGTATCGGAAGTATTCGCCGACGCTTGATCGAGCGTCGCACGAATGGTATCGACCCGTTTTTCAATCGTGCGCACAAGACTGACGAGCAACGTCAAGAACGCCGCAACGGCAATCAGTACGATCAACGCGAGCCCAAGCGTTACCCACCAAAGGCTTTCTTGCGTTGATGTCAAACTAAGTATTTGCATGGTCAGCCTCCCAGCCGTTTACGACCACGGGCCAAACCTGCGGTTATGGCACTGGCCGACTCGTTTGTGATTATGAGCTCGCGAAGCCCTGCCGTATGGTGCACCGATTGCGTCAGCGAATCGTTAATGTCGGTCGCCTCATCGCCAATCTGTTGGGCCAAACGAAGGATCGGCACTACTAGCGCGACGACCACGAAAACCACAGTAAGACCAATTGCCCACCCAATTGTCCATCCAACATTCGATCCGAGAAGAATTGCAGTCATTTGGTCATCCCCCTAATCAAACTGTTTCACAGAACTCACGAACTGGTCGCAAGTTCTCATTGACGGACGGAAGGACGACGGGCACGCTACTTGTTTTCTCCGCTACGACCTGCACGCCACCGATTACGCTGGCAAGCGTTTTCTTTACAGCAATTAAATGAAAAATGACCCGAATGAGTCCAAGTGCGGCGGCGGCAATTATTAATGTTGCCAGCACCAACGTAATTATTGCATCAGTTGTCATGTGTGATTCCCCTTAGCCTAAAAGTTTTCCGACACTACCGGCGTAGCGAACAGCCCCGACAGCAACTTCATCGATCACTGTGTCGGTGGTTGCTAACAATTCAGGAACATCATCAAGTTCACCAATCAAAGCCACACCACCAGACAAAATGTCTGCCGATGCCTGACGAATCCGTTCAAGAGCGGCGAGCACTCGGTTGAGTAGTCCAACAAGTATTGGCACTACCGCAACAAGTAACAATAAATTGCCGATTGCCCAAAGTGACATTTGATCTCCTCTTAGTTGCTAGTTGGTTGATATGGAGCGAAAAACCGTTTAAATACTCGAGTCAGTGCCATGCCCGCGGCGCGAAGTCCTATTGAAAGCCCGCTTGCTGAACGTGGGCCACCGACTTTCGACGGGTCAAGTCCTTTGGCGATTGCGTCAAGCCGAACCTGCATCGCATCAGCAAATTGACCGAGCAACACGGCAGTCACATCAGCAATCAAACCGCGGCCGTATTGTGCAGCGGCGCCAGAAAGTTGCAAGTCCATCGAGATATCAACTTTCGTGCCATTGACAATTGGCGTAAGTCGAGCATTCAAACCCAACGCCGCTTGTCCACGACCCTTTTTGTCAGCACCAGAAGCATCTACCGTTATCGTCTTTGTTGCTTCGTTGCGTTGCGAAATTTTCGCCTCGCCACCGAACTCAAGTTTCACTGGGCCGAGCCGAATCAAAACTGTTCCACCATAGTGATCCTCTCCGATCACGTCGGTCAGGTCTGCACCAGGCAGACACGAGGCAACTTGCGGAATATCGCCGAAAAAATTCCAAACCGATTCAATCGGCTGCGAAACGTCAAACTGTTGTTTTATTAACACGATGCCTCCTGTGAAATGTATTTCGCTGGATCTTTTTCAAAAGTTGCCTTGCAGCCTGGGCAACAAAAATAGTAAGTCTGTCCATCGTGAACAAAAGGTCGACTTTTCTCATTCGCTACAACCGTCATGTTGCACACAGGATCAATTGCTGTTGCTTCAACTTTTGTTGTCGACACGGCTGCTCTAATGTTGAGTTCACCGGCGCTGCGCAACTTGACGAGTTCAGCAAGCACCGACACTGCCACCTCGCGATGCGATGTCTTTCCCAGATCTAATCCGATCGGTACCCGCACCTTCTTCAGTTTTTCTTCAGAAGCTCCACGATCCTTGAGATAACCAATCAGATGTTCACCACGTTTTCGCGAACCGACAACACCTACATATACGGGGTCGATCGCTAAAGCCGTCTCAAGCACTTCTTCGTCGCCGTGACCTTGGGTCGCAACAACCACGATCGACTTTCTATCAGCGCTCTCCACTGTGAAATCTGGTCCATCGATTATTTCAACACGCCAATCCAGCGACTGGGCAAGTTGAACGAGGGTGTTCGCCATCGGCGATCGACCAATCACTACGAGATGTGGCACCGATAGCACAGGCTCAACGAAAATTTGAAGTGCTCCTTCACTTTGGCACGAAATCGGTACGACTGTCATTCCAGCCGGCACGTGGTTGGGTTCATCACCAGTACCGAGCAGCAACAGTCTCGGCTCGCGATTTCGAAGTGCTTCACTCGCCTCACGCAGCAACACCGGTTCTGCACAGGCGCCACCAATGAAACCGAAAACCTTGCCATCAGCAGTGATCAACGCCCGCGAACCTTCCTTTCCCGACGAAGGTGCATCACGCCACACGACAGTCGCCATCACGAATTCCTCGCCTTTCTTGGCGAGTTCAACGGCAACTTCAAGAATGCCGAATCCGTCAACGTGGCGGTCGTTCATCAATCGTCCGTCTTCACAGGTGGTGCACCCGATACGTCTTTTTTCAACGTCAATGCTTGATAAACACGATCAGGCAAAAGTGGCATGTCGATGTTGCGCACACCCGAATCTTTCACGGCATCCATCACTGCATTCACGAACGCGGCTGGACCGCCAACAGTCGCACACTCACCGATGCCCTTAGCTCCGATCGGATGATGCGGGCAAGGCGTTACAACTTCATGCAACTCAAAGCCCGGCGTCTCCCAGGCAGTTGGCAACAGATAGTCCATATAGTTCGAACCCACACAATTGCCTTCGACATCAAATGTTATGAACTGCATGCTCGCCATCGCATACGCCTCAGTGAGCCCACCCATGATTTGTCCTTCGACAATCATTGGATTAATTCTCACGCCACAATCGTCGACCGCGACAACTTTAAGCACGTCCCAAACACCGGTCTGTGGGTCAACTTCAACGGTTGCGATATAGCACGCAAACGGCCAAGTCAAGTTTGGTGGGTCATAGTACGAAACATTTTCCAAACCTGGCTCAAGGCCATCTGGCATGTTCGTGTAAGCGGCATATGCACAGTCTTGAATCGTCACTCCGCGAGTCGGTGCACTTCGCACATAGAAGCGTCCCAACTCCCACTCGACATCTTCTTCAGACACTTCGAGCAAGTGGGCAGCAATTTTGCGTGCCTTCGCGCGAATTTTTCGCGAGACCATCGCTACTGCCGCACCGGCAACTGGCGTCGATCGCGAAGCATATGTACCCATGCCGAACGGCGCAGTATCGGTGTCACCCTCTTCAACGACAATGTCATCGGCAGGCAACCCCAGTTCGTGCGCAACAATCTGCGCCCAAGTTGTCTCGTGGCCTTGACCCTGAGTCTTAGCACCGGTTCGCAATATTGCTTTGCCCGTCATATGCACTCGCAACTCGGCCGAATCAAACATCTTGATTCCCAAGATGTCGTATTCTCGGCTGTTTCCTGCACCGAGTGGTTCGGTCATCGTTGAAATACCAATTCCGAGCAGACGACCACGTTTTCTCGCCTCTTCTTTTTGCTTTTGAAAGTCTTTGTAGCCAATCGCTTCGAGACCGATATCCAAACACTTCGCGTACTGACCGGAGTCGGTCAAAAAACCGAAAGCAGTGCGATGCGGAAAGTCATCGTCGCGCACAAGGTTGACGCGACGAAACTCTGCTTGATCCATTCCTAGATCGTCTGCTGCCGCCTGAACCATGCGTTCTTGAAAATACATCGCCTCAGTGACTCTGAACGAGCAACGGTACGCAACGCCACCAGGCGCCTTGTTCGTATAAATTCCACGCGCCGTCAAGTGCGCAGCGGGAATGTCATAACAGGCAAACGCCGAATGCATCAGACCAATTTTGAATTTGCTTGGTTGGGCATCTGAGAAAAATGCGCCGTGATCAGAGTCAGTATGCATGCGAACACCAAGAATTTTGCCGTCCTTGCGCAAAGCCAACTCGCCTTTCAAATACACGTCGCGACCAAAACCGGTTGAAATTAGGTTGCCAGTTTTATCTTCGATCCATTTGACAGGTCGTTCAAGCAAAATCGACGCAAGAATTGACACGACATATCCGGGATAAACCGGCACTTTATTACCAAAGCCGCCGCCAAGGTCTGGCGAAATGATACGAATCATGTGCTCTGGCAACTCGGCGACAAGCGCGACAGCAGCACGAATAATATGCGGTGCTTGAGTCGTCATATATACGGTCAACTTCGAAGTCGAACGGTCAAAGTCAGCAATCGAACCACAAGGTTCAATCGGTGACGGATGAGAGCGCGGATAATGTAATTCGAGTTTTGAAACCTTGTCGGCTTTCGCAAATGCCGCATCGGTCGCGGCTTTATCGCCTACTTGCCAATCAAATACGACATTGTCTTTCTGGTTTTCTTTATCGTCGCGAATCAATGGTGCACCTGGTGCGAGTGCCTGAGTTGGGTTTACGATCGGTGGCAATGGCTCATATTCGACAACGATTGCTTCACACCCGTCTTTTGCAATATATGGGTCATCTGCGATTACGCAGGCAACTTCTTGTCCTTGAAAACGAACTTTGTCGGTTGCCAAAACTGCTTGTGTGTCGTACGAAAGAGTTGGCATCCAGGCCAGATTTCGCGCCGCCATCATCTCGCCCGTCAAAACAAGACGCACTCCCGGAATTTGCCACGCTGCACTGACATCAATTGATTTGATTCGAGCGTGCGCCAACGGGCTTCGCAAGATCTCCATGTGCAGCATGCCTGGCAGAACCACATCGTCGACATAGTTGCCTTTGCCACGAATAAATCGATTATCTTCGACTCGTTTTCGGCTTGCGCCTAATCCGCCGATTTTGATTTCATCGAGACTCATTGGTTGTTCCCCCTCATTTTCCGGCCTGTGCTCTCATCTTTTCTGCTGCCCAGAGAACAGCTTTAACAATGTTTTGATATCCCGTGCATCGACAAAGATTTCCCGAAAGCGCCCATCGAATTTCGTCTTCGGTCGGATTCAAATTTTCATCCAGTAGCGCTTTAGCTGCGAGCATCATTCCTGGGGTGCAGTATCCACATTGCAAACCGTGCTCATCTTTAAACCCTTCTTGAATCGGGTGAAGTTCACTGGCCGAAGAGAGCCCCTCAACAGTCATGACTTCATGGCCGTCTGCTTGCACCGCAAACATCGAGCAACTCTTTACTGGCTGTCCGTCGAGCAAAACCGTGCAAGCACCGCAATTTGAAGAATCGCATCCAACGTGCGTGCCAGTCAGCCGAAGACCCTGTCGAATAAAGTGCGCGAGCAACAACCTCGGCTCGACCTTTGCCGACCTGTTCACTCCGTTTACTCGTACCGTCACAAGACACGTTGAAACTTCTTCTGAATCATCGCCTCTTACTTCTTCATAAAGACTTGTCATTTCATGCCGCCTTAGCTTGGTTTGAACTAACTTCGGTCAAAATTCGCACAACGAATGTGCGCACCACTTGCCGTTTATAACTTGCGCTTCCGCGATGATCACTGCGAGGTTGCGCCGCCTGAGCAGCGAGATCTGCGGCTCGTTCAATTGCTTGGCTCGTCAGCGCCGAACCTACAAGCGACTGCGCCGCATCAATCGCATTTATGGTTGCACTTCCCACGCCGGTTAATCCAATGCCGGCGCGAATCACACTTGCACCCGAAAGTTCAAGCGCGACAGCAACACCAGCAGTCGCAAAGTCGCCGATCCGCCGTTCGAGTTTGAGATATCCGCCGGCACGAGTTCCTTTTGCTGGCGGAATAACTGCTTCAACCGCAATCTCATTGCTAGCCAACGCATTTTGAAATGGCCCCGTTACAAAATCGCGCACCGCGATCGTGCGTCGTCCTTTCGGACCTTGTGCGACAATCGAGCCATCAAGTGCAATCATCGCCGACGACCAATCGCCTTGCGGGTCAGCGTGACACACTGAGCCGACAAAAGTTCCGCGCGTACGCACGATCGGATCAGCAACCAACGGCGCTGTCGCTGCAAGAGTCGGCTGATGCTGCGCAAGAATGCTTGACTTCTCGAGATCTGCATGGGTGCAGAGTGCGCCGATTCGAAATGTTCCGTCTGTGTCCGCGCGATGATAATTAAGGTTCGGAATTTTGCTGATGTCAATCAAAGTTTCAGGTGACGCAAACCGCAGTTTCATCATCGGTATCAAACTCATGCCACCAGCAAGTATTTTGGCTTCGCCATTTCCTTTCGTCAACAATGCAATCGCTTCATCGATTGACTTCGGTGACTCGTATTTAAAGCGAGACGGATACATGCGTTACTCCTCGTTGTTCTAGATCGTTTTAACTAACTGATAGATCAATTTCACTTTTTTGAATTCGGATCACGCACTGCAGTTGGCGACGAATCTGCATCTGGGTCGGGACGTCGTTCCTGGTGCGGCGGCCAAGGCCCTTGTACTGGTTGTCCCGCAACTTTCAAATGATCGATAAGTTGTGGCCACGCCCACACGGTCGGGCTCTTGCCAGTCTTTGGCGAATTCTCAATTAATTCGTAAAGGCGCGGACTGCCCTTACTATGCCCGTCCGATTCAATAGCCATGAGACCCCCATCTACATTGCTCTAAATTTCAACTCGCAAAAGAACGGTACAACTTCTGGCGTCAAGTCTCAAATCGTAGATATGCGGTGGGTAAAGCGACTGGATACCTTTAATTCGTGCAGATGAGCAATTCACCAATTCAGCAATGGCAAGCATCTCTCAAAGGCTGGGGCATCCCCCAGGAGATCCTCGATCAGGCTCCACAATCGCCATGGATCCATCCACCTGAGAGTTTCAAACCCGACAATGACCTCAACCCAAACACGCCAAGTTGGATTCGCGCAAACGAAGCTCTCTTGGATGCGGGCCAAAAACCAACTGTGCTTGACGTCGGTTGCGGTGGCGGACGCGCATCACTCGGTTTGGTTCCGCCAGCGGCGCACATTACTGGTGTCGATCATCAACAATCGATGCTCGATCTCTTTGTCAGTGAGGCTGCGTCACGTTCGATCGCTGTCAGCACTATTTTTGGCAAATGGCTCGACATCGCTCAACAAGCGCCGATCTGTGATGTCGTCGTTTGTCATCATGTACTTTTTAATGTGCACGAGTTAGCTGATTTCACTTTGCAACTCTCAAGGCATGCGCGACATCGAGTAGTTGTCGAAATCCCGATGTCTCACCCCCTTTCAAGTCTTACTCCGGCGTGGAAACACTTTTGGAATCTTCAGCGCCCAAGTAGTCCAACAGCACTTGACGCAGCTGAAGTCATCCGCGAACTCGGCATCGACTTAAACGTCGAGACATTCACAGTCCCCGACCACAAGACTGCCGTGACTGATCGCGATGTGTCGCACGCCAGTGTGCGCCTGTGCCTCGACAAATCACGCGATGCTGAAGTCCGTAAATTTCTGCAAAACCGCGACCGATCACCGAGAACTCTCGTCACACTCTGGTGGGATACATCCTCGCTGAGTGACAGACACCAAGAGACATTTAGGGTCTGATGCAAAAAGCGTTGGCAACTATTTGGGTCTTTGGCGACCAACTCAATCGCAACATTGGCGCTCTTGCAACGGCCAAACCCGAAACGCATCGCATCTTGATCGTCGAATCAGCCGGCAAAATCGCATCACGGCCGTGGCATGTTCAACGCGCGCACTTTCTAATCACATCAATGCGTCGGTTCGCGATCGAACTGCAACAAGCGGGCTTCGAAGTCGACTATCGCCACGCAGCCACAATGCGCGCCGGCGTCAACGCGCACATCGCCGAATTCGCACCGACACATATATATGTGTCTGAGCCCAATAGTTACACGGCGCGCCAACTCGTCGCCGCGCTCGGCGTGCAAGTTGTTAAATCAAATCAATTTCTCTGCCATCCCGACGAGTTCGCCGCTTTCGTCGCCGGCAAAAAGTCACTGAAACTCGAAGACTTCTATCGCTGGCAGCGCAAACGCTTCGGCTATTTAATGGATCCGAAAAACGGCGATGAACCGGTCGGCGGAAGATTTAATTTCGACGACGAGAACCGTGAGCCGCCACCCAAAACCGGCCACGATTGTTGGCCAACACCAAAACTTCATGTGCTCGACGAAATCGATCAACAAGTTCTCGCTGATCTGCCTAAAAATCTGTGGGGCAAAAAGCCAGACGGCCTTTGGGCAACCACACGCAAAGACGCACTCGCCCGCCTCAAATATTTTGTCGACGAAATTTTGCCTACTTTCGGCGAGCACGAAGACGCAATGCTCGAGTCAAACTGGCATCTCGCACACTCTTTGCTCTCGCCTTATCTCAACAACGGCCTGTTGTTGCCGAAAGAAGTTCTCGACGCCGCAGCCGACGCATTCGCCAAAGGTCGCGTGCCTATCAACAGCGCCGAAGGTTTCATCCGTCAAATTCTTGGTTGGCGCGAATACATTTTCAATTGCTACTGGCGTTGGATGCCCGAATACGCACAACTCAACAAACTCAACGCACATCGCCCACTCGCACCGCTGTTCACCGACCCGAAGAAAACAAAAATGAAGTGCGTCGCCACCGTTCTCAACGGCATCAACGGCCGCGCCTATTCGCACCACATCGAACGTCTGATGGTGCTCGGAAATTTCGCGCTCATCTCGGGCACCGATCCGCAACAATTTACGAACTGGATGTGGAACAGTTACATCGACGCCCACGAATGGGTGATGGTGCCAAACGTTCTCGGCATGTCGCTTTACGCCGACGGCGGTCAACTCGCCACTAAGCCCTATGCAAGTGGCGGCGCATACATCGATCGCATGAGCAATCATTGCGACGGCTGCGCTTACGATCGCAAAAAACGCACGGGCGACGACGCGTGCCCGTTCACAAATTTATATTGGGATTTCCACATGCGCCACGAAACAACTTTCGTGAAAAATCCGCGCATCGCTCGCCAGGTGCGCGCCGCGCAGAAACTTTCAGACATCGCCGACGTGCAAAAAACCGCCACTCAAATTCTCGAGCGCCTCGACCGCGGCCTCGTCTAGTGTTCAAGACATCATGACACGCGGCATCGTTGGCATAGCCAGCACGATCATCGTCATTATTTATGCAGTCGGTGCTGGTCGATGGGTTGCAACAGATGCCGATTGGTATCGGTCGCTTAATAGTCCGTCGTGGCAACCACCAGATTTCATCTTTGGTCTCATCTGGCCCTACAACTTCGCCGTTCTAATAATCGCTGGCTTTGTCGTTGCGTCGCGCGACTCACGCACTGAGCAAATCATTTGGCTCGCCTCGCTCGCACTCAGCGTTGCTGCCGCACTCTTATGGGCATGGCTGTTTTATGTGCCGCATTCGTTGCAAGCATCGGGGTTCGCTCTCGGCGCTGCGACGTTGCTCACCCTGCCGCTTGTTGTCATCGCGTTTCGCGCGTCGCCACTGCTCGGTGTTGCGCTCGTGCCTTATCAAGTTTGGGTTGCAATCGCGACTTCACTCGCTTACGGTTACGCCTCGCGCAACTAGCCGCGCGATACTCGACGTGCGCAACTAGCCAAACGCACGCACAGGCCGAACTCTAAACGGCGTCGGTGGATTTTTGTTGCCGTCGAAAGTTTGCACGCGATCAAATTGTTGACCATCCATAAAATATTGTGTCCACGCAGTCGTGTAGTTATAGATACTTGATGTCCAGTAGTAACCCTTGTTGAAGCCACCAACTGGCGTGTCGTTACCCGCGACTCGGTTTTGCGCGAGACGATTAAAAGCAATGTCTAGCTCGTTTTTTGACGGCAAAAACCAGTCATCTTTGCCACCACAAACCAGATCGTCGGCATACTTTGCCGCATTAGTAGTTGCGCCAAATGCAGTGACAATCGCTCGAGTGTTTGCACGACCCATACCAAGACCCTTTGCGATTAGCCATGTCTTTGGCAACTCTCCCGGATAAACCATCACTTTCGGCTTTGACCTCGGTCGAAATGGCAAGCGCACACCCTCACACGACTTCGGCGCAATTTCTAAATAACGCCCCCACGACTCGGTTTTGCCCGCGTCATAAAAAACAATTCCACCACCAGGCCCGATGTCTCCGACGTTACAAACCGGTGCAATTGCCCGAATGCAATCTAAATTGTCATTCGTCGCCGAAACAGTTTTCGGCACATTCACACCAGTAGCTGTCGGACCAAAAGCACGCACGCCGATCACCTGAAAATTCTCAGGCACAAAGTCTGAACCGACGTGCTTTGGGCTCTGCACAAAATTTTTATTGCTCTTCAACCCACGAATGATGCCATTGGCGTCGGTGAACTGCGTGCCGTCTTGAAAAAGCTGATACCAGGCAAATGATTCACTGGCTTCTGATGATGTCCAGGTTGGCTTTCTCTGATAATTCAGACGCTTATCACCTGTAAACGCCCAATAGTTATAGAGCGCATCGAGTTCATCTTTTGAAGGCAGATGATAAGAGCTTCCTAAAAGGTTATTCGTATAAACGTTTGCTCCAGACCGATTCATCGCTGCCGAATTCAATGAGCCCATGCCGATCGCCTTATTTGCCCACGACGGATATTCACTGGCCCGAAATATTCCGATACTCCATGGGCCTGCCAATGGTTTTGAAGCTTTATCGGCTTCGAGAAAACGTCCCCACCACTGTGGCGAACCTGCGTCATAAAAAACGATGCCGCCAGCTGGGCCAACCGAGCCAACACGACAGCCAGTGCCATCGTTCAAACACGGAAGAGAAATCATCGTTGGCATTTCTTGCGCACTCGCAACGTCGCTTGCCGCCGGCAATTTAGAGACTGAAAGTTCGACCGGCACCACAATTGCAAGCAAACTTGCACTCAAAACCGCGCCACTCAATTTCAACGAACGGCGATTGATCATCTAAACACCGTAATGCCTACTGCGAGGCACAAGCCTCAATCAGCAAATGCCTCATGGGGTAAACAATTTGCGTGCCATCACATAGCCGCGCATTCAAACAACTGCGTCATCACATCACTGCGCCATCCGCCGCGCGATTTCAGCGGCAAACTTCTCGGGCGACGCGCCACACGCATCAATTTCGCTCGCGGTCATAAACATTGAAACCACTCCATCGTCGCCACGCATCACAACTGCCGGATACTGGCCATTAATGCACGCCCGCACATCGTCTGGTTGATCGTTGCGATGAAATGTTTCAATCTCGACATGCAGATCATGCTCGAGTCGGCTCTGACACTCGCGCCACTGCGACTTCTCACGAAACAACGAATGGGTGATATCGCACAAACTGCAATGCCGCAGGCCAAATCGCGCACCAAGCCAATAAGAAACTTCACCTAACAAAGTGGCGTCCGCGTCGTAAACACCAATCAACTTCGTCACGCTTAAAAACTAACAGGCAAATAAAAAACGGGGTGCCAGGTCTTTCGACCCGACACCCCGTTTTTAAAACCGATTTACAGAGATGCGAGATCTACTGTTGGCGGCACGATTACGGCGTCAATCACGTGAATCACACCGTTGCTTGCTGCAACGTCTGCGGTTGTCACGGTTGCGTCGTTCACCTTCACACCTGACATAGTGTCAAGAGTTACGGTTGAACCTTCAACTGTTGGCACATCACCAGCAACGATGTCTGCTGCCATTACTTTTCCGGCAACAACGTGGTATGTCAAAATTGCGACAAGCACATCTTTGTTCTCTGGCAACAACAACTTGTCGAGCAAGCCTGCTGGCAATGCTGCGAACGCTTCGTCTGTTGGTGCGAACACTGTGAATGGGCCTTCGCCTTGCAATGTCTCAACCAAGCCACCAGCGGTCAAAGCAGCAACAAGTGTGCTGAAACCGTCTGTCGAACTTGCAACGGCAACAATGTCGCCTGCTTCTGTCATTTCAGTTGCTTCTGCAACTGTCTCTTCAACTACCGTGTCTTCGCTTGAGCCGTCGCTACCGCATGCTGAGAGCATGACGAGAGCGGCTGCAATTCCTGCAATTGCTTTCTTCATTTTTCGGGGTGTCCTTTTTTATCGGGGATATTCTGACCCTTAAAAGGTAAACCATCCGCGACATCTGCGTTGCCGTATTCACCAAAAATTCGCCGTGACATGCGACTCAAGTTGATTTTTTGTCGCTCTATTTATGTCAAAACAAAACTTTGTGAGGGATATCTTTCACACGCGAGCAGAAACTCGAGATCGCTTCTATTTTTCTTTCTTGAAAGTCTTCACGTATTCAGATGCTTCGGTCTGACCTTTTGCCGCGAGCGCTGCTGCAATGTCGGCTTTTACTGCCGCCACAACTTTGTGTGTGCCGTTGCAGTTCTTTTGTTCGTCAGTCGAATATCCGCATCCACATGTACCCATTTTGTTGCCTTTCGCTAATTGATGTTTAAAACACACGCAATGATAACTCACTTCATCGACAAGTAATCTCTAAATATGTCACAAAGAAATCGGGTTCCGAAAATCAAAAACGGTTTCGCCCCAAAAATTTGTGCGACATGC
>Ga0208004_1000281_pt1 | contig 19929 bp, 20 predicted proteins | sample DEB08_DNA_6_FD_184522 | JGI IMG/M metagenome (GOLD analysis project Ga0208004, IMG submission 184522) | Aqueous microbial communities from the Delaware River and Bay under freshwater to marine salinity gradient to study organic matter... | ecosystem: Environmental > Aquatic > Marine > Coastal ...
GGGTTGGGCCGATGAGACCCCTTGCAGGGTGCCGGTGAGATCTGCGCGTGGTCGTGTCGGGTCGATGGGCGGGCATGCCACCTCAATAGCGAGCACGTGATCCTCACCGAGCCGGCTGAGGGCGGACACGTCGAAGGCATGCTCGACAGCGTGGCCTTCTGGGTCGCCGAGATACGCGCCATCGAAGTGCACGTCGGCCTGGGCGATCACCCCGCCGATCACCACCCATCGGCGCTGACCTTCATGGGGTGGGGGTTGGCTGAAGCGCCGTCGGAAGATCAGTGGGCCGGGATCATCTCCCAGATGTGGATCTGCGCCCCAATGTCCGGGGACGGATGTGGTCGCCCATGACCCGTCATCGACATCAAGTCCGATGCCATGTCGGCGGAGGTGGTCGTCGGCACGTCGCACGCGCCACGAACCGGAGAGGTCCACGGCGCGAGCGTAGCGGTGGGGCCCGGGCGGTACCGTTGGCGCAGTGCATACGGCGCCTTCCACCCGCGGACCGCGGCGTCATGCAATTGCTGATGCGGCGGTGGTGCTGGCTCCGGCCACACCGTTCGGGCTGGTTGTCGGCTTGGCCATTTCCGAGTCGGAGATGCCGGCATGGCTGGGTCAGGTCGGCTCGTTTGCGGTGTTTGCCGGTGCCGCGCAGTTGACCATGGTGACCCTTGCGGGTGTGTCGGCATGGTGGGCGGTGGTTCTGGCTGCAACGGTCATCAACCTCCGTCATGTGATGTACAGCGTGGCGGTAGCCCCGGCATTTACCCGACAGCCGGCGTGGATGCGTTTCATTGCCCCAACGGTGCTGATCGATCAGCAGTTCGCCCTCGTCTCCCAGCGACTCGACCATGACCCTGCAGCGTTTCGCACGTACTACCTGTGGGCGGGCGGCACACTCTTGGTCGGTTGGCAGTTCATGACCCTCGCTGGAATTGTGGTCGGCCCGGCAATTCCTACCGATTGGCGGTTGGGATTCGCCCCAGCGGTCATGTTCTGCGGCCTTGTGGTTATCGGGGTCAAAGATGCGGCGAACGCAATAGCCGCAATTGTGGGGCTCACCGTGGGTCTGGTCGCCATCGATCTGCGAGACCGCCTAGGCATCGTGGTGGGCGCGGTTGCCGGCGTCACCGCTGGGTATCTGGCCGACCTCGTCATCGATCGGCGTCGCGCCGGGGCGAGTGCCCCAGCCCCGGTGGTGCAGCCATGAGGACCTCCGAAGCCGTGCTCATCGTGTCCGTAGTGGCCCTGGTGACGTACGCATTTCGAGCGGGCGGCATCGTGTTACTGGCTGATCGAGGGCTTCCGGCGCCAGTGGCGCGCGCCATGCGTCATGTGGGGCCGGCGGTCCTTGCGGCGTTGGTGGCAAGTATCGCTGCAGTCGGCCCTGATGGCACCACTGGTGTGGGTGTGGCCGAGGTTGGGGCGCTAGCGGTGACGGCGATCGTTGCACGATGGCGCAGCAACCTTCTTGTGGGTTTGATCGCCGGGATGATCACGTTGTGGCTGTGCATGGCGTTGATCTGAGGCGCCCTTGGGCCCGGCGCGACGGCACTCGGCGGTGGGGGCTAGGTTCGGCACAATGACCTCTGCGTTGACCCCTCCCGCGAACCTTGCTCGCACTCTGGGCGACCTGATCGATAGTGGCTGGGTGTCGCGACCGGTGTCAGCAGAAATCCGAGAGAACGCGGTGGCGCGGATCACCGCGGGGGAGCCGCTGTTCGACGGGGTACTCGGCTACGAAGACACCGTGATGCCGCAGTTGGAGAACGCTCTCCTCGCCGGTCACGATGTGATCTTCCTCGGCGAACGTGGCCAGGCCAAGACCCGGATGATTCGTTCGCTCACCGGCCTTTTGGACGAGTGGATGCCCATTGTCGAAGGAAGCGAAATCAATGACGATCCAACGGATCCGGTGTCACGTTTCGCTCGTGATCTGATCGCTGAACGCGGAGACGACACGCCGATTACGTGGGTGCATCGCGATGACCGCTACGGCGAGAAATTGGCCACTCCCGACACGTCGATCGCCGACCTGATCGGCGAGGTAGACCCGATCAAGGTTGCCGAGGGGCGTTACCTGTCTGACGAGCTGACATTGCACTACGGACTGGTGCCGCGTACGAACCGGGGCATCTTCGCGATCAATGAGTTGCCCGACTTGGCTGAGCGAATCCAGGTCGGGCTGTTGAACGTGTTGGAGGAACGTGACGTCCAGATTCGTGGCTACAAGGTGCGGCTGCCGCTCGATGTGATGCTCGTCGCGTCGGCCAACCCGGATGACTACACGAATCGTGGCCGCATCATCACACCGCTGAAGGATCGTTTTGGTAGCCAGATCCGCACGCACTACCCGCTGACGGCAGAGTTGGAACAGCGCATCGTCGCCCAAGAAGCTCGCCCGCTCGATGTGGGTGCGGTATCGGTTCAGGTGCCCGATTACCTCGGCGCTGTGGTGGCCGAGTTTTCTCATGCGGCGCGGTCAAGCCCCCATGTCAACCATCGCAGCGGCGTCAGCGTACGGTTGAGCGTGTCGAACTACGAGGCGCTGTCGGCCAATGCGCTGCGTCGGGGCCTGCGCGCAGGTGAATCCACCGCGGTGGCTCGCATTGATGATCTCGATGCGCTTGCCGCGACGTCGATTGGCAAGATCGAGATCGAGGCGATTGAAGACGGTCGTGAGGGAGCGGTGTTCGACGCTCTCGTGCGCCAAGCGGTGCTGGAGGTATTCCGCGACCGTGTCGACCCCACGGGCTTGGCCGTTGTGGTCGAGGCCTTCGAAGAGGGTGCTGTGGCACATACCGGTGCCGATGTGTCGAGTGCGGAACTGGCGTCGCTGGTCGAGTCGGTACCTGGCCTTGCCGCACCGGTGTCGGCATTGTGCGACGGGTCGGATGACTCGGCAGAGATCGCGGCCGCCGTGGAGTTCATTTTGGAGGGCCTGCACCTGTCGCGGCGCCTCAACAAGGACGCGTCAGGGTCGGCAGCCACCTATCGCGCGCGTTGACACACGTCGGTCACTGCGTGTCAGCCAAAGGGTGTGCGTGTCCAGAGTTCGCCGGTGTCGTGGCGGTCAGCCCGGGTGGGTGCTCCCTTGAGCTGGGCAACGTCGACCGAGCCCGGGAAACCGGGAAGTTCCACGTCGCCGTATGGCTCTGACGTGATGCCTTCGGGCAATTGCGCGATGTGCGAACTTGGCATCAGCACCTCGTAATTGGTGGCGTGGTCGCATAGGCGCGATGCCATATTCACGGCGGATCCGATGTAGTCGTCGCCCTCGAAGAGCAGCGCGTGACCGGTCGCGATACCCGCGCGCAATGTGAGCGGTGCGCATACCTTGGTGGCACGGCGTTCGAGGTCCATGACGAACTCGATCGCGTCATCTTGTGCGACGGACACGATCATGCAGCCGTCACCCAACCATTTGGCGATGCGCACGCCGCGCTCAGACGCCACCTCGCGCACCAATGTGCGGAATGTCCCAAGGATGCGTCCCGCGGCATCGTCGCCGTAGGCAGCGGTGTAGTTCGTGAAGCCCGACAGGTCGAGGAACACGAAGGTACGGGGAACGCGCATCGCCCTCAGGATAGATGCGGTGGGAGCAGGTGCGGTCACCGATCGGTCCGGCAGCAGCGCGGATGCTCCACTACGGTGCGGATATGGCGGCTCGGTTCACGTATTCGCGGTGGGACGGCACCCAGCAGGTGCCCGATCTCGACGCGGACGCGGTGATGGAGCAGTTGACCGACGACCTGCTCCAGCATGGAGACGTCGGCGCAGCCCTGCGACGCATGCTGAATTCCGGGTTGGAGATGCCCGACGGTTCTCGGGTTGCTGGCCTCGAAGAGATTCGTGAGCGGTTACGCCAGCGTCGCAGCGAGCTCGAGGCGGCAGGCGATCCCGATGGGGGCTTGAACGAGGTCGCGGCCGAACTCGCGGACATCATCGATGAAGAACGCCTGGGCATCGACAACGATCTGCGGTCGGCGCGCGCCAGTGGTGACGAGCGTCGAGAGGCCACTGCTTCCGCGGCGGCGGCGGAGCGGCACGCCCACCTTGACCTTCTTCCTGACGATCCAGCCGGCCAGATCTCGTCGCTATCCAACTACGACTTCACCTCAGCGGATGCTCAGCGGCGATTCGATGAACTCACCGAGCGGCTGCGCGAGCAGATGCTCCAAGACATGGTGGATCGCGTCACCGAGGCCGCTGAAGCAACAACCCCTGAAGATGTTGCGCGTATGACCGAGATGCTCGCAGCGCTGAACGAGATGATTGAGCGCCGGGACCGAGGCGAGGATCCCGGCTTTGAGGAATTCATGGATCGCTACGGCGACATGTTTCCCGAGTCGCCGTCGACCCTCGACGAACTACTCGAGCAGATCGCGCGCCGCATGGCTGCGGCTGAAGCGATGTACAACTCGATGAGCCCGCAACAGCAGGCGCAGATGCAGCAGCTGGCCGAGCGGTTTGGCGCTGACCCGGCCTTGCAGCAGCAGATGGATCGTCTGTCGGGTGCTCTGCGGCAGCAGTTCGGCTCGATGAACTGGGACGCCTCCTACGACATGCACGGTGACCCACTGTCGTCGGCGGAGGGCATTGGCGTGATGGCGGAGATGGGGCGCCTTGACGAACTGGAGCAGATGCTGTCGGGGGTGGTGTCCCCGGCCGATCTGGCCGAAATCGACCCGGATCAGGTGCGCAATTCACTCGGCCCGGACGCAGCTGATGCCCTTGAGGCGTTGAGTCGTCTTACCGATGAACTCGTGCAGGCAGGGCTCGTTGAGCGCACTGAGGGACGCCTGGAACTCACGCCGCGGGGATTGCGAGCGATCGGGTCGAGCGCCTTGCGTGAGTTGTTCTCGAGCCTCCGCGAGGACCAGACGGGTCAGCACGAGACGTATCGCGTGGGCACAGGCCATGAGCGCACCTTTGACACCAAACCGTATGAGTATGGCGATCCGTTTCAACTCGATCTGCAGCGCACGATTCGTAATGCGATCGGGCGCGCCGGCCCGGGAACTCCGGTGTCGTTGTCACCAGAGGATTTTGAGGTGGAACGCAACGAACACCTCACCCGAGCGTCGACGGTGTTGATGGTCGACCTGTCGATGTCGATGCCGATGCGTGGCAATTTCCTACCGGCAAAAAAGGTGGCGATGGCGCTGCACACCTTGATCACGACGCGATACCCCCACGACTTCATCGGACTGGTTGGTTTCTCCGAGACGGCGCGCACGATCACGGCCGCGCAGCTCCCGGAGGTGTCATGGGATTACGTCTATGGCACCAACATGCACCACGGTTTCACTCTGGCACGGCGGATGCTGGCAAATCAGCAGGGAACGAAACAGATCATCATGATTACCGACGGTGAACCCACCGCGCACATCACTCCGTCAGGAGGGGTTCACTTCGACTATCCGCCGTCTCCGGCCACCATCGAGGCCACATTGAAAGAGGTAGTGCGGTGCACGCGGGAGGACATCCGCATCAACACGTTTGTTCTTGATGCAACCGCGTCGTTGGCCGCTTTTGTCGAGAAGATGGTGGAGTTGAACGGCGGTCGCGCCTTCTACACGTCGAATGACGAGTTGGGTGGCTATGTGCTGGTCGATTTCGTCGAGCGTCGGCGCCGCCTCGGTCGACTGTCACGCACGGGTTGAGATCATCCCTGCTCAGGGGCGTGTGAATTCCGCACTTGCATGTTCTGCGCGTGCTATGCGATGATGACACCGTTGTAATTACATGGGGGTCATGAGTGCTGTCGTCGACGGTGTCCCGACCCCCTGAGGAGGAATTGATCGACGATGAGTACGGTGTCGGACCACGCCGAACAGGTGGAGCCGGCCGAGGGTTGGCAAGAGCATGCCAACTGCCTCGGAGTTGATCCCGATCTTTTCTTTCCCGAGCGAGGTGCGTCGACCCGCGAAGCCAAAGAGGTCTGTCGCGGCTGTGTCGTGCGCCAGGACTGTCTCGAGTTTGCGCTGCGCAACGGCGAGAAGTTCGGCATTTGGGGTGGGTTGTCAGAGCGGGAGCGACGCCGGATTCGCCGCCAGCGCGCCCAAGCCCAGCGCGTCATCGCCGGGGCGTGAGGCATCTGGCCGCCCGACATCGGTCGGGGTGCGCCTCACGCTAGGGTGTCACTATGCCGAGCGGTTGGGAATGGTTAATCGTCCTGGTGCTGGTTCTCGTCGTTTTCGGCGGTTCGCAGTTGCCGAAGATGGCCCGCAATCTTGGGCGCGCTCAAAGCGAGTTGAAAAAGGGGCTGGCCGACGGCGCTGCCGAGGCAGAGGCCGAGGCAGCCAAGAACGATCGCTCCGACACCGACTGATTCACCGTTGAGGGGCGCGGCTCTTGTCGCACAGTCGCCGCCAGTAGTTCAGCTCGCCAAGGGGACCGCTCGACGGTTGCGGTCGCGCAACATGCGACGGCGTGCGCGTTCGCTCGCGCCGCCCCACACGCCATGTTCGATGCGATGCTCGAGCGCGTAGTCCAAGCAGCGCTCAGCGATGGGGCACCGCGCACAGATTGCGCGTGCTCGTTCGACCCCGGCGCCGTCGCTCGGGAAGAAGACGTCAGTGGGGTGGTGCCGGCAGGTGCCGTCGGCCATCCACGCGGTCACCGATTCGGCGTCGTGGCGGCGAATCTGGATCTCGCCGGTGATGTCGATGGGGGTGGTGTGCATGGTTGCCTCCTGCTGTGTCATCAAAATGTAACATATGTTGCCGCGTGAGGTCCATGTGTTTTGGGATTCTCACTCATTTCTTACGTTTGCATGTCTGAAACCAGACACCACGTCCATACCGCGTTAGACGCCGTGCAACCCGTGGTGGTTCCCGGGTCGTCACCGTTCGTCATCGGTCGGCCACCGAGTGTTCATCCCACCGAGGTCCACGCGGCGCCCGCCCGCGGTAGCATCCAACCCATGAGTGACGCCGTCGTCGATGCCCCGCCACGGGCTCATGCCCGCATTGTGTACCTCGGACCGGTGTCGCCGCATTGGGAGATCACCGGCGACTGGGGTGACGAAAAGCTGCTCGAATCGTTCCGCGCGCGAGCACTGGCGCGCCTGGTATTGATTACCGAATCCGACCCGCAGTTCCGTCGCAATCGCGAACGGATCAACCGAGACGCCGAACGTGAACTGATCTCACTTGAGTGGGATCTCGGCTACCCCGAATACGACGAGGCCTGATTTCGTCCCGCTTCAGCGGGAGTGATCGGAGAGACATCCACGTGGACATCCCGACCTCTGCCTATGTGAACCGGGAATTGTCGTGGTTGGCGTTCAACAGCCGGGTGCTCGAACTTGCTGAGGAGGTCGGCATTCCGCTGCTTGAGCGGGCGAAGTTCGTCGCGATTGCATCGTCAAATCTCGACGAGTTCTTTCAGGTGCGTGTCGCGGCTCTGAAAGATCAGATCGCTGCGGGCGTGGACACCCCCACGCCCGACGGACGCACGCCCAGCCAGCAACTCGACGCCATCGGTCCGGTTGTACGCGCGTTTGTGGAACACCAAGAGGAACTGGTGACCCAGCGACTCATGCCAGCGCTTGCCGCCGAGGGTGTCTGTGTCGTTCGCTGGGACGACCTATCCGACGACGATCAGGAACGCCTCGGGCGGTACTACACCGAGCGCATGTTTCCGCTGCTGACGCCGCTGGCGGTGGACCCCGGCCACCCGTTCCCGTATATCTCCAATCTCGCACTGTCGATTGCGGCAACGGTTGTCGACCCCGAATCGGGCGAACGCCGTTTTGTGCGTTTGAAGATTCCGCGCGCGTTCCCGCGGTTGGTTCCCCTCGGTGATGGACGGTTCGTCACCGCGGAAGAAGTGATCGCGACCCATCTGCAGACCTTGTTCGTCGGTATGGATGTTCAGGAATGGGCAAGTTTCCGGGTGACGCGCAACGCCGACCTGGCCTTGGAAGAAGACGAAGCCGACGACTTGTTGGTTGCGGTGGAGTTGGAGCTGCGTAAGCAGCGATTTAACCGCCCCGTTCGGCTTGAAGTACATCGTTCAGTCTCCGATGAGATGCTGGGTTTACTCATCCGCGAACTCGATATCGACCAACGCAACGTGACGCGTCACAGCACCTTCTTGGATCTGTCATGCCTGATGCAACTGCACGATCTGGACCGCCCAGACCTGAAGGATCGTCACTGGGTGCCAGTGACCGCTGGCCGGATCGTGGCTGCCGATGAGGCCGAGCGAACGCTGTTCGAGGTTGTGCGCGATCGGTCATTGTTGTTGCATCACCCCTACGAAAGTTTCGCGTCCAGTGTCGAGGCGTTCATCGCTCAGGCGGCTGACGACCCGGCCGTGCAGTCGATCAAGATGACCCTGTACCGCGCCGGCGGGGATTCACCGATCTTGCGCAGCCTGATTCGTGCGGCCGAACGCGGGGTGCAGGTGGCGGTACTCGTCGAGATCCAGGCACGCTTCGATGAGGCCAACAACGTGCAATGGGCGCGGCGTCTCGAGCGCGCCGGCGTGCACGTGGTGTATGGCATGGTCGGGTTGAAGACGCACTCAAAGGTTGTGCTGGTGGTGCGCGACGACGGTGACATGTTGCGTCGGTATTGCCACCTCGGCACCGGCAACTACAACTCGCGCACGGCGCGGCTGTACGAAGACCTCGGGTACATCACCTGTGATCCCCAGATCGGTGCTGATGTCGTGCAGCTCTTCAACCATCTCACCGGGTTCAGCCGCTCGGAGGACCACCGCACCCTGCTCGTCGCCCCGCAGCGACTTCGTGACCAACTCTTGGAGCTGATCGCCAATGAGGTCAGCCGCGGGGTTGACGGTCACATCGTGTTGAAGTGCAACTCGATTGCCGACCCGGTGGTCATCGATGCGCTCTATGCCGCGAGCGGTGCCGGGGTCCGTATCGACCTTGTCGTTCGCGGTATCTGCTGTCTGCGCGCAGGCGTTCCCGGCTTGTCAGAGAACATCCGGGTGCGGTGCATTCTTGGCAGGTATCTCGAGCACAGTCGCATCTATCGCTTTGCGCACGGGGCCGACGACGGTGGCCCTCTTTACCTCATTGGGTCTGCAGACTTGATGCCGCGCAATCTTGAGCGTCGGGTCGAGGTGCTGGTGCCGGTGTTGCACCCGCGCCACCGGGACTGGCTTGACCATGTGCTCGAATTCGATCTGCACGATGATGTCGTCCGATGGGAACTCGACCCCGACGACATCTGGCGGCGCCGCGGCCCCGAGGGCGCCTTTAGCCCCGATGCCCAAGAATTGATGTATCGCTGGGCTTCAGAGCGCCAGTTGGCCTCACGACGCTGACCTATCGGTGCGGCCGCTGGGTCTCCAGTCGTTGATGTTGCCGAGATGTCGGCAGTAGTTCACTTGTCGTTCACCGAACTCACGGATGTGGTTCACCGCGACTGCGTAATTTCGGCCGCGCCGGTGACTAACCGCCGGTTGTCTACCCCCGTGAACAACGTCTGAATGGAGACACAGCGTGAGATTCCATACCAAGCGAGCCCTGGCCATTACCGCCGTCGCCTCGCTCTTGTTCGCCGCATGTGGCGGCGATGATGACACGGCTGATGCCCCGGCACCAGCCGATGAGCCTGCATCAACCGATGCTCCGGCCGATGAGCCCGCACCCGCCCCTGCCGCCGAGCTGTCGGGCACGTTGATTGGTGCTGGTGCGTCGTCGCAGGCGGCGGCGATGCAGGGGTGGCAGGCTGGTTTCCAGGCTGCTGCGCCGGGTGTGACGGTTGAGTATGACCCGATTGGTTCGGGCGGTGGCCGTAAGCAGTTCCTTGGTGGCGGTTCGGACTTTGCTGGTTCGGATGCGGCGTTGAAGGATGAGGAGTGGGAGTCCTCGAAAGAGGTGTGCGCCGGTGATTTGGGTGCGATCAACCTTCCGCATTACATCTCGCCGATTGCTGTTCCGTACAACTTGCCGTCGTTGGATGGCACGACGTTGAATCTGTCGCCTGAGGTGATCGCGGGAATCTTCGCGAACGAGATCACGAACTGGTCGGATGCGGCGATTGCTGCGGACAACCCGGGTGTGGATCTGCCGGACCTGGCGATTAACCCGGTGCACCGTGCCGATGAGTCGGGTACGACGGAGAACTTCACGGACTACATGGCTCAGGCGGCGCCTGATGTGTGGACCTATGGCGCGATTGAGGCGTGGGATGCTGATGGTCCCGGCGGTGGTGAGGGTGCCCCGCAGACCTCGGGCGTTGTCGCAGCGGTTGCTGCTGGTGAGGGCTCGATTGGGTATGCCGATGCGTCGCAGATCGGTGATCTGCCGGCGGCTGCTGTTGGTGTGGCCGGTTCGTTCGTTGAGTTCTCGCCGGAGGCTGCGGGTCGCATTGTTGATGCGTCGGAGCGCACTGGTGGTCGTAATGACTACGACTTCGCGATTGAGGTGAACCGGACGCCGGATTCGGCTGATACGTACCCGATTGCGTTGGTGTCGTATCACATCGTGTGCCTTGAGTACGCCGATCAGGAGACGGTGGATTTGGTGAAGGCGTTCATGACCTACGTCAGCTCTGATGAGGGTCAGGCCGCGTCGGCCGCGTCGGCTGGTTCGGCGCCGATCTCGCCTGAGGTCCAGGCCGAGATCGCCGAGTCGATCGCCGCCATCAGCGTCGCCGGCTGACCTCAGCCACAGATACTGTGCAGTGGGGTGGGGGCACCGCCCCCACCCCGCCACGCACACCGAGACCATTCATCAACTCTCTGTAGGACCCGCATGTCATCGTCCACCATCACCCGCGCAACGGTTACACGTCGTGGAGATCGAGTCTTCAGTGGCCTCTCCCGAGGTGCGGGTATTGCAATCCTTGTCATCCTCGCCGGTGTCGCCACCTTCTTGTTTGTTGAGGGTCGTGCCGGCATCTTCGGCGACACCGAGGAGATGTCGGGCAGCGACTCGTTCCTCCAATACGTCGGACCACTCGTGTTCGGCACCGTGTTCGCGGCCACCCTGGCGCTCCTCTTCGCCGCTCCCTTAGCGGTTGCTGTGGCTCTGTACATCAGCCACTATGCACCGCGACGACTCGCGCAGACTTTGGGCTACATCATCGATCTGCTCGCCGCGATCCCCAGCGTGGTCTTCGGAATCTGGGGTATCACCGTTCTCGCTCCATTGCTGACCGACAACATCTATCCGTGGCTCAACGCCAACCTTGATTTCATTCCGTTCTTTTCGGGCACCGTGTCGACGAGTGGGCGGTCGATGTTGACCGCCGGCTTGGTGTTGGCGGTGATGATCCTGCCGATCGTGACCGCCATCTCCCGCGAGGTGTTCTTGCAGACCCCTCGTCTCCACGAGGAGGCATCTCTCGCCCTTGGCGCAACCCGCTGGGAGATGATCCGTCAGGCGGTACTTCCATATGGCCGCTCGGGCGTGATTAGCGGTGCGATGCTCGGACTTGGTCGGGCCCTCGGAGAGACCATGGCTGTCACCATCATCTTGTCGCCGAGCGATGGTTACTTCTGGAGCGTGCTGACCAATCAGAACTCGAACACCATCGCATCCAACATTGCGCTCAAGTTCCCCGAGGCCTACGGGCTTGATGTCAACCGCTTGATCGCCACCGGCCTAGTGCTTTTCGCCATCACCTTTATTGTGAACGCTCTCGCCCGCCGAATTGCGAACGCTGGATTCTCGGGAGCCGACGGATGACCGCGACGGAACAGACCCTCACGAGTGCAGTGTCGCCATCTGGTGCGTCCCCGCTGACTGCGCAGCAACTGAGTCGGGCGTCGCGGGTGGGAATCGCATCTGCTGCGGTGCTCATTGGCCTCGGGATTAACGCGGTGCTCGGTGAGGTGCGTTGGGGATGGGTCGTGGCCATCGCCGCGCCGACGTTCGTGCTGCTGACCTATGTCGCATCGCGGCTTGTTGAAGGCCAACGGCGTGCTGTCGACCGGGTCGCTGCAGCGACGGCCACGATGGCCTTTCTTGTTGTCATGTTGCCGCTGATCTCGGTGTTGTGTACTGTGATCAGCGAGGGCGCCAGCCGCTTGGACGGCACATTCCTCACCGGTGACCTGCGTCTCACACCCGAGGATTTAATGGCCCAACGCGAGGGTGTTGCTGCCGGCGGGGCCTATCACGCCATTGTGGGCACGTTGATCATCACCGGTCTGGCTGCAGCCATTGCGGTGCCACTCGGGTTGTTCACGGCCATCTACCTCGTGGAATACGGCAAGGGCCGGCTGGCGCGGGCGATAACGACAATGGTGGACGTGATGACCGGCATCCCGTCAATTGTCGCTGGTTTGTTCGCCTACGCGTTGTTCATTTTGATCTTCGGCCCCGGTAGCCGCACCGGTATTGCCGGGGGCGTGGCACTGTCGGTGTTGATGACCCCCGTGGTGGTGCGCTCCGCAGAGGAGATGCTGAAACTGGTGCCAAACGAGTTACGGGAGGCGTCGTACGCGCTCGGGGTGCCGAAGTGGAGGACTATCGTGAAGGTGGTGTTGCCGACCGCCATCGCGGGCATCCTGACCGGGGTGACGCTGGCCATCGCTCGTGTGATCGGCGAGACCGCGCCGTTGTTGATCGCAGCAGGTGTCGCCCAGTCGTCGAACTACAACCCCTTTGATGGCCGGATGACCAGCCTGCCAGTCTTCACGTACTACCAATATGTCCAACCGGGTATCCCGACCGACGCTGGCGTGGCCAGGGCATGGGCGGCAGCGCTTGTTCTGGTGATCATTGTCGCGGTGCTGTTCACCGTGGCGAGGGTGCTGGCATGGATACTGAAACCAGCGGGGCTCCGCTGATGATGACGCAACGGACAGCAAACCGAGGTGAGACCGAGATGATAGAACCGCAGGCAATCCCTGACGCAGGGCCAACCGGTGCCAGCAATCGTCTCGAGGTCAGCGACCTCAGCATCTACTACGGCGACTTCCGCGCAGTCGAAGGCGTCAGCATGGAGATCGAGGCGCGATCGATCACGGCTCTCATCGGTCCATCCGGTTGCGGGAAGTCGACGTTTTTGCGGTCGTTGAATCGCATGCACGAGGTGATCGATGGTGCCCGTGTCGAGGGTTCGGTGCGTCTCGCCGGGCAGGATCTCTACGGGCCGGGAGTTGACCCTGTCGAGGTGCGTCGCCGGGTTGGCATGGTGTTCCAACGCCCCAACCCCTTTCCCACAATGTCGATCTATGACAACGTTGTGGCTGGCCTGCGGCTGAACTCCAAACGCATGCGGCGGAGTGAGACAGACGTGGCTGTCGAACGATCATTGCGCGGCGCGAACCTGTGGGAAGAGGTCAAAGACCGCCTCGACAAGCCCGGATCTGGTTTGTCCGGTGGACAGCAGCAGCGTTTGTGCATCGCACGAGCCACAGCCGTCGAACCTGATGTGCTCTTGATGGATGAGCCGTGCTCGGCGCTTGACCCCATCTCCACCCTGGCGATCGAGCAATTGATGCTCAAGCTGAAGCAGGACTACACGATCGTCATCGTGACGCACAACATGCAGCAGGCGGCCCGGGTGAGCGATCGCACCGGGTTCTTCAACATCGAAGGAACCGGCAAACCTGGTCGTCTGATCGAGATTGATGACACCACCAAGATGTTCTCGACACCTGCCGAGCAGGCGACTCAGGACTACGTCACCGGGAGGTTCGGCTGATGCCCGATTTACGTGCAAGCTTCCACTCCGATCTCGACGACATCCGGTCGTCGATCGCCCGAATGGGCGCCACCGTTGTCGAGTTGATTCCGCGGGTCACCGACATCCTTCTTGAGCAGGATCTCGAGGGTGCCAACTACGTACTGCGCGCCGATGACGAAATCGATGCGCGCTGTCTCGACATAGAAGAGCGGTCACTGTCGCTGTTGGCGCTGCAGGCACCGGTCGCCGGCGATCTTCGTGAGGTGGCCTCGGCATTCAAAATCGCGTCGGAAATGGAACGGTCTGCTGACCTGTGCGGGAACATCTGCAAGGCCGCTCGTCGCATATATGGTCACGATCTTGGCCCTAAGTTGCGAGGCACCATCACCAAACTGTCCGCCCAAGCGGCCAGGGAATACAAAGAGGCAGTGGAGGCCTATGTCGAACGCGATTCGGCACGTGCTGCAGCGCTTCCCGACATCGATGATTTCCTTGATGAGCTTCATCGCCAGTTTGTGCAACAGATTCTCGAGAGCCATGCCGCCGGCACGATCGACCTGCAGGTCGCGGTGCAGTTGGCTCTGGTGGCGCGGTTCTACGAACGCCTCGGCGACCATGCGGTCGGACTTGGACACAAGGTCTGCTACATCGCCACTGGGTGGATGCCCGAGTCCGAGGCCCGTGAGCGCTACCGCAAAAGTCAGGAGGCAGGCGCCGACAACGCCTGAGGTGCATGTGACATGGACCTGATCATCGTTGCGGCCGCTGTGGCCGTCGGGCTCGTCCTGGGATGGGCCCTGTGCCGTGGCGGAGATCAACGCACCGCCGATGTCGCTGCCCCCGCCCGACCCTCAACGGTCGACCATCGTCAAGTGCTCGACATGGCGCAGGCCGCCGTTGTGGTGGTCGACGCCCGCGGCGACGAGACATACCGCAACGATCGCGCCCGTGCGCTGCGCCGAACCCACTCGGGTGTGCTCATTGATGAGGCGGTTGAACGGCATGTCGGACGGGCGCTGAACGGTGCAGACACCGCCGAGGTCATCGATCTCTATGGCCCGCCGCGCCAGACGATGTCGGTGTCATGCCATCGACTCCCTGACGGTGGCGTGGTCGCATTCATCGACGACGTGACCGAGCGGCGTCGTATCGACGCCATGCGCACGGATTTTGTCGCCAATATCTCGCATGAGTTGAAGACGCCCGTCGGGGCAATCGCCGTTCTTGCCGACGCCTTGGTGGACGAGGACGATCCAGAGGTCATGGCGCGAATGGTCTCGCGCATGGTGGCCGAAGCCGAGCGCGCCGCGCGCACCATCGATGATCTACTTGAACTCTCCGAAATCGAGTTGAGTTCGCCCACCGATCGCCTCCCACTCGAACCTGTCGATGTGTTACGTGCCGCGGCCGACCGACTCGGTCAGGCCGCCGAACAACGCAGCATTACCATCGACATCGATGCTGCTGTTCCCGACTTGGTTGTCGTTGGTGACCCGCGGCAGTTGTCATCCGCGCTCGGCAACTTGGTGGACAACGCCGTGAAGTACAGCGACGACGGTGCCCGGGTGCGACTGCGAGCACGAACCAACGACGACTGGGTGGAACTCGTCGTGGCCGACGACGGGGTGGGCATTCCCGAACGCGACCTCGAGCGAATCTTCGAACGCTTCTACCGGGTGGACAAGGCGCGTAGCCGGGGGACCGGTGGCACCGGACTGGGTCTCGCCATCGTGCGCCACGTGGCCAACAACCATGGTGGCGACGTTCTGGTTCACTCCACCGAGGGCGAGGGTTCGTCCTTTGTGTTGCGCCTTCCCGGGACGCCACGGAACCCCGATGACGTACCACAAGAACCCATGGGCGACGTCGCAGATCCAACCCCCAACCCCCAACAGGTGAACACGAGATGACCCGTCATCATGTACTCGTCGTCGAGGACGAGGAGTCCTTCGTCGAGGCGCTCCAGATTGGACTGACCCGCGAGGGGTTCGATGTGACCGTCGCCCGCGATGGTCAGCAGGCTTTGGAACTCTTCGATGCGAACCCGCCCGACCTGGTTCTGCTCGACGTGATGTTGCCGAAGATGAGCGGCATTGACGTATGTCGGCAACTTCGTCAGCGCTCTCAGTTGCCGATCATCATGGTGACGGCCAAGAGCAGCGAGATCGACACCGTTGTCGGGCTCGAGGTGGGTGCCGACGACTACGTCACGAAGCCATACCGCTTGCGCGAACTGGTAGCCCGTATGCGTGTCGCACTGCGTCGCGCCAGCAGCGATGCCACCGGTGAGATCGCCCTCGATGAAGCCGAGGCGCTCGTCGTGGGCGATGTCAGCCTCGACATCGCCCAGCATGTGGTGACGATTCGTGGCGATGTGGTGACGATGCCGCTCAAAGAGTTCGAAGTTCTCCGTCTGCTGCTCAGCAATGTTGGCCGGGTCATGACCCGCGAAATGCTCATCGACCGGGTGTGGGGAGCCGACTACGTCGGCGACACCAAGACCCTCGATGTGCATATCAAACGGCTGCGCGCCAAGGTTGAAGACGATCCGGCCGTACCCACCCGCATCGTGACGATTCGCGGTCTGGGTTACAAGTACGACCGCCCGAGTTTCGGGTGAGAACCGCCGTCGCGAGCAGCGACGAGCACCGCCTACCATCACATTCGTGATCGTCGCGCCGTCCTCCACCCGGTTCGGGGCGTTGGCAGTGACCCATGCGGCGATGGTTGCCGGTCAGGCATCGATGGTGGTGGCCCTCGCCGACTCGTTCTTCTTCGATGTCGATCTCGACGGAGCCCGCACCCGACTACTCGGCTTCTTGTTGATTTCGTTCGCGCCGTTCTTAGTCGTGGCACCACTCATTGGTCGACTCATCGATCGGGTTCGCGGGGGTCGCCGCCTGATGGTGCAGGCCACTGGTGCAGGACGTTTCGTGGTGCAGGTGGTGATGATCTGGTTCACCGACGATGTCGCGCTGTTCCCACTGGTGTTCTGCGCCCTCGTGCTACACAAGACATACGAGGTCTCCAAGCAGGCCCTCGTACCCACGGTGGTGGGCAGCGATGCCGAACTGGTGGAGGCAAACTCGAAACTTGGTCGCATCGCTGGTGTGACCGGAGCGGCAGCCGTCGGGCCAGCGGGCGCACTGCAGTTCCTCTTCGGGCCAGTCGGCAGCCTCGCATATGGCACCGTGTTCTTCGCTGCTGCGGCGGTGTTCGCAAGGGGCCTGCCGCGTGACACCGCGGGTGGAGGCAGCGGGCCAGACGCTGCGGATGCCACCGGCGGTAGCGAAGACATCGGCGTGGCATGGGCGGCCATGTGTGTGCTGCGGGCGACACAGGGTTTTGTGCTGTTTCAGATCGCTCTGTGGTTCCGTGCCGAGGGAGCACCACCCGTCTGGTTCGCGGCCGCCGTGGGCATGGGGTCGCTGGCGTCATTCATTGGTAATGCCGTTGCACCGGCGGTCCGTGGTCGCGCGGGACTCGACGAAGAACGCATGCTGGCCGTGGCTGTGACGCTGGCCGCAGCGGTTGCCGCAGGTGCGGTGCTTATCGACGGTTATCTCGCCGGTGTGGTGGTCGCCGCAGCGGTGAACCTGTGTGCAGCAGTTGGTCGACTGGCGTTCGAGAGCATTGTGCAACGCGACGGCTCAGCGGTGAACCGCGGTCATGCATTCGCCAGATTCGAGACCCGTTTCCAGTTCGGTTGGGTGGTTGGAGCAACCGTCGCCGTTCTCGTGCCGATGCCTGGGTCCATTGGTTTTGCCTACCTCGCTGCGATTCTGATTACCGCAGCCATCGGTTACATCCGTGGCGCGAGTCCGCTCGGTCGACCCAACTCAGTCGAGCCCAATTCGAGCGAGCCACAGGCCCGGGGCGTCGAGTTCGCTAGGGGTGGGGCAGGCGTTGCCGAGCGAGAGCAGAGCTGACACGGCATCGTCGCCACGACGATCGACTAATCCCTGCACGAACTGCTTGCCGCGCCGCACCTGTTCGTCATCGAGCCTGATGCCGAGCAATCGGTGAACGAACACATCCGCAGGTGTCGCTTCGATGCGCCGCCTGCGTACCGCCTCGGCGATGGTGAGTGCTTCGCCACCGACAAGGCGCACCGCGACCGCATCGACGAGCCAATCGGTGAGGCCGACTACGGCCGCGACCGCGGTGTCGAGACGTGGCTCCATCTCGAGTTGTGCGGGGGACCTGACCGCACCAAGGAGCACCTCCGGGTCGCCGAGGGCCTGCTGAATCGCGGTGAAGGGGTCATCGCCTGACATATCGAGGCTGGCTAGGCGTTGTCCGACCGCCTCGGGATCGGGGCGGAAGGCGCCGACATGGGTGCGCACCATGTCGGCCAATACCGGCCCGAGCCCAGGTGCGGTGAGAACCACATGACCGGCGTACTCATGGGCCAGAACCCACAGGCGCATCTGGTCAGTGGCAAGCGACCAGTCGGTTGCAAATCCATCGACGTTGGCCGGCACCAGTTCGAGAACTGCACGGGCGCGTGGAATCGGAAGGTCGTGCACACCAAAAGCGCCTTGCGCGAGGTGGCCGACCATCGAACCGACGGCCATACCCAACATGGCGGGTGCCATCATCTGAGTGATGCCAGCCATCATCTGAGCCATCGGGTCATCGCCGGTGTCGGAGGCGTCGGCCGCGAGCGACGTGGCCAGGTCGGTGAACAGCGGCCGGTACGCCTCCAACGTGGCGGTCGCCCAGGCGGATCGTGTGACGCAGGAAGGTTCGATATCGCTCACATCCGTGCCCGTGACATCACCAACATGCAGAGCAGCAATTCGTGCGAGGTCGAGGATCGCCGCGCGCGCAGCAGGGTCGACATTTGGTTCCGATTCGCCCCCGGTGGCCCCGAGCTGGGCGAACTGCCGGGCCGCATCCCAGTTGATCGGACCCTGGCCACGCATCGCACGCGCCATGTCACCAAATAAGGGCATGCCGGAAAACCAGTCGTCGGGTGGACCGGCGGGGGTATCGGACATGATGCCGATGCTAGAGCCCACGCAACGGCCACGGCACCGCGTGCGCCCACTAGCGTGTCGACGTGGTGTCGTCAGCGGGTGCACAGCCTTCGGCCGGTGGTGCCGCACCCACCACTGTGCTGTTGCGTGGCGGCGCGACCGCTGTCGGCCGCCAAGTCACGCAGTGCATGACCGAACGGGGCATTGCGATCATCGACGATGACGCGGCGTCGTCGATACCGGAGGATGTGACTCCGGTGGTGGTCGATCTCACTATTGGCGACCATGATGACCTTGGGCGTCGTGGCCTCAGCGTTACCGAACGATGCGAGCGGCTCGTGGAGCGTTGTGATGCTGTCGGTGCGCAACGCGTGGTGATGATGTCGTCGGCCATGGTGTACGGGGCACACCGCACCAACGCGGTGCCGCTCACCGAGGACGCGGTGATGCGCCCCGACACCGAGTTCGTCTTTGCGCGCCAACTCGCGGCGGCCGAGGCCACGCTGGATCGCTGGCGCCACGCCACGCCCGAGCGAGTGGTGGGTGTCCTGCGACCGGCAATCGTTGCTGGCGGCAGCGGCGCGTCCGCACTCGGTCGCGCGTTGGTGCACGGCGTGGGCCGTCGGGCACAGGCCGATGACCCGCCGGTGCAGTTCTTGCATGTTGACGATCTGGCTGCCGCTGTTGTGGTCGCGGTCGAATCCGGCCTCGATGGGGTCGCCAACGTTGCGCCCGATGGGTGGATCCCCGGCGATCGACTCCGTGCATTGGCGCCGCCACGTTGGCGTCCACCGCTGCCGGATCGTTGGGCTGAGGTTGTGTCGGCTCTTGGCTGGCGTTTCCAGCGCGGGCCGATTCCTCCGGGTCTGTTGAGTTATGTGCGCTCACCCTGGGTGGTGACCTCAGAGCGACTCCGCCATCTTGGCTGGACACCGAAGGTCACCAACGAACAGGCCTATGTGGAGGGCTCGGACGGCGCATGGTGGTCGACGGTGACCCCAAAACGACGTCAGGAGCTGGCACTGGGTGCCGCAGCAGGTGCCCTCTGCGCGATGGTCGCAGCATTGGTGTGGGCGGTGCGACGTAGTCGAGCGGTTCGGTGAGGTCGTACCGTCCGATGGCGGCGGCGACGACTACGATGCGCATGTGCGCGCCCCTGAATCCGCAGATGTCTGGCTTGGTGTGACCGATGCCGAACTTCCGGTTGGCGCGATGTACGACTGGGCGGTGCGCGGTGATTGCGGGGCGGTGGTCGTGTTTTCGGGAACGGTGCGTGACCACGCCGACGGTCGCGACGGGGTGACCTCGCTCACCTACGAGGCCTA